>Ga0210387_10001659_pt1 | contig 16844 bp, 17 predicted proteins | sample IncBWC7OmetaG_FD_160108 | JGI IMG/M metagenome (GOLD analysis project Ga0210387, IMG submission 160108) | Forest soil microbial communities from Barre Woods Harvard Forest LTER site, Petersham, Massachusetts, United States - Inc-BW-C-7-O ...
GTTGATGCCTTGGGCGGTTTGAAAGCCCTGATGGTCGGTGAGAAGTGCGGTCTTAAGATTGAGGCTATCGGCCTTGTTGAACTCCAGGGTGTGCGTAAAGCAGAAAGGAGCGCCGGGGGCGGTGACGGCGAGCTTGCAACGGCGGCCGGAAGGCCTGCGGTAGTGGCAGCGCATCGCGTCACTGATGGAATCGATTTCGACGGGCTGAGGTTTCATGTTCTTTAGTGTGGTCATTTTTTTCTCCAATCGGGGAGTGCGGGTATACCCCACCCCCGGTGTTTTCTGTAAGAGTGGCAAACAAAGGACTTAGGCTTGACGCGGCGTCAAGATAGGGACGGAGATTGATCGTTGAACGTTCAAAGTTGAGAGGGTAGAGAAAGAGATCGGGAAAAGATAACGCTGAGACGCGGAGGACGGAGAGGTGGCGCTGAGACGACGAGGTCGTCGGAAGGGGACAGCGCCTCCGATTCATAAGAGATGGTACCATGATAGTTACTATTTGTCAATACCATTTTTCCGTGTACTTCATGGTTATTCGAACGGGGAGGGATGGTTCGAATGAGGGTTGCGGAAGTTGCGGGATTGGAAGGAGTTGGCGGGGAGGTTAGTGGTTTGATACGGCTGTGGAAATCTGTGGAAAAGCCAAAGACCTATCCTTGAAAAACGAGCGTGGGCACCGTGGAATTAGACAGCGATTTGGACGGTGGCGAGGGGTGAGAATATGGCAGTAGTTAGTTCGCCGAACAGTTAAATAGCATAGATAGCTAGAAATGACGAGAAACAAGCATTCATCGTAGATTCGCTAAAAATCAGCAGGAGGCTATAAATGTACTTTTCATTGTATCAGTGCGTTTATATGATGCTCTAAGAGGATGCATTTGTCCTATTAAAGTATTGTATGTATTTATTGACACAATTATGGGACTCAAGATATAATTTCCTTGAATGAATCTTGCAGTCCAACTCGAACAGCTGAAAGCACGCGGCTTTGACGAAGACAGGGCGCAGATCATTCTGCTGATCCGAGAGGCGGCGATCCTGCTGTTCCAGGCTTTCCCAGATTCTTTCTTGATGTATGGAGGGGCCAACCTAATCCTCTTCCACGAAAGTCTGCGGACATCGAGAGACCTAGACCTGCTTTCGCAGGGCGCCGAACTCCCGAGCGCCGACGAAATAACCGGCGTGCTAACGGATGGGTTGCAGGAGTTGGGGAAACTGCTCGAGCTTGCGCCCCTGACGGTAACAGTGAGCATCGCAAAACCTGTCTTTATCAAACTCGAAATCACAAGCAAGGACGCGAGAACTTTGTTCACCGTCGATCTTGGCGGACTGGCCTCGGTGCTTAAATCAGGAATTGAAGAACACACGATGGAGGCCATTTCGCTTAACCGAAGGGCAACCGTGAGGTCCGTCTCAAAGGATCATCTTCTGCTGCAAAAGGCGGAAGCGTTCGCGTTCAGACGAAGCGTCAAGGCGAGGGACGCCTACGATATTAAGTTATTGCTCGATACAGGAGCGAAATTATCGGGGGAGATGGGAAATCATCTCTCGGACACTCTGGCGATGAGGGAAATCGGAAAAGAGGAATTAACGGCCCGCCTAGAGCAGGTCACGGCGGTTTTGTGCCGAGGGCAACTGGCGGACGTTCTGCCAGGTGACCTCTATAAGGCATTGGAGCGGGCCGAGTTCGAGCCATTGAGAGCGGCATTACGAGAATTATTTGATGAGTGGTTATAGGATGCGGAAAAATTTCGACTGGGTATCCACATTAGCGGCAGAGGCGAAGACGAACCCGCTGGTTCGGATCGGCGAGATTGCGTTTAGGTATGGCCTCAGCAGGGCCGCGGCTACGAAGGCACTCAACAGACTGAAAGCGAGAGGGCTGGTCGAGAGGGTCGCGGACGGGCTCTATTTAAATAAACTTGCAGCATCGGTGAGCGCGCGCGACATCGTCCACGAATTAAATCCGGATTCCTACATTTCGCTGGGAACGGCGCTGGCAGAGTGGGGACTTTCGAGTCAGAATCCGGTGGCAACGACATGCGTGACGACGTCCAGGGGCCGAAAGATCAAGGCGGGCGCAATTGAAATCGTGTACCGCAAGATCAGCCGGGAACTATTCTGGGGCTATACAGAGAAAAAGGGGCGTTACAGAGACTATAAGATCGCGGAGCCAGAGAAGGCATTACTGGACTGGATTTATTTTACTTTGAAGGATGGACTGCCCGTGCAGTTTGATGAGATTCAATTCGAGAAGCTAAGCCGCTCACGATTGGTAACTTACGCAAAAAAGTATCCTTCGACTGTTGTGCAAACGCTTTTTTTCCCTTTGCTCGAGGGACAAATCACTGGTTTGCGGCCCTGATCCTCCTGGTTGATGGAAATGCGGGTGGCTCACTAGCTTTGGAGGAAGCGGATCGATCGTTTCATACGATTTATTGCATCTGCAGGGATAGGAGCTGGGGCCAGAGGGAACAGAGCGCGAAACGCATGATTAGGCCTGCGCAAAGCGCTACGAGAACGCTGCCGGGGAGCAGATGAGAAATATTGGGCGAAGTCGCGGTCGCGAAGGCCTTTCGAACGGACGAAGACGCGCTTGCGGTCAGGTGTCAACCTTAATTGGTTGATTTTGCTATAAGCAACGGTTTTTGGTTGACAGGGGGAGTAGAAGCGTTTTCAGTTTGCTCCTAGGACGAATTCAAACTAAGGACAAGGCTGAAACGATTGGCCGGGTGGGGGCACTACTCGGTAAGGCGCGGAGGGCGGGGATGTTGTGAGTGGACCGCCTGGGCAGCTTGGCACGGAGGTGCGTGATGAGGAAGACGACGCGGCGGGGGTTTTTGGAGAGTTCGGGGAAGGCGGTGACTGCGACGGTGGTGGGGGCGGCGCTGTTTGGGGCCAAGGCGGCTTTTGGAGAAACGATCCACGTTCGGCGAAACCTGGCAGGGATGGATGCCAGCGATCCGATTCTGGTGTCGTACCGGAAAGCGATCAAGGCGATGCAGGCGCTGCCGCAAAGCAATCCGCTGAGCTGGACATATCAGGGGGCGATCCACTGGACGACGCTTACACCGCTGCTGACGTCCTGGGACAATTGCGAGCACTGGACGGAATTTTTCTGGTCGTGGCACCGGATGTATCTGTACTGGTTCGAGCGGATCGTGCGGAAGATGTGCGAGGACCATTGCTGGGCGCTGCCGTATTGGAACTGGGCGCCGGGAAGCGATTTTCATCTGCCGGCGCCGTTTCGCGATCCGGCCAGCGAGCTGTATACGGTGAACCGCGATACGAATATGAACAACGGGACGGGCGCGTTAAATCCAGGGGCCGTGAGCGTGGGCAACTCGACGTCAGGCTCGTTCGGTTTGACGGATTTTTTCGCGACGAACATCAATATTCAGGGGCCGCACGGGAGCGTGCACGTGGAAGTGGGCGGGTGGATGCAATCGGTGCCTACCGCGGCGCAGGATCCCATCTTTTATGTGCATCACTCGAACGTGGACCGGCTGTGGGATTTGTGGCTGGCGCAGGGAGGAGGACGGAGCGATCCGGTGACGGACGCGACGTGGACGGGAAAAACGTACACGTTCTTCGACGAAAACGGACACGCGGTGAAGATGTCGGCGTGCGAGGTTCTGCGCGCGGCGGAGCAGCTCGATTATGTATATGAGGGAGAGCCGCCTCAGGTGCTGGAGTTTTGCAAGCGGCGGCGGCCGGAGCCAATCTGGAAGTTTGAACAAGTGGTGCTGTTTCAGGTGCCGGGGCCACCGGTGGAATTGAAGGGCGAGACGGTGTCCGTGCCGATCGAACTGAAGGAGATCAGAGGAAAGATAGCAGCGGTGCTGGAAAGCAGGGCGGACACTCTGCTGCTGGACCTCGACGGAGTTGAGGCAGAGCAGCAGCCGGGCGTGGCCTGGGCGGTGTACGTGGGAGCGCCGGGCGAGGTCGAGGAAGACGTGAAGAGTCCGGCTTATGTGGGGACACTTTCACTTTTCGGCTCGGGTGTTCGCAGCGAAAAGCACCACGAATTCAAACCAGCACATTTCGAGTATCCGCTGAACCGAGCGATGCAGGCGGCGCTCAAGGTGAATGCGGAGCGGATGCAGGTTACCTTTGTGCCGCTGGGAATTGTGGTGGATGGAAAGCCGACGCGGCCGGAGGTGAAGTCAACGGTGCACATCGGGAAGATGAGCCTAGTGATCGACAAGGCGACGGAAGCGAAGTAAAGCTTCCGGAGAGAAAATGCAGGAAGTGAAGATGGCCCATCCTTGTAGTGCAGCAAGGATGGGCCATTTTTGTTTGTGCCGAACGCGTTGTGAACGAGGACGGTTCGAGACGGTCAGCCGTTGCCGAGGTACTCGACGTGGCAGTAGGTGCCGAGGCGGACGTTGTAGGCGAGATACCAGCCGTCGTGGTCGGGATCTTCGAAGATGGAGATCTGGTCAGTGGCCCAGTCCCAATCGTCGCAAAAGGCGTAATCAGCAGGAGAGACGCTGAAATAGAAGCCTCCGAACCAGAAACGCGACCTATCGCCGCCGGCGATGCGCCAAACGTGGCCGCGGCCGAAGCCGCCGGAGAAGCGGCCGTGTTCCCAGGGATGATCGAGGTGATAGTGGGGATCATCGCGGCCGGTGTCATGACCGACCCATTGGCCGTTGGTGTGGACGTGAGGAGCTTCGGGATGGCCCTGTTTGTCGGAGTATTTTGCAGGCGCAGGCTGTTCGCCGCGAGATGCGTCGTGAGGAGCCTCGTGAGAAACAGTCTTGGCGGGAGGAGGGCCGTTACGCGGTACGTAGCCGTGACCGACGTCTTTGGCCTGTGGCGCGGGATGCTGTCCGCCTTTTCCTTGCGCGAGAGCTGGAACGGTGCAGAACAAAAGCAAAGCAAGAAGTCCTAGAAGTGATTTCATGCGAGCCTCCATGACGCTTTTATGTTTCTGTCGTGCAAGAGCTGGGAATTTGCTGCTACGTGGTAACCGGGGCCGTGAAGCTTGCAACCAATAAAACCCAGGTGAACCGCCAAAGTTGCTTTAGTGAAACTTTGGCTTGGTGATGCGGGCCGCTGAATTGCGTGCTGGGGATTAGACGCTGGTTGACGGGCAAAAGGTTACGGGCTACAAATTTTTTGAGGCGCGGAAAGCGCGGACTACCGTGGCGACGTCGCGCTGATCCGCGTCCACCTGGGCATTGAGATGGCGCATTTCGGCGGCGGTGAGTTTGCCCGCTAGATCAGAGAGGGCGGCACGGAGTTCGGGGAATTTTTCGAGGGCGGCGCGGCGGACGATGGGGACGGCGTCGTAGGGCGGGAAATAGTGGCGATCATCTTCGAGGGCGAAAAGATGAAGGGAGTCGATGAGGCCGTCGGTGGAATTGCCGGCGACGATGTCGACTTGATGATCGAGGAGGGCGCGGTAGAGGAGGCCTAGGTCCATGACATTTGGTTGGGCGGAGAAGTGAAGATTGTAGCGGGAGGACCAGCCGGGGAAGCCGTCGGGACGTTCCAGGAATTCGTAGCCTACGCCGACACGCCATTTTGAGGCGATGGGAGCGAGATCGGACATGGTGCGGAGGTGGAGTTTTTGCGCGTCGTCGCCGCGAACGACCATGGCGAAGGTGTTTTCGAAGCCGAGAGGTTCGGTGAGGTCGAGGTTGAAGCGCTCGGAGTACTGGCGCCGTACGCGGGCGTAGATTTGGGCGCCGTCCTCGTTGTCGGGAGACTCGTTGAGGACGGCGGTCAGGGCGGTGCCGGTGTATTCGACGTAGAGATCGAGATCGCCCGCGAGGAGGGCTTTATGGACGAGGAGTGTGCCGCCGAGATTGGTTTTGCGCTCGACGGGGATGTGGGTGCGGGACTCGATGTGCTGAGCGAGGAGTTCGGCGAGGATGACTTGCTCGGTGAAAAATTTTGAGCCGATGGTTAGGTGGGGTTGGGTCGGGTTGCGGCAGGCGGAACTGAAGTAGAGGAGGTTGAGGATGTAAAGGAGGCAAAGGATTCGGAGGAGATTGCGGCGCATGTTGGGTGAGTTTCTCATGGGAAAAGGAAAAAAGATAACGCGGAGGCGCGGAGGACGATGAGGTGGCGCGGAGAAGAGCGAAGGAGACGAAAGAAAAGAGAGAGAAGACGGGAGCACAAAAATCTTGCGAAGAAGGGCACGATGAATCCTGCCCCTACAAGAGACGGGAATCAGATGACTTTGAGGCGGCGTTCGAGTTGGCCTAGGAGGAGGTCGGCGAGGATGGCCAGGAGGGCGGCGGGGATGGCGCCGGCAAGAATCACGGAGTCGTTGACCATGGCGACGCCGCGGAAGATGAAGGTGCCGAGGCCGCCGGCGCCGATGGCGGCGGCGATCGTGGCGACGCCGATGGTGATGACAGTGGCGGTGCGTATGCCGGCGAGGATTACGCTCAGGGCGAGCGGAAGGCGTACGCGGAGGAGAATTTGGGTGGTGGTCATGCCCATGGCTTCGGCGGCTTCGAGGATGGCGGGGTCGACGCCGCTTAGGCCGACGTAGGTGTTGCGGAGGATGGGGAGAAGGGCGTAGAGAACCAGGGCGACTATGGCGGTGCGGCGGCCGATGCCGCCGATAAAGGGGATGGGGATGAGGAAGCCGAAGAGGGCGAGGCTGGGGATGGTTTGAAAAACGCTGGCGAGGCCTAACGCGAAAGCGCGGAGGTGGCGATGTTGCACGATGAGCGTGCCCAGAGGGACGGCGATGGCGATGGCGATATCCATGGCGATGACGACCAGGGTGAGGTGTTCGAGGGTGGCGTGGAAGATCTCGGAGCGGTGACCGAGGAAGAAAGTCCAGGGCGTCATTGGGCTACTCCATCGGATGGGTCCAGATAGGCGCAGAAGGCGTGGACTTCGGGATGGTCGAGGCGGAGAAAATCGCGGGGAGGGGCGAGGGCGACTAAGTGTCCTGCGTGGAGGAGAGCGATGCGCGAACCGAGAAGGAGGGCTTCGCGAATGTCGTGGGTGACGAAGACGATGGTTTTGGCGAGACGGCGAGCCAGGGCGCTGAATTCGCGCTGAAGTTCGGCGCGGGTAACGGGGTCGAGCGCGCCGAAAGGCTCGTCCATGAGGAGAATGGGAGGATCGGCGGCTAGAGCGCGGGCGACACCGACGCGTTGGCGCTGGCCGCCAGAGAGTTCGCGGGGGTGGCGGGCGGAAAATTCGGCGGGGTCAAGGCCTACCAGGCGCAACAGTTCTTCCACACGGGCGGCGATTCGTGCGGAGTCCCATTTTTCGAGAGTGGGGACGAGAGCGACGTTTTGCGCAATGGTGAAGTGCGGAAAGAGGCCAGCTTCCTGAATAACGTAGCCGATACCGCGACGGAGGCGGATGGGATCGGATTCGGTGGTGGAGCGACCTTCGACGAGAACTTGCCCTCGGGAGGGGACGAGCATGCGATTGATGAGTTTGAGCAGGGTGGTTTTGCCGCTGCCGCTGCGGCCGAGGAGAACGAGGGTCTCGCCGCGCGAAATACTTAGGGAGATATTGGAGACGATGGCACCCGCAGGAATATCGTTTATGTGGTAGTTAACAGATCGGAATTCGATGGCGACGTCTGAAAATGCTGCAGGTTTCGCATTCATTTCTATTGACAGCCTCACACCGCAGGGGTGAACATCGTAACTCCACTCAGCCTCCCCGTGCGCTGAATTTTGGCGCATCTTTCGCGCGGAAGCGGCATCCAAGTAAGGGGGAAGACGCCATGGGAGCCACCGCTATAGCTGTCCGCATTCGGCACGACCTTCACACCCGCCTATTAAACGCTCGCGTGCAAACCGATGAGTTGTTTCGGATTGTGCGCGAGGAAGCCATTTACGACAGGCCCATTCCAGAACGGCACCGTATTATTTTTTACCTGGGACACGTCGAGGCGTTCGATTGGAACCTGCTGGCGCAACGCGCATTTGGATTACAGTCCAAGACGCGAACGTTCGACGACCTTTTTGCATTCGGAATCGACCCGGTGGGAGGTGGATTGCCGAACGACGGGCCAAGCGATTGGCCGGAGCGCGGCGAGGTGGAGAGCTACAAACGGCGGTTGCGGAATGAACTGGATACTGCGATTGAGCGTGCTCTAGCGCGACCAGCCGAGGGGCATCCCCAACTGATTGCCATGCTGGAAGTGGCCATCGAGCACCGATTGATGCACGCGGAGACGCTGGCGTACATGTTGCACCGGCTGCCGACCGATCGAAAAGTCCGCGGGCCCATTGCACCGAGTTTTGGAGCTGCGCGAATGAAGTCGCGGCTCGTGGAGATACCGGCAGGGCAAGTTACGCTTGGGCTGAACTACGTGACAGGTGATGAGTTCGGATGGGATAACGAACTGGATGCGCATGCGGTGGACGTGGCAGGATTTGCGATGGAGAGCGGCAACGTCACGAATCAGGATTTTTTGAGGTTTATTCAAGCAGGTGGATACGAGAACCCCGCGCTGTGGGATAAAGAGGCGTGGGCTTGGAAGGAAAAGGAAGGCGTCGAGCATCCGGCGTTTTGGAAGCGCGACGGGAATCTGTGGATGTACCGCACGATGTTTGGCGAGATTCGGCTGCCACTGGATTGGCCAGTGTATGTGAGCCATGCGGAAGCCACGGCGTACGCGAAGTGGCTGGGACGCGAACTGCCGAGCGAGGAACAATTTCACCGCGCCGCGTACGGAACGGGTGAAGGGCGGACGGAGCGGGCGTATCCCTGGGGCGAGGCCGCACCGAGCGCGCGGCATGGCAATTTTGATTTTCACCAGTGGGATCCTGCACCAGCGGGCGCGCACCCGGAAGGTGCGAGTGCTTTTGGAGTTCACGACTTGGTGGGCAATGGCTGGGAATGGACGCGGACAAAATTCGCGCCGTTCCCCGGGTTCGCAGTTATGCCCTTCTACCCCGGCTATTCCGCGAATTTCTTCGATGGAAAACACTATGTGATGAAAGGAGGGTCGCCGCGAACGGCCGCGTGCATGTTGCGGCGATCCTTCCGAAACTGGTTCCAGCCGCATTATCCGTACGTCTACGCAACATTCCGTTGCGTGGAAGACTAACGCTCGCAAGACAAGCCAGGGCCTTTGGGAGACGACATGCTGACGCAAACCCTTCCGCAGAGACATGTGTCCGAGTTCGCGGCCGATGTGCGCGAAGGGCTGACGAAGAGCGGACAACGCGAGCTGCCGTCGAAATATTTGTACGACGAAGTAGGCTCGGCGCTGTTTGAAGTGATAAGCGTCCTGCCGGAATACGGCCTGACGCGCGCCGATGCGCGGCTATTGAAGAAGCACGCACGCGAGATCGTCGGGCTGCTGCCATCGCCGGTGCACGTCGCGGAACTGGGCAGCGGAAGCGGGAAAAAGACGCGTTGGATCCTGGAAGCGCTCTCGCAACGGCAGAAAACCTATTATTTCCCCATCGAGATTTCACCTTCGGCGCTGGCGGCGTGCGAGAAGGAACTTGGGCAGATCGATCTGGTGAGCGTCGTCGGGCATGAACAGCCGTATCTGGAAGGATTGCGCACTGTGGCCGAGGGACGCGCCAAGGGAGACCGTTTGCTGGTGCTGTTTCTCGGGAGCACCATCGGGAATTTCGATCGCGACGCGGGAGAGGAGTTCCTGGGGAGCGTGCGAGACATATTGCGCAAAGGCGATGCATTGTTGTTGGGGACCGATTTGGAAAAGCGCGTCGAGGATCAATTGCTTGCCTATGATGATCCGGCTGGAGTGACAGCGGCGTTCAATTTGAATTTGCTGGCGAGAATCAACCGGGAGCTAGGCGGGGACTTCGATCTGGCGTGTTTCCGACACGAAGCGCGTTGGAACGCAATCGAGCGGCGGGTCGAGATGCACCTGCGTTCGACCAGCCGACAGCGCGTGGAGATTCCGGCAGCTGGACTTCGCGTGTCATTAGATGAAGACGAGACGATTTGGACGGAGAGTTCTCACAAATACCATATTGGCGAAGCGGCGCAAATGGCAGAGCGGACGGGGTTTCGATGCGAAGGGCAGTGGGTGGATGAAGAGTGGCCGTTTGCGCAGAATTTGTTGATTGCGGAATAAAAGCGGCTAGTTCCCTTCCTCAGAAAATCCTCGAAGAACTCGCGGTGCGATTCATGCGCCCTGGCGCATAGCTAAAAGGATTCGATACGCCAGACGAGGCGCGCGAACCACGGCTCTTGCGGGGCCAAGGGCGGATGCCAAATGGCGAGGATTTGAGAGCCCTGGTAGACGCGTTCGAAACCTTCCTCGGATTCGGAAACTGTTTCAATCGGAGCTACCCAAAACTCCTTTGCGCCAGGTGCGTGCAGTGTGATGCGGATGCGCTGCCAGCCGTCTTCCAAGCGAAGCAACGGGGCGGGCAGAACGCCGCTGAAGCGAAGATTTTGCGGACCCTTGGGCGTTTCAAAGAACCGGTCGGGCTCGGCGGGAGCGAGAAGATTGATGACGGATTCAATGCCGACGGCAATGGGCGTTGCGAGTGGGTGCTTGAGTTTCAGCCCGATTTCGCAGCCGATCTCGCAGCCGTGCGGGGCGGGGCCGAAAGAAAAGCGTTTGGCGAAAGAAAGCCTCGGCGCGGCGGCGTTACCCTTGGCGGCGACCTTCAGTTCGTCTTCGCGAATGAGTTGAGCGTCGTTGGCGGAAGAGGATTTGACTTGAAAGGCACCGCCAGCGAAGCCGGGATCTTCTTGCAGCTCCAGCGTTTCATATTCGGCTTGCGTGCGGGCGGGGTCGAAGAGCAGCGCACGGAAAGCGTGGCGGGGCCAGCGATCGTAGCGTAGAAAACGCTCGAGGCCGGGCTCCTTTACGAGAGTTTGTTCGTGAATGGATGCTACAGCGCCAGCTACGGCGGTCTTTGCGGCTTCTCGGAGCCGCGCGTGGTAAGCCTCCGGCCTTCGCTGAATGGAATTGATGAGAGTCGCGGCAGCGGGGCGAAAATCGAACGCGGCGAGCGTGCCGCCATCCGTGGGTTTGAGAAGAGCTTGATACTCGGACGCGGTGAAGAGGTGTTCATGGGCGCCGTCGGCGTCATAGTCGAGCAATTCGACACGCGGTACGAGAGTTCCACCGGTATGGCGGTCGGCAACAGTTTCGGCGCGAATTAGATTGCGCCAAAGCTCGGTACGGAGATGGGGAGCGTACAGTCCGCCGAAGATGCCGTGCCAGTAGGCGTCGTTACACTGGGCGCGCAGGAGCAAGTCGCGCGCCTGGGCTAACTCGTCGGAAGCTTTGGAAGGGGTGTGGCGCGTGGGCACCGCAGCGATGCGCGCGGAGACGCGGAGCATTTTTTTGTGGAGCAAATTGGATTCGGGGTACTTGCGAAAGAAACCGCGCCAGGAGCCGCCGCGGAGGAACGAGAGAATCTCGGGACGCGCGCTGAACTCTTTCTGGACCGCGTGGTAGCGCTGGCGGACACGCGTGGGCAGAACCCATTCCATCATTTCGCTATAAGAGGCAGTGGGAAGATCGGCGCGGCCTAAAGGCGAGTGATCGGCAAGGTATTCGCCTGGCGTCGAGACGCGCAGCCAGGAGGCGTTTTTCTCTAGCGCGGTAAAGAAGGCTTCAAGCCAGCCATCTTTGTAGCAATGGGCGTTGGTGCCCGGCCAGACGCCGAATTTTTCCATGTCGTCACCCATTGAGGCCATGCCGCCCGGATGGACCGCCGCGGCGTCGCGCAGGTAGGTGATGACCTCTTCGACTTTGCCGAACGGGATGAAATAGCGGAGGGCTTTTTGGCCGGGAAAGAGCCATACGCTCTGAGCGCGGTCTTCGGCGATGTAAGCGCCAAAGAGCTCCTCGGGCTCGAAGCCAGCGGAGAGAAAATGAATGTCGTCAACGAGAGTGTAGCTGACGCCGGCCGCAGCTAGCGTAGAGGGGAGCTGCGGCTCCCAGACGCGCTCGGCGATCCAGGCGCCCGTCGGGCGATGGCCGAAGTGTTGGTCGAGGTAGGAGGCGAGGCGCGTGATCTGTTCGCGCTGATCCTCCGGCGGAATGGAGACAAGGATAGGTTCATAAAAGCCGCCGCCAATCAGCTCGACTTGCCCTGCGCTGACAAGAGCTTTCAGACGGGCGAAATACTCGTGACGATGCTCTTCGATCCAGGTGAGCAGCGGGCCGGAATAGTGCAGGCCCATGTGGACGCCCGGATGTTTTTCGAGGAGCTCGATGAAGGGCAGATAGGAGTCTTTGTAGGCCTTTTCCAGCACGTGGCCGAAATTGCCACAAGGCTGGTGGGCATGAATCAACAGGACGAGATGAAAGCGTTCGGGCATGGGGACAATTTTGCTCGCAAACATCATACCGTGTGTCGCAACTTTTCCGATTCATGAGATGACAAATATGGGCATAAGGCGCAATTTTTCTCGGATGCGTCGTGCTGTGAGATGCAGGGCCAGGCATCGCGGCAGGCGGCAGAGATTGACACACCTTCCCGCGTGTGAAAGGCTAACGAAGGAATTGACCATACGATGCGAGTGACAGCAAAAGGCGAATACGCGACGCAAGCGGTGCTGCACCTGAGTTTGCAGTATCCCGAAGTCGTGACCATCCACGAGATCGCACAGAGGCATCATATTCCGCTGAAGTACTTGGAACAAATCCTACTGGAATTGAAGCGCGGCGGGATATTGGAGAGCCGGCGAGGGGTACGCGGGGGATATACGCTGGCGCGGGCGCCCGAGGAGATTTCCGTGGGGGCGGTGTTGCGAGTGGTGGACGGCGCGTTCGCGGAATCCAGCTGCGTGCACAACGAAGCGATGGGCGGAGTGTGCGTGGAGGGAGAAAGCTGCGGGTTGAAACAGATATGGAAGGATGTTCAGGGAGCGGTGGAGAAAATTTTGTTTGCGACCACATTCGAAGAAGTGCGCAAGCGGACCCTGAGCGGCGGGACGCGGCGCGCGGAAACGGCGCGGCTCGAAAGCTGAGCTAAACAGAACGGCACGCCGAGGCGTGCCGCGGTGAGCGTTAATTCCTGCGTCTAAGACAAAGGGCCGTGCTATTTCGCAGTGTAGAACTCCGCGTTGACCGGAGTGTAGCTACTCCACTTTTCCGGCAGGTCTTCCAGAGCGAAGATCGCGGTCACCGGGCAGACCGGGACGCAGGCGCCACAGTCGATACATTCCACGGGGTTGATGTAGAGCTGCGTAACCTTTTCGTGCTCCGGCTCATCTTTGCGTGGGTGGATGCAATCGACGGGACAGACGTCCACGCAGGCAGTATCTTTTGTTCCGATGCAGGGCTCAGCGATTACGTAAGCCATTCAAATCTCCTTTGCTCGGACAAGAAGCCGAGAGCGGTTCCGGGGGATGGAAACGCCCGGCGGAATTTTCTTATACCACGCCCCTGCCGGGGCCAACAAGCAGCAGGGATGATTGTACTGTGCGGGGAGAGGTTTCTCAACTTTCGCAGTTGAAGTTAGAATGGTTTGGGAAGGTACATCGATGAAAATCCGGACAACCATTGTTGCTGTGATCTTGCTGGCCGCTGGGACCACTTTTGCGGCACCGCAAGCAAAGGCCCCGCGCGATCCCGAGATGATCGACATACAGGGGTTCCAAAAGGTGTTGGAGCAAAACCGCGGAAAGGCGCTCTTGGTGAATTTCTGGGCGACATATTGCGAGCCTTGCCGCGACGAATATCCGATGTTGAACGAATTGGCGAAACAATATGCGCCGAAGGGACTGCAGGTCGTTGGAGTAAGCATGGATGACGACGGTGACTTGATTTTAATGCGAAGGTTTCTGGCGCGGTACAAACCGATCTTCCCCAACTACCGCAAGACCGCGGGGGCCGAGGAGGCGTTCAGGCAATCCGTGCTACCGGGATGGACCGGGACGATGCCCATAACGGTTTTCTATGCCAGGGACGGGCGGCAGGTGGGCCATTTCATCGGCGAGAAGAGCCGGGAGCAGTACGAAGAGGCAATTCGAGGACTGCTGGCGGGCGGCGGGAGCACGGGGTCGCAGGGAAAGTAGCGCTTAATCCAAATACTCTAAAACTAAACGAAGAATAGGGAGACCGGCCGATGCTCGATACGAAGGGCAATCGAATCACATATTTTGGACACAGCACGTTTTCATTGACGACGCCGTCGGGCCAGGTGGCGCTCATCGATCCGTGGGTGACGACGAATCCGGTGTGCCCGGCCGCGCTGAAGAACATGCCGCGTCTGGATGTGATTTTCTTGACGCACGCGCACGGGGACCATTTGGGCGATCTGCTGAGCCTCGCAAAACAGCACAAACCAAAGATCGTGACGATGTTTGAAACGTGCCTTTGGATCGAGAGCAAAGGATTTGAAGTGGAAACCTGCCCGATGGGAAAAGGCGGTTCGCAGAAGGTCGGGGAATTTGAAGTGACGATGACGCATGCGTTTCATTCGAACTCTATCGATGAAAACGGCGTGCGGCATTATGGCGGCGAGCCTGCTGGCTTCCTAATTCGAATGCCGGGAGGATTCACGATTTATCATGCGGGAGACACCGCATTGTTTGGAGACATGAAGCTTATCGGAGAACTGTACAAGCCAGAGCTGGCGATGCTGCCGATTGGCGATCGCTTCACGATGGGACCACGCGAGGCGGCGTATGCGATCCGGTTGCTTGGAGTAAAACACGTTATCCCGATGCACTACGCGACGTTTCCTTTTCTGACAGGGACGGTAGAGGGATTCCGGCAAGAAACGCGGGACATTGCGGGGCTGGAGATTCATGCGTTGAAACCGGGAGAGAGCCTGTGATTCGAAGCGCAAACTTGCGAAGCACCTTCATACAAGACGACGTCGAGCAGTATCTCTATGAATTGCTGCCGGAGCGGGACGCCGTTATCAGCGAGATGGAGCGCTATGCCGAAGAGCACCGCGTGCCGATTATTGGGCCGGCCGTGGCCCGCTTGCTGGCGTTGTTTGCGCAGGTTTCCGGCGCAAAATGCATATTCGAGATGGGCTCGGCCATCGGCTATTCGACGATCTGGCTGGCGCGGGCCGCCGGCCCGAAAGGAAAAGTGCACTACACCGATGGAGACCCGGAGAATGCAAAGCGTGCGAGCGAGTACTTCCGGCGGGCGGGTGTCGCGAAACGTATAAACGTTCAGGTAGGCGACGCGCTTGAATTGGTTAAGAAAACTCCTGGAAAATTTGACCTAATCTTTAATGATGTGAACAAGCACCAATACCCGGACGCGCTGCGGGCGGCGCTGCCGAAGCTGCGGCGCGGGGGATTGTTCATCACCGACAATACGCTATGGTCGGGTAAGGCGGCGCGGCCCGCGGCTCCCGACGATGCCGCAACGCTCGGCGTACAAGAATTCAACCGGCTGGTGTATGCCTCGAAAGAGCTTTATACCGTTCTGATCCCGTTGCGCGATGGCGTTACCGTTTGCCGCAAGCTCTAACGATCGGAAGAAAAGAAGCTAAGAACGGAAGAAATTTCGCAGCAAGAAGCCCAGGTTGGCAGGGCGTTCGGCCAGCCGGCGCATGAAATACGGGAACCAGTCGTTGCCATAAGGAATGTAAATGCGCAGGCGATAGCCGTCCTTGACGAGCATGCGTTGCAGGTCGGTGCGCACGCCGTAAAGCATCTGAAACTCGAAATCATCCTTGGAGATCTGCCTAGTGGCAGCCCAGCGAATCGTTTCCGCAATCATGCGTGGGTCGTGGGTGGCGATGCCGTGGTAGAAACCGCTTGGCAGGAGAATCTTCATCAGGCGGACGAAGTTGAAGTCGACATCTTTCTTGCCAGGATAAGCGACTTCCGGCAACTCTTTATAGGCCCCTTTGCAAAGACGGATGCGGCAGCCGTAGCTTAGTAAATCCTGTACGTCCGTCTCGCTCCGAAAAAGGTAAGCCTGGATAACTGTTCCGATGGCGGGATTCCGCGCGCGCACGCGCTTTACAATGTCGAGAGTGCGTTGCGTGTACGCCGAGCCTTCCATATCTACGCGGAGAAAATTTTCGTAACGCGCGGCCAGCTCGACGATGGACACGGCCAGACCCTGGCAGAAATCGACATTGAGGTCCAGTCCGAGCTGTGTCAGCTTGCAAGAAACGTTGGCGTGGAGGTTTTCCCGGTGGATGCGCTCGAAAATTTCGAGGTAGGCATCTCGAGCACGTTGAGCATCGGTGGTATTGGCGCAGTTCTCACCGAGGTAGTCCAGGCTGACGAGCATCCCGGCATTGTTGCAGGTGCGGGCGGCTTCAATGGCCTCGTCAAGCGTTTCGCCGGCGACAAAGCGGCGTGCCATACGGCGTGTGGTGCCGTTGGAGGTGACCCATTTGGCGAAGCGGGGACTCTCGGAGAGCTTGAGAAGCGTCGCGCGGAGCATGCAATATGATTATGCCCGTGGAATAGCTTCGCGACTAGTCCGTGTGCTCATCCAGGAACTTTTCGGCATCGAGGGCGGCCATGCAGCCGGAGCCCGCGGCGGTGACGGCCTGGCGGTAGCGATGGTCTTGCACGTCCCCGGCGACGAACACGCCGGGAACGGAGGTTAAGCTGCCGTGCTTGGCGATCAGATAGCCGTTGCTGTCCATCTCCAGCTTGCCTTTGAATGTGGTCGAGTTGGGATCGTGGCCGATGGCGACGAATACGCCGTGGACTTCAAGTTCGGTAGTTTCTTTTCCTTCCGTATTGCGCACACGCAGTCCGGTAACGTGGCCCTCTGGAGCGTAAATTTCTTCGACAACCGCAGGGACGACAAGTTCGACCTTTGGATTGGCCTTAACACGATCAATCATGATTTTGGAGGCGCGAAAATCCTTGCGGCGGTGGATTAGGTAGACCTTGCTCGCGTAGCGGGTCAGAAAGTTCGCCTCTTCCATCGCGGAATCTCCGCCGCCGACAACGGCAATCGCTTTTTC
>Ga0210387_10001661_pt1 | contig 16837 bp, 11 predicted proteins | sample IncBWC7OmetaG_FD_160108 | JGI IMG/M metagenome (GOLD analysis project Ga0210387, IMG submission 160108) | Forest soil microbial communities from Barre Woods Harvard Forest LTER site, Petersham, Massachusetts, United States - Inc-BW-C-7-O ...
GTCGGGGTGTTGTTCTTCGCCGAAGCGTCCGTGTATGCGGTCGTCGGCGGGATGGGGGGCCAACTCTTGGCTGAATTGGTCGGGTTGTGCGCGGACTTGCTGGCGCGTCGCGGCCTCATCGATCCGCCGGGGATCAACTACTCCTCGACGAATTCGTTGTTTGCGATCGCGCTGGTGATGTTGACCGTGCTGATCTCAGCGGTGTATCCGGCGGTACGCGCGTCACGCAGTGCCAACCCCGGTCTCGCGCGCTCGTTCCGCGTGCCCGAGCCCGAGGGCGACGTGCTCTCGCTCACCTTCCCGTTCACCGTTTCGGCCTATGACATCACGGGCATGGTGAGCTTCTTGGCCGAGCATTTCCGCCGCCATGACGATGCGGGCATCGGAGGTTTTGCGGCCTCCAACACGCGCATCCGGAAGACCGCCGCAGAACGCCTAGAATTATCGGTAGATCTCGCGCTCGCGCCGTTCGATCTGGGTGTCACTCAAGAGCTCGTTTTGAACGCCTTGCCTTCGGAGATCCCGGGTGTAGACGAAATTGCCCTCCGCATCACTCGCACGAGCGGCACCGTCCCGGATTGGCGGCGTCAAAACAAAGTATTCTTGAAGGCGCTCCGCCGTCAGTTCCTGCTCTGGCGCACGCTGTCGAACGAAACCATCGAGGGCTATCGTTTGGAGACGCTGCAAGTCTTGGGGGACGCGGAAGCGGCGTGAGCAGATGGCGTTCAACCTGAGCAAGAGCGCTTTCAAGCGGCGCGCGGCGGCGGATCACGAGCTCGAAGAGTTTCGTGCGCTGATGGAGCCGCCGAAGACGTTCGAGGACGGCTTCAGCTGGACTGCGTTCATCGGCGCGCTGTTCGTCGCGCTGCTCATGGTGCCCGGCTCGATCTACATGACGCTGATCGGCGGTCTGTCCGTCGGCCCCGCGGCGCAGTGGGTGACCGTCATCTTGTTCATCGAGGTCGCGCGGCGCGCCAACAAGAGGCTGAAAAAGGCCGAAATCTTCACGCTATTTTATCTCGCCGGCGCGATCATGATCACCGCTTCCATGGCGCAAGGCCAGTTCTACGGCGGCTTGGGCGCGCTGTGGTCGCAGTTCTTCGTGCAGTCGGACGCGGCGCACGCGGCCGGCATCGCCTCGCGCATCCCGAGCTGGGTAGTCCCGAACGGCCCGGGCGTGCTCGAGCACCGCTCGCTCTTCATGCGCGAATGGATCCCAGCGTTGACTCTGGTCGTGTTCACGATGGTGATCGGCCGTCTCGACAACATGGTGCTCGGCTACGGGCTATTTCGACTGACGAGCGACATCGAGAAACTGCCATTTCCAATGGCACCAGTCGGCGCGCAAGGCGTGCTCGCGCTCTCCGAAGAACAAGACGACGAAGGCGTCGCTGACTCGGCCAACAGCACTGATGCCAGCGCCAAGCCAGAGTCGTGGCGCTGGCGCGTGTTCTCGATTGGCTCCGTCGTCGGGCTGATCTTTGGCTTCGTCTACTTGGGCATCCCCACGGTCACCGGTGCGCTCCTGGGCCGCCCCATCACCATTTTGCCCCTGCCTTTCAAGGACTTTACGCAGCAGACGGCCGGGGTTCTGCCGGCCACGCCCATGGCTTTGGCGATGGATCTGGGCATGGTGCTCTTGGGTATGGTGTTGCCGTACTGGGCGATGATCGGCACGTTCGCAGGCTTCCTCGCAACAGTCGTGCTCAATCCCATTTTGCATAGCCCGGCGGTCGGCGTGCTTCGCTCGTGGAACCCGGGCGACAACATGCAGACCACCTTTTACAAGAATCAGATCGACTTCTACTTCAGCTTCGCTGTGGGCATTGGGTTGGCGGTGGCGGTGGCGGGCTTCGTGTCCGTGGGCAAGGCGCTCAGCAAAGCCCGAAAAGCGCGGCAGACGGGCGTGCTCTCCAGCGATAAATTGTCGATTTCGGTACCGGCGGGCCGCGGTGACATTGCCCCCGCGCTGATCTTCGCGGTGTATCTGCTGGTTACGACGCTCTACATCGGCGTGTCGATGTACCTGCTGAACATCGCCGATGGCCACATCTACTGGCCAGTGGTGTGGGTGATGGCCTTCTACGCGCTGATCTACACGCCAGTCATCAGTTACGTCACCGCGCGTCTCGAAGGCGTCGCCGGTGAGGTGCTGAACATCCCGTTCGTACGCGAAGCGACCTTCATCCTCTCGGGCTACCGCGGCGTTGCGATTTGGTTCTTGCCCATACCGCTCCACAACTATGGGCAAATGACGGTCTTTTATCGCCAGTGCGAGCTGACCGGCACGAGCTTCCGCTCGATTTGGAAGTCCGAAATCCTGCTCACCCCGATTATCGTGGGCGGCTCGTTGCTGTTCGCCCACTTCATTTGGGGACTCGGTCCGATCCCGAGCTCGCAATACTTGTTCGCGCAGCAATGGTGGGAGGTGACCGCGGCCAATCAAGCGGTCGTGTACTCCTCGACGCTCGGCGGCTTCACCGAGTTCGAGAAGGCCTTCAACGTGCACTACATTTTGGCGGGTGTGGGCGTGGGCGGCCTGCTCTTTGCGGGGCTGTCTTGGCTCGGTGCGCCCGTATTTTTCATCTATGGCGTCGTGCGCGGGCTCAATCAAACCCTGCCCTTCGTGATTATCCCGCAGTTCGTCGGCGCGTTGATTGGCCGCTTCTATTTCAGAAAACGCTTCGGCCCGCTCTGGCTCACGTACATCCCGGTGCTGTTTGCTGGTTTCAGCTGCGGCGTCGGCTTGATCGGCACCCTCGGTATCGGCATCACGTTCATCTCGAAGAGCGTGTTCACGCTTCCGTATTGAGCGTCATGACCGAGGTTCAATCTGGAATCGCCCGCGGAGCACGCCTGATCGAGGTCAGCGGCGTGTCGAAAATCTACGGTCGAAAGCGCGAGCAAGTGTTCGCGCTGCGCAAGGTGAGTCTGGACATCTACCGCGGTGAATACTTGTCCATCATGGGTCCCTCGGGCTCCGGTAAGTCCACGTTGTTCAACGTGGTGGGCGCGCTCGATCGGCCGAGTGAGGGGACGGTTCGCATCGGTTCGCTCGACTTGACGACGCTGCCCAGCCGTCAGCTCGCCTACGTGCGGTGTCACCACTTGGGCTATGTGTTTCAGGCCTACAACCTGATCGCGTCGCTCAGCGCTCTGCAAAATGTGGCATTGCCGCGAGTTTTTCTGGGGGCCTCCGGCGAAGAGGCGGAAGCTGCAGCTCGCAGGCGGCTCGAGCAGGTGGGGCTTGGGCATCGGCTCGACCATCGCCCCTCGGAGCTTTCCGGTGGTCAACAGCAGCGCGTGGCCATCGCGCGCGCGCTCGTCAACGACCCGAGCATCATCTTGGCAGACGAACCCACCGCCAACCTCGACCTCAAAACGGGCGCCGAGGTGATTTCCATCCTGAAGTCGCTGTCGGTGGACGACGGCGTGACGATCGTGACCGCCACGCACGATCACAAGATGCTGAAGAACTCCGATCGCGTGGTCCATATTCGGGACGGCCAGATCGAGAAGATCGAGCACAGCGCCGACATCGAAATTGCAGAGGGTGAGATCACGATCGGCGGCGAGGCCGTGCATGACTGAGCGCGCATGTCCGAAGACCGAAAAACCGTCCGAGCATGCCGCCACGACAGCAGTTCCCAGCCTAAAGTCAGGACTCGGCAAATGGCGCAGAAACCGCATTGATACGCTGGCCTGCTTGAGCTATCGCGTTCGCGCGAGCGGCCAGTGCAGCCACGCTGAACGCCCCGCCCCGCAGCGGTTCGAAGATGTCAGACGGACCAAGTCGCAGTTCATCCGGTAGCGCGCGGCTCTTGCGGCGGCTGCTCGCGCTCAGTTGGCAGTACCGCCGCGACTGCCTGACCGTGTTCGCCTTTCAGGTCGTGCTGCTGGCGCTCGGCATTTCCGGACTCGGCTTCAGCGGCGTGGCCATCGACGTGACGCGCGCGGCGTTGCAACCGGGTACGCCGGGTCCGCATTGGCCGCTCGGAATCGCGCCGCCCGGCGCTTGGTCGCCGCGTCACACTTTGTTTGCCATCAGCCTGCTCGTGCTGGGCATGGCGGCGACGCGCGGCTTTCTCAATTACTCGTATTCGATCGCGGTCGGTAAGCTGATTCACCTGAAGCTCGTGCCCGAGCTCCGCACGCGAGTGTTCGACAAGCTGCAGCGCCTGAGCTTTCGTTTCTTCGACGACAATGCCAGCGGCTCGATCATCAATCGCGTGACGGGCGACGTGCAATCGGTGCGCTCTTTCGTGGACGGCGTGCTGTTGCAGGGTGCGATCATGATCCTGTCCTTGGTCGTGTATGTCGTATACATGGCGCGCACGCACGCCACCCTGACGCTCGCTTGCCTGTTTCTGACGCCACTGCTGTGGCTCGCGACGTCGATATTCGCGCGCTGGGCGCGCCCCGCTTACAACAAGAACCGCGACCTAGTCGACGACATGGTGCTGGCGATGTCGGAGGGCATCCACGGTATTCAGGTGACCAAAGTGTTCGGTCGCGAGGCCTTCGAATATCAGCGCTTCCTCGAGAAAAACCGAGCGGTTCGCGACCAACAGCAGCGCATCTTCATCAACGTCAGCCGCTTCAGTCCGGCCGTGCAATTCATCACCGAGTTGAACATCGGCATCTTACTGTTCTACGGGGGCTGGCTGGTTGCGCACCACGCGATGACGCTCGGTGATTTGATCGTATTTGCCGGCCTCTTGCAGCAATTCTCGAGCCAGGTCGCGAGCATGGCCGGCATCATCAATACCTTGCAACAAAGCCTGATCGGCGCGCGCCGCGTGTTCGAGGTGCTCGACGCGCCGTTGGGTGTCGAGACGCCAGCCACACCGGTCAAGCGCGCCGCGATCAAGGGTGAGATTCGTCTGGAAGGAGTCGGCTTCTCCTATGCGCCGGGCGCGCCGGAAGCGCTGTCTGGCATCGATCTGGAGATCCCCGCCGGGCAGTGCGTCGCGATCGTCGGCGTGACCGGGGCTGGCAAGAGCACGCTGCTCGAGCTGATCCCGCGCTTTCACGACCCCACCTCGGGTCGCGTGTTCGTCGACGGCGTCGACGTGCGCGAGCTCGAATTGGACTTTTTGCGTAGGAACATCGGCCTCGTCTTTCAGGAGAGTTTGCTGTTCAAGAGCAGCGTTGCCGAAAATATCGCCTTCGGGCACCCGAGCGCGACGCGAGAGCAGATCGAGGACGCCGCGAAGATCGCGGGCGCTCACTCCTTCATCGTGGAGATGGAGAACGGCTACGACACGGTGCTCGCGGAGGGCGCGGTCAATTTGTCCGGTGGTCAACGGCAGCGGCTCGCGATCGCGCGCGCCCTGCTGCTCAAGCCGCCGATTCTGTTGCTCGATGATCCGACGACCGCGATCGATCCCGAGACGGAGCACGAGGTGCTCGAGGCGATGAGCAGCGCGACCGTCGGTCGAACGACACTGGTGGTCGCGAATCGTTTGGCGACGTTGCGCAGAGCCGATCGCATCGTCGTGTTACAGGGCGGCGTGGTCGTGGAGCGCGGCACCCACGAAGAGCTGATGCTGCGCCGCGGCATCTACTATACGGCTGCGGCGCTGCAGGCGGCGGATCGCGAGAGCGTCGCGCTGCTCGGCCAGCCCGAGGGTGCCGCATGAGCAAGAGTCAGCCCCCTCGGTCACAGAACGCCGAGCAGCGCCCTCTCGATTTTTTGGTGATCCGGCGAGTCTTCGGCTACACGAAGCCTTACGCAACCCTGCGCAATACGCTGATCGTATTGGTCGTGACGCGCGCGATTCAGACGCCGCTCGTGACCTGGGCGATCGCCGCGGTGATCAGCGGCCCGATCGCGCGCCAAGACCCGCGTGGCATCATGCTGGGCGTCGTGGGCTTCTTGCTCTTGGCGGGCTTCACTGAATTCTGCTTCGTGTTTCGCATGCGCTTCGCGCTCCGTTTGGGCGAAGCCGTGGTGCACGATCTCCGCAACGAGATCTACGGTCACCTGTTGTCTCTGCCCATGAGCTTCTTCAAGCGGACGCAGATTGGCCGCCTGATCGGGCGTGTCACGTCCGACGTAGACGCCGTGCGAGTCGGCGTTCAAGACGTCGCGTTCGTGAGCACGGTGCAGGGTGGGAACATGCTGATCAGTGCGCTGCTCATGCTGTACTACGACTGGAAGCTCTTTTTGATCGTGCTGACCATGGCGCCCATCCTATGGGCGATGATTCGGCATTTCCGGGTCAAGCTGAGCCGCGCGTATCGCGCGCAGCAAGAGAGCTTCAGCCGCGTTACCGCGACGCTCGCTGAATCCGTCAACGGCATTCGCGAGATCCAAAGCTTCGTCCGTCAGGACGTGAACGGTGGCTTGTTCGGACAGCTCATCTACGATCATTCCAAGTACAATATGGGCGCGGCGCGCCATTCCGCGGTGTTTTTGCCGCTCTTGGAGTTCAACGGACAACTCTTTTTGTCGATTCTGCTGGTCGTCGGCGGCTACCAAGCGCTCGGTCATGATGTCCCGCTCAAGGCGCTGATCCAGTTCCTCTTCTTGTCGAACGCGTTTTTCGGGGCCATCCCCAACATCGGCAATCAGTACAATCAGGCGCTCACTGCGATGGCCGGTGCCGAGCGCGTGTTCCGACTAATCGATACCGTTCCGGATTGGACGGACGCCGAGGACGCCGTGGTGCTGCCGCCGATCACCGGCAAGGTCGAGTTCCGCGAGGTGTCGTTCGGCTACCTGCCGAATCAAACCGTACTGAGCGATTTGAATTTCGTAGCCGAACCGGGGATGACCGTCGCGCTCGTCGGCCTCACCGGTAGCGGCAAATCGTCGGTCGTGAATCTCGCGGCGAAGCTGTATCTGCCCAGCGCGGGCTCGATCCTGGTCGATGGGCACGACACTCGCGGCGTCACGAGCGAGTCTCTGCACAAGCAAATCGGCAGCGTGACCCAGGAGAATTTCTTGTTCAGCGGCAGCGTGCTCGAAAATATTCGCCTCGGTCGACCAGAGGCAAGCGACGACGAAGTTCGGGCAGCGGCGGCGGCGCTCGGTGTCGGTGACCTGATAGCCGATCTGCCGAATGGCTTTCACACGCTAGTCGGCGAAAAAGGCAGCGGCCTCTCGCTCGGACAGCGCCAAGTCATTTGTTTCGTGCGCGCGATGCTGGCCGATCCTCGGATCCTGATTTTGGACGAAGCAACGAGCTCGGTGGACGCCCTCACTGAAGCGCGTTTGCAGGGCGCTTTGGCCAAATTATTGCGCGGCCGTACGAGCTTCGTCGTCGCTCACCGTCTCAGTACGATTCGGCACGCGGATTTGGTCTTGGTGCTCGATCGAGGCCGGATCGTGGAACGCGGCTCGCACCGCGATCTCTTGTCTCATGGTGGCCGATACGCGAGCATGTATCGACAGTTCGTCAGTTCCATCGACGGTTAACGTCGAAGCGATACAGCTCCGATACGCGCCTGCCCGACGCAGGTTGCGGGTACCTGAGCGAAAAATTCAGCGACCCCTGTCGCTCTGCACGGCAGTAAGACGGCGAAAGTCGCGCATGCACCGCGCTCTTCAGCGAACAGCGCCGGAGTGGAGCTCGGCTTTTTCGCCGAGCTAGAAACTTGCAATCCAGGTGTCGGTTCGCGCCCCAGTGCCGCGGCCAACGTCGTTTTTGTGATCCGATATGGAAACGGTCTCAGGGCAAAACCTGGAACCGGTGCTACACTGCAGTTCGTTCGCAGTATCCGGCGCGGTCGCGCCAGGTGCAGCTCTCGAACTGGAACTAGTTCCCGAACCCCCGGTGAAGAACATGCAGCAAGACGTCCAAGGGAAGGTCGATAGTCGTGCCATGCGCGAGGTCAATCGCTCGATTGTCCTCGACATCATCCGGCGAGGCGGACGCGTCTCGCGCACGGATCTGGCGCGGCGCTCGGCGCTGACCAAGCCGACGGTGTCGGCCATCGTCGAGGACCTTCTGGCGCGCGGCATCGTTCAAGAGGTCGGCTACGGCAAGACAGTGGCCAGCGGAGGTCGTCGTGCTCGCCTGCTGGAGTTCAACGACGCCTCGGCGGCATATCTCGGTATCTGCATTGGGGTGAACACGACCACGGTCGGGCTCGCCGACGCGCGCGGCGAGATCCGCGTCCGGCGTGAGGTGCCCACGTTGCACGGTGATCCCGAGGCGATGGTCGCCTCAGCCGCAGCGCTGGTCGAAGAAGTGTGCGAGGAGGCGGGCTTTCCGCGCGACCGGTTGCAGGCCGTCGGCGTGACCGTACCCGGCATGGTCGACGCTGCGAGTGGCCGCGTCGCCATGGCGCCGAACCTCGATTGGAACGAGGTCCCGATTCGCGACATGTTGGTGGCAGCGCTCGGCGTGCCGGTTGTGGTCAACAACGTGACTAGCGCGGGCGCCATCGCCGAGGGGCGCGTCGGTGTCGCCAAGGGAGTGCGTTCGTTTGCTTGGGTACACGTTGGCACGGGTGTCGGCGCGGGCATCGTGATCGACGGTCACACATTTTCCGGCACGCAGGGCTTCAGCGGCGAAATCGGCCACTGCGCGGTAGTGGACGGCGGCTTGGAATGCGCGTGTGGCATGCGCGGCTGTTTGGAGACCTTGGTCAGCGGGCGCGCCATCGTGCGCGCCGCCGAAGCGGCCCTCGCCGCCGGCGAAGCCAGCTCGATGAGCGCGCTGCCCGTGATCGATGCGGCCGCGGTTGCCGAAGCCGCGCGCGCGGGGGACGCCGTTGCCCGGCGTATCTTCAGTGAGGTCGGCGAGCACTTGGGCGTCGGTGTTTCGTACCTGGTGAACATCCTCGATCCGCAAATGGTCGTCCTCGGTGGTGGCGTGATGGAAGCCGGCGATCTGTTGCTCGAAGGCACGCGCGCCTCGATGGCGCGACACTCGCTGAAAGGCAGTCGAGTTCCGGTCGTCGTGAGCGCACTGGGCGACGACGCGGGTCTGATTGGCTCGGTGTTCGCCGCGATGGACCAATCGGTGCGCTCGTACCGCGTGGTCGCGACCGGCGAACGCGTCGCGCTCGACTGAGGTTCGGCGAGAGCACGGGCTTGAGACTTGGCGCTCGCCACGCGCGCGCCAACGGGCTATTGGGGTCGGGTCCCCACACCGTGACCCCCTTTCTCTCGACTCGAATCGGCGCCGCGTGGCGCGCCCGACACGGCGACCGTGTCGAGCAGGCGCAGTCGGTGGGTTCGTGAAGATCCCCGAGGCCAAACGCCTGCGGGACGGAGCCGCGGCGCTGCTCTTGTTGGGCGGGCTCGTCGTCTTCGCGAGCGTCGTCAATCAGCACTACCCGGTCACACACTGGCTGTTTTGGCGCTATGCCGCCTATTGGCTGTGCGCGTTGGTCTGCGCTGGCGCAAGTTTCGGGCTCGGCGCGCTCACGCTGCGCAAGCTGGGCGTGCGCGGCCTACCGACGCTCGAAATCTTGAGCCTGTCGTTTGCGATTGGCCTCTTCGAGTTCGAGCTCGCCATGTTCCTGGCGGGTGCGTGCCAGCTGTATCGGCCGGCTCTGTTCTTCGTGTTGCCGCTCGGCCTCTTGCTGATCGGTTCGGAGGAGCTGCAGCGACTCTTTCGCCGCCTGTCGCAACGAGCGCGCCTGCTGCGCGTTCGTGCCCGTCCGCTCGGCGTCACCGGCCTGCTCGCAGTAAGTTTTGGTTTCATTGGTCTGCTCGCGGTCTACTTCCTGATCCTGTCGCCTGAAAACGTGCAGTTCGATTCACGTTGGAAGCACCTCGCGTTGGCCGAGGACTATGTCGCGTACGGCGGCATTCGCCCGCTGCGGGAAGGCTGGGTCTTCGATTCGCGCCCGCATTTCACGAGTTACCTCTTTTCGTGGGCATTCTTGCTGCCGAAAAGCCGGCTCTTCGATCGCATGGTGCTGTCGGCGCACCTCGAGTTCGTGACCTTTTTGGTCACGACGTTGATCGGCATCCCGGCGCTCGTGCGTCGACTCGTGCCCCGCGCCGATCCACGCGCGGTCTGGGCAGCGCGCTTCCTGTTTCCAGGAGTCCTGCTGTACGACAGCAGTCTGGCGGTGGGCGCAGACCATTTCGGCGCCATGTATGGCGTCCCCATTTGCCTGGCCGCGCTGTTCGCTTGGCGTGAGCTCTCGCCACGCTGGTGTGCGCTGCTCGGCCTCTTGCTCGGCGCTGCGGCGATGGTCAAGGAGACCACGGCGCTGCTCTTGGCTCCGATCCCGGTGTTGCTCGTTTTGGTGCGCACGGTTCAGTTACTGCTAGCAAATTTCCGAGCTAGGCAAAGCGTCAGGCCGCGCTACGACTACTGGCGCGGACCGTTGTTGGCGGCGGGCGTCGGGCTGTTGTGCAGCGCTCCGCTTTGGCTGACCAATTGGATTTGGCACGGCGACCCCGTGTACCCGATTCTGAATCACTACCTACACGTTCGGCCTTGGACTAGCGAGTCCGCCTACCGCCTCAAGTGGGCCTACGAAGAGGCCAACATGTGGCAGCCGCCGCACAATTTGTCAGGCCTGCTCACGTCCTTGAAGGCGCTCGCGACGTTCTCCTTCGTTCCGAACGACTGGGCGCGCTTCCACGGTCAGACGCCGGTCTTCGGATCACTTTTTACGCTGCTCTTGCCGTGTCTCTTGCTGTGTCGGTCTCGACTCAGGTTGTGGGGTGTGATCGGCTGGGTGCACGCGTCGATTCTGTTTTGGTTTTGGGTTCATCACCAAGACCGATATTTGCAGGGCATCATGCCGCTGATGACCGCGGCCACCGCCGCGCTCGTGATCTCGATTTGGCGACTAGGACTCTTTGCGAGCTCCGCGCTGAGTGTGCTGATCGGTTTGCAAGTCGTGTGGGGCGGGGACGTGTATTTCTTTCAGACCCACGCCATGGCGAAATCCCCGCTCAAAAAAAGCATCGATTTATTGTCGAGCGGCTTCGAGCACAACTACGACACGCGCTTTGCGGTCCAAGAGCAGTTTCAAGCCGTCGCCGCCGCGTTGCCCAAGCACGCGCGCGTCGTGGTGCACGACGAAAACAACCACCTCGGGCTCGAAGCGCAGTCGATCATGGACCGCTTCCCGTTCGAGTACGGCATCAGCTACGGCCTACAGTCCACGCCGCGCGCCGTGTACGATCTGTATCGGGGCTTGGGCGCGACGCACATTCTGTGGGCACCGAAGAGCAAGGGCACGGACTCCCTCGCGGGCGACATCATGTTCTTCGACTTCATGATCCGTCGCGCCCCGATCGTGGGCTCGTTCGGCGGGCTGCGCCTGTCAGAAATGTCGAGCACGGCCCCAACCGAACCGTTCAACGACACCGTGGCCGTGTTTGCGTGCCCGGGCTCGTACCCTACGGGTCTGTACCGCGTTTCGGATCTGCGCGTGCCGGTCTATGGTCCGCAAAGCTCCGAGTTTCCTGCCGCCGCGCCGCGCCCGATGCCGCGTGATTGGTCCGCTGGTCTGGCCGGCGTGGCGAGCATTGCAGCGACCGAGACGCGCTGTTTTCACGACCAGGTCAAGCTGACGCAGCTCGGTTTTTCGGAGGCCGTGACGCGCTCTCGCCCGAGCGGAACGCACGGGCAGTTGTATGGCATTTGGTTCGCCAAATAACGGTCGAGCTGGCGGCCGAGGCTACTCGTAAAGATCGATCGGCACGCGCAGCAACGCGGATAGCTCGGCCAGGGCGCGCTGATTTTCCTCGAAGAAATCCGGATCGGCGAGGTCAGCTGGCGCGACGCGATCTCGATAGGACGCCGAGATCCAGGAGTGCACGGCTTGGTACAGCGGAGCGTCGAGCAGCACGCGTCCAGAAATCGCGCGGCTCTCGGCGTCGTTGAGCGGGACACGCAGTCGCAAGCAGGCGGGACCACCGCCGTTTTTCATCGAGCCGTTGACGTTCACGTAGTGCACGGCGTTGACCGGATTCCGCCCGGCCAGTACGCGCTCCAAAAAAGCGCGCGCGCTGGGCGAGGCACGGCTTTCTTCCGGGGCGATGATGGCCATTCCGCCCTCGGGCAGGCTCACCAATTGCGAGTTGAATGGGTAAGCGCGCACTGCGTCGCCAACTGGGAGCTCGGCGTTGGTCGCCAGCTCGATCTCCAGCTCCTCACCGAGGCATGCGCGGAGCTGCGCGAGGCCCGTGCTTCCGCCCACGAACGCAAGCTCGTGAACCAACAGCAGTTGGGCATTCCCAACCGCCAATACGTCGCTGTGAAAGGCGCCGGCGTCGATGCCTTCTGGCGCCTGTTGCAGAAACAGTAACTGATCGGCGCGTAGGCCATGCAAGCGCGCGCAAGCCGCGCTCGCTTCACGGGTTTGGCGCGCGGGGTAGGCTCGTGGGCGAGGCCCGGAGCTGGCCTCGCGGCCCCAGCCGAAGACGTGCACGACGCCGCGCGTCGTGCTGAGGCGCAGATGATTGGCAGCGCCTTCATCGGCGAAGAGCTCACCCGCGGGCAGCGCGTCGTGTACGACGAAGTGCCGCAAATCGCCGAAAATGGCACGCAATGTCGCGGTTGTCGCGCTCGCCTCCAGGCTGCGGTGAAACATGGACGACAGGTTGGCAGGGGTAAAATGCACACGACCGTCGGTAGTGTCGCTGGACGGCGCAACCGTCGCCGCGTTCGCCGCCCACATCGCCGATGAGCTCGAGGTGAGCGCCAGCAGCTCCGGCGCGCTGCGTAGCACTCGCGGCAGAACGTCGCGGCTGGTCCCGGAAAAACCAAGCTGGTGCAGAGCGCGCAAATTCGGGCGCAGCGGCGGCGGCAGCAAAGCCTGCCCGACGCCCAGCTTCGCCACGAACCAGGCCTTTTCAAGGCCCTCCAATGCGGCGCTGCGCGGGTTGCTCGGCTCGCCGCGGTGCTGCGAGCTGGCCAGGTTTCCATAACTGAGCCCGGCGTAGTGATGGGTGGGACCCACTAAGCCATCGAAGTTGTACTCGCGCATGCCGGATGAAGAAGTATGCTTTCATTCAACGTCTCTTTCGAGCGGAGAGTGAGCTTGCTTGCTTCAACGAGGTCCGAGATGCGCGCGTCGCTGATGCTGGTCACGAGCGTTCTGCTCTTTTCCGCCGCTTGCGGTTCGCCGGCTGGGCAAGATCTCTTTGCGGCCGCCAACGGCTCGGGCTCCGGCGCCGCGCCGGGACAAGCCGGCTCTTCGAATTTGGCCGGCGCCGCCCAAGGCGGGAGCACGGCTCAGGCGGGCAGCTCCGCGCAAGGTGGCGGCGTCGCGGGCGCGCCAACGGCAGATTGCGCGAGCGCGTGCGCCGGTGTCGGCACGTGCCAAGGCGATGTCTGCGTGATCGACTGCAGCCTGCAGGGCACGTGCACCAACCAGGTGAAGTGCCCGGCAGGCGTCGCGTGCCGTGTCGTGTGCGGCGGGATGTCGGCGTGCTCGAGCGGTATCGATTGCACGCAAGCGTCGCGTTGCGACATCCAGTGCACGGGCATGTCGAGCTGTCCGAACGGCGTGCTCTGCGGCGGCAGTCAATGCACGATCGATTGCGCCACCGAGGGCTCGTGCAACAGCCAGATCAGCTGTAGCGCCCAAGACTGCGAGATCCACTGCAACACGAAGGGTGCTTGCTCCGGCAAGGTGCTCTGCGCGCAGGGCTCGAGCACTTGCAACGTGGACTGCAACGCGGACAACGCCTGCGGCAGCGGCGTGGAGAGCGACGCCTCCGGCGACACGACGATCGACTGCGGAGGTGGCATCGCTTGCCCCGCGCCCGTGACCTGTCAGGGCGCAAGCTGTGGCGTGCAATGCGGAACGGACTCGTGCTCGAGCGGCGTGTGCTGTAACGCCAAGACCTGCAACGTGCAGGGCAAGAACAACATGTGTGCACCGTGAGTCCGCTCGGCTGATGAGCTGGTTCCAAAAGCGAGCGTCGGAGCTCGCCCGTGTCCCAGTCTTGGTTACTCGGGTACTGCCGGCCGTACGCCGCGCGAAGGCGTCCGGCACTGCCCCTTGGCTGGCCTGGCTGGAAGCACACGCGCAGAATAACCCTGAAGGATTATTCTGCGAGCTGGACCAAGAGCGCGTGAGCTTTGGGCAGGCGTGGGCGCGGATTCGAACGCTGGCTGCGCTGCTTGCTCAGCGAAGCGTAGAGCGGGGTGACGTGGTCGCGTTGATCGGTGGCAACTCGCCGAGCTACTTGCTCTTGCTGCTCGCCATCTCGTACTCGGGCGCCGCTGCGGCACTGCTCAACCCGGAGCTCTCTGGTGAGCCGCTCGCGCACGCCTTAGGGACGGTCAAGCCTCGCTTGACGTTGGTGGAAGTGACGTACCGCGCCGCAGTGGACGCGCTCGGCTCCGGCGTCGCCGGCGCGGTGCTCGCCTTTGGCGACGGCGAAGTGGAGGCCCTCGCCGAGCGCGTCGCGCCGCTCGCCGAGTCGCGTGCCGATCCCGAGGCGGATTTCGTGCTCATTTTCACCTCCGGCACCACCGGCCTTCCGAAGCCCTGTCGTGTACGTCACTCACGGGCGCGGTCAGCCGCCACGATCTTCGGTAGCGTGGCCTTCGAGTTTCGCGCGGGCGACAAGTTGTATTGCGCGCTTCCGCTCCATCACTCGAGCGCACTCTTGATTGGGGTGGGCGCAGCACTGGTGGCCGGCGTGCCGGTCGCCCTACGTCGCAAGTTCAGCGCCCGAGAATTCGAAACTGACTTAGTGCGCTACGGCGCGACCGCTACGCTCTACATCGGTGACGTCTGCCGCGCGGTGTTACGCGCCGCCGCTGCGCCGCCGCTGCCGAGCGAGCTTCGGCTTCGCGTCGCCGTGGGCAACGGGCTGGAGCCAGAAATCTGGCTCGACTTTCAGCGCCGCTTAGGTGGCCCGAAGATTCACGAGTTCTATGCGTCGACAGAGGCGCCGAGCGCAATCTTGAACCTGACCGGCAAAGTGGGCTCGCTCGGTCACGTGCCCTTCGAACGCAGCCGCGGCTTTCGCTTGGCCAAGTTGAACGCGGAGCGCGGCGAGCTCAGGCGTGCCGCGAACGGCCGCGTCGAGGCCTGCGCCGTCGACGAGCCGGGGGAGCTCTTGCTCAGGGTTTTCCCGAGTGCGCGAGATCCGCTCGGAGCCTTTGCGGGTTACACCGACGACGTGGCCTCGCGGGCGCGCATCGCGCGCGACGTATTCGAGGTCGGCGATGCGTATTTCCGGTCTGGCGACGTCCTGCGTCGCGACCGCGACGGTTACTTCTACTTCGTCGATCGCTTGGGTGACGGCTATCGCTGGAAGGGCGAGAACGTTTCGGCGCTACAAGTCGAGCGCGCCTTATCTGCCGGCTTGGGCCGCGCGGCGGTGGCCGTGTTCGGGGTGAGCGTGCCCGGCTATCCCGGCCGTGCAGGCTTCGCCGAGGTCGTGAGCGACGGCGCATTCGACCCGCAACGCTTTGCGGAGGCGGCGAGCGCATTGCCGAGCCATGCCAGGCCTTGCTTCGTGCGGCCAGTGCCGTCGCTCGAGCTGACGAGCTCCTTCAAGATCAAGAAGCGCGCCCTGGACCTAGCGACCGTCGCGCGGAGCGAGTCACTTTGGGTGCGACAAGCCGGCCGTTATGTGGTGCTGACGTTAGAGTTGTGGGACGATCTCTGTCGTGGTCAGGCACGCCTGTGAATCGGCTCATTTCCGGGCCCCGCGAATGATGAAGCGCGTCGTGCTCGGCGCGCTGCTGGCTCTCCCCGCGCTGGCCAGCTGTCGACACAAGCCGCGTCCGAGCGCAGCGGACGTTTCGCAGGCTCCGCGCGGGCCGAAGCTCGCGCCGCTCGCGGCCGAGAGCTGGCTCGTCGATCTCGATGTGGACGGCTTCGGCAAGGCCGCGCTCGCCGTGCCGGTCGGTGCGACCGAGCCGCGACCGATCGTGATCGCGCTGCACGGCGCCGCCGATCGTCCGGAATGGGCCTGCGGTGCCTGGCGCGGCATCGTCGGGCCAGCGCCCTTCGTGCTCTGTCCGCGTGGCGTCGCGCGCGCTGATTTTGCCGCGCCAGACGTGCGCTACACGTTCGGAACGGCGGATGCGACGGCGAGTGAGTTGCGCGCGGGTTTGGCTGCGCTGAAGCGCAGGTTCGGAGCTCACGTCTCCTCTGGCTCGGTGGTCTTCGCGGGCTTCGAGCTCGGTGCCGATCGTGTGGCGGTGATTGCGCGTCAGGAGCCGACGTTCTTCGCTCGACTCGCGCTGGTCTTTCCGGCAGCTGACACTTGGCCGTCTTCACAAGCCGCTGAGTTTGGCCGTGTGGGCGGCGAGCGCGTGCTCTTTGCCTGCGGCCCAGCAGCCCGCGCCGGGGCCGAGCTCAAGGCGGTCTTGACGAGGCGCGGTGGCGCAGACGCGCGCGCGGTCTTTCTCGGAGCCAGCGCGCCGGCGCTCGACGCGGCGCGCGTTGCGCTGTTGACCCCGGAATGGTCCTGGTTGAGCGCGCCCACCACCCGGCTGACCCCGCCTGAGGATTTGATTGGGAATCCAGTGTCGGCCAGGCGGCCGCCTCCTCCCAAAATCCCCTGAACGGACGACCTCTGGGAGGTTCTGTGAAAGGAGTGTAGAAGGCCGCTCCCGACTGGCCGCGAGACTCCGAAGAGACAGCGCTTGACATGGCAAGCGCCGCGGCTACCCTCCCGTTCCCCCAAAACCGGCCCCCCGTTTAACCGGCCGTAAAAGGGCTTTTTTTTCGATGCCTACAGTACAACAGCTGATCCGTCTCGGCAGGGAAGTCATCAAGACGCGCACTGCGTCCCCTGCGCTCCGTTCTTGTCCGCAAAAGCGCGGGGTGTGTTTGCGCGTCTACACGACCACTCCGAAGAAGCCGAACTCGGCGCTCCGGAAGGTGTGTCGCGTGCGCCTCACGAACAGCATGGAAGTGATCAGCTACATCCCCGGTG
>Ga0210387_10001662_pt1 | contig 16828 bp, 13 predicted proteins | sample IncBWC7OmetaG_FD_160108 | JGI IMG/M metagenome (GOLD analysis project Ga0210387, IMG submission 160108) | Forest soil microbial communities from Barre Woods Harvard Forest LTER site, Petersham, Massachusetts, United States - Inc-BW-C-7-O ...
GGCGCTCGTGCTCCGGGTCGTCGTGGGCGGGACGATGATGGCGCACGGGTGGAACCACGCCTTCGGCGGCGGCAAGCTGCCCGGGACGGCGCGGTGGTTCGAGTCGATCGGCATCCGGCCGGGCCGGGTGCACGCGCTGTTCGCCACCGTGACCGAACTCGGGGCGGGCGGGCTGCTCATTCTCGGCCTGCTCACCCCGGTGGCCGCGGCGGGCGTGGTCGGCGTCATGCTGGTCGCGCTGGTCGCCAACCACGCCAAGAACGGCTTCTTTATCTTCCGGCCCGGCGAGGGCTACGAGTACGTGCTGATGATCACCCTGGTGTCCTGCGCGATCGGCGCCCTCGGCGCGGGTGACTGGTCACTCGACCACGCGGCCGGGTTCAGCGTGACCGGCTGGGCGGGGCTGGCCATCGCGGCCCTGGCCGGAGCGGGCGGCGCCGCGCTGCTGCTGGCCACCTGCTGGCGCCCGCACCCCCGTGTTTCCGCATCCGCTCCCGTTGCTGAATCAGCTAAAAAGGTTGTATGATTCGTGGACTGGTGACGGTTCCTGCTGCGGGAGGCCTGTGATGGCTGGTGTGGGGTTCGGGCTGTTTGACTGTGATACGCACTGCTATGAGTCGCGGGATGCGTTCACGCGGTACCTGCCGAAGGAGTGGCTGGGGCAGGCGATCGCGCCGGTGCGGATGCCGGACGGGACCGAGCGGATCATGGCCGCCGACCGGGTGGCGGTGTTCAACTCCGAGCAGGGCCTGGGGTTTGACCTGGCGTACAAGCCGGGGTCGTTGAAGGAGATGCTGCGCCAGATGGCGTCGGGCAACCCCGATGAGACGTACCAGCCGGAGCCGATGCGGCCGGAGTACCTGGACCGCGAGGCGCGGGTGAAGGTGATGGACGCGCAGGGGGTGGAGCGGGCGGTGCTGTTCCCGTCGGCGATGGCGCTGTCGGTGGAGAACTACGTCAAGAACGTGCCGGCCGCCTACGCGAACATCGCCTCGTTCAACCGGTGGTTTGACGAGGAGTGGGGGTTCAACCGGGACGGCCGGATCCTGGCCCCGGCACTGCTGTCGCTGGCGGATGTGGACCTGGCGGTGGCGGAGACGGAGCGGGTGCTGGCGGCGGGGGCGCGGATCGTGCTTTTGCCGACCGGCCCGGCGCATGGCCGCTCCCCGGGTGACCCGTTCTTCGATCCCATCTGGGCCCGCCTGAATGAGGCGGGAGTGACGGTCGCGTTCCACATCATGGAGAACTGGTACAACGAGGCGATCGCGCCGGCCTGGGGGCAGGATCCGTGGCCAGGGTCGTGGCACATGTCGGCGTGGCAGTGGAACAACCTCTACGGCGAGCGGCCGATCACCGACACGCTGTCGGCGCTGATCTTCGACAACCTGTTCGGCCGGTTCCCGGATCTGAACGTGCTGGTGGCGGAGTTCGGGGCGTCGTGGGTGCCGCATTTCACTGGGCACATGGACAAGAGCCGGGGGATGGGGCGGAACGGGCCGTGGATCGGCGGGAAGCTGACCGAGCGGCCGTCTGCGATCTTCCGGCGGCACGTGCGGGTGGCGCCGTATCCGGAAGATGACATCCCGAAGATCGTCCGGGACCTGCCGGACGTGGACTGCCTGGTAATGGGCTCGGACTACCCGCACGCGGAGGGGCTAGCCGAGCCGGCCGGGTTCGCCGCCCTGCTGGACGGCCTCACGGAGGCGCAGCAGCGGCAGATCCTGCGCGACAACGCCACCAAACTCCTGGCCACCAGCTAACCCGAACCAGCCGCCACCGTGAAAGTCGACATCACGGCCGACGCCGACCCGCGCACCTTCGCGGCGCGGGCTCGCGAGGCGGAGGCAGACGGGTACGACGGGCTCTGGCTCGGCGAGACCGCGCACGATCCGCTGATCGGGTGTGCGCTCGTTGGCGAGGCCACGTCGCGCATCAGCGTCGGCACCGGCATCGCGGTGGCGTTCGCCCGGTCCCCGATGACGCTCGCCGTGACCGCGAACGACCTCCAGCTGACGACCCAGGGCCGGTTCCTGCTCGGCCTGGGGTCCCAGGTCAAGGCGCACATCACCCGGCGGTTCTCGATGCCCTGGTCACGCCCGGCGCCGCGGATGCGCGAGTTCGTCCTGGCGATGCGCGCGATCTGGCGGTCGTGGCAAGACGGCGAGCCACTGAACTTCACCGGCGAGTTTTACTCGCACACGCTGATGACCCCGTTCTTCGACCCGGGCCCGAACCCGTACGGCCCGCCCCGTGTGTTTCTCGCCGGGGTCGGGGACGCCATGACGCGCATCGCGGGGGAGGTGGCCGACGGGTTCCTGTGTCACGGGTTCACGACCGAGCGGTACCTGCGCGACGTCACGCTGCCGGCCCTGACCATGGGACGTCAGGCGGCGGCCCTGTCTATGGACGGCTACGAGATCAGCGGCCTGCCGTTCGTCGTGACCGGAACATCCGACGAGGAGATGGCCCGGTCCGCGCTCGGGGTCAGGGAACAGATCGCCTTCTACGCCTCGACGCCCGCCTACCGGCCGGTGCTTGACGCGCACGGCTGGGGCGCGTTGCAGGAGGAGCTGACCCCGATGTCCAAGGCGGGCCGCTGGACCGAGATGCGCGACCTCATCGACGACGACATCCTGGACGCGTTCGCGATCGTCGCCGCTCCCGGCCAGGTGGCCGCGGCCATCGGCAAGAGGTACGGCGACCTCTTCACCCGCGTCCACCTCTACCTCAAGGCGCCACTGCCGAAAGACGCCGAGCTGTCGATCGCCGACGAGCTCCGGCGGCAGCCGTCGCAATGACCGGTCCCCGGTTCGGCGGCCGCGTCGCCCTGGTTACCGGGGCGAGCCGCGGCATCGGCGCCGCGCTGGCCGCTGCTCTTGCCGCCGAGGGCGCCGCCGTCGCCTGCGCCGCACGCACCGAGCGGGTCTGGGACGAGCGGCTGCCCGGCACCATCCACGACACGGTCGACGCCATCCGGCGGAACGGAGGTCGCGCGATCGCGGTGCGCTGCGACCTGACGGTCGATGACGACATCGTGGACCTGGCCGCGACGGTGGCGCGGGAGCTCGGGCCGGCGGACATCCTGGTCAACAACGCCGCCCTGACCGTTCCCGGGCGCCCCCCAGCTCAGACAGCACCGGCGCAGGCGGCACCGCTGCCGGCCCCCGCGGCGCGTTCGTCGTCGCCTGCCGCTCCTCCTCGCGCAGCCGGGGCGCCGGGTTTCCTGGACTTCCCGCTGAAGGGATACCGGCGGCACTTCGAGGTCGACGTGTTCGCCGCGTACCGCCTGATGCAGCTCGTGCTGCCGGGGATGATCGCCGCCGGGCGCGGGTCGATCCTCAACATCACCAGCGACGCGTCGCGGCGCCCGGGGGAGGGGCCGTGGCCCGGCGCCGGCGGCCTCACGCCGTTCGCTTACGGCGGGGCCAAGGCCGCCCTGGAGCATCTCACCCAGGCGGTCGCCTTCGAGATGCAGCCGCACGGCGTGAGCGTCAACGCACTGATGCCGTCGCTTCCCGTGGCCACGCCGGGGCTCGAGGTGACGTCCCCCGGCATGGACGGCCAGCTGCCGATGGCCGACTTCTGCGCGGCGGCGCTGCGGCTGCTTGCGGTGCCGGCGGCTCAGGCCACCGGCCACGTCGCGTACAGCGAGGACGTGCTCCACCCGGAACTCGGCCGGCGCGGCTGGCTGGGACCGGGCTAAGCAGCTCATCACCGACAGCCACCCACCGTGCTGGCCGCGCTACGACCCGGCGTCGGCGCACGTCGAGGGCATACACCTAACCTATTACTGATAACAATTAGATAGATAATCTAGCTAACTATAGTTTTTGCGGCCGCGGGCGCTTATCGTCCTCTAAACAGCCGTGAACCTCGGCGACCGCGGGTCGACCCGCCGCCGCCGACAGTGAGCCGGTCAGCACCGGCAGCCGCTAAAGGGGGAACGAACCCAGTGATCATCAGGACACACCGGACGGCTCGGCTGCGGACATCCGCGGCGGCGAAGCTGACGAGCCGGTCCGCATTCACGCGCACGGCGCTGCTGGCCGGCGTCCTAGCCGCCGCGCTAGGCGTGGCCGCGTGCAGCAGCAGTAGCAGTAGCTCTTCCTCATCCGGCGCGACCACGAGCGGTACATCCGCCGCCGCCGCGCCGAAGGGCGCGCTGATCAAGATCGGCGTGATCGGCTCGCTGACCGGCCCGCAGGCCTCCTCTAGCGACCAGGGGGCGACGGTCGCCCCCGCGTGGGCCGACTGGATCAACGCCAACGGCGGCATCGACGGCCACCCGGTCCAGGTCATCGTCATGGACGACAAGGGCGACCCGGCGACGGCCCAGGCGGCCGGACAGCAGTTCATCGCCGACGGCGTGAGCGCCATCATCGTGTCTTCCGACAACCTGGTCTCCGCCTTCGACAGCGCGGCGATCGCCAAGGGCATCCCGCTCATCGGCGGGCCGTCCGATGAGAACGACTGGTACACGAAGCCGGGCATGTTCGTGACCATGACCGGCATCGTCCCCGGCCTTGGCGCCCAGGTCGCGGTCGCCGTCCAGGACGGTCACGCGAAGAAGTTCGCCAACCTGTACTGCGCCGAGGTCGCTGCCTGCGCGCAGGCCAACCCCATCCTGCAGGGGGCGGCCAAAGCGGCCGGGATCGGCTACACCCAGCTTGCGGTCAGCTCCACAGCGCCCAGCTACACCGCGCAGTGCCTGCAGCTGAAGCAGGAAGGCGTGGACTACGCACAGCTCAACTTCGCCACCGCGGCGGCGGTGCGGTTCGTCCAGAACTGCCAGGCCCAGGGCTACAACCCGACCTGGGGATCTTCCGAGCAGAGTATCGGAGCCGCGTACGCCTCGCTCCCGAACTTCACCGCCTACGGCCCGGCGTACGCCTTCCCCTCGGTCGCCAGCGGAGCCCCGGTCGAACAGTTCACGTCCGTGATGCAGAAGTACGCGACCAACAGCAACTGGCGGGAGGGGACGGCCTCGTTCACCTGGCAGGGGCTGCAGGCCTTTGCTCAGGCCGTCAAGAACGCTGATGTAGCCGCCTCCACCGCCGTCACGTCCGCCGACGTGATGACTGGCCTGTATGACTTCAAGGGTGAGAACCTTGGCGGCTTGCTGGCCAACAACGTCACCTATACGAAGGGCAAGCCGCTCGGCTTCACCGCCAACGCGTGCTACTTCGTCGTCGGGATGAAGGGCGGCCAGACCACGGCGCCCGCGGAACTGACCCCGCAGTGCCCCGCCAAGGCATGACGGCCTGGCAAGTCGTCGGCACAAAGATCTTGACCACCGACGCTAAAATAGGCACAATCATCTAACTGATGCCACTTTCGGTGGGGCCGGAACCGCCGGCTTCGGCCCCACCGGGAGCCCCGGAGGTCACAACGTGCAGGAGTTCTTGCCCTTCATCATCGCGGGGATAGCGGCCGGGTCCATCTACGGCCTGGCCGCTACCGGCTTGGTCCTCACCTATAAGACCTCGGGGATCTTCAACTTCGGCCAGGGGGCGCTGGCCACCGCCGCGGCGTACATCTTCTACGCCATGCACTACGCCAACAACATCAACTGGGTCATATCCCTTGTCGTCTCGGTGGTCATCGCCGGACCGCTGATGGGGCTCGGCATGGAACGGATCAGCCGCCGCCTCTCCCAGCAGAGCGTGGCATGGAAGATCGTGGCGACGACCGGGCTGATCCTGATCGTGCAGGGACTCGGGACAATCAAGTACGGCAGCGACACGATCGACGTCCCGCAGTTCCTCCCCAAGGGCGCCGACTCCTTCGAGGTCGGCGGGGTCAACATCTCCTACGCCCAGCTGATCGTGACGGTGGTGGGCGTGGTCGCCGTCGCTGGCCTGTACGTACTCTTTCGCCGGACCCGCACGGGCACCGCGATGCGCGCCGTCGTGGACGATCCAGACCTGCTGGCAATGCAGGCCACGAGCCCGGTACGGGTCCGGCGCACCGCCTGGATCATCGGCACGACGTTCGCCGCCTTGTCGGGCGTGCTGGTCCTTCCGTTCATCGGGCTGAGCGCCATCGCCCTTACCTATATCGTGGTGCAGGCGTTCGGCGCCGCCGCGCTCGGCGCGTTCAGCAGCATCCCGCTCACGTTCATCGGCGCCATCGCCATCGAGATCGTCGCCAACATCTCACAGAAGTACGTCGTCAACATAGGCTGGCTCGCCGGCCTGCCGGACAGCCTGCCGTTCATCGTCTTGTTCGTCGCGCTCTTCCTGCTTTCCCGCCGTCGGCTGACCTCCAGGTCGGGCGTCGAGTCGCGCCCGCCGCTGCAATGGCAGGGTCCGGTCCGGGTCCGGGTCGTCACCGGGGTTGTCCTGGTAGGGCTCCTGGCCGTGGTGCCCTGGGTCGTGGGGGCGGAAAAGATCGGCTTCTGGACGATCGGCCTTACTCAGATGATCCTGCTCCTGTCCCTCGGTCTGCTGGTAAAGACGTCGGGACAGGTCTCGCTGTGCCAGGCCACCTTTGGCGCCATCGGCGCGGTCGCCTTCTCGCAGCTGACGGTCGGGGCGGGCATCCCATGGTTCGCAGCCCTGCTGTTGGCGGGCCTGATCGTCGTCCCTGTTGGCGCTTTCCTCGCCATCCCCGCGATCCGGCTGCCGGGCCTTTTCCTAGCTCTGGCGACCTTCGGCTTCGGCATCTTCGTCCAGCAGATGCTCTACTCCACCAGCTGGATGTTCACCGTCCTGTCGAACGGCAGGGCGATTCCGCGACCCTCGATCGGATCGAGTGACACCGGCTACTACTACGTGGTCCTGGTGATCCTCGTGATCACCGCGCTGATCATGGTCGCGATCCACGAACTGCGCCTTGGCCGGCTGCTCCGCGGCCTGTCGGACTCCCCGCTCGCCGTCGCCACCATGGGCTTGAGCACGAACACCACCCGCGTGATCGTGTTCTGCATCTCGGCGTTCTTCGCGGCCATATCCGGGGTGCTGTACGCGGCGTCGATTCACTTCGCCGTCTCCTCGGACATCCACTTCGACCCGTTCTACTCGCTCACCCTCCTCGCGATCCTGGCGCTGGCGCCCTTCGCCGAACCGTGGTACGCGATCTTCGGGCTGATCGCGGCGGTGATCCCCGGGTATCTGACAAGCACCAACGTGACCTGGTGGCTCAACGTGATCTTCGGCGTGTCGGCGGTCGCCGTCGCTCTACGGGGCGCTCACGCGGGGATGCCTGCCCGCCTCAGGGAGTTCTTCGAGCGCTTCGGGCACCCGCGCGCCGCCGAACGTGCCGCTGCCTCCCTCGTGCCGCCGCAGCGGACGCCGGAAGGCGACGGCCTGCAAGTCAGGGATCTCCGCGTCGCGTTCGGCGGCCTTGTCGCCGTCGACGGCCTGAGCTTCTCCGTGCCGCTCGGGCGCATCACCGGGCTGATCGGGCCGAACGGAGCCGGCAAGACGACCACGTTTGACGCCTGCAGCGGCCTCAACCGCAGGATCGGCGGCCGGATCTCGCTGCGCGGGAAGGAAATGACGCGGCTGGGGGTCCCGGCGCGAGGGCGGCTGGGGCTAGGCCGGACCTTCCAGCGGATGGCCTTGTGCGAGCGCCTCACGGTGGCGGAGAACGTCGCGCTCGGCCGCGAGTCCGGGCTGGGCGGCGCCAGCGTCTTGGGCCAGCTCGCGGCGACCCGGTCGCAGCGAGCGGATACGCGGGCCGCGGCCTGGTCGGCCATGGAGCTGTGCGGGATAACCGAGCTGGCCGGAACCCAGGCCGGCGCGCTGTCCACCGGTCAGCGCCGACTGGTCGAGCTAGCCCGGTGCCTGGCTGGCCAGTTCGATGTCTTGATCCTCGACGAGCCCTCGTCGGGTCTTGACCACGCGGAGACAGAGGCGCTGGCCCGCATCCTGCGTAGGACCGTCGTGGAGCGTGGCTGCGGAATCCTGCTCGTAGAGCACGACATGTCCCTGGTCATGAACGTTTGCGAGTACATCTACGTGCTTGATTTCGGCAAGCTCCTGTTCGAGGGCGACCCGCCTGGGGTGGCGACAAGTCCCGAGGTGCAGGCCGCGTACCTGGGCTATGCGACCGAGGCGGAGAAGGCCTGATGACCAGCAGCGTGCAGCAGCCAGCCAGCAGCAACGGGTCGGGGCCCGGCTTGCCGCCGCCCGCAGTTGAGCTTCGCGATGTCACCGGCGGCTACGGGCAGACCACCGTCTTGCGCGGCGTCTCGATCACTGTCCCGGCGTCCGGTGTCGTCGCCCTGCTCGGCTCTAACGGCGCGGGTAAGACGACACTGCTCAAGACGGTGTCGGGCTTCCTGCGGCCGAGCGCAGGATCGATCCTGCTGTTCGGCAACGATGCGGCCGGCATCGCCCCCTACCGGCGCTTCCAGGAGGGACTGTGCCACGTCCCCGAGGGCCGCGGCGTGTTCCGGTCCCTCACGGTGCGGGAGAACCTGATCATGCAGTCCCGCAAGGGCGAGGAAGCCGAGGCGATCAGCCAAGCGTGCGAGGTGTTCCCGGCACTTGGCCGTCGGATCGGCAACGTCGCCGGGACGCTGAGCGGCGGCGAGCAGCAGATGCTCGCGATGGCCACCGCGTACATCCGCAGCCCGCGGCTGATCATGGTCGACGAAGCGTCACTCGGTCTCGCCCCGCTAGTCGTCGATCAGATCTTCGAGTTCATGGAAAAGGTGGCGCACGAGGGCAAGGCGCTGCTGATCGTCGACCAGTTCGCTACCAGAGCGCTGGCGCTCGCCGACACCGCGTACGTCCTCAGCCGGGGCTCGGTGACCTACTCGGGGTCGGCGAAGGAACTGGGCCAGGCGGAGCTGCTCAGCCAGTACATGGGAACCTGAGGCCGCCTTGCGGATCGGGCTGCGTCTGCCCGCCTGTGACCGGGCGGACCGGGTCGCCGCTGCGGCCGCGCACGCGGAAGCGGCGGGTTTCGACAGCGTGTGGGTCCCGGATTCGCAGCTCTTGTGGCGGGACACGTTCGTCGCGCTCGCGCGCGCGGCGGCGTCGACGAGCCGGATAGCTCTGGCCCCAGGCGTCACGAACCTGGTGACGCGGCATGTGACGGTCGTGGCCTCCGCGGCCAGGACCGTCCAGGAGCTCGCCCCGGGGCGGTTCATGCTGGCGCTCGGCGCCGGTCGCAGCGCCGCGGACATGGTGGGGGCGGCGCACACGCCGACCCGCGAGCTCGGCGAGTCATTGCGCGCGCTGCGCGCGCTGCTGTCCGGCCAGCCCTGGTCCTTCGGCGGGGGACCGCAGCGGCTGACCGGAGCGGCGGGAGCCTGCCCGGTGTACCTCGGAGCGGGCGGCCCGCGTAACGTCCGCCTGGCGTGCGCCGAGGCCGACGGGATCATCCTGGCCGGCACGCTGAGCGCCGCGGACGTGACCAGGACCGCGGCCATGGTCCGCGCTCTCGTCGCGCGGTCGGCCCGGCCCAGTCGGCCGTTCGATGTCGTCCTGTGGCTGCGGGCCCACGTCCACGATGGCTCGCCGCCGGACCCGCGCCCGTGGAAACCCGCCGTCGCGATCGCTTTGCTGAACGCCCCCGAAGGCATCGCCGAAAGCCTCGGTGTTGACCAGCGAACCCTGCGCCAGGCCACGGGCCTGCACAGCGACGGCACGCATCCGGCGGCGTGGGGGGAGGCGGTCGTCAGCTGCGACGCGCTGATCAGCGACGACGCAGCCCTGGGTTATGCCCGGCGGTACTGTCTGTTCGGCACGTCGGCGGACGTCCGCCGCCGCATAACGGAGCTGGAGCGGGCGGGCGTCACCACCCTGATCACCACGCCGCTGGCGGGCGACACGGCCGGCACCCTCCCTGACGAGTTCATCGACTCGTTCGCTGCAACCGGGCTCACTTCGTGAAGACCGCGAACCGGATCACCTGGCCGTTCTCGTCGAACGTCGCATGGTCGATGGCGCCGAGCGTGAACTCCAGGGCGCCAGCGGTCCGCGCTTCTAGCTCATAAACACAGTCGCGCCCTTGCTCGACATAGCTGGATATCCGGATTACCGGCGTGATCTCGTTGAGGAATTTCTCGTAGAACTGGCCGATGGCGGCACGACCGTGGAGCACGATCGCGCCGGGGCCCAGGAAGACCGCCTCCGGAGCGAACAGCGCGGCCAGCTCGGCGTAGGCGCCGCCGTTGACGATCTTCACATAAGCGTCGGCGAAGGCACGGGGAGTCACTCGGCTGACTGCCCCTGCATAGCGCTGTCAAGCAACGCCATCGCCTCCCCGGCGATCTCCTTGGCGACCGCTGCGACGGTAGCGTCATCCCAGTCACACAGCGAAGTCCTGGTGCGGCCGACCACGACGTAGGGATAGTCGGGCATGTCGGCCAGCCGGATCATGGCGTCCACCGCGGGAAGCATGTCCTCGTGTACCAGCGCGACGCTGGGAATGCCCGCCCACTCCAGTTCCATCGCGTCGCGGATGCTGCGGGTGCTGCACGAGCCGCACCCGCCGAAGCCGGTGATGACCACATCGGCGCCCGTCAGGAGCCTGTCCCAGTCCTCGGGCAGCGGCGGCACGGACCGGTGGGGTTTACGGACCAGGACCGCGCCTGCCACGCCTGCGTCTTCCCTGAGCAGCGAGTAGACGGCGTCAAGCAGATCCTCGGCGCGCCCCAGGCCGTTGGACACCAGTCCGACCCGGGCTCCGGCCAGTGGCCGCCTCGCCGCCACGCGATGCGGTACCTGGCCGCGATTGCGGACGCCGGTGGGGTCGAGGGTGATGAGCATAGAACTACCTCCCTGGCTGATCTGTCCTAGCTGGTCTGCTCTGTCCGGGCTGGCACCGGCAGCGTCACCGCCAGCCCGACGTGTGGGGGCATGACGGCGGTGACCTGGTCGCCGGGTCCCCCGGCGGCCACCAGCAGGATTCCTTCCGGCCGGCCGAGCCGGAGGGCCGCCCCGTCGGACTCCCGGGCGAGCGGGCTGATCTGGTCCCACAGAGCCCGCCGGATGTCGGCCTTGGACCACCCCGCCGCGGTGAAGAAGCGCTGGTGTTCCTGGCCGAGTACTACCGGCAAGTCGGCGACGCTCCCCAGCTGGTGCTCCCACAGCGACCCGTCGAGGAAGAGCACCCGGGCCAGGTGCTCGATGATCAGCTCGGGGACGTGGCTGCGCGGGTGGGCGATGATCGGGCTCATCGTGGAGGCCACGGTGACCGCGCTCTGGCCTGCCCGCAGCCCGCGCTCGACGTGCAGCGGGACCCAGGAGGTGCCCTCCTCGTCCTCGCCGAAACAGAACGAGTAGCGGTTCGGCGTGGAGAACACGCCGCGGTCGAGCTCGTGCGGGATGGACCTGAGCACGTTCCGGACGACGAGCCGCAGCGCCCGGCCGATCGTCGCGTTCGCCCGGAAGCCCGGTCCCATGCACCCTTGCCCGGATTCCACGCCGATCTCCTCGCGCACCGGCCCGTTGACGATGATCAGCTGCGCGGCGCTGGCCAGCGTCGCCGTCACCGAGTGCGGGATCGCTTCATCGTGCAGCAAGGCGCGCACCGCGGTCAGCGCGACCGGCGCGTACTCGGGCAGGCACCCGGCCATGACGGCGTTGATCGCCACATCCTCGGCCGTGACGATGACGTCCCGGGTCGGTACGGCGCCGACGACCTCGCGCGCGGTCACGCCGCCCGCGTCGAGAAACGCCCCGACCCGCGCCGGTTCCGGGGGGATGACCGGCAGGCCGTCGGTCCACCCGCGCCGGTAATAGTCCTCGACCGCCGCGACGTAGTCACGGTGCTCTAGCTGACTGGCCTGGAGTGTCTCGGCGGTCATCACCTCGTCGCCTTCCGGTACGGTCATCGCTTGACAATTGTTTAACTATTGCTACTATTTTATCTGATTTAATTTCTCGTCCGCAAGTATGTATTCGCAGCCAGCGGCGCGTAAAGGGGCGGCTTGGCATGAACGATCACGCCGCCGGCCAGTCCGGTCCGTTGGCCGGCCTGCGCGTTATCGACTGTTCCTGGGGGACAGCGGGCCCGCGCGCCACGGGCATGCTCGCGGACTACGGCGCGGACGTGATCCGGGTGGAGCCGCCGGGCGGGGACCCGTATCGCGACGAACTGGCGGTCGCGTATTCGGTGTTCAACCGTGGTAAGCGGAGCATCGTGCTCGACCTCCGTAGCGAGCGAGATCATGACGTCCTCCTCCAGTTGATCGGTTCCGCCGACGTCTTCGTGCAGAGCTGGCGGCCGGGCGTGGCCGAGCGGCTCGGGCTCGGATACGACACGATCCGCCGGATGTCCCCGTCAGTGATCTACTGCTCGATCTCGGGCTTCGGCACTGATGGGCCGCTGCGCGCGCTGCCGGGGTACGAGTCGGTCGTGCACGCCGTCGTCGGGACCATGGGCGAGCAGGTCGGCCACCGGGACAGCCCGATCTTCGAGGGCCTGCCGTTCGCGTCCGCCGGGACCGCCTACCTGGCCCTGATCGGCATCCTGGCCGCGCTGTACCGGCAAGCGGACGACGGGACCGGCCATCACGTCGAGACCTCGCTCCTCGACGGTGCGCTGGCGTTCCTTTCCATGGTCTGGGGCGACGTAGACGGCGCCGCGGCGCGCCTGACCACTGGCGCCAACCGGCTGATCGCGAGGTCTTACCTGTGCGCCGGAGACGAGTACATCGGCGTCCACACGGGCGCGGTCGGGGCCTTCGGCCGCTTGATGAAGGCGCTCGGCCTGGACGATCGCGTCTCGTCCAGCGAAGACGGCCTGGACATGGGGGTGCCGCTGACGGCCGGGGAGCGGGTCATCCTCGACGGCGAGATTCACGACATCTTCGCTTCGCGGCCCCGGCGGGAATGGGAACAGCGGCTCACCGAAGCCGACGTCTGCGCCATCCCCCTGCTCCATCCGGGTGAGGTGTTCGACGCGCCCCAGGCCGTGCACAACGGCATGGCGGTCGAGGTCGAAGACCCTGTGCTCGGCGCCGTTCAGCAGGTCGCCGGCCCGCTCCGGTTCTCGGCGGCCGGCCACCGTGCCCAGCCCACGCCGGCGCCGGCCAGCGGTCAGCACACCGCAGAGATACTGGCCGAGCTGGGCCAGTCACCGCGAGCGGCCGCACGAGGAAGCGCGGCTCAGCCGGCGGCCGGCAACGGGCGGCCGCTCCTGGACGGGCTCAAGGTCCTCGACATGGGCGCCTTCTACGCGGGCCCGTACTCGTCCAGGCTGCTGGCCGACCTTGGCGCCGACGTCATCAAGCTCGAGCCGGTCGCTGGCGACCCGATGCGCGGGCTTGAGCGGGTCTTCCGCTCTGCCAACGCGGGCAAGCGCTCGATCGCCGCGAACGTTAAGGATCCCGCGGCGGGCGCGGTGCTCCGCCGCCTGATCGAGTGGGCGGACGTCGTGCATCACAACATGCGACCGGGAGCCGCCGAACGCCTCGGCGTCGGGTACGAGCAGGTGGCCAGCGTCAACCCGGACGTCATCTACGCCTACGCGCCGGGTTGGGGAGCGACCGGCCCTTACGCAGGGCGGCAGAGCTTCGCCCCGCTGCTGTCCGGATACGTGGGAGCCGGCTTCGAGGTGGCCGGCCAGTTCAACGCGCCGCTGTGGCCGGTGGGCAACGAGGACCCGGGTAACGGACTGCTCGGCACGATCGGCATGCTGATGGCCCTGGTGTACCGGCAGCGCCACGGCGCCGGCCAGCTCGTCGAGAACCCCCAGCTCAACGCAGGCATGGCACTGATGGCTCATGTCGCTCGCCGGGCCGACGGCACCGTGCTCGGCGCGGGCCGCCTGGACCCGCCGCAGACGGGAGTGAGCGCTCTCGAGCGGCTCTACGAGACGGCGGACGGGTGGCTGCTGCTCGCGGTCGGCAAGGAGCAGGAGTTCGACGCCCTGGGCAAGGCGCTCGGCACCGACCTCAAGTCCGACCCGAGGTTCGCGACCCACGGGGCACGACGCGACAACGACTACGAGCTCGCCCAGGTGATCTCGTCGGCCTTGGCGACAGGCAGCACCGCCACGTGGCTCGCCACGCTTCAGAACGCGGGTGTCGCGGCAGTCGAGCCCGCCGCGTACAACAACGTCAACTTCATGCGCGACCCCGCCAACGCGGCGACGGGCCGGGTCGCGGCCCGCCCGGGCCCGGATGGCCGTACCGTGCGCGAGCTGGCCGTGCTGCTGCGGGTCAGCGACACACCCGCGGTCGCGCATCGCCTTGCCCCGGGCCGCGGGGAAGACACCGGCCAGCTCCTGACCTGGGCGGGGTACAGCACCGAAGAGATCGCCGAGCTGAGATCGCGCCATGTCATCGGCTGAGGAGGAACCCGAGTGCCCGTCGTCGTCGACCAGCCGAAGCCCGGAATCCGCCGGCTGACCCTCAACCGCCCGGAGCGGCTCAACGCGATAAACGGCGCCTTTGTCACGGACCTGCACGCCGCGCTGGACGACGTGGAAGGTGACCCGTCCTGCCGGGTGGTCCTGCTGACGGGCGCGGGGAAAGGCTTCTGCGCGGGCTTCGACATGAAGGCGGGTGACTACAACGGCGACCCGGCCCAACGCGGGACGGCCGCGCTCATGGCCGGGCAGCGGCGGCTCGCCGGCCTCGCCGTCCGCCTGCACGAACTGCCCGTCGCCGTCATCGCCGCCGTCAACGGCGCGGCCGCCGGCGGGGGGTTCGCCCTCGCGCTGGCCGCCGACATCCGGGTGGCGTCGGAGTCGGCCGTGTTCGTCGCGGCCAACGTCAAGATCGGCGTGTCCGGCGGCGAGATGGGCATGACCTGGCGCCTGCCGCGCCTGATCGGCGAGAGCCGGGCCACCGAGCTGCTGCTGACCGGGCGGAAGATGGGCGCCGCGGAAGCCCTGGCGGCCGGGCTGGTGACCGCGGTCGTCCCGGCGGACCAGCTGGCGGACGCCGCGTCCGGCCTCGCCGAGCAGGTGATAGCGACCAGCCCGTTCAGCACCTGGATGACTAAGGAGCTCATCGACGCCAACGCGAGCGCGGGCTCGCTCCGGCACGCGGTCCAGAACGAGAACCGCACCCAGGTGCTGTGCAACTACACCGGTGACATCGCCGAAGCGGTGACCGCGTTCAGGGAAGGCCGCCCTCCGGCGTTCCGGTGACCGAGCCGCGCTAGGACCTGAGCAGCGCGGCTCTTATGTCCCGCTTGAGGATCTTCCCGAGCACGTTCTTCGGCAGCTCGTCCCAGAAACGGACGTCCTTCGGGCTCTTGTAGCCGGCGAGGCGATCCCGGCAGGCGGCGATCACCGTCTGCTCGGTGAGGTCACTGTCCGGCTTCCTGACCACCACGGCTGTCACCCGCTCTCCCCACAGGTCGTCACGGACCCCGACCACGGCGACCTCGGCCACGGCCGGCAGTTGCCCGATGATCCGCTCGACCTCGGTGGAGTAGACATTCTGCCCGCCGGAGATGATCATGTCCTTCTTGCGGTCGACCAGGTAGATGTAGCCTTCCTCGTCACGCCGTGCCAGGTCTCCGGTGTGCAGCCAGCCGCCCGCGAAGGCCTCCCTGGTGGCCTCCTCGTTGCGCCAGTAGCCGCCCATCGTGTACCCGCTGCGGATGCACATCTCGCCGGTCTCGCCGACCGGTACCTCGGCCATATGGTCGTCGAGTATCTGCACGGCCACCTGGGCCATCGGCCGGCCGCAGGAGGCGAGCAGGTGCTCGTCCCCCGCCAGGGCGCGGCGGTGGTCCGCCGCGGTCAGCGACGTGACGGAGAACGTCGACTCGGTCTGGCCGAAGTTGGTGGAAAGACCGCCGAACCGCTCGGACAGCTCCACCGCGGTCGTTTTCGGCATTGGCATGCCGCCGTAGGAGACCGAGCGCACGCTGGACACGTCGTACCGGTCCACCGCGGGATGGTCGAGGACGAACCGGGCCATTGTCGGATTGAGGGTCGCCCGGGTGATGCGGTGCTGCTCGATCAGCGAGAGGAACCCTTCGGCGCTGAACGTCTTGAGGAGCACCACCTCCGACGCCCGGATGTGGAAGTGGAGCACGGAGAATCCCGAGGCGTGGCACATGGGATTGGACATCAGGAACCGGTCGAAGGGCAGCACATCCTGCTCCAGCGCGTTCACGAGCATCGCGGTCTGGATCGCGCCGTGGGTGATCATCGCGCCCTTGGGGAACCCGGTGGTGCCACTGGTGTAAATGAGGACGGCGGTATCGGACTCCGCGGGTGCGGACGGAGGCGGGACCGTCGGCCGGCCGGCGACGAGGTCGTCGTAGCCGATGTGGCCGGAGTCCCCGGGATCCCCGATGACGATGACGTGCTCAAGGCTCGGGACGTCGGCGAGGACCGGTTCGAGGTCGGCGAGGTAGGCCTGTTCCACCAGGATTACGCGGGCCTCAGCGTTCGCCAGTATCCAGGCCCACTCCTTGGCGTTGAGCCGGTAGTTGAGCAGCGTGAGCACGAGCCCGGCCGACGGCACCCCGTAGAGCGCCTCGACGTACTCGGGCACGTTCTGCGCCAGGATGCCCACGCGGTCCCCTGGCCCGCACAGGCCGGACATCGCACCGGCCAGGCGCCAGACCGCGTGCTCCAGCTCCGAGAACGTGATCCGGCGGTCGCCGGCGACGAGCGCGACCCGGTCCGGCCAGGTGAGCGAGTTGTAACGCAGGATGTCAGCGATTGGCACCGGGTACCTCCAGCCCTGGGATGATCTCTAGAGCGATCCGCCTGGCGGCCCCGGTGAAGTCCCGCGTCTCACAGGGCACGATGATCAGGTGCCGGGCGCCGGCGTCGAGGAACGCCTGCAGGCGGGCGCGCACGTCGTCGCTGGTGCCGGCGACGGCCACGTGATCGATGATCGGCGCGAAGCGCGACCCGTCACCCTGCTGGCCCGCGCCGATGAAGGCTGCCGCCTTGC
>Ga0210387_10001664_pt1 | contig 16824 bp, 14 predicted proteins | sample IncBWC7OmetaG_FD_160108 | JGI IMG/M metagenome (GOLD analysis project Ga0210387, IMG submission 160108) | Forest soil microbial communities from Barre Woods Harvard Forest LTER site, Petersham, Massachusetts, United States - Inc-BW-C-7-O ...
GTCGTGGTCAATCAGGATTAAGTCCACGATTTTTGCCGCTTCGCGCAGCTGGCGCGTCACCTGCAGGTCGGCGGCGCTGGGGGCCGGGTCGCCACTGGGATGGTTGTGCGCGCAAATGACGGCGGTTGCGCCTTCGCGGATGGCGGCGCGGAAAACTTCGCGCGGGTGGACCAGGGTGTTGGCGGCGGTGCCGGAGGTGACTTCGATGCGTTTGATCAGGCGGTTCTTCCGGTTGAGACAAAGCACCCAGAATTTTTCGACCTCCAGCCCCGCCACAATGGGCGCGAGGTGCGTGGCGACGAGGTCGGCGCGGTTGAGCAGCGGCGTTTCGCCCGCCTGCTGTCCGATGACGCGGCGCGCCATCTCCATCACGGCGACAAGCTGCAGCGCTTTCACGCGCCCGATGCCGTGGAGTTTCTGGAAATCCGGCTCGCGCCAGGCGATCAGCCCGGCCAGCGAACCGGCCTCGGCGATGAGGCGTGAGGCGAGCGTGAGCACGTCGTTTCCGCGGGTGCCGCTGCGTAGGAGCATGGCCAGCAGTTCGGTATCGCTCAGCGCGGCGGGCCCAAGTTTTTCCAACCGCTCCTGCGGGCGTTCGCCCGTGGCCAGAGTCTTAAGGCGGTTTTCCAGGCAGGGCAGGGGGTCGTTCATGCAGCAGAGTAGCAGCGAATCCGGCGCGAAGCGCGGAATCCGAATGACGAAACCCGAATGACGAATGACGAATTACCAACTACTAACTACCAATTCCCAACTACGCCCCATGATCCGCCTTCGCCAAGGCTACGGCGGGCAGGCCAACTACCAAATACGAATTACCAACTGCCAGATCAGCACTGCGACCATGACCAGGCCGACGATCCACCAAAAAAGCGGTGGCTTGGCGCGGCGGCCACCCGAGCCAAATTCCTTGTCCACAAAATCCCGGTAATTGAAATCTTCGCCGGGCAGGTCGAGGGCGTCTTGCTGGGTTTCATCGCTCCAGCCGCTGCGCTCGTCGGAGCCGCACTGGGGGCAGGATTTGCGGCCGGCGGGGACAGGCTCGCCGCAAACGGGACAATCGCCGGGTGGCTGGAAGGGCATGGGGGGAAATTCAGAATTACGAATGGCCAATTAAAAATGACGAATGCTTCCCCCCAACATCCAACGTTCAGGGCGGCGTCAGCAGCCCGTTCAGCGCCGTTTTCGCGCTGGCAAACTCGGTTTTAACGTCGGCGATAAGGGTGGCGACATCAACCAGGCCGTTTTTCTTGGCGTAGTGCTCGAGTTTTTCGGCGGCGGCCCGGAGCGCGGCGGCGCCGACGTTGGACGAGGAGCCTTTGATGGTGTGGGCAGCGCGGATGAATGTGGCGGTGTCGCCGCTGGCGAGGCTTTGGTCGATTTCTGCGATGCGCTGGGGCGCGTCTTCGATAAAAACGCCGATGATTTCACGGAGAAACGTGTCGCCGCCGTCGGCGTCGAGCATGCGAAGGTTGTCGATGGCTTCCTGGTCGAGGATGGGAGAAGGCATGGGCAAGTAATGGTTGGGGATTGGATTAACAGGCAGTTTCGAAATTGAAGGCAGGCGTGTTCGACGCGGAACTCTCCATCGTATGAAGTCTTTGCGAAGCGCGGGGAAATTTCAACCGCGAACGAATTGGCGGAGCGGTTTGCCGGAAATTTACTGGTGTGCATTTTTCATATCAAGGAATCCGCATACGTTGATATTGAACTTGCATGCGGCCGTGCCGGATGCTTTTTTTAGGCACATATTTATGTCCAAAACCTTTGTTTTCTCCTCCGAGTCGGTCGGCGAGGGCCATCCCGACAAAGTTGCCGATCTTATCTCCGACAGCGTGCTCGACGCCTGCCTCGCGCAGGACAAGTTCAGCCGTGTCGCCTGCGAGACGATGGTCAAGTCCAACCAGGTTGTCCTCGCCGGCGAGATCACCACGCGCGCCAAGCTCAACTACGAGGCCATCGTGCGCGCCGCCATCCGCGACATCGGCTACGTGAACAATGACGACGTGTTTCACGCCGACCAGATTTTCGTCACCAATCTCCTTACCAAGCAGTCGCCCGACATTTCCCAGGGCGTCGATGCGGTGAAGGCCAAGGGCAAAAAAAAGGCGGAGCAGGGCGCCGGCGACCAGGGCCTGATGTTCGGCTACGCCTGCAGCGAAACGCGCGAGCTCATGCCCACGCCGATCATGTTTGCCCACCGCCTCGGTCGCGAGCTGACCAAGGTCCGCAAGAGCGGCAAGGTCCACTGGCTGCGGCCCGACGCGAAGTCGCAGGTTTCCATCCGCTACGTGGACGGCAAGCCCGTCGAGGCCGTCAACGTCGTCATCTCCACGCAGCACACGGCCGACGTCGAGCACGCCCAGATCGAGCGCTACCTGATCGAGAACGTCATCAAGAAAGTCCTCCCGGCCCGCATGCTGACGAAGCGCACGCAATTTCTCATCAACCCGACCGGGCGTTTTGTCGTCGGCGGCCCGCAGGGCGACTCCGGACTCACCGGACGCAAGATCATCGTCGACACCTACGGCGGCTGGGGCCGCCACGGCGGCGGCGCGTTTTCCGGCAAGGACCCCTCGAAGGTCGATCGCTCGGCCGCCTACATGTGCCGCTGGGTCGCGAAAAACATCGTGGCCGCCGGCCTCGCCAGTTGCGTCGAGTTGCAGGTCGCCTACGCCATCGGCTATCCCGACCCGGTCAGCGTTTACGTCGACACGCAGGGCACCGGCACGGTCTCCGACGAAAAGATCGTCAAGGCCGTCCAGAAGGTTTTCGGCTTCAAGCCCGCGGAAATCATCTCGCAGCTCAACCTGCTCCGCCCGATTTACCGCTCGACGACCAACTACGGCCACTTCGGAAAAGCCGGCCTCCCCTGGGAAAACACCAACAAGGCCAAGGAACTCCTTGCGGCGCTCAAGTAAGGTGGGTCGCGCCGCGAACATCCAACGTCCAACATCGAACATCCAACGCCCAAGTATGAGGGCCTGAATCTGTCACCTCTCGACTCTAGCTCTGGACTCTCCGCTCAAAACTTCGGCTTCCTGTCTCCTGAATCCTGACTCCTTTCATCCTATGTCCACTACTGCCCAAACCAAATCCGGCGAAGACTTCCAAGTTCGCGATATCACGCTCGCCGAATGGGGCCGCAAGGAAATTTCCATCGCCGAGCACGAGATGCCCGGCCTGATGGCCGTCCGCAAAAAATTCGGCCCGTCCAAGCCGCTCAAGGGCGTCCGCATCACCGGCTCGCTCCACATGACGATCCAGACCGCGGTGCTGATCGAGACGCTGGTCGAGCTCGGCGCCGACGTGCGCTGGGCCTCGTGCAATATTTTCTCCACCCAGGACCACGCCGCCGCGGCCATCGCGAAGTCCGGCGTGCCCGTCTTCGCCTGGAAGGGCGAGACCCTCGAGGAATACTGGGCTCTCACGCTCAAGGCCATTTCGTTCCCGAACGGCCAGGGCCCGCAGCTCGTCGTCGACGACGGCGGCGACGTCACGCTCCTCATCCACAAGGGTTGCGAGCTCGAAGAGGGCGACAAGTGGGTCGATTCACCTTCCGGCTCGCACGAGGAGCAGGTCATCAAGGACACCCTCAAGCGCGTGCACAAGGAAGACCCGCTCCGCTGGACTTCCATCGCCAAGGAATGGCGCGGCGTCTCCGAGGAGACGACCACCGGCGTCCACCGCCTCTACCAGATGCTCGAGAAGGGCAAACTCCGCGTGCCCGCCATCAACGTCAACGACTCCGTCACCAAGTCGAAGTTCGACAACCTTTACGGCTGCCGCGAATCGCTCGCCGACGGGCTCAAGCGTTCGACCGATGTCATGATCGCCGGCAAGGTCGCCTGCGTTTGCGGCTACGGCGACGTGGGCAAGGGTTCCTCGCATTCACTCAAGGGCTTCGGCGCTCGCGTCATCGTCACCGAGATCGATCCCATCAACGCGCTCCAGGCCGCGATGGAAGGCTTCGAGGTCAACACCATCGAAAGCACGCTCGGCATTGCGGACATCTACGTGACGACGACCGGCAACAAGGACATCATCACGCTGGAACACATGCAGCAGATGAAAGACCAGGCCATCGTCTGCAACATCGGCCACTTCGACAACGAAATCCAGGTGGACCGCCTGAACAACTCCGGCGCGAAACGCACCAACGTGAAGCCGCAGTATGACCTCTACACCTTTCCCAACGGCCGCAGTATCTATATGCTCGCCGAAGGCCGCCTCGTGAACCTCGGCTGCGCCACCGGCCATCCCTCGTTCGTGATGTCGAACAGCTTCACCAACCAGACCCTCGCGCAACTCGACCTCTGGAAGAACAAGGACACCTACAAAGTCGGCGTTTATCGCCTGCCGAAGTACCTCGACGAGGAAGTCGCGCGCCTGCACCTGGAAAAAATCGGCGTGAAGCTGACCAAGCTCACGAAAGAGCAGGCGGCCTACCTCGGCGTCCCCGTCGAAGGCCCGTACAAACCCGAGCATTATCGGTACTGAGTTTTGGCAGAGCAGGAATTTCTCCGCGGATGTCGCGGATGAGTGCGGATTGTAGGGTAGGGCGTGACCGCCGGGCGCGCCGTTTTGTTTTGTCATTCTGAGCGCAGCGAAGAATCCACTGGATTCTGCCAACCGTATCGCTCTGGATTCTTCGCTCCGCTGCCAATGAACTCATCCCAGTTGTCGTTAACTTTCGGTTTTGGCTCGGCAGCACTGGTAGGGCGAGACCTCCGGGCGAGCCTCGGCTCGTCGAGGACGCCTCGCCCTACCTGCCAAACGCAGGCCAAGTTCATTGGCCTGTTCTACGCAAGCCGCGCAGCGGCTTGCTTAGGGTCTCAGAATGACAATCCGGGTGGAGCGTGGCGTCCCGACGCTCTCAGGGTCGAATTTTTTACACCAAGGCCGCAAAGAGCGCGAAGTCAGTTGCACCGGAAGTCGGAGCTAACTCAAGCTTTGCATCGCGTTCGCGGCGGATTCGGTCGAATTCCAACACTAGGGCCAGGGCCTGATCGTGCTGACGCGCGCGTTCCTCCGGCGTGAGGGCAAGGCTTGCCTCCACCAGGCTCAGGTCGAAGCCCGCCTTTTTTGCCTCCTCGATTGTGTCGCGCGGTGTAGCCATCTAGGAGCATTAAAATGCGCATAGATGTGCGTTACTGCAAGCCGAAGTGGCGTCATACCCGGTGGCTGAAAACGGAACGATGGCAGGAATTGATAAGAGAGATTCTTCGCTGCGCTCTGAATGGCAAAAAAATGGCGACTCCTTCGCGTTCATTCGCGGTTAAAATATCTGGTTCCGGTTTTCCTTCGCGGCCTTCGCACCCTTCGCGAGAAAAATCTCCCGCTTCTTGCCTTGTCGGCATTGATGCATTCGCTCCCGTGTCATGACCTTATCGATCACGCGAGAGGCCCCCGCGTTTTTTTCACGCTCCGACGAGCTCGACACCGACTACGCTGTGTACGTTCGCGCGCCCGATCCTTCGGCGGAGCCGGGTCCATGGCCGGCGTTGATCTTTCTCGATGGCGATTATTCTTTCGATGTCGCGGTGGACGTGTATCGCGCCTTGCGCAAATCGGGGGCCATTCCTCCGGCGGTCGTCGTTGGCGTGGGCTACGCCAAGCCGTTCAATGACCCCGGTAACCGTCGCGGGCGCGACTACACCCCGACGGCTGCGCCTGAGGAGCCCACCAGCGGCGGGGCGGGCCGATTCCTCGCGCACCTGATCGGCCCGTTATGGACGGAACTGGCCCGCCGTTACCCGTTGCACGAGGAGTCGTCGGTGCTTGCGGGCCATTCGCTCAGTAGTTTGCTCGTATTGCATGCACTCTTTCAACCCCGGCCATTTTTCCGCCGGGTGCTGGCCGGCGCGCCTTCGATCTGGTGGGACAATCGCAGCATTCTTGGGATCATGAAACGTTTTCGCGACCGGCAGGCATCACTGCCTGCGCAACTTTTCCTCGGCGTCGGCACGGAGGAAACGGTATCGATGCTCGGTGACCTTGCGCTGATGGAAACGCAGCTGGCTGAGCGGCCCTTTGCCGGGCTGCAGATCACCTCGGTGAAATTCCCCGACCGCGACCACTACAACGTCACGCCCGACCTGTTTTCTGCCGGCCTGCGCGTGTTTTTCACGCCAAGGCCACAAAGGGCGCCAAGAGAATAGTTTTCGCCGCGGATTGCACGGATTGTCGCGGATAATAGCGTCTGATGCCAACGGCTAGTCGAGGACGCCTCGCACTATCGAAAAGGTTTAGTTTATCCGCGTTCATCTGCGGTTAAAAAAATCCGGTTCCGATTTTTCTTTCCCTGCGAATCCGCGGCAACTAGCCATGCCCCGTGCAAGAATACGATTACAGCAAGAAATCCAACGACTGGCTGATGGGCGTCCTGGCCGGGGAAAAAGCCAAATCGCCCAAGCATGTGGCGGCCAACCGTGAACTGGAAAAACGGGCACACGCCAAGTGGCGCAAGCGGCTGCTCATTAAAGTTTCAGTTATTGTTGTGGTCGGAGCCGTCCTATTGTTGGGCCGGCATTTCTTATCGAAGTAGGGCTGATCCGGATTCGATTTTACTTCGCGGTCTTCGGATCCTTTGCGAGAAACACTTCTTTCGTGATCTTTGCGATCTTCTGTGAAAATATCGGATCGAGTCGCCTTCACCCCAAGTCATGCACTTCCGTTTCATCGCCGCCCTGTTTTTGTTCTTCACCTCTGTTTGCGCTTTCGGTGCGAATGTGGCCCCTGATGGTTTTCCCACGGGCCAGGATACGCCCGAGGGCGTGGCGACCGACCTTGCCCGGGTATTTATCAGTCACGACGCCGCGTTGTTTGATAAAATCTGCGTGCCGCCCTATGGAGGGAAAGACGTGCGCGATAGCTACGGGATATATTGTTACGCGCTCAAAAAGTCGCTGGGAGACGAAGCGAAGCGCAAGGTGCCGTCGCCTGATGCGCCGAAGTCGGTCGGCAAGGTCTTTGCGGCGCGCCGGCTCACGGCGAATGGGCCCGTGTCGTACGGTTCTACCGTCCTCGGTTTCGAAGATGTGCAATTTGTCGATGTCGGCGTCTATCTGGTGAGCGGCGATCGCAGCCTGAATCGAACGCTGGTGGTGAAGATAAACGGAAAGTGGTTTGTCCACCCGGAGCCATCGATCAGCCCGCTCCTGTGCAAAGGCTTGAACGAAGAGGATGATTCAGTGACCGACTGGACCGAAAAAGAAAAAGTGAGTCCGCCGGCAAAGACAACGCCGCCGGTTCCTGCGCCGCCGGCGAGTAAGCCTTAGGGTTTTTTTTAATCGCTAGGGAGTGCGAATAAAAACTGTAGGTCGGGGTTTATCCCCGACATTCGTTGCAGGCGGACAAATGTCGGGCGTAAAGCCCGACCTACAGTTTTTATTCGCGTTTATTCGCGTTTATTCGCGGCGATTCTCGGTTAAATTGCATGGTTTTTCGGTTTAGCGGGGTTGTTTTTCAGCAGCATCTTGCAGCTTTCCAAGTCAACACGGTGTGAATATTGCCCTGTTTCTTGCCTAAGCTTTGCCAATGGATTCCATTTGTGTTGTCGTCTGATCTGTCAGGATTGCTTACCCTTCAACCTGCTTTCTACCCCGTCAGTTCTACCTCGTAGCCATGACTATTACAGGATCAGCCTTATTTCTCATGCTTGTGCTTCTGCCAGAGATCCTGGCCTTGGCCTTGCTCAATCTTTTGGTGCGATTTTGCTTTTCGCCGGTCCGGATGACACCGTTTCTGTGGGTCTGCGGGACACAGATTGCGCTCTCAGCCTTTCTTCTCGTGACCAACTCGCGAACGGTGCCAGGCCCGTTCCTTTCCATTAGCACGGATATTTTCCCTGCCGTCGGTTCACTTGTTATGTTCGCGTTGGTGGCGAGAACGTTCCGGAAAAGTCCTGCCGCCGAGCGTATCGGGCTGGCCCTGGTGGCCTGTGCTTCGGTCGCCATCGTCGCATTCGTGGTGCTGGATGTGCAGCCATTTTGGTCCGGGCCCTTTGGTCGGGCCAGGTTGGTCGGATGGTAATTTGGTTTGGCCGGATTTTTTCACACCAAGGCCGCGAAGAGCGCCAAGTTCATCGCACTTCGGCTTGCAGATGCGCATAAAAATGCGCACATTATGTGCCTAATGAATGAGATTGTTTTTGAAGTTACCCAAGAGGCTGATGGCGGTTATGTAGCCGAAGCCTTGGGAGAAAGCATTTTTACCGAAGCTGACAATTGGGACAAACTTCGGTCCAATGTGCAGGAAGCGGTAAAAGCATTCTATTTTGACCAGTCTGCGCCAAAGCAAATTCGATTGCGTCTGGTGCGTGATGAGCTTTTGGCTGCGTCTTGATGAAGTTGCCCCGCGACGTCAGCGGTTTGGATGTTGTCAAAGCACTTTGCCGCGATTGTGGTTATCGCGTGGTGCACCAGGAAGGTAGCCATATCATCCTTGAAACCGAACAGCCAACTCACCATCGGTTGTCGGTGCCGGCGCATAAGCCGATCAGGGTGGGGACCCTCAATTCGATCGTCCGGGCTGTGGCACGACATAAAGGCGTGGAACGTTCACAAATTTTGCAAATGTTCTGAACCGACGTGCAGTCAGCTAGTGTCAGGCCAACAGCTTCGCGGTCTTTGCGATCTTCTGTGAAAACAATGACCAGCCTAATCCCGCCTTATTTTCCGGCTACTGTTTGCCGCGATAAATCCGAATTGTGGTGGCATGCCTCTGCGGATGGCCTACCCTCAAATTTCTATGGCTTACAAAAAAATTTCGATGGAGTTGAACAAGAAGATCGCGCTGGTCGCGCACGACAACAAGAAGCGCGATCTCATCGAATGGGCCAAGTTCAACCGCGACCTGCTCGCGCACCACAAGATTTTCGCCACTGGCACCACTGGTGGCGTGCTCGAGCGCGAACTCGGGTTTCCCATCAACAAACTCCAGAGCGGCCCGCTGGGCGGCGACCAGCAGATCGGCGCCAAGATCGTGGACAACGAAATCGATTTCCTGATTTTTTTCTGGGATCCCCTCGAGCAGCAGGCCCACGACCCCGACGTCAAGGCGCTCCTGCGCATGGCCGTCGTGTGGAACATCCCGATCGCCTGCGACCGCGCCTCGGCCGACTTCATCATTTCGTCGCCGCTGATGGACAAGACCTACGACCGGCTGATTCCCGACTACGATGTTTACCGCAGCCGCGCCGTCCCCGGCGTCGAGACCCCGCCGATGCCAATCCCCGGCGCGACTGAAACCAAAAAACGAAAGACTTGAGACACGCTCTTTTGACCACGGATTGCACGGATCTACACGGATTGGTCGGAAGTTTTATCCGTGTCAATCAGTGTAATCCTGGTAAATATATTATTATGTGTACGTTATGAAATTTCACCTCTTTCGCTCGCAATTATGACCAAGTTAGTGTCCTTTGTCAGGATTACATGAGTTCCGAGCCTTCTGCGCCCAGTACGCCCAAGCCACTAAGTTCCAACGAAGCGATCAAGACCGCGTCGAATTTTCTTCGCGGCACCATCGCGCGCGATTTGACGGATACCTCCACGGGCGCGATCAGCCACGAGAACGCCGAGCTGACCAAATTTTCCGGCCTATATTTGCAGGACGACCGCGACCAGCGCCTCGCGTTGAAAAAAGCCGGAAAAGAAAAAGCCTTTTCGTTCATGCTGCGCCTGCGCCTGCCCGGCGGGCGTTGCACGGCGAAGCAGTGGCTCCTGCTCGATCGCCTGGTCGATGAGCGCGCGAACGGTTCGCTGCGCCTGACCACGCGGCAGACGTTCCAATTTCACGGCATCCTCAAGGGCAACCTGCGCCCGATGATCCAGGGCATGCATACCGAGCTGCTCGACAGCATCGCGGCGTGCGGCGACGTGAACCGCAACGTCATGGCCGCGCCGAATCCCGAGCGTTCGCCCGTCCACCAGCAGGTTTACGAGCTCGCGCGCGGCTTCAGCGAATTCGCGCTGCCGAAAACCCGCGCCTACCATGAAATCTGGCTCGAGGACGAACTGGTCGCCGGCGGCGAACCGAAGCCCGCCGAGGACGAGCCAATGTACGGCAAAACCTACCTGCCGCGGAAATTCAAGGCCGGCTTTGCTGTTCCGCCGTCGAACGACGTCGATGTATTTTCGCAGGACCTCGGTTTCATTGCCATCGTCGAGGAGGGCAAGCTCGCGGGCTTCAACGTCTGCGTCGGCGGCGGCCTCGGCATGAGCCACGGCAATGCCGAGACGTTTCCGCGCTTGGCCGACGTGATCGGTTTCATCACGCCCGACCAGGTCAACGACATCGGCCATGCGGTCATCACCGCGCAGCGCGATTTCGGTGATCGCACAAATCGCAAGCATGCGCGCCTCAAATACACCATCGAGGACCGCGGCATCGAGTGGTTCAAGGCCGAGGTCGAGCGCCGCCTCGGCTGGGGCTTCGCGCCCGCGCGTCCGTACGAATTTACCACCATTGCCGACGATTACGGCTGGCACCGCGCGGCGGACGGCACGTGGTTCTTCATGCTCTTTGTACTCAGCGGACGGATCAAGGACACGCCCGGCTGGCCGATGAAAACGGCGCTGCGCGAAATCGCCGAAATTCATGGTGGCGATTTCCGCCTCACGCCGAGCCAGAACGTTTCCCTCAGCGGCGTGAGCGACGCGAAGAAAATCGAGATCGAGCAGATCCTCGCGCGCCACGGCCTCGATCAACAAAACAAGCAATCGGCGCTGCGGCTCAATGCGCTCTCGTGCGTCGCGCTGCCGACCTGCGGACTCGCACTGGCCGAAAGCGAACGCGTGCTGCCGGAGTTCCTGGACAAGCTCGAGACCGTCATCGACGAGGCTGGCCTGCGCGACGACGCCATCAGCCTCCGCATGACCGGCTGCCCCAACGGCTGCGCGCGTCCGTACATCGCCGAGATCGGCCTCGTGGGCCGGGCGCCGAACAAATACGCGCTGTACCTCGGCGCGGACTACAACGGCCGCCGGCTGAACAAGCTTTTTGCGCCGAGCCTGACGCTCGACGAGGTGGTCGTGCAGCTCACGCCGATCATCAAGCGCTATGCGACCGAGCGCAGTGAAGGCGAACGCTTCGGCGATTTCTGCCTGCGCACCGTGCTGGCGGAAAAGGCCTCCTTCGCCAAGGCTTCGGAGGCCAGGGAAAATGCGCCCGCAGCGGGCGCATGCACGATTTGAGGTTTTTTTAACCGCGGATGAACGCAGATGGACGCGGATATTTGATCACGGAAACGCGGAAGCACGCAATCGAATCCGGGATTTTATCTTGTGGGCGGGGACACCCCGCCCAGAACAAGCAAGGCCAGTCCCTCCGAGGTGGAGCGCGTCGTCCCGACGCGCTTTGGCAATGGATTAGAATGTAGGTCGGGCTTTACGCCCGACATGTCGGGGATAAACCCCGAGCTACAATTGAGCGCGTCGGGACGACGCGCTCCACCTTAAGACAAATTCCGTCCCCTTCGTGATCTTTGCGATCTTCTGTGAAAACAAACCTCACACCGGCTCCGCGGCCTGCGGTTCGACCGGCTGGTTCTTGCGCACCCATTCGTTGATGCCGCCTTTCATGCTGCGGACATTTCGGTAGCCCATCGACTTGAGGTAAAGCGTGGTGTACTTGGAAAATTTGCCGATGCCACAGACCATCACGATCGGGGAGGAGCGGTCCGGCGGCAGTTCGGCGGCGCGTGCGGCGAGGTCCGATTGTGGAATGTTGATCGAACCGGGAATATGCACGTCGGCGAACTGCCCGGCGGGGCGCACATCGACGACCAGGGGCTTGCCGGGCGAGGCGAGTTCCTCGCTGAGTGCGGTTGGTGCGACCGAGTCGTACGGATTCTTCAGGTTCTCGACCATCGATTCCACGAACTGGTCGTGCTTGCCGGGAGCGGCTTCGGTCCCTTTGGTGTCGGTCGGCGGGCATAGGTCGGGAAAATGCCGGCAGACCGACGAGGCATACTTGAAAATATTGTCGGGAAAAATCACCACGGCGATGACGCCGGGCTCGTCCGGCACGAGCTTGAAGGCACCGGCAAGGGCCATGCCCGAGCTGGGCCCGGCGATGATACTCTCTTCGCGGTTCAGGCGGAGGCAGAGCTCAAAGGCCTCGCGGTCGGCCACCTCAACCTCGCCATCGTATTCCTTCGGTCGATAGAGTTTCGTCTGCGCGAGCTGGCGCTTGCTGCGCACGCCCGGGATGTCGTGGCCGTCCTCCGGATAAACGCCGAGCACTTTGACGCCGCCGTGCCGGGCCTTCAGGAACCGGCCGGTTCCGGTGATGGTGCCGCAGGTGCCGAGTCCGGCGATGAAGTGGGTGACCTTGCCCTGCGTCTGTCGCCAGATTTCCGGGCCGGTCGTGCGGTAATGGGCGTCGGGGTTCGCTTCGTTCGAGTATTGGTCGAGCAAAATGTAGCCGGGCTTGGCGGCGGTCTCGTGCGCGGTGGCGATGGCGCCTTCCGGCGCGCCGGGCGCCGGGCAGAGTGAGTCGTCGAGCTCGACGACCTTGGTCCCGAAAAAGCGCAGGATCGTCCGTTTCTCCAGGGGAATCGCGGCGGAAAGCGGGGTTTCGAGCGTGTAGCCCTTGGCATTTCCGATCATGGCGAGGCCGAGCCCGGTGTTGCCGGAGGTCGCCTCGACCAGTTTTTTTCCGGGCACGAGCACGCCGTGTTCTTCCGCATCGCGCACCAGGTTCGCGGCCACCCGGTCCTTCACCGCGCCGAAGGGGTTGTACCATTCCAGCTTGGCATAAACCTTGGCATGCTTGAACGGGGTGACCTTGTTTATCCGCACCAAAGGGGTAGGGTTCTCTTCGCTGGACAAGAGACCGAGAATGGAGTCATAAACCCTGCTCGCGTGATCGTTAGGCATATTTTTGGATGCGTAGGTCGCAATGCGAAAGTAACTTACCCGTCAAGCGCGAGCAATTCACTATGTTTAGTAAAGATTTGATTGGCGATTAGTTTTCTAAGGACTTTATTTTTATCCGAAATACCCGCATGAAAACCAGCGATAAACTTTGGAAAGAGGCGCTCAAAGGCAAACTGCCGGAGCAGCTCGCGCAGGAAATCGACCAGTTTGAAACGGAGATCGAGCTGCGCAAGCAGGGAAAGATCGAGGAAAAGGTTTTTGCGGAGACCCGCCTTCGCCGCGGCGCGTACGGCCAGCGCTACGACAACGGCCAGCGCTACGACGGCACCGAAAGCCGCAAGCTGCCGTTCGCCGACAAGCCCACCAAGGGTCCCGGCACGATCTGGGATGCCCCCGGCATGCTGCGCATCAAGGTTCCCTTCGGCGGGCTGAACCCGCAGCAACTCGAGGTCATGGCCGAGCTGGCTGAGGAATATTCCGACGGCATCGCGCACGTCACCACCCGCCAGGATTTTCAGCTCCATTTCATCCACATCGAAAACACGCCGACGATCATGCGCCGGCTCGCGGCGGTCGGGATCACGACCCGCGAGGCCTGCGGCAACGCCGTCCGCAATGTCACCGCTTGCCCGATTGCCGGCGTGTGCCACGACGAAGCCTTTGACGTCACGCCGTATTCCCATGCCCTCGCGTGGTTCCTCATGGGCCACCCGGACACGATGGAGTTCGGGCGGAAATTCAAGCCGGCCTTCAGCGGTTGCGCCCAGCATGCCTGCGGCATCGTGCAGATGCACGACATCGGCTACGTCGCCGCGGTCCGCGAGGTCGACGGCAAGCTCCAGCGCGGTTTCAAGATCGTCGTCGGCGGCGGGCTCGGCCCGGTGCCGCGCCAGGCGCGCACGCTGACGGAGTTTGCCCCCGTCGAGGAAATGCTGCCGCTCACGCAGGCGGTCTGCCGCGTGTTCGGCAAGAACGGCGAAAAGAAAAACCGCAATTCCGCGCGCATCAAGTTCCTCGTGGACAAATGGGGCATCGATAAATTCCGCGAGGAGGTTTTCGCCACCCGCAAGGAGCTTCGTGAAGACCCGCGCTGGCTCAGCATGCTCAAGGGCGCCGAAGACGCCGCCGAGGGCCCGCTGCATCCGCCCGGCGAATTTCCGGCCATCAACGGCAACGAAAGACTCCGCCAGTGGATCAAGGGCAACGTGCGTGACCAGCGGCAGGCGGGCTATGTCACCGCGGCTGTGACGCTGCCGCTTGGCGACATCACCGGCGACCAGCTCCGCGCCCTCGCTGATATCATCGCCAAATACACGCGCGGCACGATCCGCACGACGGTCGAACAAAATTTCCTCATTCGCTGGGTCAGCAAGGCCGACGTGCCGGCGCTGTTTGCCGACCTCGACGCGGCTGAGCTCGCCCAGCCGGGCTCGAGCAGCATTGTCGACGTCACCGCGTGCCCCGGCACCGACACGTGCAAGCTGGGCATTTCCTCTTCGCGCGGACTCGGCGGCGAGCTTCGCAACCGCCTGCTTCAAAAAAGCTACCAGCTCGATGAAGCGATCAAGGGCCTGCACATCAAGGTCAGCGGCTGCTTCAATTCCTGCGGCGGCCATCACGTGGCCGATCTCGGCTTCTACGGCGTCAGCCGCACGATCAACGGCTACAAAGTCCCGCATTTCCAGGTCCTGCTCGGCGGCCAGTGGGAAAACAACGCCGGTTCGTACGGCCTGCCGATCATCGCCATTCCCTCCAAGCGCGCGCCCGATGCCGTCGATCGCGTCACCGAGTACTATGTGAAGAACCGCGAGAAGGATGAACGGTTTCACGCCTTCGTGAAGCGCGTCGGTAAAAGCCCGGTTCGTGAACTGCTCGAACCGCTCAACCAGGATTTCCCTTCGCACGACGTCGACCCGAGCTTCTATTCCGACTGGGGCGATCCGCGCCAGTACAGCATTGGCGACATCGGCATCGGCGAATGCGCGGGCGAAGTCGTCACCCGTTATCAATTCGAGATGACCTCCGCCGAACGCCTCGTGTTCGAGGCCGGCCTGCACCTCGACCGCGGCGAACTGCAGCCCGCTGGCGAGACCGCTTACACGGCCTTTCTCCGCGCGGCCAAGGCGCTCGTGCAAATGCAGTACGACGATGTCTCTAACGACCCCGACGAGATCATTGCGGAGTTCAAGGAGCGCTTCTTCGACACGCAGATTTTCTTCGACCCGTTTGTCGGGCCGAAATTTGCCAACGACCTCTTCGCCGCCCACACGGCGCGCGGGGAGAAATTCACCGCCGACACCGCGCACCAGCGCATCACCGAGGCCCAGCTTTTCATCGAGGCCGTACACAACTGTTATAACAAGCTGCGCTCCACTGCGCCGGCCCTGCCGACCAAGGCCTGATTCCCGCCACTGCCATGGAACTCCAATATCTTGTCGCAAAAATTTACGTCGAGGGCGATCTGAAGATCGACCCGGCCAGCGTCGTGAATGTTTTTCACCGCTGGGTCGCGTCGCAGTCCCTGCCCGGGATGCTGGTGGACGTGGCCGAACTGTTGCACGTCCCGGCCGGGCCGGGAGTGATCCTGGTTGGCGTCGAGGCCGATTACGCGCTCGACTACACGGGGCACCGCTGGGGCCTGCTCTACCGCCGCAAGTCGCCGCTGGCCGGCACCAACACGGACCGGCTCAGCCAGGCGTTGCGCTCGGCTGCCCACGTGGCCCAGCTTTTGGAGGCGGAATTTCCCGGCCAGCTCAAATTCAGCCGTCGCGAATTTTCCGTCGTCGTCAATGATCGCGCCCTTGCGCAGAACACGCCGGAAGCTTTTGCGGCCGCCAAACCCGAGCTGGATGCGTTCCTGAAAAGCTGGACCGGGCGCGGCGATTCCACGCTGGCGCCGCTCGATACCGATCGCCGCCGCCGCTTCGGCGTGCTGGTGAAAACCTCCAGCCCGTTCGAACTGACGGCGAATTGAAGGCGTGATATTTTTCCGCGGATCACGCGGATCGTCGCGGATTGGTAATTAGATCGGGTAGGGCGCGACCGCCGGGCGCGCCGGGTCTATTTACCGAGGATGCCCGGCAAGACTTGATGTCATTCCGAGACCCTGAGCAAGCCGCGGTGCGGCTTGCTCAGACGTGGCCAATGAACCGATTCGCGCGGCAGCGCGGGTGGAGTGCGAACCTCCGGGCGTGCTCTGAGCGCGTCGGGACGACACGCTCCACCTTGGAAGGCTGGATTTGAGCCTTAACTGGGATGAGTTTCATTGGCAGCCGTGCGAGGAATATCTGCGCATTCCGATTCTTTTTAACGCAAAGGCGCGGAGAGATAGAGGCTTTTCACTGTGCAGCCAGCTTTGCGATCTTGGTGTGAAAAAGTCCTACTGGGACGTGAAAGCTAAAAACCGCCTTGCGCTCGGCGATGAGCGCGTTTCTGCTTTGCGTTCTGCTTTCGGAGGGGTGCCTGAGTGGCCGAAAGGGACGGTTTGCTAAACCGTTGTACGGGTAAAACCGTACCGGGGGTTCGAATCCCCCTCCCTCCGCCAATTCTCCCGTGAGGGAGAAAACTCGTTAACGGCAGAAACGGGCGTCGGGTCGGAATTGAATTCGGCAACGAATTGCCAAGGGTTTTTGAAAGTCAGCGCCAACGATTTTTCCGCCACCCGTAAGTTCGAACCGACTTTTTTGAGGAAATCGCGTTTTTTCTCCTGATTTCCTTCGGCGAGCAAATCTGCCCCGTGTTTAGCCTCCAAAACGAACCGGATGGCCGGTTCGAACCGATTGCGTCGGTTTGCTTCAAACGACTCCAATTTGCCCCGGAGTTCGGCCTTTCGGTTAACCAGAATGTGTTTCTTTGAAACGTATTCTGGTTCGCCGATCTGCTCGGAGAGGCGCATGTCGAGGAGGAGGTCGATTTGCTTCTCGCAGGCCGCAAGAGCGGCCTT
>Ga0210387_10001665_pt1 | contig 16821 bp, 16 predicted proteins | sample IncBWC7OmetaG_FD_160108 | JGI IMG/M metagenome (GOLD analysis project Ga0210387, IMG submission 160108) | Forest soil microbial communities from Barre Woods Harvard Forest LTER site, Petersham, Massachusetts, United States - Inc-BW-C-7-O ...
GACGGTCCCCCGCGGTGTGCTCAAGGCGGGGGCGATCGAATTTTCGCCGAGGCTGGCGGACAAGGAAGAGGCCCTCGGCCGTCTGGAGATGGGCGACGCAGAGCGGGTGAGCCTCTGTCTGGCCAGCGATAGCTGGGTGGCCCCCGACAATTTTCCCCCGGGGGGCTTCCTGATGACCGGCGAGCCGCCGTTTCCCGTCTGGTGGGTCAGCCGGCCGCCGCCGTTTCCGGTCATCACGGCTTGGGCCGGAGGCCGCAACGCGCGGGCACTCGCCCAGCTGGGCGGCGACGCGCGGGTGGACGCGGCGATCGTCGCGCTGGCCGCGGCCCTGGGCGTCGACGCGGGCCGGCTGCGCCAGGATCTGCGCGGCGGCTTCAGTCACAACTGGCTCGCGGATCCGTTCGCGCGCGGCGCCTACAGCTATGCGGGCGTGGGGGGCAGCGAGGCGGGGACCGAGCTCGCCGCTCCGATCGAGGGAACCCTCTTCTTCGCGGGCGAGGCGACCGAATCCGACGGCCAAAACGGGACCGTCCACGGCGCCATCGCCAGCGGCCGGAGGGCGGCGAAACAGGCGCTCGAGCGGAGGAGCGAGTCATAGTCCGCAGGCTCCGGACCCTGACGGCGATGCGTCGGCGGCGTCAAGGATGTTGCCGCCGGAGCCGCTCCAGCAGCCTCTCTCCGTCGGGACTTCCACACCGGACGGCTTCTTGTCAGCTGCTGATGGCGTGATGTTCGCGGCTCGCGAACCATCTCGCCGCGGCTCGTGTGACTTCGTCAGGACGGGGAGTCGTATCGCTTGCCCAGGCAACGAACCCATCCGGACGCACGAGCAGCGCCCGGAGGCCAAGGCGCTCCTTGGCGTCGCTGGCCACGTACCTGACCTGGTCGCCCCAAAGGCCGTCGAGCGCCTGGAGCGATGCCTGCCGGTCGAAGTCCAACAGCAAGCCGTGTCCCTCTCGGAGCAGGGTGCCGAGCCTGGTTCCGTCTTCGAGCTCGAAGTCCGGGCAGCTGCGGCCCACGAGCGGGTGCTCATCGCCGAGGTCGTAGCGGAGGGACACCCCCCAGACACGTTCGGCGAAGTAGGTCGCGCCGTCGCGCGTGGCGATCAGGTCGCGGACGACGGCCTCGAGCGCGCGGGAGCTGGGTCGCATCAGCGCGACCTGGGCCCGCGTCCAATCGAGGATGCGCGCCCCGATCGGATGCCGCTCCGTACTGTAGCTGTCGAGCAAGCCCTCGGGGGCGTCGCCTCGGATGGTCGCGGCGAGCTTCCAGCCGAGGTTCATCGCGTCGCCAAGCCCGAGGTTCAAGCCCTGTCCGCCGAGCGGCGAATGAATGTGCGCGGCGTCGCCCGCCAGCAGGACGCGTCCCTGCCGGTAGGTCGTTGCTTGCTTCGAGCGGTCGGTCCAGGTCGAGGCGAGGTGCAACGCGTTCAGGGTCACCTCCGTGCACGACACGCGTCGTAGAACCGCCTGCACGTGCTCGCGCGTGATCGGTTGAACGCGATGGGACGCGCCGCCGTCGAAGTCGGCCATCGCGATCACCCCAGGCTGCCACTGCGTGTACATCCCGGTCGGCGTGTAATGACGGCCGAGGGGGAGCATCGAAGGATCGGCGATGTCGACCTGAACTGAATATCCGGTGAACTCGGGCTCGGTGCCGACGAACTCGAAGCCGCCCTGCTTGCGGACCATGCTGCGGCCGCCATCGCAACCGACCAGGAAGCGCGCGCGAAAGCGTTGCGCGCCGGCGCGCACGGTGACCTCTTCGTTCGAAGCGTCGAAGCCCTCGACACCGTGCCCGCGCTGGAGCTCGACGCCGAGGGAGAGCGCGTGGGCGGCGAGGACGCGCTCGAGATGCTCCATCTCGGCCCCCAATTGGGTGTCGGCCGGGCCCGGGAGTCGGTACGTCCACCGTGCCGAATCGATGTTGCTGTGGTCGAACTGGATGCCTGCGAAGTGGCCGGCAGGTCCGCGGCGCTCCGCTCCGGGCGCCATCGATCCAGGTCTCGGCTGCCCGGGTGCACCGGCGTCGGCGCGAGGTGGCGACGCAATCTGCCCCAAGAGGCCGCGCCGGTAGAAGGCTTCGACGCTGGGTCCCCAGAGCCCCCGCATTCCAAACGGGAGACGCTTCAGGGGTGAGTGGGGATCCTCCAGCTGCTCGAGCACCAGCACGGAGAGCTTCGCGAGCCGCAGCTCACTCGCCAGAAAGAGGCCGACCGGGCCGGCCCCCGCGATGATCGCGTCGTAGACCGAGGTGTCCATGTACGAAGTCCCACTATATACTCAGTACATGAATGTTCAAGGGGCAGTTCCCTCCGATCGCCGATCCCGCAAGCGCGTGGCGATGCGACAAGGCATCTCCACCGCCGCCACGCGCCTCTTCCTCGAGCGGGGCTTCGATCAGGTGACGGTGGACGAGATCGCGGCAGCCGCCGACGTCGGACGGATGACGGTGTTCAACCACTTTCCGCGCAAAGAGGACATGTTCTTTGATCGCGACGAGGAGGCCCGCGAGATCCTGCGCGAAGCCTTGCGGCAGCGTGATCCCCGCGTCGCTCCCATCGAGACGTTGCGCCTGCTCGCACATCGGCTCGCCGCGGAACAGAGCCCTCTCGTCAGATTCACCGCCGGGAGCAAAGGCTTCATAGAAACGATCGAGCGCAGCGAAACCCTCAAGGCACGGGCCAGGGCGATCCGTGATGAGCTCGCGCAAGTCGTGACAGTGGCGCTCTCCGAATGCGTGGGGCGAGAATCGAGCGATCGCGGCGCCCAGTTGGCGGCCGGTCTGCTCCTGGCGACCTGGACCGTGGCCCTCATCCAGGCGCACGAGACGTTTCGACGGAGTCGGAGCACAAAGAAGGCGAAGGCCGCCTTTGTCGCGATCGTCGACAAGGGAGCCATCGGCCTGAAAGCCGCGATGGCAGGCACGCCCTACGCCTGAGCGACCGTCGAGGGCTTCCGTCGGTTAGATTTCGACGCATGCGAAGCAAACAGGCACCCATCCATTCGGGGTACGGCGAGCAGACCACCCCGCGCGAGGTCCTCGGCGGGCGCGATCTGACGGGCGCCTTGGCCCTCGTCACCGGCGGTCACGCGGGGATCGGCCTTCAGACCACCCGTGCGCTGGCCGGGGCCGGCGCCAGGGTGATGGTCGGCGCCCGGGCCCTGGAGCCGGCGCGCGCGGCGCTGGCCGGGCTGGCGCGCGTCGAGGTCGATCGGCTCGATCTCCTCGATCCCGCGTCGATCGACGCGTTTGCCGCGCGCTTCGTGGCCTCGGGTCGGCCGCTGCACATGCTGGTGAACAACGCCGGGATCATGGCGCCTCCGCTGGCGCGCGACGCCCGCGGGTTCGAGTCGCAGCTGGCCACCAACCACATCGGCCACTTCCAGCTGACGGCGCGCCTCTGGCCGGCCTTGCGGGCCGCCCAGGGCGCCCGGGTGGTGTCGCTCTCCTCGCGCGGACACAGCCGCGCCGGCATCGACTTCGACGATCCGCAGTTCCAGCGGCGCCCCTACGACAAGTGGGTCGCCTACGGACAGTCGAAGACCGCCAACGCCCTCTTCGCCCTGGCCCTCGACGCCCGCGGCGAACCGCATCGCGTCCGTGCCTTCGCGGTCCACCCGGGCGCCGTCATGACCGACCTCGTGCGCTCGCTGCCCGCCGAGGAGCTGCAGGCGCTCCGGGCGCGCCTGGTCGGCTCGACGTACAAGACGACGGAGCAGGGCGCCGCCACCAGCATCTGGTGCGCGACCAGCCCGCAGCTCGACGGCATGGGCGGCGTCTACTGCGAGGACGCCGACATCGCGACCCCCGTCGCCGCCGACGCCACCCAGCTCGGCGGCGTGCGCCCATGGGCGATGGATCCCGACGCGGCGGAGCGGCTGTGGAGGCTGACCGAGGGGTGGTCAGGGGTGGGGATGTCCTAGCCAGGCCCGCCGGCGAACGGCGCGCGCCGCCTGGCCGCGCCGGCTCATGAGAACAGGCGCTTGTCCCACCAGATAGGTTGATGAAGGCCGTGCGTGACCTGCGGAAACTCCGCGTGATCGGGGTTGATGAGGATGTTTGTTTCAATTCGTGCCACGAGACTGGGAACCAAGAGAAGAAGAGATCGCCGGGACTGCTGCCAGGTCTCGCCGAACGCCTTGGAGGCGATCGCGTCGGAGCTCTCCCAGCCCGGCAGCGCTGCTGCATTGACGACCTCGTAAGAGACGCCGTTCGGGATCGTGATTTCGACGAAGTGCTGGTTGGGCGGGAGGCTGCCGCTGCCGTGAACGAGCTTCTCGAGCATCGCGGTCGAGTAGTGCCGGGACGAATAGATCATCGGACTGGCGGGCGTATTCCAGCGTCCCGGGAAGAGCTTGGAGCCCGCCGCGTCGAAGATCGGATACGCGCCGGTGGGATCGCCGATCCGGTACGCGTGCAGGACGCGATCGAGGGTCTGTGCGGTCACGCCGCGGAGCCGAACTTCAGTCGACCGAGGATCTCCTCGACCAGCCGGGCGCCGATCTCAGTGGCGAGCGCGACGTCTATGGGTCGACGGCCCGTCAAGAGCGGATGCGGCCGAAACAGGAACGCCCTGGCGTCTTCGTTGGTCTGCCAGACGTTTTTCGCCAGGCCCCAGACCTTCGCCAGCCGCGCCACGCGATCGCTCTCGTTGGGACTGAGCCGCGCGCCCGGGTGGCTTCGCCGCCGCGCGAGCGTCCCCTTGGGAACGACGGCAAAGCGGAAGTCGGCGTCATCGGGAGCGAGAAGGTCGGTGAGGCGATCGAGGGCGGCCACCGGCAGCCCCTTCTCGATGTCATTGATGAGCTCCAGCGTGCTCTTGGGCCGGCCGCGTCCGTTCTCGAGCCCCAGAACGCTGGCCGTTCCCTCGACCCCCGAGCGCCGGATGAGGGCGCTGTCGCGACGTTCCTCTTCAGACAGACGTTGAACCATGTGAGACCAAATATAGTATCAAGTGAGTCTGTGGGCCAGCACAGAAATGTCCTCTGGGGAACGGCTTTCGGCTCCGTGCGTCACCCGGCCCCCTTGACGAGGCGGGTGGGCAGCCTGAGCTTTTCGCGACCACCTTTCCGCTGGCCGCAAAGGAGAGCTCGATGGCACGAGAGACCCGACGGAGAGACTTCATCGCGATGAGCGCCGGGCTGGCGGCCGGCGCGGCTGTCGGCCTGGGCAGCGCCGGCGAGGCGGCCGAGGTCCCGAAGGCGCCACAACCGGGCGCGCCGCGCCCCGAGGACATCAAGCTGCCGGCGGGCGGCAGGATGCCGATGCGCCGGCTGGGGCGCACCGGCGTCGAGGTCTCGTTGCTGGGGCTGGGCGGCTTTCACCTGGGCCTTCGCGACCAGGCGACCGCGACCCGGATCGTCCGCACCGCGATCGATCACGGCGTCACCTTCATGGACAACTGCTGGGACTACAACGACGGCGCCAGCCAGGTCTGGATGGGGCGCGCGCTCGGCGACGGCTACCGCCAGCGCGCGTTCTTGATGACCAAGATCGACGGCCGCACGCACGCGGCCGCCGCCGCGCAGATCGATCAGTGCCTGAAGGCGCTCGGCACCGACGTCATCGACCTGATGCAGGTGCACGAGGTGATCCGGCCGACCGATCCCGAGCGGGTGTTCGGGGCCGGCGGCGCGCTGGAGGCGCTGCTGGCGGCGCAGAAGGCGGGCAAGATCCGCTTCATCGGCTTCACCGGACACAAGAGCCCGGAGATCCATCTCGAGATGCTGGCCGTCGCTGACGCCCACCACTTCACGTTCGACACCGTGCAGATGCCGGTCAACGTGATGGACGCGCACTACGACAGCTTCACCACCCGCGTGATCCCGGAGGCGAAGAAGCGCGACATGGGGATCCTCGGCATGAAGCCGCTCGGCTCGGGGCTGTTCTTCAAGAGCCGGCCGCTGACGGACGGCAGTGTGACGCCGGCGCAGTGCCTGCACTTCGCCATGAGCCAGCCGACCTCGGTGGTGATCACCGGCTGCGACACGCTCGGGATCCTGATGCAGGGGATCGACGCCGCCTATCGCTTCAAGCCCCTGTCGGGGACTGAGATCCAGGCGCTCTTGGCGCGCACCGCGGCGGTGGCGTCCGCGGGCGAGTGGGAGAAGTACAAGACCTCGCAGGCGTTCGACGGCACGGCCCAGCATCCCTGGTGGCTGGAGACGGCGGCCTTGCGGGGGTGACCGCTCGCCCGCAATCGGGTCATCCGCCCACCGCAGCAGACGGTGGGCGCATCTCCCGGCGGTGGTTCGAACATTGCACAACCGCTTCCAGGTCATGCGAGGAACGCGGAGAAACGGTCCCCTCGACGGGGGTGGTCTGACATTCCGATCGTGGTTCGTCGTTTGCCGCCGGTCGATCATCAAGGATGGTGGTCGACCGTTGGATGCATCTTGTCCGTAAAACCTGAACGGATTTCTTGCGCCGGCAACACTAGGGGGTTGGCGATACATCCCTCGTTAAGGAGCTCCCATGGCCACCGCGACGTTTGTTTCTCCCCGTAAGGTTTGCCGCCTGAGCATGGCCTTGGCCCTCGGCCTCGTGGCGGCGGCCGGCGCCGGCGCCTGCGCCGGCTCGAATCCCGGAGATACCACGCCGATCCCTTCGAACGGCGCCGACGCGGGCCTCTTCCCCGGGAACGTGTCGTTAAACCCGCCGAACTTCGACACCACCACTTCTGCCGCCGATCCGCCCCCGGCCATCAGCGGGGGAACCCTGGCGATCCTTGCGGATGGTGTCACGGCGGTGGCCGCCGATCCCGACCGCGACACGATTGCGGTCGCCAACCTCACGACCAACGCGTTGACGGCCAACATCGCGCTCCAGCCGCACGACGAGCCCGGGCGATTGGTCGCCGACGCTGCCGGGCACGTTCACGTCATCCTGCGCCGCGGGGGCGCGCTCGTCACGATCGATCCGGTCGCGGGGACGATCCTGGCGCGCCGGACGGCCTGTCCGATCCCGCGCGGGGTGGCTTACGATCCGGCGACCGATCTCGTGCACGTGGCCTGTATGGGGGGCGAGCTGGTCTCGTTCCCGGCGGCGGGCGGGGCCGCCACGCGGACGGTGCAGCTGCCGCGCGACCTGCGGGACGTCGTGGTCGACGGCGACACACTGCTCGTGAGCCAGTTTCGGTCCGCCCAGGTCCTGGTCGTCGACAGCAACGGCAACGTCACCTCGACGATCGTGCTCCCCGCCTACGCGGATCCGTCGGCACGGTCCGGAGACACCTTCACGCCTTCGACGGCCTGGCGGATGCGCGCTCAACCGGGCGGCGGCGCGGTCCTGCTGCATCAGCGCGGCACCACCGGCACGGTGACGGTCGGCGGAAGAGGGATTCCTGGGGCCGGAGGGGCCGGTGGGGGCAGCAGCGGCTACGGATCGAGCGATCCCTGCGGGGGCTTGGTCCATCCCGCGCTCACCCCGATCGCGCACGACATGTCCCCCCCGATCACGCCGCCCATCCCGGGGATGGTGCTTCCGGTGGACTTCGCGATCTCCAGCGATGGCACCACGGTGGCGGTGGTGGCCGCGGGCAACGCCCACAATGGGCTCGTCCAGTCGCTGTTCGTCTCGGACTATTCGGACCTCACCGACCATGGCCATTTCAGTTGCTGTCCCGACGGGGTCCACGGCCCCAACGCGCTTCTTCCCATGATGATCAACTCGGCAAGCTGTCAGCCGCCGACCGGGCCCGCACTGACCTGCCCGCAGCCGAGGGGCGAAGCCGAAGCGGTTGGGTTCGACGGTACGAACCGGATCATCGTTCAGACGCGCGAGCCAGCCACCATTCAGATCCCGGAGGCGAACGTGGTCATCTCGCTCTCTGACGTCAGCCGCGCTGACATCGGTCACGAGATCTTCCACGCCAACACCGGGGAGGGGATCGCCTGCGCCTCGTGCCACATGGAGGGGCAGGAGGACGGGCGGACCTGGAACTTCGATACAGAAGGGCCGCGTCGCACGATGAACGTCGCCGGTGGCATCAGCGGACGCGCGCCCTACCACTGGGACGGTGCGCTCGCCTCGTTCGGCGATCTCGTGACCACCGTCTACAACCAGCGCATGGGCGGCCCCGGTCTGGCGACGGATCAGGTCACTGCCACCCAGTCGTGGATGAACGCCATCCCGCGCCTGCCCGGCGTGGTGAGCGATCCCGATGCCGTCACACGTGGCCAGGCGGTGTTCACCGACAACACACACGGCTGCGCGCTCTGCCACAGCGGGGCCCAGTTGACGAGCAATGCGACCAACGTGAACGTCGGGACCGGCGGCGCGTTCAAGGTCCCGTCGCTCGTCGGGCTGGCCTACACCGCTCCCTACTTACACGACGGCTGCGCCGCCACGCTCGCCGACCGCTTCGGCTCCTGCGGCGGCGGCGATCAGCACGGCGTCACGTCGACGCTCGCGCCGGATCAGCTCTCCGACCTCATCGCCTTCCTCGACTCACTCTGATCAAGAGCCGGCCCGGGCCGCCCCACGAGACGTCGTTCGGATCGCGGTTCAAGGGCGGGGCATGGCGATCACCTGGGGCGGGGAGGGAGGTGGTGCCGGCTGAACGCAGCCGACCACGGCCACGGCCAACGCCAGGATCAGAAGCACCGGGAACATGATCATGAGGGCGAACAGACGAAAGCTGGACTCGTTCATCGAGACCTCCTGTCGGATCTGCGACTTGGTGTCGAAGATCAGCCGCATCCGTCACGAGTTCCGCACCGAGGCTGGAGGTCGGCGAGCAGGCCCGTCACGATCCCGATGGAGTGTGCGCGATGCTGAGTCTGGTCGTTGCCGCGTGGCGGATCCCGCGCTCAGCGCTTGGCGGCGCGCTTGCCGGTGCGCTTGCCGGCCGGCTTGCCCGGGCGTTTGGCCGCACGCTCCGCCGCGCGGACCTCGGGAGCCCCAGGTTCGAAGCGCGGCTTCTGCGGATGACGCTTGTAGATCAGGATGGCGTGCCCGACGATCTGGACGACGTTCACGCCAGGACGCGCCGCCAGCAGCTCGGCGACCGCCAGGCGATCGTCGGGGCTGTCGGTGTCGACCTTCACCTTGACGAGCTCGTGATCGGCCAGCGTCTGCTCGACCTGCTTGATCACCGCGGGCGACAGGCCGCCCTTGCCGACGTGAACGAGCGCCGACAGCTTGTGCCCGTGTGCGCGCAGCGACCGCCGCAGCTTGCTCGACGGCATCAGGGAGCGCTTCTTGGGACTGGTCGGTAAAGTCATCGCGACTCGCATATCACGCCCGGTCGGCTCCGGCATCATCGCCAAAATGTCGAGCTGTCGCCGCTATCCTCTGTTACAGACAGATGTCCATTGTAATGGACGTCTAGAAAATGGCCGTGTTGACCTTACCGAACCCCGAGGATCCCCTCTCTCGGGCGCTGCTCAGGGACTGGTGACCTCGCGGAAGAAGCGCGGGCCCGGCGTCGCCAGCCAGACTGAACCGGCGTCGCCGGTCACGAACGTGTGGGTGGTGTCGAGTTGCTCGCGCGCGGCGTCCGGCGCATTGGAGACCAGTGACCAGCCCTGACCGTCGAAGTGGGCCACGTCCGCCCCGGCGGCCCACAGGTCGTTGGCGCCGCGCCCGAAGAGGCTCGAAAGAGGCGGCGGACCCTGCGTGGGATCGATTCCGGCGACGTGGACCCCCAACGCGTTGGTGCCGTCGAACGCGAGCAGGTCCGTGTGAAAGGTCTCTCCGGGGTTCACCGCGATCGTCGGTTGCGCCAGCCAGAGCACGGCGCCGCCGCGCCAGATCGCATAGATGTTTTCCAGGCCGGTGCCCTGGTGCGTCCAGCTGGCGCCGTCGAAATGGTGGATGAACCCTTCGCCCATCGTGTTGCCGATCATCTTGCTGAAACCGACGACCCACACGCTCGTCGGCGAATCGATCCAGATGTCGTCGAAGCTGAAGCCGACCGACTGGCCGGCCTGGGGAAACCCGGCGTCGTCGAAGTTGTACGACGTCCAGGACGCCCCGTTCCAGTGCAAGACGTTGCTGGTCACCGCAACCCAGAAATCGCCGGGCGCGTCCGCGCGCACGCGGTGGAGCTCGGTGTCCCCGAAGAACCCCGACGGTTGGACCACCATGCTCCGCCAGCTATCGTCGGCGAAGGGCGTCCATCCCTGTGCGTCGCGGTGGTAGATGAGATCGCCGGCCGTCGCCCAGATGTCGTCCGGTCCGGTGCCGTGAACGCTGGGAGAACCGGGCACGGTCGCCGACGCAGGGAAGGTCAGCTCGACGGTCCAGCAGCCCTTCGTCCAACGAAGCAGCCGCGCATTGCTGGGCGCCGCCGCGCCGGTCGGATCGATCGTGCTGCCGGCGAACAACAGGTCGTTGGTGCCGACGGCAAAGGCGTCGGCCACCTTGAAGCCGCTCAGATCGGTCGGAGCTTCGACTTCGACCCAGCTCCCCGCCGTCCCGACGGGGAGCGGGCAGCTCGACTGCCCTTGGCCGCCCGCGTCCGGCGCGCCTCCCATACCCGCCTGCGCGCCCGCGGCGCCACCTGCGCCGGGCCCGCCGGCCGAACCGCTCGGACCCATGCCGCCCGTGGCCGTGCCGGGCCCAGCGTCCACGGGTCCGCCAGATTGACCACCGGTGGTGCCCCCCTGAACGGTGCTTCCCCCGAGACCGCCAGTCGATCCAGGTGAGTGACCAGTCGAATTGCCGGGCGAGCTGCTGGAACAGCCGGCGAGGGACACGAGCACCGCGGCGCAGGCCGTCGCGACCATCGACATCGATCTCACGGATCTCTCCTGTCCCATCGCCGCAACACCCATCACCCACCACCCTTCGTCCACAAAACCGTTCCTGGCGAACATGGGGTTCACCCGGGCGCTGTCAAAGACGTGCTCGCAAAACCGGGAACGTTCCCGGCTCCGACCTAGCCTAGGGCGTGTAAGTGACGGTCGCGATCGCGCGAGAGGGGAGCGCGATGCTTCCGTCGCTCTCCGGCGCCACGACCGCGGTGCGTTCGCTGTCGCCCGAGCTGCGGTAGACGGTCAGCGTGCCGAACGGGAAGGCGCCCGGGCTGACCGAAATCGTGTGGTCCTGGCTGTCGGTGTTGAGCAGCACCAGGGTGAGGCTGGTTCCGTCAGGGCTCACGAAGGCCGACGCTCGGACGGTCGACGCCGACGGCGTCGCATCCACCCGAACCCAACCGGGATCCGTCCAGCGGGCGAAGTGCTTGAGAGCGTAATAAAGGTCGGTGATGGTGTAGGCCGCGCTGGGAGACGGGCTGGCGATCGCCACCAGCCCCGTGGTCGGCGTCGAATCGCTCCAGACCAGCTCCCAGTAAAGGTAGGCCGACACGTTCTCCACCGTGAGCGCGTTGTCGATGAGCCACGCGGTGTCGAACATCGTGGGGGCGTTGGGGGAGTATTCGGTCATGAAGGTCGGCAATCCCTCCGCCGCGCCCGATCGCGCGAGGCCGCTCATCGACGCATTGAACGTGTCGGGCGCCGGATTGTCTCCGGTGTTGCCGTACAGGTGGTGGGCGATCCCGCCCAGTTTGGTCGGGTCGAGGCCGTCCAGGTACTGCTGCACGATGTTGCCCTTGAACCCGGTGGTCTCCGGACCGATCAGGACGGGCGGCGAGGCCAAGCCCGCAGCTTGAATCGCGCCCGAGACGGCGTCCAAGGCCTGTCCGTACCCCGCGGCCGCGACGCCGGCCACGGTGGCGCCTTCGGTGGGGCCGAAGACGCAGGTCTCCCATTGGGTGGTGAAGAAGTCGGGCTCGTTTTGAATGCTGACCCAGTCGGGCACCACCCCCTGGGCGGCGTAGGCCTGCAGGGAACGAGCCCACCAGTCGCCGAAATCCGCGTAGTCGTACGCGCCGCCGTTCTGGATGAGGGTACCGGCGGGCACGCTCGAGCTGCTGCCGAACGGCGGCCTGGTCACGCCGTTGCTCTTGAGGTACGCGGGTGGCGTCCAGGAGGACATGAGGAGCTTGGGCGGTGTCCCCCCTCGGGCAGCGGTGGCCTGCTGGACGATGTGCACGGCGTCGTCGTCGCTGAAGGCGGTGGTCGTGTCGGTCGTCTGGCTTTGGTTCTGGTACCAGTTCCCGAGGCGCAGGATGTCGAGACCGGAGTCGACGAAAAGGACCTGGAAGATGTCGTCGGTCCGGCCCGCCAGGAGATAGGACTGGTAGGCGGTCGCGGCGCCGAAGCCCACCAGCGTCTGGTGGGTCACGGAGGTGTCGATCGCGACCGAGACGTTGATCGGATCTTCGCCGCCGCAGGCGCCGCCGGAGAGCGCAGCGCAAGACAGCACCGCGCACAGCGAGCGTGAGCGGCGCCGACGGTGTTTCACGGCGCGTACCTTAGCACCGCCGATGTCGGGCGTGAGGGCCCCGGGGCGCGGTGCGTGCGGCATCGCATAAATCTCTCTCGATCTCGAATTACTCGCCGCCGGCGCCTCCGCGGGCTAGCCTTCGGCCAAGATGGCCAAGGTCAAGAGTCTCACCGTGTTCCGCCCCGCGATCGGGACGGACTTCAACCGAAACCGAGCGCCCCATTCGATCCCCGAGGGGGGCGTTTTCCACGTGGCGGGCGCCAGCCTGAACGTGAAAGTCGAGGGCCCCTTGGTGGTGACCTACGATGATCAGAAAGAGCGCCGGGAGTTCCACGGCTTCCCGTTCGAGGTCATCTATGACACCTCCGACGACAAACCGTAGCCGCCGCGCCTAACCGCGGAGCCGAGCGCGAGCTTTGGTGAGGCGGCCCGCGGGAGGGAGCTCTGCAAGCTGAATCTCGGAACCTGGAGCCTTCATCCGCGAAGGTATTCGGCGCTCGAGTGAGTTTCGACGCTCCGACCGCTGATTATCTTGTCGCCGCGGCTTGGTGGTCAACGGACGCCTCTCAAGGAGACAAACGGTGAACCTTTCATTCAAAAGGATTGAGCGCATCGGGCTCGCGGCCTCGGTGCTGGCGGCAAGCGTGTTGTATGCGGCAGCGGCCTTGGGAGCGGAAGGCCAACCCGCAGGCGCCGAACCTGCGGCCGACAAGAGCCTCACCCAACAGATCTTCGACACCATGGTGCAGGAGGGAGCCAAACCCGGCTATCGCGTCGCACACGCGAAAGGCATCGTGTGCAAGGGAACGTTCGCCCCCTCGAAGGCTGCGGCGGCCCTCTCCAAAGCCGCTCATTTTCGGGGAGCCTCGGTGCCGGTCACCGTTCGCTTCTCGAATGCGGCGCATGACCCCTCCACCCCGGACAACTCGCCCCAGGCTGGGCCGCGTGGCATGGCGATTCGATTTGGTCTGCCCGGCGGCGGGCGGACCGATATCGTCGCGCTATCGCACAACGGCTTCGTGGTCGGCACCGGCAAGGAGTTCCTCGCTCTCCAGAAAGCCATCGTGGCGACCGATCCCGGCAAGCCACACCCCTGGCCCATCGAGGCGTTTTTGGCCGGGCGTCCTCTCGCCGCAAAATTCGTGAAGGAAGCTCGGGTGGTCCCTGCCAGCTACGGCACGCACGGGTTTTTCTCCAACGACGCGTTCATCTTCGTGAACAAGGAAGGGGTGAAACAGGCGGGGCGTTACCAGATTCTTCCCCTCTCCGGGCAGCATGACCTGAGCGACGCGGAGGCCAAAACGAAGTCCGCCAATTTTCTGTCCGAAGAGCTGAGGACGCGCCTGAAGGCCGGGCCGGTCAAGTTCCGCCTGGTTGCGCAGCTTCCCAACCCCGGCGATCCCACCAACGATCCCTCGCTGGTGTGGCCCGACGATCGCAGGACGGTCGACCTCGGCACGATCAGCATCACCGCCGTGGTGGCCGACAGCGACGCGGCCCAAAAAGCGCTGGCGGTGGCCCCGACCAACCTGACAGACGGAATCGAGCTGTCCGACGACCCGTTGCCCGCTCTGCGGACCAGTGTCTATGCCCTCTCGGTCGCCCGTCGCCGGCAACCGTAGAGACATTTGCCAGCCATCAGAACACGTTCAGAGGTGCGGGGTGAACAGCTCCTCGAGGGAGGTGCCGGGCCGGTGGACGAAGAGCTGGAGCGCCATCCGTTCGGTGGTCTGCGCGTAGAGGAGCCGGAGCCGATGCGAACCGCTCGCGAGGGCGATGCTTCCCGAACGGCTCTCGGGTTTGTGCTTGCCGTCGTTCTCGATGACCATCGTGCCGTCGATGAACAGGTACGAGCCGTCGTCCGAATGAAGACGGAAGTCGTAGGTCCCCTCCTTGCTGACCGTGAAGGCGCCCTGGTACTCGATCATGAACCAGGTCGAACGGTCGCTGATCCCGGGGAAGCCCTCCGGTTGCTGTCGTTCTCGAACGTCGAAGACGTTGGTGTAGAAGACCGCCACCGGCGCGCAGCCGTGGACGTCGGCGATCCGCAGAACACCGGGGAGAATGAAGCAGACGACCCCGGTGAAGGCCCGTCGCCTGTCGCCGCCGAAGGCGAACTCGCGCGAGACGACCGGCAGCTTTGCGCCCCCCGCGCCGGCGCCCCGGCCACCGGGACCGCCCTGCGATCCCGGCCCCGTTCCGGAGAGCGCCGGGGCGCCTGAGGCGGCGTCGACCTCCTGGTCCGGCGGCGCGCCGTGGCGCGACGGGGCCGCCACCACGTCGACGTGCGCGGCCACGGGAGCGGCCTCGGCTTGGGCGATCTCCGCAGGAGGTTGAGGCGGAGCCGGGTCCGCTCTCGATTCAGGAGTTTCGGTGCTCCGGGGGGGCGTACGGTGGGCCAAATGGCGCGACGGGTGCGGTGGGCTGTCGGGGCCGGTCGCCGGAAACCCGCCGCCGGGTCGCGCTGTCTTTGTCCGCGGCGCCGGCCAGGCCAGCTCGACGTTGACCGGATCGTCGCTGGCCCTGGCGATCGGCAACCGATCGCCGCTGCACGATTTCAACGACACCAGCGTGATGAGCGCGGCGTGGAGCGCCAGCGAGCAACCGACGGAGAGGCCGAGCCGGACACCCCGGATCGGTTCGCGTGGCCTCCTGGCGCGCAGACGCACGCAGAAAGAAGAGCACGACAGGTCCGACCTGGCGACCGCCCGCGCCGACTTCATCAGCGACGTCTCTCCGTGTTAACGTGTTCGTGTGAGCGCTGGCAACGTCGACGTCGCGATCGTGGGTGCGGGACCGTATGGCCTTTCCGTGGCGGCCCACCTGAACAAATACCGCGTCCCGTACCGGATCTTCGGTACGCCGATGCACAGCTGGCGAAGCATGATGCCGAAGGGCATGTCGCTGAAGTCGGAGGGGTTCGCCTCCTACCTCTACGATCCCGACGATGCCTTCACGCTCGCGCACTACTGCAAGGAGATCAAACAGCCCTACGCCCACTTTGGCATCCCGGTGCCGCTGGCGACCTTCGCCGCGTACGGGCTGGAGTTTCAGCGGCGCTTCGTGCCCAACGTCGAGGCGGTGAACATCGCGTCGATCAAACGGGCGAGCGCGGGCGGGTTCGAGCTCACCACGGAGACGGGCGAAAAGGTCCCGGCCCACCGGGTCGTGGTGGCCGCCGGCATCACCCACTTCGGGCACATCCCGAAGCCGCTCTCCGATCTGCCGCCTGAGCTGGTGACCCACAGCTCGAAGCACTCGGATCTCTCGGGCGTGCGCGGCCGCAAGATCGCGGTGGTCGGCGCCGGTTCGTCGGCGGTGGATCTGGCGGCCTTGATGCACGAGGCGGGAGCGATCGTCGAGCTGGTCGGTCGCCGGAAGGAGCTGGTGTTCCACGCGCCCCCCAGCGAGCCCTCGCTGGTGGAGCGCCTGAAGATGCCGCGCTCGTTGCTCGGGGTGGGCTGGCGCTCGGTGGCGGCCGCCGAGCTTCCGCAGGTCTTCTATTCGATGCCGGCCGACTTCCGCGTGCGCGTCGTGCGCAGCTACTTCGGCCCGGCGACCGGCTGGTTCGTCCGGCAGATGGTGGAGGGCAAGTTTCCCGTGCACCTCGGCACGACCGTGGAGGCCGCCGAGGCGCGCGGCAACGAGGTCCACCTCAAGATTGGCCAGAACGGCAGCTCGCGCACGATCGTCGCCGAGCACGTCGTGGCCGGGACCGGCTACCGGATGTCGTTGCACCGGTTCAAGTTCCTGGGCCAGGATCTTCTCCCTCAGATCGACGCCATCGAGGAGACGCCCAAGCTGAGCCGCTCGTTCGAGTCGTCGGTGCCGGGGCTCTACTTCGTCGGCACGATCTCCTCGAACCAGTTCGGTCCTTTGACCCGGTTCGTCTGTGGGGCGAAGTTCACCTCGCGCACGCTGTCCAAGCACCTGGCGGCCGTTCGAAACTGAGCGGCGCCGCGGTGCGGAGACCCATGGGGGAGGCGCTCCCCGCCTCGGCCCGCTCTCAAGAACGAACGCAGCGCCAGCGCTGGGACGCGACGAGCCAGGCGAACTACGACAACTGGCGCGCCCAGCGGCGCACGGAGTTCTTCGACGATCTCTATCTCAACGCGCTCCGCGGCCCGCGCGTGCTCGAGGTGGGCTGTGGTCAAGGCGACATGCTCGCCAAGGTCAAGGCCAAGCTGCCCGGCGCGCGCGTGAGCGGAATCGACATCTCGCCCGTCATGCTGGCCCGCTGCGGAAGCCGCGGCCTCACGGACGTGGCGCTCGCCAGCGGGAACGCGCTCCCTTACGCCGACGCTCAGTTCGACAGCGTCCTGGCCGCGACCTGGGTCATTCGGTACCTGCAGCTCGATGTCGCGCTGGCCGAGATGGCGCGCGTCACCCGCCCCGGGGGCCGGATCATGTTCGACCTGCCGTTCATGCCGGGCCATTGGCTGGTCGTGCTCTCGCGGTTCTTCCGGCAGTCACCGCGGCTGTGGCGGCACTACCTGCACGACGCCTACCTCGCGCTCGACGGCCGCT
>Ga0210387_10001666_pt1 | contig 16820 bp, 17 predicted proteins | sample IncBWC7OmetaG_FD_160108 | JGI IMG/M metagenome (GOLD analysis project Ga0210387, IMG submission 160108) | Forest soil microbial communities from Barre Woods Harvard Forest LTER site, Petersham, Massachusetts, United States - Inc-BW-C-7-O ...
CAAGGGCCTTAAGCTGACCCTCGCCTCGTCGGTCATGGTTTGGGCAGCGCGGAGGTGAGATCTGGACCGTCATGAAGCGCTCGCCTGGTTCGCTGGAAGCTGGTTGAAGGCGATCTGGAGCCAGCCCACCCAATTGCGGTCATCGTTCCTGCGAGTCCTGAAGCGATCGACGCACTTCTTGGAACAAAGCGGGGTTCGCCACGAGTAGTGGCGGACAAGACCAAACTTGCCATCACAAACTGCGCATCGCGCGGCTCTGCCGGTTCTAAGACTTTCGGAGCAGTGAGGCATTGTTGTCTCCTGTTGGCTTTATTGTAGGTGTTCGTCGACCATCCTATTTTCGCCGTCGCACTTCATGAGCCTGTGCGCTTTTCTAACGGATGCAGCTAAGACGATCGTGACCGGCGGCTCAATTGAACATAGGTAATCGTTCGGCATCTAAAGATGTTACGGAACGATACAAAGGTTTATGACGCTCGCCCTTACTGGTGTGAATCGATTGGCACCTCGATCCTATGGACATTCCGAGATTCAGCCTGGCAGACCGCTCGCGCTAGCCTTCCAATAGTTCGTCCCGAGAGAGAGGATTGACGTTCAGAACAAATCCGGCGCCGCGGACGCTACGAATCATCGGCGGCTCATTCACGCCGTCTACCTTGCGCCGAAGTCGACCCATGTGAACGTCAACAAGATTTGTTTGTGAAACGAATTTGTAATTCCAGACTTCTTGCAGAAGCCTTGCTCGAGTCAGCACTTTGTCGCTACGCTCCATCATGTATCGCAGTAGCCGAAACTCTCGCGGGAGTAACTCAATCTGCCGATCGCCACGTTTGGCCGTTCGCTCGAGAAGGTTGAGCTCCAGGGGCCGACGCGCAGCACTATCTCGGTCGGCGTCGCTTGAGGTAGTGTGACTAGCTCTGCCACACTCAGGAGGAGCTCCGGCTGCGGATTCGACGAATTGGTCGAGGGCGGGTCCGCCCCACGAAACCGATCGACAATCTTCTCAAGCGCGCTCGAAAGAATTGTCTGTATGTCGGTGTATGTCGCGCCAAAGTCAGATGGCTTTTTTGTTGAACCGCCATCCGGGACAACGCGGACAACGATCGAAAAACCATCGACGTGTAGACCCGTCTCAGCTATGCCGGACGACCCGAGCGAACTCTGCGCGGAGCCAGCTGGCTGGTGATAGCCGTTGGGCAGCATTGATTCACCGCCGTCACACTTCGCTTGAGTGAGCGCGGTGGCAGTTGGGCCCGTGCAGAGAATTGCTCCACCCCGTCGTTCGTCTGTGTCGCGGACGATGTGTGGATTTCTCATACGATCGTCTTCTCTCCGCACGAGCAGGATGGCCACTTGAAACAGGCCTTTGGGACGGCTCTGCAGCGGGAAGAGCCCGTTCGTTTGGGCGATGATTTCCGCGTCCATTGCATTTGTCTCCGCAACCCAAATGGGCCAGCCATCCGGTGAATGGAACGAGACGATGGGGCGAAGCGTCGTCGCTCTTGCCAGCACGTCCTTATCGGAAACAACGTCGGTGACCAGACCCAACTCCGCGGCGCGCCCGGCATCAAAGGGAACTCCCAACAAAATCAGCTCAGCCGCACGAACATGACCGATCCGCAACGGCATGGAGCATGCTCGATCCGAATTCCGGTACGACAGCAAGATTGATGAAGGGCATCTGGAATTTCGTGCTCTCGCCCGCGTAGATGAAGTCGCAGTGCGTCAGCATGGTGGTGCCGCCACCGATGGCGGCGCCGTGAACCGCTGCGATCAATGGCTTGTCGAAATTGACCAATGCGTTCATGAGGCCGGCCTGCGGAGATTCTCCTGGACCCGGAGGGTTCTTCAGAAAATCCTCGATATCGTTACCCGCGCAGAACGAATCCCCCGCGCCGTGCCAGAGGACGACACGCGTGTTCTCGTCATTCGCCGCCTCGTTGAAGATGCCTGCGAGAGCCACGTACATGGCTGACGCCATCGCATTTCGCTTTGTCGGCCGGTTAAACTGGACCCGCAAAACGCTTCCTGCATGTTCGGTAACAGTATCAGCCATCGTCGAAGTCCTGTTGCCTTTGGTAAATCTCGCTGCAAGTCGAGGTGTCGGGGCCACTCCTACCGCCCCCGACAGTTCGTCACGTTAAGCGGCATGTTCCTTTGTTTTCGGAATGGCACCACTTTCGTGCAAACCATCGATTTCGGCCGCGCTAAATCCGAGCTGCCGAAGAACTTCCCCGTTGTGTTCTCCAATCTTTGGGGCGCGTTTTGCGGGCACTTTGGCAACGCCATGCACCTGAAGCGGGCTGCTGATGGTGGACGTCAGCTTGCCGCCGGCACCATTGAGCGGAACGATGATGTCGTTCGCCTGGAGCTGGGGATCCTTGATCACCTCTTGCGGTCCACGCACCGCTCCGAACGTCACGTGAACGCCATTGAACACCTCGTACCAATGCGCCATCGGCTCGGCAGAGAAGATCTCGTCGAGGATCGCCGTGAGCTGCGGCATATTCGCCATCAGCTTCGCCGGATTGGAGAACCGCGGATCGGTGAGAAGATCAGGGCGGCCGATGGCCTTGGCGACGGGTGCCAGCTTGTCGGGCGTGATGATGAGAACGAACCAGGTGTCATCCTTGGTGCGCCAGACGTTCATGGCCGCATTCGCAGGATTCTTGCGATCGTGCAGCCCGAAGAATTTAGCATCGCACAGCGCGGCCTGGATCGAGACGCTGGCGGACCATACGCCTTCTGCAAGCAACGAGGTCGTGACATGCGCCCCCTCGCCGGTGCGCTCGCGACGGTACAAGGCAGTGACGATCGCCGAATAGAGCCCGACGGCGGTTGCATTGTCGCCGCTGCCGGCCACCGGCCAGGTTGGCGTCGAACCGGCATCGCGCGTCATCGACAACAGGCCGCTGCGCGCCCAGTATGAGGTGATGTCGAAGCCGGGGAGATTCGCATCAGGTCCCTTATCGCCGAAACCCGTGATGTCCGCGTAGATGAGCCGCGAATTCCACCGCACGACATCCTGATATTCGAGCTTCAATCGTGCGCGCGCGGGATGCGGCGTATTGACGATGAGTACGTCAGCCCATTTGACGAGCTTTTCGAGAACTTGCTGCGCGCTCGGGGCTTTCAGATTAAGCTCCATACCCCGCTTGTTGCGATTCGCGAGGTGCCAGGGGTAAGCGTCCTCGGAAAGCGGCTGCGGCGGCAGGTGGTTCGCAATTCGCAATAGCTCGCCGTTCGGCGGCTCGACCTTGATGACGTCGGCGCCGAAGTCCGACAGAATCACGGCAGCGCTCGGACCTGCGATAAAGCTCGCGAGATCCACCACCTTGAGTCCGGAAAAGATGTTGTCGTTCGGCATGTTTGTCTCCTTAGTGTTGAAGTTCGAGTGCGGTTGAAACGCTGTGGTCATCGTCGTTCAGTTTTTCCAGTGTCCGGGAAATCCAGCTGAGCAGGCGGGTTTGGACCTGCCGCCGGTTGATCTCGTTCAGCATCTCGTGCCGACCGCCCGGATAAAAATCGAAGGCGATATCGCTCAGCCCGGCATCGCGGTAGCGGGCAATCAGTTTGTGGCGCGCAGCTGCTGCCCGACCGGGTCTTCGCTTCCGGAGAACAAATAGATCGGCAGATCGCTGCGGACCTTGCCGAGTGCGACTCGATCGCACAATCGCGGCGCGGTGCCGAGGAAGGAAACAAGAGAGTCGGGATGAAGCTTTTCAAAGCAGAGAGGATCGGCCATGAACGCATCGACGATCGCCTGATCGCGGCACAGCCAGTCGAAGGGCGTGCGCGCCGGCTCGAATGCGGCGTTGAGCAGGTTGCTACCCGCGATTTCCTGAAGCGCGGTCCGAGCGAAGCCTTCAAGCGCTCCCGATCCCGAGAGGATCAAACCATCAATCTCGTGGCTGTGGTCGATGACGTATCCCTGCGCGGCAAAGGATCCCATGTCGTGCCCCAGGAGGAGCAGCGGCAGGTCGGGATTATCCTCTCTGGCGATCTCGCTCAGGCTGACCATGTCCTGGACGAGAAGTTCAAAGCCGCCCTTGCCTAATTCTCCCAATTGCGAGTGGGCCGAGAGGCCGTGCCCGCGATGATCGTTGGCGTAGACGATGAGGCCCGCCGCAACGAGCGCATCGACGGTATCGGCGTAGCGCCCCATGTGTTCACCCATCCCATGGGCGATCTGAACCACGGCCCGGGCCGGGCCGCGGCTGTCCCAACGGGCGCACGCGATGCACAGTCCGTCGGACTGGTCAACCGGAAGCGCTCTGTCGGAACTGGGGTGGGAGAAGGCGTTGCCATAGCAAATTTCCGGTCTCGCGCGCGCTCGATTCAGTGTCCGTGAAACTTCGGTGCACGCTTCTCGAGAAAGGCGGTGGTGCCCTCCTTCTTGTCTTCGGTAGCGGCGCAAATGCCGAAGTAGGAGGCTTCAAGGGCAAGGCCCTCGCTTTGGCTGGTTTCCAGCCCCTTGTTCGCAGCCTCCAGCGAGAACTTCACGGCGATCGGCGCGTTGGCCGCGATCTGCTTCAGAATCGCTTCGGCTCGCTCGATCAGGCTGGCCGCGGGGACGATTTCGTTGACGAGACCAATGCGGTAAGCTTCCTGCGCGGTGATCGTCTCGCCCGTGAGGATCAGTTGCAACGCCCGCCCCTTTCCCACCAACCGCGGCAAACGCTGCGTTCCGCCGCCGCCAGGCAGCAAGCCCAACTTGACTTCGGGCTGCCCAAATCTGGCATGCTCGGCCGTGATCCTCATCGTGCAGGCCATTGCCGTCTCGCAGCCACCGCCGAGCGCAAAGCCATTGATCGCCGCGATCACCGGCTTGCCGAGATTTTCGATGAGGTCCAGTACACCCTGCCCAAACCGGCTGGACTCCTCCGCCTCGTAGGCGTCGACATGCGCGAGTTCGCTGATATCGGCGCCGGCGATGAAAGCCTTATCGCCCGCGCCGGTGAGGATCACGCCGTGCACGGACTTGTCGGCCTTTGCGTCCTCGAATGCGGCCTGCAAATCGGTCCAGGTGGGCGTGTTGAGCGCGTTGAGCACCTTGGGCCGATTGACCGTCACATAGGCGGTCGAACCCTTCTTCTCGTACTTCACGTTCGCAAGCGCCAATATCGCTCTGGGCAACGAATCGGGCACGGTTGCCGGCGAAGGTGTGATTGATGCGGCTTCGGAAGCCATGGTCATATCTCCTGCATGGGGGATCGGCCGGCGTCGGAGCGCCGGCCGCCGGGATGTCACACGAAGGCGCCGCGACCGGTGATGGCTTTGCCGACGATCAGATTCTGCATCTGATATGTGCCTTCGTAGGAGTACAGCGCCTCGGCATCGGCGAAGAAGCGCGCGAGATTGTAGTCGGCGACGATGCCGTTGCCGCCCAGGACCTCGCGGCCCCATGAGACCGTCTCGCGCGATTTCGCCGTGCAGAACGCCTTCGCCAGCGCCGCATGATGGTCGTCAAGCTTGCCTTCGTCATCAAGCTGCGCCAGACGGAGCATCAGGCACTGGCACGCGGTCAGATTGGCAAGCATCTTGGCGAGCAGATCCTGAATCATCTGGAACGAAGCGATCGGCTTGCCGAATTGCAGCCGCTCCTGGGCGTATTTGAGGGTCGCTTCGAATGCGCCCATCTGGATGCCGGTTGAGGCCCAACCGACCATGTATCGCGTCATCCGCAGCACCCGAGCCGTGTCGCGGAACGAGTTACCGCCCTGCAGGCGGTTCGCTTCAGGCAACCGTACATCCTTCAGCGTGATCTGACCGTTCTGGACCACCTTGAGCGCAATCTTGTGCTCGATCTTCTCGACGCTGAAGCCGGGCGTCGACTTGTTCTCGATGATGAAACCCTTGACCTGGTTGTCCGCGAGATCGCGCGCCCAGATGATGGAGAGGTCGCACCAAGTCGAGTTGCCGATCCACCGCTTCTGGCCATTGAGAATCCAGGTGTCGCCCTCGCGCTTGGCGGTCGTGGTCAACCCGCCGCTCGCTCCCGAACCAACCAGCGGCTCGGTCAACCCGAAACACCCGATCTTTTCGTAACGGGCCATTTGCGGCAGCCATTTCTGCTTCTGCTCCTCGGAGCCATCGAGATAGATCGAGCCCATCGCCAGGCCGCTGTGTACGCCCCAGAACGTACAGATCGACGCGTCGACGCGCGCGATCTCCATCGTGACGAAGCCGTACAGCTTCTGGCTGCCGCCGGCGCAGCCGTAACCCTCGTAGCCGAGCCCGCCGATACCGAGTTCCTTGAACGAAGGCAGCAGCTCGAACGGAAAGGCGTCATCGGACCAGTACTTGTTGATGATCGGCTGGACCTTGGTCTGCATATATGTCCGCACTTTTGTAACGACGGCTTTCTCCTCGGGTGTGAGCAGCTCGATCAGCTGATAGAAGTCGGCGTTCGGTACGGGGACCGGCTTCGGTGCGACGATCTTGCGTGTTGCGGTTGCGGTGGGCATTTGGAACTCCTGATGCTGTGGCTTAAAAGCCGGAATAGTCGAAGGACTTATGATTGATCTCGTGATTTGTCTCGCCGGTGATGCCTGACCTCAGGCGACCGTCGCCGTTACTTTCGTTTGGCTCGACTTGGCCGTTCTGTTGCGAAGCTCAATCAGGCCGAGCAGGATTTCGTCGCGCTCCGCCTCCAGCTCCTCAATGGTGCGCGATCCGACCTCGGCATGGACGCTGTCGATGAGCTTCTTTTGCACTTCCGGAGTTAGCACCGGCGAGCCGAGGGTCTTCCACCAGGCCGTCATCGGGCCGCTGAACTGCTGGAAGAAGTGCTCGATGCCGCCCGGACCGCCGCCGAGGTGATTGAGCATCATGTTGCCCATGATGCCCCAGCGCAGGCCCGGGCCCCAGCACAGGGCGGTGTCGACGTCGGCGGCGCTCACGACTCCCTCGGCGACAAGGTAATAAACCTCGCGCGCCAATGCAGCCTGCAAACGGTTAGCGACGTGGCCTGGCATCTCCTTGTTGACGCGCACCGTCCGCTGCCCGATCGACGAATAAAATTCCGCTGCGCGCCGGATCGTCGCTTCAGAGGTCTTTGCCCCGCCGACGATCTCGACCAGCGGGATCAAGTGCGGCGGATTGAAGGGATGGGCGATGACGCAGCGCTCCGGATGGATCGCGGCGCCCGACTGGATATCGCTCATGGTCAAGCCCGACGAGCTTGAGGCGATGATAACGCTGGGATGCAGCAACTCGTCCAGTTGGCGATAGAGCGTCTTCTTGAAATCAATCTTTTCGGGTCCGTTTTCCTGGACCAGATCCGCATCCTTGACGGCGTCTGTCAGGGCCGCGGTGAATGACAGCCTGTTTTGGGAGGCACCGGATGCGAGGCCAAGCCGTTGCAGCGCGGGCCAGGCCGTTGCAACAAAGCGCTTCAATGCCGCTTCCGCGCCCGGCGCAACGTCTGTCGCCACCACATCAAGGCCGTTGGCGAGGAAGAGTGCGGTCCAGCTGGCGCCGATCACACCCGTGCCAATAATGGCAACTCGGCGAATGGGTTTGTTTTTCAACATGTCACTTGTCCTTCGGAATTTCGGCGTATGCGATGCCGGTGAGGTTACCCTGTGCTTCGAGGACATCTCGTTCGCCGGATCCATCAAGTCGTGCGGAGTAGACTGAGCCGGCGAAATCGGTCACGAACATGCGGTCGTTTGGAACGTCGAGCGCGATACCGATCCCCTCCATGAGGTGGGTCACCACGATCTCCGGTTCGACAGGCTTGTTGTCGATCGAGGCCCGGCTCACTGTGTTGCCACGCGGAGGGTCGCCGCGGTCGGTCCAGTAGAGAACACGGTTCTTGTGGTCGAGCTCGATATCGATCGGCTCAGGCAGGCGGTCGAAGAAGATCTCGATGTCGGACCTGGCCGCTGCAGTTTGGCCGGTGGGAATTTCAACATTGGCACGGAAGATGCGGCCGAGCCCGGCATTGTCTGGGCCTTTTTGGCTCCAGTAGATTTTCTGGAATTTCGGATCGATCGCCAGCCCAACACACCATCGTGTCGCATCCCGGCTATCGGCTTCGCCGCGCCCGGACTCGATGAGCGTCTCCAGCTTCGTGCCGTCGAGATTGCAGCGCATGACACGCATACCCTCGCGGTCGCACCAATAGAGCTTGCCACCGTTCTTATCGAGGATGATCTGCTTCGGACTGTGGGTGTCTCCCAGCGCGACGATTGTCTTGCGGTTCTTGCCGTCGATGTCGGCGCGCTCGACCGAGCCGTCGTTCAGGCTCGGGATGCCCATATTGGTCCAGTAGATATGGCCAGCCTCGACATCGACGACGATGCCGTCGGGCAAATGGCAATCCGACACGATGGTCTTGCGGTTGTAACCATCGGTATTCATGGAGTGAATGCGGCCAGCGTTCAGCTCAAGGACAAAGAGGCGCGGGATAGCCGCCCTCGCAACAGCGTCTTGAGAAGATTTCAATAACGGTCTCGACATGTCGTACCTCTTTTGCGATCTGGATCGTGTTAACTCAAAGCTCGATCGTGATATGCCGCGCAGGCCGATGATCAACTTTGATGAAACTGTCGCCGCTGGAACGGTTCTGCTTCTAACTCCACTTCCGAAAAGCGCGTCGCTTTCGTCCCCTTTGAGAGCAATCGCGATGCGGGACCTAGAAGCGTGAGTGAATGCTCGCAAATCCTGGCAAATCTCTCATAACGAACCGAGCGAACGACAAACAATGCCCGCACGACGGTCGTGTACGAGAGCGCCGGCCTCAGATTGAAGTGTTAGAGTGAAGCAACGGCTGCTAGGGCTTCGGACTGGGCGAGGGGATCCTGGCGCGGGTCCAACGCTCCCCATCCGCCAATGGGTTATGAGGGCCCTCAGCCGCAATCGGGCCCCGTGGTCGGATATTATGCGACCTGGTCGGATGCCTAGGGAGAACTCCCGGCGACCATCGGGTCATGCTAGTGGACTGACTCTAACGCTTGTTTCCCACGTTTGACAGCGGCGAGGATGCGGTTTGGGCGTGTGGTCCAAACGAAGGGTTTGGGCTCGGCATTGGCCTCAGAGATGAAGCGCTCGATGGCGATTTCCAGCTCGGCGACTGATCGGAATACGCCGCGCTTAAGGCGCCTGTTGGTGAGTTTGGCGAAAAAGCCCTCTACGGCAATTGAGCCAGGAGGCGGAAGTCGGCGTGAAGTGGAAGGTCCAGCGCGGGTTTTTTGCGAGCCATTTTTGGACTTTTGGATGCTTGTGGGTGGCGTAATTGTCGATGATCGCATGGATCGACTTTCGCTTGGGAACCTGCGCGTCGACCTCACTGAGGAAGCGGATGAACTCCTGATGCCGATGACGCTTCATGTTGCGGCCGATGACGGTGCCATCGAGAACATTGAGCGCGGCGAACAGTGTGGTCGTGCCGTTGCGCTTGTAGTCGTGGGTCATCGTCCCAGCCCGCCCAGGTTTCATCGGCAATCCTGGCTGAGTGCGGTCGAGGGCCTGGATTTGGCTTTTTTCGTCAACCGAGAGGACGACCGCGTGGGCGGGAGGATCGACGTAGAGACCGACCACGTCCCTGAGTTTCTCAGCGAACTTCGGATCGTTCGAAAGCTTGAACGCCCTGACACGGTGCGGCACGAGCTTGTGGGCCTCGAGGATGCGTTGCACCGATCTCAAGCTGATCCCCACCGTCTTGGCCAGCATCCGGCCCGTCCATTGGGTGGTCTCGCCCGGCGGTGGCCCGGTCACGAGGTCGATGACCTTCTGAACCGTGGTGGCGGGAAGCGGCGGCTTGCCAGGCCTGCGCGTCTTGTCGCGCAGCAGCCCGTCGACGCCTTGCGCCATGAACCGTGCCTGCCATCGCCAGACCACCGGCTTGGCTTTGCCCGACCGGCGCATGATCTCGGTGGTGCCGCAGCCGTCGGCGGTGGCAAGGATGATTTGGGCGCGCCACACATGCTTTTGCCGCGCACTGCGATCCGACACGATCGCCTCAGGGCGACGGCGATCGGCTCGCGTGACGTTGACGACAATTCCTGCTCTCATGCCGAGAGCTTGAACTGCTTCGGCCGATTTGGGAATCGTCCGAATGAATCAGACCACTAGTGACGCAAGCGCAGTGCCGAAACCGGCTTGTGGCGGTTCAAAATTCCGGCATGGCCGAAAGCGGCGGATCGACGTCAGTCCAGTGGTCCGGCCCGTTGAACGAATATGTCGGCAGCGCCACCGCGTCCTTCGTCGGCTGATACATTAACGCCTCTTCATAGGCGAAGACTTCAGCAGTCGGGCCTTCGTCAGCAACACCCGCGTACCAGCCGAAGATGATTTGGTGCGCCGAGTCCTTCACATGGCCGTCGGGCAGCGCATCGAAGAAATCCTCGACGACCTTGGAGTTCTTCCCCCTGGCGGTGGAGATGATCGCATCGAGATCTGCATCGAGCGTAGGAATCTTCGCGTAAAGAATTCCCGCCATGCGCGCTCCGACGTCGGGTGAGAGCCCGTGCTGTATCAGGCACCTGGAGGCGGCCATGAATTTGTCGACGCTCACGGCAGTGGCCGTCTCGACCGCGCCGGCTGCTCGCACCACTTTTTGCATCGGTGCTCCGAGGACCATGACGCCGAGCGCCGTTGCACCGGTTTTCAGCAGCGTACGGCGCAAGATGGGCTCGGTCTGGGTGGTATCTTCGGTCGCCGTAGCCTCGGTTGCGGATGTCCCTTCATAAGTCACGCATCCATCTCCCAACAGGTCAAACGAGTGTGCGCGACGAGCGGCGCACAATCCACCAAAGTACGAGCGAGATCGCCAAGGCGCAGGCTAACCATTTGCCGACGTCGACCAAAGTCGCCAGCAATGGCTTGGGAGCTTGTCCGATGCGGACTTGCTCGACCATCTGCGGCGTGATGGAGTACGCCGCGTTGCCATAGTGCTCCAAAAGATAATTCGCCAAGCTCCACTACTTGCTCGTTGGTGAATGCAGCAATATCGGTCGCCTTGCCACCGAAGCCCGGCATGAAGGCAAGGCCGTCCGCCGTGCTGCGGTCGATGCCGAACAGGATCGTGGCGGCAAGGTTGCGGCCAGCCCCGGTAGCAAGCGCGGAGTTGTGGAACAGGCTCGGGAAGTAGTTGTCTCGCGACCCTCCTGCACCGATGCCGTGGCAACTCGCGCAGTTCGCGGCGAATAATTGCGCGGCACCGCCGGGCAGCGCTTCACTTGAACTCGTGGCGCCGATTCCGCGGAACTTCGCGACTTCCGTGAAGGGCTGGCCTTGCGCGAACTTCGCCTTGGTTTCGGCGTCGCCGATCGGCGGCACGCTGCGCACGTAGGCTACGATGGCCTTGAGGTCGTCGTCGCTGAGCTTGCTGAAGCTCAGCTGCACGGCAAGGCCCATTTCGCCGCCAGCCTGTGCCTTGCCGGCCACTTTGCCAAACTTGAGATAGCGGAACAATTCGTCCGTCCCCATCGCGCCGATGCCGGCGTTAGCATCGGGTGTGATGTTGGGCGCATGCCAGGAGCCGAGCACGGCCCCAGCGAATTGGCGGCTGCGGTCCTGCTGCATGAAGAAGCCGCGCGGCGTATGACACTCGCCGCAATGCGCCGGACCGTCGACGAGATACTTACCGCGGTTCCATTCGGTGGCCCTCGAAGGATCGGGCGTGAAAGGCTTCGCGTCGAGGAACAGTGCGTTCCAGAAGGCCATCGAAAAGCGTAGGTTGTAAGGGAACGGGAGCGATGTCGTCTTCGCCGGCGGCTGGTCTATAGCTGGCACAGCCTTCGTGAAGTAAGCATACAGTGCTTCGACGTCCTCGTCCGTGAACACAGCATAGGATGCGTAAGGCATGGCCGGATACAGGTGCGCGCCATCGGCGCGAATGCCCCGCCTAAGGGCTTCCGAAAATTGTTGCAGCGAATAGCGGCCGATGCCGTACTGCTGCGATGGAGTGATGTTGGTTGAGTAGATCGTACCCAGCGGTGATTCGATCGGCAGGCCGCCGGCGAGCGGCTTGCCACCTGGTGCGGTGTGGCAGGCTCCGCAGTCGGAAGCGATGGCCAGGTATTCGCCGTGTTTGATTTCCGCGTCATCCGCGGCAGCCTCCTGGGCCGAGGCCAAACCGAACACCGCAATCAGCGGCGCAGCAACGCAAACGCGAATGAGGTCAAACGTATTCAACGCTCACCCCCTCGTCGTCTGATTGGCGATAGCATCGGCCGCTTTCACCCCCAGCGCGGCCATGGTCAGCGTGCTGTTGCCGGAACCAGCCGAAGGCATCGCCGAACCACCCGGCAGGAACAGGTTGGGATGATCGTGTGCGCGGCAGTCGGTGTCGACGACGGAGGTCTTCGCATCCTTGCCCATGATTGTCCCGCCCATGATGTGCTGGCTTGCTTCGAAACCGGGTATGCGAATGACCTTTTCGGCGCCAAGCGCTTCGGCGAATTTCCGAGTGATCGGAAATGTGTGCAGATCGGCACCCTTGCGCACGTAGTCGCCGACGTCGTAGTACACGGCGGGCTGGTTGAGCCCGAGCATGTCCTTTTTGTCGGACAGCGTGAGACGATTCTCCGCGGACGGCAGGACTTCGTGCTCGACAGCGATCAGGCCAGTGCAGGCCGTCTCGCGCCGGATCGCCTCGTCGAGCGCCTTACCGACAAGTTTCTGCTTCAGCGCCGCGAGACCGGCGCTGCCCGCGCCGGAAAAATTGATCAGGCTGATCTGGCCGCCCGCGTACCGCGAGCGGAAATCTCCCTGCGAGGTGGACATGATCGCACCGGTCTGTACCGGGCCGAGTCCAGACCAGATCGGATCTTTGAACTTGGCCAGCGCAAAAAACTTCGGCGTGTCCATCATGTTGCGGCCGACTTGATCGGAGCTATTAGCGATACCTTTTGGGTTCTTTTCGTTCTTCGACAGCAGGAGGATTTTCGGCGTCTCGATTCCGTTGCAAGCCAAGACGAATGTCTTGCCGGTCACGCGCGTCGATGTCTTGTTCGGGTCGTAGAAGTGAAACGCCTGAACGTTGTTCTTGTCGTCGGTCTCGACGCGATAGACCACCGCGTTGGGCACGACCACTCCGCCCTTTGCCTCGATGCGCAGCAGCGCGCTGTACGCATCGTACTTGGCCGCAATCGGGCAGGCCGGCATGCAGTTGTTGTTTCCCGAACAGGGCGGTCGGCCCTGATAGGCGAGCTTGTTGTTGCGCGCCTGCGCGCAGGGGATGTATTGGAGTCCGATAGACTCCGCCGCCTGCACGCAGCGACGTTGTCCCGAGCCGAATGGGAAGGCCTCCATCATGTAGGGCTTCGAGCGCATCGGCGGCCATTGCAGCGCCGGGTCGGACGGACCGGCTGCGCCAATCGCATACTCGGCGCGAGTGTAGTATGGCTCAAGCGCGGAATAATCGAACGGCCAGTCGCGGCCTACGCCGAATTTCGCATTCAGCATCATGTCCTCGGGCGTCAGCCGCCAAAGCGTGCCCGCCCAATGCCAAGTGGCGCCACCGACGTAGCGCACGTAAGCTTGCTGATACGCCTTCGCGTCGGGACCGGAAGTGATGAGGTAGTCCTTATCCGGATCACCGGTGTATTCCATCGGATGCAACGCCCAAGGTTTTGGCGGGAAGGGACCGTCAGGGTTCGCAGCCTTTGCGGCCGGCGGCATATTGCGGTAATTCTCGATGATGCGCCCGCGATCGATGCGTGGCCCTGCCTCGAGCATCAATACCGACAGACCTGCATCCAACATTTGCTCGGCGATCAAACAACCCACGATCCCGGTTCCTGCGATGACGACGTCTGCTCCCATTTTGCTGACCATGCGCACCCACCTTTATTGCCCGCAACTCGAACGTTGCATCGTAGTACGAGGGACTCATTCCTGCGTGGCCTTCCCCCAGCTTTAGCGGAGTAGTAGATAGAAGGCCGTGCAAATCTTCCCGAATCTCAATACTGCAGCCTCAACAGATCCTCTCGCGCTGCGACGCTGAAATCGTGTAGGAGATCGAGCTTGTCACTGTCGATATCCTCACGCAGGTCTGCGACTGTTTTGTTCGGCAAGAAGAAGCCGTCCGTATTCATGGAGTGAATGCGGCCGGTGTTCAGCTCAAGGACAAAGAGGCGTGGGAAAGCCGCCCTCGCAACAGCGTCTTGAGAAGATTTCAATAACGGTCTCGACATGTCGTACCTCTTTTGCGATCTGGATCGTGTTAACTCAAAGCTCGACCGTCACTATGCCGCGCAGGCCGATGATCATCTTTAACGGGACTGTTGTCGTTGGAACGGTTCTGTTTCTAACTTCACTTCTGGAGAGTGCGGCGCTTTCGCCCTCTTTGAGGACAATCGCGAAGCAGGTCGAGCGCAGCAGTTGAAAAAGTTCGGCTCAACCGCTGGCGCAGTTCTAACGCCACGGTCTAACAATCCCGAACTTCCGCTCAGCGTTGGATTGGGGGCGCGCCAATCGACCTGATTTGCCGGTCAGAGCTGTGTCGCGAGTAAAGTCCTCTCGCGGCTCTGGAGATCTTTTCGAGGGCTTGCTTGTCGATATCGCGGACTGGTTCGAACAGTTGCGAGAGTACCGGCAGCGTCGTATCCAGGTCGATGAGGCGCCCGGCCCATGCGCGCGGGCCTAACGTGAGGTCGTTCGGATCGCTGGACCGCGCTCGATGTTACCCGATCCACTTTTTTTTGGAACGGTCCTGATAACTACGATGCTATTGCTGAGGGCCCGACGCCACGCGCCCGGACTTACGCCAACCGCCTGTCTGAAAATTCGCGTGAGGTGGCTTTGGTCGCTGAAGCCGCACTCCGCGGCCACATCCGATAGCGACAGCCCGTCATCGCGCAGCTTTTCCTTGGATAGCTCGACGCGCTGCTCAATGAGCCACTTGTGCGGCGCCACTCCCAGCGTACGACGAAAGGCGTGTGAGAAATAACCCACTGATAGACCGCACTCACGCGCCACCTCCTTGAGCGGCACACCGCGCTTGATGTTGGCAAGAAGAACTTCCCTTGCGCGTCGCTCCTGCCACGGCGCGAGCCCACCCCGGACCAGCCGCGACATTGGCCGCATGGCTCCATAGGTCTGAGCGATATGTACCCCAACCGCCAGCAGGACGTGGTCGACAAACAATGGATTAGCTTGGTCGGGATGGCTGAGGGCGGGCAGCAGCAAGCTCCCCAGGCCGAAAATCGTGACGTCGTTGACGCCCGCCCCGGGCTCAAAGCTCAAATCGCGAATTCGCGGCGCGTCGGCCTCGTCAGCGATCGCATCCAGCGCCGCACGCGGCAGGTAGAAAGCCAGCGAGTGATAAGGCTTGTCAAGGAGAGCGGTGGGATCTCGCCTCAGGTCATAGAGACAACTCTCGCCAGCCCGCAAGTCGCACACCGACGCTCGTCGGCCATCCTCCCAATATTCGCGATTGGGAAAATCGCGGAGTTGCAAAGCGACGAGAAAAGCATCTTTCTGCTGAATCGAACCGCTCATTTCCGGCAGGGGACTGTCACATCGAATCTCTGTGACCGCTATATCGGCCGCACGCAATGACCGGGTAACGATCGCCGGCGCGTTTTCAACCCGCAATGCCTCGCCAAGCCGTTGTCCATAAGCCCCGGTCATCACTCCCTCAATAGCTCAAAGGGTCAAATTGTAGATCCGCATTTTGTAGCTCCTTGGATTTGACGCAGCGACTGGCACTGGAAACGGTCATCGTCGATGATGCTGTCCATCGCATGGGCGTCAACTGTCAGTCCGATGGCGACGATTCCACAGTTGCTCAAGTAATTCTTGCACGGACGTGATCCCAGTTGTCTGATCATCCTTCTTTCACCGTCGCACTTCATGGGCCTGTGCGCTTTTTCCAACGCATGCAGCCTAAGACGATCGCGATCACCGGTTCAATTGAACGTAGGTGATCGTCGGGCATCCAAAAGGGGTCACGGAACGATACGAAGGTTTAGGGCGCTCGAAAGCCGACCACTTCTCGATATGAGACTTCGACTAGCTCGACGGTGTAGGCGACGCGGGCATCGTCCTTGCCTGACTTGGCGCGCATGACCGACCAATTGCGACTGACGCCGACAAAGCCGCGTAGCCCAGGTCGCGTTGCCTAGCGCAAACGCTCAGCCTGCTTCTTCAGTAAGGGTCCCATTGCGACTCACCTCGGCTCGCGCCGGCTCTCAAGGCCGCGCCTCCAGCTGGATGGACTTTGACCAAACGCCTGCCTGTCTTTGAGCGGTCCCGATAATTACGATGCTCGCTTGCTATCGCTTGAGGGCCCGACGCCAGGCGCCCGGACTTACGCCGACCGTCTGTCTGAAAATTCGCGTGAGGTGACTCTGGTCGCTGAAGCCGCACTCCGTGGCCACATCCGATGGCGACAGCCCATCATCGCGCAGCTTGTCCTTGGATAGCACGACGCGCTGCATCGGACTTCTTCATATTCTTGACGCTACCATCCTGCACCCATGGTTCCAACAGCTGTCCGCGTCATGTCGGCTCCGCCCCGATTGCGACCGAACTGCGAACATCGCTTGTGGTCCGTTTTGTGCCCAATAAGCGACATCGATCACGGATGGCGGCTCAGTCAGCGGGGATCGTAAACTGAAAGAGAGCACCGTGCGGTTCGCACGGGATCGCCCACAGCCGTCCGCCGTGGGCTTCGATGATCGAGCGGCAAATAGATAGGCCCATGCCCATGCCCTCGGACTTGGTCGTGTAGAATGGCTCGAACAGACGCGAGAGGCTCTCCGGGCTCAGCCCCGGGCCGGTGTCCCGCACCCCGACGCGCACGCCACCCTCGGACGGGACGGCATCAATGCTGATCTGCAATTCGCGCGCACCTTCCCATACCA
>Ga0210387_10001667_pt1 | contig 16809 bp, 20 predicted proteins | sample IncBWC7OmetaG_FD_160108 | JGI IMG/M metagenome (GOLD analysis project Ga0210387, IMG submission 160108) | Forest soil microbial communities from Barre Woods Harvard Forest LTER site, Petersham, Massachusetts, United States - Inc-BW-C-7-O ...
GTTTAAGACTTGAGGAGGAGGTGGTCATAGCGTTGCGAGACGTTTGAAGGATTGTATTTTCGGTGACGTCTTGAAACAAGAATGAAGTGATTTCGCGATTGAATCTCCGGTCAGCCCTTTCCATTCGGACTCGCTATTGTCGACAATGAAGAGTTCTCCTCCGCTGGTCATAGGAATAGGCGATTCTCATTATGCATAGTATTTATGAAACGTACACTCTAGATGGGTCGGGGTCCAGATCTTTTGGTTGGGAAGATCGCCAATACATTGCGCGCTTCGGCGGGCGTTGGAAGCTTACCGACAGCAACCCTTATGATAACGGAGTGACGCTCGCCTTTTTGGCATGGGGAACAACCGAGAGTTTTATGCACTACTGGGTTTAAAGGTCCACCGCCTGAGACGCTAGGGTCAAGCCAGAGACCGGAGACAGGCAAGGGGTGAAAGCAGAATTGGTCGGTCTTGATTAAAGCACGTCCTCCGAGGCTTCGGTCAAAGCAGCCCCCAGTTCGATTGCCTCCTGTCCGGAAATCGGTCCTGTGTTTGTCACAAGGAGCGCGTCCTCCATGTAGAGCGCGGCGACGGATGCGGCATGGCCCTTGTTGTACTTTTCGCTTTTACTTCTTTCGCGGATCGTCAGCCGGATTGATGAAGGTAATACCTCCCGGACCAGTGAAGTTAATCTGGAGGATTACCTCCTCGTCGGTTGTCCAGGTATGATGAACGTGATTTGCAGGAAGCACGAAAACCGATCCGGGCTTTAGCGCCACGCCTTTCTCCATGTCGTCACCCATCGCGTTCCAATAGGTGCCGCTAAGCACAGTGAAGACTTCCGAATAAGGATGAGTGTGCGGCGGAACTTTGAAATGGGGTGGGAATTTGACGCGCTGAACGATTGTTTCGGCTTTCGTCGGGTTTCCGACCAGGATTAGGGTTTGGCCCAATACCGGGTGCTCTTTCCAAACCGACTGTTCCCTGAAACCAGCTCATCGTTTCCTAAGATCGAACGCCAAATCGATTTCAGTGCCTGAAGATTCTTGCAGAAAATTAGAGAGGCGGTCTGCGAGACAAACATGCTGTGAGTCCCGCCGTGCAAGACCCGGGATGGCGGCCAGTCCGTGCTCAAAGGGTGAAGGACCAAAACTCCCCTGAGCATTCTCAAACAGGTCCTAAGCGCAAAACGAATGAAGCTCAGAACTGCGGAAGGCTAGTTGGGGAAGCTCGAATCCGTGTCTTTAAAATGAAGGTCTAGAAGTTCTCTATTGGTTCATTCAAACGCGTGACTCTGATTGCATCCCGCGCACTCAATGCGAAGATTCTTTAGATTGTTATAGGCGGCTTTTCCTTCGGCGGCAGTCGTTACTCCAGCTCTCACTAACTCATCTCTCCACTTGTTTTTGTGACCCAGGTGAAGGCCCTCATAAAGCACTAGCAAATTACACGCCCCACACGTCCAGGATCTCGTGAGCTTCCCTACAATCTCAATCGGCCTGAAAGGGTACAGTACTTCCATCATATAAAGTCGAGTATCCAAACCATTGTCATGGTCGTGTTTATACCAACCTGGCTTCGAAAGAGTCGCAACAAAGGCCTTTACAGCAGTAATATTTACTTGATCATCATTTTGCCAGAGTACATCAAACGTGACTCTTGGGGGTAAGGCAAGTTCGTCTTTGTAGCTGCGTTTCATCTGTTGAAAGGGTGAATATGTGCACAGCGGTCCTATTGTATAGATTACTTTGACATAAGTGCCATTTATAATCGTACATCTCTTTACCACATAGAGGGATGTGCTTCAACTCCGCAGTCGAGCCGATTGTCGGGTAGATTATCGGGCAATTGAGCACGTCTTCGTTTTCTCCTCCGGGGAATTTTGGACGATTTGTCGCCTGCCGCGCGGGATTGATCTGAGTCGCCGGAGGCAGAGGGAAACACCTTTGGTCAAAGGTCCTGAACGACAGAACGACACGCCATTTCGACGCCTCGCCAATTCCGCCGTCATTGACAAACTGCTACAAGGTCGCCACCAGAAAGTTGCTCTCAACCCCTTCCTTCGATTCGACTCACGTAGGATAGATCCAAAGGGGGAAATTCTGCTTCTGCTACGGCGGGATGAATCTTGTTTTGAGCGATAGTCCAGCGATCTGCTCCGACTAAGGCGTACGTCATTCTCACCATTATCAAGGCCCAATAAGCGTAAACCTCAACCTCTGCGGAGCCTGCAACTGATCTGTCTGTCATTGTGACTCCTTTCTTACAACACAAATGTATACTAGAGACGCTCTGTTTCAATAGCTGAAGCCTTCCGGCCGGAGATACGATTCCACTAGGTGCTTCGTGGAGTCGATTGATCGTGCGTTTGGCTAGAGAGGGCCACCATGGGCTGATCTTTGGTCGGAAGCGCTCGTTCTGTGGCTACGTTGTTCTTGCTGTAGGTCTCGTGGCCCCAGGGGTGGCAAAAAAGTATTAGCTCGCCGCAAAAAGCTTGCGCAGCATCAATGTCCGTCGGTTGCGCCGTCGCACAGCTGTCGTTCGTTCAGATGATTCCGTTGCTCCATGGGCTCTCCAGGAAAAAACGACACCTGTCGACCGCCCTTCTCGTTCCAAGGGTAAAGCGCGGCCTGCCGGGGGGCCGTATTCATGAACAACCGGAGCGAGGACTCGTTTGGTGGGCCCATGCTGGGCGACCATCTTTAAAGGGGCAATACCCCGGGGGTAATGGCCGTTCAAGGCAGGGGTGGTCACCGTCCTTAGGCAGTGGAGGTCCGGAGCGACAGGCAAGGGCTGGTGTCAGCGTCTACCGGCCTGATCCGCAACGATACCCCCGATCATAAATTTGCACAGCGGATTCAGTTCGATCGCACGGTCCATACCGAATCCAACACAACTGAAGAAGGCTACAAAGATCAGTAGGATTGTTAAAATTGGTATTTTAAGTCTTGTGGACCAGACTTGAATCTCGGTCAGGATTATAAGCCATAAGGTTGCGTCGACCATGATCAGAACCGGTGCACCAAGGTTTACGGCGAAGCCGGTTGATACAATGAGAATGAGAAGAAGAAGTGGAATACAAATTAGGAGCGTGGAAATTGTAGGAGGAATATTTATCATGCGCTCAATCAGTCTTAATATTCGTACTGTCGCGAAAATCATCGTCGACAACGCGACCATATAAAACCCGTATGGTGTGAGGAAAACCCAGAACAGCGAAACTAGGTTCCTCACTGCGGTATTTCTTAGAAAGGTTGCTGGAGGTTGACGTTGCAGTGAAGACTCCAGGGAGCGGCGCATCCGTAGGTAACTTGATAGTCACCGAGTCGTCGTAAGGAACCCGTTCGCTGCCTTAGTGCATAGACGTGTCAACTCATGAGCCGAGTCGTTTGCCGAGCTGATTGTCTGAGTAGCACTGCGTCAGCGAATGTTGCGGCATATGCGTTAAGTGCTTTCGGAGGCTTGCCTTCAAAAGCGTGAGTGTAGAATTCATCCGTTGTCTGTCGTATGCGCGTGACGAAGTTGTATCTCTGTATTCACGGCAGACCGTTGGGATTGACGATGACTGGCTTACAGCCAAGCGGTCTGGGTTTGAAGTTAGGATATTTAGAATGGCGGAATGCCGCGTAATGAACATTTTCAACAATCAACCGAAATCCGAACCGGTGTCCTGCCTGGGCCAAAAGATCCGCGACAATGACCGATTTCCCCGCACCGGTCATTCCAAACAGGACGCCATGCTGAGGAGTGTTTCCGAGCCTCGTCCTTATCCCGACAAGATTGCCTCTGGCGCCATTGTAAATTGCCTCCGCCCCTTCCAGGTGCCCGGTGAACCTCGCGGGCCAGGGAATCAAGTCCGCCAGGTAGGAGTCTTCGGCGGGCAGATCGAACGCCCGGTAGGCGCCAAAGGTCCATCCGGGTCACGTCTGATAGAAGAGTTGGCGCGCGTTCTCGGGAACAGTCGCGTGGTGGACGATGGCCTGCCGATTGACCGGGCTTGACTGCCCGGTGCCTAGTCCGGTTTGCCTCGAATGCTTCTGTCAAGGAGCGCACTCTCTTGCGTGCCTTTCTGCCTATTCGTCTGGGAAATAGAGCCTCCAGGAGCCAATGAGCCGAAGATGCCCGTTCTAGGGTACAGTGGAACAGTGGAACCGATCCAAGTTCCCGTAGTGCTCAAACTGGAGATCGACGGCGTGCCGGTTAAGTCGTTGCCTCCGCTACCCGATGCTCCGGCACCAAAACCGGAAAAGGCCGCTTACCTTAACGCCGAGGAAGCCGCCGCGTATATCCGAGTACATCCAGAGACTCTTCGAAAATGGGTACGGCTCGGCGTCTTCCCGCACGTTCCGTTACCGGGAGCCGGAAAGGATTACCGCTTTAGCCGGGAGCTTATTGACGAGTGGGCTCGGAACCGTGCTCTCGGTAAATCTTTAGGGTTAAAATAGGGCTAGAATTCGACGGTTTAGGGTTGTTTTGGGCTGCCTACGGCTTGAATGCTTTTTTAGGTTCTTCCTCGTAGAGAAGGTGTTACGAGGGAAAGAAAAAGCGGAGTCAACGGGGCTCGAACCCGCAACCTCTGCCGTGACAGGGCAGCGCTCTAACCAGTTGAGCTATGACTCCAATCCGAGGAACGCGAAGCTAGAACCGAATACCATGGCCTTCAACCAAAAAATAATCCCCATGGGTCAGATCTAAATATTCAACATTCACCGGCGAAAAAACATGCGGACCGGAATTGCCTATTTCGTGAAAGACGGCTTAAAACCGCCGGTAATCCATGGATCAATCCGGAACGAAAAACCTCCATCCCCTCCGTACGATACCTGGTCAAAATGAGTGGCGCCCGCCAACGCTCCGCGGTATCCATGCGAGCTTTTCTGCTTCTGGCTCCGCGGCCGTCGGGGCTTAGTCCTGCATCAAGACCTCAACTGCTTTTTCGAGTTGCTGATCTTTCCCTTCTCCGATGCTTTTCTGGTCGTTTCGCACCTTGACGTCCGGTTCGGCCTCCGTCTTTTCCATGAATTGACCTTTTTCATCCCGGAAGCCAACTTCCGGAATCCCGAGGATCAGCCTTGGATCTTGGAGGACTTCCCACCAGACTGCCGTTCCGGTGCCCGGTACGGGCATGCCGACAAGTTTTCCTATGCCGAAATGTTGGTAAATCCAGGGAAACAAGTGGGCGTCGGAGTAATTGCTTTCACCTGCGAGGACGACGCTCTTTTTGTGCCATTTTCCATCGGGTTCCCAGGCGATACTCTGTCCCCGGGGAATAAGTTCAAGATAGGGCTTCCCGCTCAGGAAGGTTGCCAGCATGTCGTGAAGGTTTCCGCCTCCGTTGAATCGGGTGTCGACGATTAACGCTTTCTTCGTGCTGTCGCGACCCAGGGCTTCAGAGTAGGTCTCGCGATAACTCTCGTCATTCATCCCTCGGACATGCACGTAGCCAATGGTGCCATTGCTCAATGTATCAACGAGTTCACGCCGTTGTTTCACCCATCGTTCGTAGAGGAGTTCATCCTGCTCGGCCGTACTAATCGGTTTAATGGTGACATCCAACCGGGTATTTTTCGCCACATCGAAAATGCTCAAGAGCGTCGGTTGGCCGGCTCGATGATTCAAAAGCGGACTGATGTCCATCCCCGGATCGATCGTTCTCCCATTGATCTTTTCGATGATCATTCCCGGCTGGATTGGAGCTGAGGCGGTGATCAGCGGCCCTTTCTCGATAACCTCCTGAATTCTTAGGCCGGCCCCCTTGTAGCCACTGTCGAAGAATGCGCCCAGAACAGCGGTGGCATCGCCGCCTTGCCTGTCGGGCAAAAGCTTGCACCCGGTGTGGCTGGCATTCAATTCGCCCAGCATCTCGCTGGTCATTTCTGAAAAGTCGCGATCGTCCGAAATATAAGGGAGGAATTTTTCGTACACCGATTTGTAGTAATCCCAGTTAACGCCGTTCATGTCCTTGACGTAGAACTTCTCCCGTACCTGGCGCCAGATATGTTCGAAAAGGCACGCCCGTTCCGCCGCGCCATCGAGTTCCTTGAGTGCGTTGAACTTTGCCGGTTCGGCCTTGCCGTCGGCTACGCCGACTTTTGTGATTCGTCCGGCCGCGAGCACGAAAACATTTTTACCATCCTTATCGAGCCGAATCTCCACCAGGCTGGATTCATCGCGAGCCGGCGATTTTTGCGCTTCCGTTTCCCAAAGTCGCTTCAATTCCCGTTCACGCAGCTTCAGTGACCATAGCTCGTACCCTTTCACGCTCTTGGCCAGATAAAGCAGAGTCTCGCCGTCACTGGACAGAAGGCCATCTTCGATCTGGGTCGAACCGAGCGTCAGCCGATCAATCCGATCTTCGATGTTTTGCAGGTCAATGGCGATCGGTTCGATTTTTTTCGCGCCGTTCGTATCGGTCTCTTTGTTCCCTTCCTTTTTGTCGGCCTCTTTCTTCTTTTTCGCTTCCGCTTCCGACTCGGTCAGGATGTCGTACTCGGCTTTCGAAAGTTTGGATCTGTCATAGGATTCCTGGGTGAAAAACATCTCGTAGATGTCCTGCTGGCTTCTGGAGGAGAGGCCATCCCCGTGGAGGCCGTATTTATCCGACCACCAGATCATCGATTTTCCATCCATCATCCAGTGCGGAAGAAGATTGTCGTATCCGCTTTTGGTGAGGTTGGTCAGATGCTGCTGGCCGCCGGCATCGACCAGACCCGCTTGGGAGACCCACCGGCCCGGAGTCAGAAAGCTGACCAGGAACCATTTTCCGTCCGGAGACCAATCGAACCATTGATCTCCATCCTCGTAGGAATAGTTCAAGTCGCCTGGAAGGATGATTCGGGCCTGTTTGGTTTCGAGGTTGAAGACCTTCAGCGTGGTGCGGTTTTCCAGGTAAGCGACCTCCTTTCCATCCGGCGAATATTTTGGTTGGAAATTCTCCTGGTCGTTTTCCAGGATTGGATGGACGTCGATCACGGTGGAATTGAAGAAATAGGGTTCCTTTTCTTTCGGTTGAGCGATCGATGCTTCGTAGAGACCCCAGGGTTTGCCGTACTCGGCCGCAAACACCAGCCGCCGGCCATCGGGACTAAAGGCTATATTGCGCTCTTGTCCGGGAGTGTTGGTGATGCGTTTGGTCTCGCCCTGGTCAACGGAAGCAACATAGATGTCACCTCGAACGACGAAGGCAAATTCTTTGCCGTTGGGGCTCAGGGCCATTTCGGTGACATTGTCGCTGTAAGTCCTGGTCTGGGTGCCGGCGATGCTGTCGCTCAGCCCGATCTGTATTTTCACCTTCTGCGGTTGCGCTGCTCCCGCCGAGAGCGTGTAGATCTCTCCATCGTACCCAAAGCAGAGATCCTGGTTGTTCGCCACGCTGAGAAAACGGACGGGATTTTTTTGGAACTGAGTGAGCTGTTGGGCAACTCCGGGCTGACCGTCCGTCAATGGCAGGCGCCAGACGTTAAACGATCCGCTTCGCTCGTTCAGGTAATAGATCGCGCTTTCGTCCGGCGACCATACCGGATTCCGGTTTTCGCCTGGAAAACTTGATAGCTTCGTGTGGCTGCCATTCCTCGCGTCGTAAAGCCAGATATCGCGTGCGATCGAAGAGGTCTCATGCTTTCGCCAGGGATCTTCGTAGCCTTTCAGGTCTTCGTACAGGATCCGGTCTTCCGCTCGATCGTATTGCGCGTGCAGAGCGGGGGTGGTCAAAACCATTTCTGCGGCGCGTCCGCCCTGAATCGATACTTGGTAAAGTTGCGGCAAGGACCTCACTGGGAACAGGGAGCTCTGAGCCGAACCCATCCGATAGGCATCGAAGAGGATGTATTGTCCGTCAGGGGTGAAGCTCGTCGGCACAGCATCCGTTGAGTAGGTCGTCAACCGCCTGGTTGCGCCACCTTGGGAGCTGGTCACGAAAACATCGTAGTGACCGTATCGGTCCGACGCAAAGGCGATGAGCTTACCATCCGGTGACCAGACCGGCGATGAATCATGCGCCGGGCCGGCAGTCAGTGGAACCGCCAGGCCGCCGGCTGCCGGCACGGTGAAAATATGCCCTCGAAAGCTGAAGGCGATCGTCTTTCCATCCGGTGAAATGGCCGGGTAGCGGAGCCAGAGAGGATTGTCTTCCAAGCCCAGGGCAGGGAGAGAAGTTTCGGCCAGAACCGGTAACGAAGTAGCGAGGAGAACCAGAACAGTTTTTGCGATCCCGAGGCGGACAAAGGTTTTTCTGAACGTCAAAATGAAACAGGCAGGGTTGAACATCGATACCAGAACACATGCAGATTTTTCGCTGTTGCAAATGATTAGCCCGGAAAATTCCCGAGGTCCTGACTCCTGACCCTGAATGGCGCGAAGTCAAGAAATTGTCATAATGACTTTGCCGATCTCGCCTCGTTGGCCCGCATTCACATCCTGGTCGTCGATCGAGGACTTCCGGAGGACATCGCCAGCGCAATGGCTGCCGCGGGTGTGGAGGTCATTGTCGCGCCAAGCTAGCTTCTCAGCGTTCCTTGAATTTGAACCGACAGACATTGCCGCCGCGGACCATGCACTCATCGTGGATGACGTCGCTGCCGACGACTTCGGACATCATGGCCAGATCGAAGTAGCAGACTTCCGGATAGCGTTGGGCGAGACTGTGAAACACACAATTTGCCGCTTCGATCGCGGGCAATTTCTCGTTTGCCATAGTGACCGACCCCGATTGGTAGCCTAGCTCTCGCATGATCTCGGACAGGAGTCGGACGCGTTCGGCCTTGTCTTTAGCCCCCGCGAGCCTGGTCGCGACCTGCCGCCCCACCGCCTTGCCCATGCCCTCAAGCCGTTCGCGCAATGCTTCGGTGCCCTGCTCTTCGCGCAGCGAACTAATGAGCAGGTCGGCAAACCAGGAATAATGGCGCGGAAATAACTCGTGCCCCGCAGTCGTCAGGCCGAAGAGTTGCTCCGGGCGTCCGCCGGTCGACTGCATCGCTCCCTTGACGACGATACCATCGCGTTCGAGTGCCGTGAGGTGTTGTCGCACGGCGTTGTCTGTTATGCCGAGCCTTTTCGACAAGCCTTCGACGGTAAAACCCTCCTTATTCTGGAGGAGCAAGGTGAGCAATTGCTGCTGTCGAAGTCCGAGTAAGGTGATCATGGCGAAAACCAACTGAGCGTAATCGCCTAATGTACCACAGCGACTTAAGGGAACAAATTCACATAATTAACAGTTTCAACATTCTTATATTGACAAAATGCCCTAACCGGGGAATTTGGATTTGAACAGTTCTCAACCAAGGCACCCCTCGTTGAACCGGAAATACCTCCTGGCAGCTCCTGCGCTGGTCATCGTTATTTTAGCGGCCAACCGGAATCCCAAGTCGGACGCTGACCAGCAGCCGGTCAGCGACCTCGGTAAGCAACTCGAAAAGAACAAAGGAAGCGATAGGAGACGGTTCCTACTGAGGTCGGTGTTATTGTTCGGAAGCACGGCGCGGCCAGTCAATGGCTGGGGAAGAAACGAAGAAAAACGGGGAAAAGGCAAAAAGGTAACCGTCCAGGGCGAGGTTCTCGAAATGATGTCTAAAACGTGACGAAGCCTTGGCGGCAACAAGCACGGAGATTGTTCACGGAAGTAGTTCAATACTAAGGAGAAAAAAATGAAGAAGCTAATAATGAGTATGACGGCATGTGTGTTGCTGGCGCCTGGTTTCGCGGGGGCGAAGGATATGACCTTCAGCGGCGAGATCATGGACAGTGCGTGTGCCAAGGGTGGGGGGCACGAGTCGATGTTCAAGAAGATGGGTACTAACGACCCTAAGGAGTGCACGCTCGCCTGCGTGAAGGGGGGCAGTAAGTTTGTTCTCTTCAAGGCAGACAAGACTTTCTATCAACTGGACGACCAGAAAAAGCTCGAGGCATTCGCCGGGCAGAAGGTAGAGGTTACGGGAACCTTGGACAAGGCCACCAAGACGATCCACGTCGCAGATATCAAAGCGGCATCGTAATCTGTCGGAGGGGGCCGAGCGCGTAACCGGCCCTCTCTTATTTCTTAGCTAGCGTCCCAGTAGAAGATTATCGCGAGAGCAGCTAGAGCCTGCAAAAAATGCGCACGCGAATGAGGCGCTGGATTTCCATTGTAGTTATCGTTTTCGGACTGGGAGCCGTGGTAGCGATCGTCGGCTTCTATCAAATGAACATCGACGCGCTTCAGGAGCCCGGCCATATCGAAACCATACTTGCGACCCGGGCAAAACACATCCTGGTTCATCGGAGCAGTAGTCGCGACAGTATTTCCCCAGCACCAACAGATCTACAGGCGAGCGTCGAAGAGGGAGACAAACTCTACGGCATCGAATGCGCAATGTGTCATGGCCCCGACGGCCATACACCCACTGACTCCGGTCGGTGGATGTATCCGCGCGCCTCGGATCTCACATCACCCGAGGTTCAACAATATTCCGATCGCGAATTGTTCTGGATAGTCAAAAATGGAATTCGCCTGAGCGGGATGCCAGCTTTTGGAAAAGTCGAATCTGATGAACACATCTGGAATTTGTCACACTATGTAAGGACTCTCCGGGGAAGCGCCCCTCCGGCTCCGGGGAACGACGGCGCTGCGCATTGAAAGCGTTCGATCCTGACAATCGCGCTGGTCATTCTGCCGAAGCACTAACACGCGCTGTAGGCCTGGAAGTGCTTCACTTCGCGATAGGCGCGTCCTCTCTTGGAAAGGCGTCGGTAGCAACATCCGAAAAGGCGTGTGTGCTGTTCTAAAGATTTCCCCACATTCCGATCGATTGTGTAGCGATGACAGCGCCAGCATCAGACCGAATGTGAAAGTCCCGCTGAGCGCGAGTTTTCTCAAATCTTCACCCGCTCTCACCCAATGTGGTGCTCCTGGCTTCTGGCTCCTTGGCTCCTACCTAAGCCCCCTCCAGAGTGAGGCGAAGAGCGGAATCGATCCGAAAATGATGAGAGAAATGGTGGTACCGGCATACCATTTCGCAGTGTCTCCGCCAGCATACCCGGTCCAGGCACCGAACGCTCGTGGGATGGTTCCGGCGAAAAGCAGAATCGTCGTAATAAATCCCCCGATCACCGCAATGCGATGGGCCCCTCTGGAATAAAGGAATGCCCAAAAAAACGAAATCAGGGCGAAAACGCCACTGACGATCAGACCCGATTTGGCATCGGAATTAAAGCCGAGCGATTGGGTATGTGGGTTGTACATGACCGCGAGGATTCCAACGACAATGAGAAAACTGCCGTGGAAAACGAAATGCCGGTTCATACGCTTTGCGAGAGGATCTTGCCAAGTGTCTCGAGTCCCTCGACAAGCTGGTTCGTCGTCGGGCGCGAACAATTGATCCGCATTGAGCTAACATTCGCTTCCGGAGTGGTGAAGAATGCTTTTCCCCGGCTGAACGCGACATTTTTCAGCAACGCGGCCTGGTATGCCGCCTCGATGTCGATGAGCGGCGGGACTTCCACCCAAAGCAAAAAACCGCCCTCTGGGATCCAGATGATCGTTCCCTTCGGGAAATGCTTTTCGATGAGTTCCCTGGCAATTTGGCGACGTTGACGGTTCAATGCTTTCAAGTATTGCAAGTGCGAGTCGAGATCGGCCTCCTCCAGGTACTTTCGGAAGGCAACTTCGCACAATGTGGCCGAATGCATGTCCTGCTGGCATTTCAGCTGCGCAAATCGGTCGGTATTCCCTCCCGGTACGCAGACTCCCACCCGGATGCCCGGTGCGACTGTTTTCGAAAAACTCATCACATAAGAGACGATGCTTCCGTCGTCATACGAACGAATCGGCCTCAGCCCCTCGATTTCCGATAGTTCTCCATAGATCTCGTCTTCAAGAATGTGCGTATGGGTCTTTCGGCAGATCTCGAGCAGCGCACAACGCGCCTCATTGCACATCGTCGCGCCGGACGGATTCGAGAGCGTTGAGCAGAGAACGAAAAAATTTGGGTGAAACCGTTCAAACAAGGTAGAAACCAGGTCGAGATCAACGCCCTGCGAGTTCCGCACCGGGATTGGCAAAACCCGGATACCGGTATCTCCGAGCATCTCGAGAGTTGCGTAGTAGGCTGGCGCTTCGCAAGCCACGACGTCGCCGGGTTGCGCCAAGAGTCTGATCATCCCATGCAATGCCTGCGTGCATCCGGTCGTAATGACCATTTCCTCTGGAGTCACCAAGATTCCTCTGCGCGCAAAACGTTCAGCAATTTTTGCTCGGAGCCCGTAGTCGCCATCCGGCGTGTGATATCCCAGAGCGACATCCGGTTCTTCGCTGAACGCTGCGTCGAAAGCTCGTTTCAGAGCCGCCTTAGGTACACAGTCTACGGATGGCAATCCGGCGGCAAGATTGATCAGGTTCGGATTGCCGGCCTGACGCATGAATTCAAGCAGACGGGCCCGAGGGACGAACTTGTACGGAGAGTACATCAAGCAAAGGTTCTACCTGCGACCAGCAATCTTCAAGGGAGTTTACTGATTCAGGAGCCAAGGAGCCAGGAGACAGGTTCAAACGACATTTCGATTCCCCGCAGTTCCACCGGCACAGACTTGAGTCAACACGCCGACGAATTTTGAAGCGACTGGAGAGGTTATTGCGTTCCGCTTCCAGGCTGCTCCCACAGGCATCCACGCTTTGTCCTCGGAAGCAAGATCCCGGAAAATAACATCCCTGGCGGGTATCTTCTGCAATGGCTCGCTGACTACTGCCACCCCAAACCCCGCCGCTACGAAGGCCAGCGCGCTAGCAGCGCCTTCCGCTTCTTTGACGATTCGCGGCTTGAAACCTGCGCGACGGCAAACTTTCAAGAGCCACTCCCCGTAATTTGGGTACATACGATTTAGACCAATAAAAGGTTCCTCTTTCAGAAGCGATAAAGGAATCTCCGGCTTGTTTGCATGGGGGTGGGACTTCGGCAGCGCCAGGCTGACCGGGTATTTAATCAAGAGTTGGACGCGTAACAGCTCCATTACCGGCCGATCGCTCGGCACAAGTATGCCCACCGAGATGCGTCCCTCAAGCAGAGCTTTTTCCTGCGATACGGAATCCATCTCGATGCAATCGACGACGATTTCCGGGGACCTTAGCCGCCAAACTTCCAGTGCCTTACCCAAAAAATCGTGCGTCATCGCAGACATATAGCCAATGGTCAATTCCCCAATCTCGCCGCGGCTGATCCGCTGGGCCTTTCTGATCGAGGCATCGCAATCTACGAGGATGCGCCGGGCGTCGATCAGAAACGACTTACCTGCCGGCGTGAGCGCGACACCCTTTCGTTGCCTCTCGAAGAACTCTATTCCCAGTTCACCTTCCAAGTCGTGGATTTGCTTGCTGAACGGCGGCTGAGAGACGTTGAGTCGATCGGCGGCGTGGGTGAAGTTCAATTCCTCGGCGGCAGCGACAAAGAATTCTAGCTGGCGGAATTTCATGTCAGTGGCCAGTGGTCAGTGGTGCCTCCAGGCGGAGGAGTATTGTTTGTGATAAACGACCTCTCTCAAGGCTTACCGAGCGCCGCCGGATGGACGCAAATGCCGGCCTGAGGGGCGAGCGCCGGAGCTATTAATTTTCCTGAAGTCATTGTATTCATAATAATTATTATTTACATGGATAATATAAACGCGATCCGACCGCTCGCAACTTACTCTTCGATGCGATGCCTTTACTCTTGGGTAGCCAGGCAGGATCGGCGTTCCGCTCGCGAAGCCTCGTCCGCCTCCAATCCGGCCACGAGGACCGCTTCCTTGGCATGAAGCGAAATCAAGCAAAACGATCAGAATCACAGGTGGACTTCATCGCTCACCGGGAAGAACCATGCTCCTGATCGGGCTAGAGAGCTCGAGCTCCCCGCATCATTGTCTTATGGGGTCCTCCTGACTCCTGTCCCCTGCCTCCCCCAACTCCTCCTGGACAGAATTGCGGTTCAGGGCAGAAGTAACCGATCAACGTATGAACTACCGAAATCTTGGAAAGACCGGTCTCAAGGTTAGTGAACTCTGTCTGGGAGCGATGACATTCGGGAGAGAGAACGAAGCGACGGAGGAAGAGAGCTTTCAAATGATGGATCGTTTTGTCGCGGCGGGCGGCAATTTTATTGATACGGCCAATGTCTATTCTGCGGGCGTTTCAGAAGAAATAGTGGGCCGTTGGTTGAAGCAGCAGCGTCGCGACGATCTGGTGATCGCAACAAAAGTCCGATTTCCGATGGGCAGCGGACCAAACGATCTCGGTCTGAGTCGGAAACACATTTTGAGTTCGGCGGAGACCAGTCTACGACGTTTGCAAACGGATTACCTCGATCTCTACCAGGTCCACTGCTGGGATGAGAAAACGCCCTTGGAGGAAACACTCTCGACGTTGAACGACCTCGTCAGGAAGGGTGTCGTTCGTTACCTGGGCGCCAGCAACTTCGCTGGGTGGCAACTGCAGCGAGCGATCGACGTAAGCCGCGCCAACGGGTGGGAGGCGTTTGTCTGTCTGCAGCCGCAGTACAACCTCTTGTGCCGCAGTACCGAATGGGAGCTGATCCCACTCAGCCTGCGGGAAGGTCTGGGAGTTATTCCCTGGAGCCCCCTCCGAGGCGGCTGGCTTTCAGGGAAGTTTCAGCGCGGAATGACGGCACCGCCGGAGGGATCACGCATCCAACTCGCGGAGAAAAAAGATTGGGGCGAAAAGTGGAGCGCTTACAACAATGAACAGACGTGGCGTACCTTGGACGGCTTGCATGAGATCGCCGCCGTCGTCAACCGGTCGCCCGCGCAGGTGGCGATCAATTGGCTTTTGCAAAAGCCTGGTGTGACAGCGCCGATCATCGGTGCCCGCCGGATCCAGCAGCTCGAAAGCAACCTCGGTTCGGCCGGATGGTCGCTTTCGCCGGATCAGGTCACGAAACTCGATGAGGCGAGCGAAGTTTCCGTCCCATATCCGTACGATTTTATCTCGAAATTGGGCCGGCGTTAGCACGAAGTTGAGAGCGCGTTGCGAAACCCAAGCGGTTCACCTCTGGTCTTCGGTTTTTGGGCTAAAAGAGCTCGAGCTGCGACGCGCTTCCCGGCGACTCTTCGGTGAAACGGACACCCAAGCCCAGAAGCCGGACTCCTAACTGCTTCCTCTCCAAACCGATGCGGAGTAATTGGAGGAAACTCTCGATTTTCAGAGGCATCCCAGCTCGTTCGACGGTCGTCCGGGTGAAATCGGAAAATCGGATCTTCACGAACAGAGATTTAACCTGTTCTTCTGCTCCTGTCTTTTTGAGATCGACCATCAGTTCCTCAAAAAGGTCCGGTACACGAGATTCACATTGCGCAGCCGATGTGAGGTCAATCGCAAACGTCCGTTCGTTGCTGAGCGATTTTCGTTCGCGGTCCGGCTGAATCTCTCGTCGATCGTCTCCTCTGCACAGCAGGTAAAGTTCAAGCCCGAACTTTCCGAACCATTCGTGCAACTGAATTCTCGAACATCGCTGCAGTTCTCCACAAGTCTGGATGCCGAGGCGCCGGAATTTCTCAGCGGATTTGGCGCCGATACCCCATAGTTTCTGGACCGGCAGTTTTTCCATGAATTCGGGAATATCCTCTGGTCGGATTTCAAACTGGCCGTTGGGTTTGTTCCAATCGCTGGCAATCTTAGCCAACATCTTGTTTGGAGCGATTCCTGCAGAAGCGGTCAAAGCCGTGTTTTGGAAAATCAGTCCGCGGATCTCGCCCGCCAGCGCGGACGGTTCTTCGCTACGTCTGGAGACATCGAGGAACGCTTCGTCGAGGGAAAGCGGTTCAACCAGGGGGGTGAATCGAAAGAGAATATCGCGAATTTTCGCCGATTCGTGCCGGTAAACTTCAAAACGAGTCGGCATGACAATCAGTTCCGGGCAACGCTGCAAGGCCTGGAAAGTCGGCATCGCGGAGCGGACACCAAATTTGCGCGCCTCGTAGTTGCACGTTGTCAGTACGCCCCGTCGATCGCGAGCGCCGCCGACGGCAACCGGTTTGCCGGCAAGTTCGGGTTTATCGCGAATCTCAATGGCGGCATAGAAACAATCCATGTCCAAATGGATGATGGTGCGGGCCACCCTGGTAATTAAGCCGCACTGGCGGAGGAGTATACTCAGAAAAAGCCGAGCTGGTTCAATCCTTCCTGAAGTTTCACTTCAACAGGCGCAGACTCCGAGCCACTCAGCAGGTAAACGAGCTGCATCGGACTGGCGTCCACTGGAACAGCTTTTGGATGCGGGATTTCGTTATCGACGATCCATTTGGTTCCGTCGGAGAGTCGATAGGTGACAAAGACATGGCTGCCATTCGTGGGCGTGTTCTGGATATGCCACCGATAGAAAATCAGTTGGCCGTGAATGCCGTTTGAAGCCAATCGGGAGGACAAAGCGATTGCATAATCCATGCACTGACCATCCTTTCCTTTGCCTTTGAGCGCGGGATCACTGGCGATCCGGTAGTGAAGCGGTTGGCTGAGCGGGAAGGCGCTTAGCACGAGGCAGGGAAGGACACAGGCAATAGTTACAAAAAGGCTCTTGGACATCGCGTTTTTGTAGAGCGTTCTAAAGCATGTTTTGTGCCAGGTATTGGGGATGCTTTTGTCAGGAGAGCGGCCGGGGCAGGCGTCGGTTTTGCGGGCATCTCGGTCAGGACCAGGCCCATTTTTTCGCTTCTCCACGACCAGGTCGGAATTTCCGCTTTTCGAGGCCGAGAAACACGAAGTCGCGGAAGGCAAATGAGACGGGGATTTGACAAGGGATAGACTACGATAGATATATATCGTACGATATATCTCTATTACCTATGAAACCGTTTTGGTATTTCTTT
>Ga0210387_10001668_pt1 | contig 16809 bp, 16 predicted proteins | sample IncBWC7OmetaG_FD_160108 | JGI IMG/M metagenome (GOLD analysis project Ga0210387, IMG submission 160108) | Forest soil microbial communities from Barre Woods Harvard Forest LTER site, Petersham, Massachusetts, United States - Inc-BW-C-7-O ...
CGGCGAGGGATTTGCAAAGCCCAATCCAAACCCGATGTTTCCAAACCCACCTGGACTGCTGCGCCTCGAACCCCATTCCGGGGGTCTTCGCGAGCGAATCTGGTGGGGCGCCGGCTCGAACGCGACCGCGGCCTGGGCGGCAAAGCTCGGAATGAACCTGCAAAGCTCGACGCTCAAGAGCGACGAAACCGGTGAAGCCTTTCATGTGCAGCAGGCCGCGCAGATCCGCGGCTTTCGTGCCGCCTGGAAAGAGGCCGGCCATGAGCGCGAGCCGCGGGTCTCCGTCAGCCGCAGCATCTTCGCGCTCGTCGATGATCGAGATCGCGCCTATTTCGGCGGCGAGGGCGACGGCGAGGACCAGATCGGCTTCATCGACCCACGGACCCGGGCGATCTTCGGCCGCAGCTATGCCGCCGAGCCGGATGTCCTCATCGAGCAGCTACGCAAGGACGAGGCCATCACGGAGGCCGACACCTTGCTGCTGACCATCCCCAATCAGTTGGGCGTGGCCTACTGCGCCCATGCGATCGAAGCTATCCTGACGCACGTCGCTCCCGCCCTTGGCTGGCGTTGAGGCGATCACGCGGATAGTTTTGCCTGCAACGCCTCGCGCACGCGCTCGATCACCCGCGCATAGTCGCGCCGCTCGTCCTGCCTGAACAGGCGCACGCTGCTGTACCACGGGCTGTCCTCGCGGCCGAGCAGCCAGCGCCAGTCAGGTTTGTAAGGCAGCAGGATCCAGGTCGGACGGCCGAGCGCGCTGGCGAGATGGGCGACGCTGGTGTCGACCGAGATGACGAGATCAAGGCAGCTCATGAGAGCTGCTGTTTCCTCGAGGTCGGTGAGATGCGCCGTGAGGTCGACGATGTCGGCCTTTTCGAGCAGCGCACTGTCGTCCGGCCTGGGGTCCTTCTGGAGGCTGACGAACGCGACGTCGAGATCGAGCAGGGGCGACAGCTTTTGCAGCTGTAATGATCGGTTGTGATCGTCCCAATGGTTCGGATTGCCGGACCAGGCGAGACCGACCCGCAGCTGGCCGCGCGGGCCAAGGCGATGTTGCAGGCGGCTCTCCCACGCCTGCACCCGCGCTCCCACAGGCCGCGGCAGATAGACGTCAGTCGGGATCGTCTCGAGCCGTGTTTGGAAGGCAAGCGGCAGGCTGCCGATCGGGCAGTGCAGATCGAAGTCCGGCAGCGGTTCCGAACTCCTGAGAAGCCGGGAGACGCCGGATAGTCCGGACAAGAGCGACACGAGTGGGTCGTCTACCCACAGGATCACCCGCGCCCCGCGCGCCGCCAGCATCGGGATGTAGCGCGCGAACTGGATCGTATCGCCAAGGCCCTCATCGGCAAACACAAGGATCGTCTTGCCCTCGACCGGACCGTAACCGAGCCACATCGGTTGAGTGAGCTTCGGGTACCCCAAGGTCGCACGAGTCTTCCACCGTGCCTCACGCCCAACCCACCCGGCCTCGAAATCGCCAGTCAGGAGTTGAAGCTCGGACAGGAGAAAGACGGCGTCGGCGTTGCCGGGAGCGATCGCTATCGCCCGCGCGCAGACGGCAAGTGCCTCGTCGAGCCGCAGCAGCCTGGCGAGCATGGTGGCCTTGCTCATGAGCACGGTGACGGAGCCCGGCAGCAGCGCAAGCGCCCGGTCGAACCATGGCAGCGCCTCCTCATACCGGCGCAGCTTCAACAGCGCCGCGCCGATATTGTTGCAGATTTCCGGACTTGAGGGCTTGTGCAGATACGCCCGCAAATTGGCGTCCAGGGCGTCCTCGAACCGCTTCAGGTCGTGCAGGACGAGGCCGCGCTGTTCGAGCACCGCGCCATTGTTCGGGAGCAACCGGTCGCATAGATCGAGATGGCTGAGAGCTTCCTCGAACCTCTTCAGGTTGCGCAGAAGAAGGCCGCAACGAAAGGCGGCGTCCACATGGTGCGGGTTGAGCTTGAGCACCTCCTGGTAGCTCGTCACGGCGTCTGCCGGCCGCTGCAGGTTCGCGAGCGCGTTGCAATGGTGCAGCCAGATCTCGACATCGCCGGGCGTGATGCTGGTCGCCTCGTCGAACGCCTTGAAGGCTTCGCTATGCAGCCCCTGTTGCGTGAGCGCAATGCCAAGGCTGATGAGATACTGGGCTTTGGGGTCCTGCCGATTGGCCCGCGCAATCCATTCGATGGCGTGGTCGTATTGTTTCACCTGCAGGCACAACAGACCCATCAGCGGCAGGCGATCAATGTGAAGAGGGTCTATCGCAAGGGCCTGCTCGCAGCACAGCTGAGCGTCGAGATGGCGGCCGGCCTGCATGTGCCGGATACCAAGCTCATGGAGCGCAACGGCAGTCGGCCCGTCGTGAGCTTTGGCGGTCTGATCGGACTCGCGGGCGGCGGCCCGGCCTTCACCACTATTCATATCGGCGCATTTCGACCGCTTCAGATTGCCGCCAATAGCTGATTCTCGGATACCGGTCGAGTTGCAGGGTCAATCGCAGGTCAACAAGATACGATTGCCGCCCGCGCGGTCGTTACCTCACTGCTTCGGGCCGACGGTCCCCGTCTGCTTCAGACGCGCCGACCTCACCCAACCGGAGACAGTGTTTCCGGTCCGTGGGTTCATGTACATCACCTGCGACCAGCCATCGTCGGTCTCGGCATAGGCGACCAGTTCGTCTTTCGGGATAACGAAGACGCCGCTCATCTGACAACGCTCGCTCGGCGCAGAATAGAACTGCAGCCTGCCGGCTCCTGTCACCACATTGGCAAGCGGCGGCGAGAAGATCGGGATGTCGTTGGTGCCGGTCTTCGGCTCCTTGCAGTCCTCGGCGAGCGCCGGTGCCGCCATGATAATGAGAAGGGCGGCGGCGAACCCCACCAGCATGATCTTGTGCAATGTCATTTTGGTTCCTTGAGTCCCATAGGTCGCGTTGAATACCGAACAGGTTCGCCGTCAGCCTCGCCATACGCGACCGGAGGGCACGACGGATTTCCTCCTCCAGCCGCATCGGCGGCGACATCACCTTCGCCCGACAGCATGGTTCCGCATTTCCGCGGCGCGGGGCGCCCGGGTTTTGCGTCATCTTGGTCCCTCTTGAAGTGAAGAGGGCGCAGGGAAAGCCGGGCGCCGATCGCACCCATGGGTCCCGTGCAACAAAAAGCACGGGGGTAGGACCACAGGTTCAACCGGAAACACGCCGGCTTTCCCTGCGCGATGGTTTTACGGCTTACTTCGCGCTCTCCCCGGTGACCGGGCTTTTTTGCCACCGTCGCTCTCAGGAAGCTCGCTTCCCGGAAACTTAGCGCCAGCATCGGGGCGCCAGGACCACGCAACTTCGCCGTCCGCCTCGCGCGCGCTCGTCTGTCGCGCGCACCACGGCCACCGCATCCCACCGCAACGTTCGTGACGTGCGCAACGCCCCTCATTCGGGTGAGACGCGCGGATTAAGCCCACTGATTTGCCCGACGACGGAAGCGGAATATTTTTCGCGGAAGGGCTGGACAGGGCAAATCGGGTTGATTTGGCGAGAGAAAATAGATTTTAGGCGCAGAGGTTTTTCAGCCAGGCCGTGAAGGGATTGGGCGAGCACTGCTTTCACTATTACTTGCTACATTTGCTTTGACCATGGCTCGCTGACGAGGCCGACAACGTCGCCCTCGGCGCCGTCTTCAACACCTGCGATTTTGTACTACCGAGCGCCAGTCCATGCGCGATCCCGAATGACTGTGCAGATCTGGAATTTGTAGTCGCTGAAAAAACTCTGGACTCCGCGCCGCTTCGCCTTGGCGTGCTCGGGATGATGACGCCATTCCTGCAGGGCCGCCTCCGATTCGAATTCAACGATCGTAACCCGCTCCCCATCCTCGGCGGCAAAGCCCTTGTGAGAGACGTAGCCGGGGATCGCCCGCGCCAGTTCGCTCATATGCTTTGCCATCGGGCCATACTCCTCCTCGGCGCCGGGATTGAGCCGGGAGCGAAATATGGTGACGATCATTGGTCGATCTCCTCACTCTGACGGATTGAATTTGCTGCGTTCAGTGCGGGGGCGCAGCAAGCTCTACGTGCGAACCGAGATGACATGAAATGAATAATGTTGATGTTTTTAATCTCACGGAGAGATGCACGGATTTGTCGGATCACCGCGCCTTCAGCATGGTGGTGTGACGCGCGCCGCCAGACGCACTGGATCGGCCGACCATCACGCCCCAGGCTCTCAAAACCCTTCGCGAACCAGGCCAGCAGCATACGGACTGTAGAATCGGGCGGCCACCGGCGCGACCGCCTCCGAGCACCGGCCCAGCACATCGAGGTAGACGCCAAAGAGGTTCGCATCGTGCGGGGCGAAAAACGTGCTCTTGCGCACGCGCATCGCTTCGTCGAGCGCAAAACCGCTGGTTTTGGATTGGCTAGTTCTGAGTCGAAGTGGCGCGCCCGGAACGATTCGAACGTCCGACCCTCAGATTCGTAGTCTGATGCTCTATCCAGCTGAGCTACGGGCGCGTATTTCGCATGCTATCTGCGGGCTCAACGCCCGCATTTCGGCAAATGTCCGAAGGATCGCGAAAGAGGGCCCTAGCTACCCGCTCCGGCCCCAATTGGCAAGCGCCGGAACGAGGGTTTTGCGCCGTCATTCCGGGGCAATGCGGAGCGTCGAACCCGGAATCCAGAGGTTTCGGCACGAGATTCCGGGTTCGCGCAAAGGCGTGCCCCGGAATGACAAGGTCGGCTATGCCCTGGCCCGCTCGTTGCGCACGGAGAGCAGTTCCACCGGGCGGTCCGGGATCACGATCCGGAAAGTGGCACCCAGGGTGCCCTCGACGAGGTGAATATCGCCGTCATGGGCGCGGACCAGCTCGGCGGCAATTGCAAGGCCGAGCCCGCTGCCGCCGGGGCGGCTCGAGCTCCGGAACGCCTCGAACAGGTGGTCGCGGGCCTTGGCCGGCACGCCCGGACCGGTATCGGACACCTCCAGAATCGCCACCGCGCCCTCACGCCGCCCGGTGACGCGAATCTGCATGCTGGCGGGATCGTTCCTGGGATGACTTTCCAGCGCCTGTGCCGCGTTGCGCACGAGGTTGAGCAGCACGCGGAACAGCTGGTCCGGGTCGGCATCGACCGCAAGCCCGCGCTCGATCGCGCTGACCCAGGCGATCGAGGCGTCGGAAGCCAGTCCAGCGGTCTCACGGACCTCGGCCACAACAGGTTCGATCAGGATCATGCGGCGATCCGGCGCGGCCTCCTGGGCGCGGCCGTAGGACAGCGTCGACTGGCAGAAGGCGATGGCGCGCTCCAGCGAGCGCATCAATTTCGGCGCAAAGCGCTGCACCCGCGGATCGGGCACGCTGGCGAGCTGGTCCGACAGAAGCTGCGAGGACGCGAGCAGATTGCGCAGATCATGGTTGATCTTGGAGACGGCGAGACCGAGCGCTGCGAGCCGGCTCTTCTGATGCAGCATCGAGATGAGGTCGCGCTGCATGGCGGAGAGCTCGCGCTCGGCAACGCCGATCTCGTCGCCGCGTTCGCTCGGCTCGATGATCTTGGCGGCACTTTCCGGATTTTCGTGGAAGGCGACCATGCCCGCGGTCAGCCGGCGCATCGGTCGCACGAACAGGAAATGCAGGCAAACATAGACGAGGAACGCGGTGAGGACACCGATGCCGAGCCCGACCATCAAGAGGTTGCGGGAGAAGCGGTACATCGATTGCCGCAGCGGCTTCTCGTCAACCACGGTCTCGATGAATTGCGCGCCGCCGGGCGCAGGGCCAATCACGCGGATGGTCTGGTTGCCGCTCTCCAGCATGATCTGGAAGGAACCGGCGATCGCCTCCCACACCGTCATGGTGCGCATGTCGATGTCGTGGTCGATCGCAGCCGGCAGGTCGGCGCTGGCGAGCAGACGCCGCTGTTGGCCCATCTTGATGGCGACCGCGTGCGCGCCGATGCTGGTCAGAATCTGTTGGGCGAGCGAATCCGGCACCATGCCTGACGGCGCGGCATCAAGGACCAGCGCGGCCGTGTTGGCCGCGGCAAGCCTGTCGTTGAGCCGGTTCATGCGGAAGTTCGCGATGGCGGGCACATAGATCAGCATGCACGCGATCACCACGAGGGGAATCGTGAGCAGCAGAAGCTTGCCGGAGAGCCCGAGCCGTTGCGGCAGTTTGCCCCGCGGCGGCTGTTCGATGGTCGGCTGGTCGTCGGTCACTGACACACTGTCTGCCTTCGCTGGCCTGCCCTGGAAGATGCGGTCCACCGCCCCGGACGGTCAAATTACGGATCGCTAATGTCAGCCGTTGCGCTGATTTAAGGCCGCAGCGTTGGAACTGCCATCCTCGCTGGCAAAAACACCGCAAAAATCAACATATTCTAGCAAAAAAACACATTTCGAAGAAACGCGCCCAAATCACCTCGGAACGTTGACGAAAACCGGTCGCTCCCTTATAAGCCGCGACGAATTGTCAGGGATGACCCGGTTTACCGGAGGCGGCCCGTTGCGGCCGGAACCGGTCCGTTTCGGGCCGGAGGTCATCCGGACTTCCTCTTAAACCCTTAACAGGCAGATTGCCCGGTCAGCGGAGAACCACCCGTGAAGCGGACTTACCAACCTAGCAAACTGGTGCGCAAGCGCCGTCACGGCTTCCGCGCCCGCCTCGCCACGACCGGCGGCCGCAAGGTCCTCGCCGCGCGCCGCGCGCGCGGCCGCAAGCGTCTGAGCGCCTGAGGGCCGCCGGAGACCTTATCCATGGATCGGCTGAGGCAGCGGGCGGACTTCCTCGCCGTTGCCAGTGGCGTGCGGATCAATTCCAGCGCCTTCGCCCTGCAGAGCCGCCGCCGCGACGATTTGGGCCCGATCCGGGTCGGATTTACGGTCACCAAGAAGAACGGGAACGCGCCGGAGCGCAACCGTATCCGCCGCCGCCTGCGCGCAGCAGTGCGCGCGCTCGACGCGATGGCGATGCGGGCGCACCATGATTATGTGCTGGTCGGGCGTCGCGCCGCCCTGACATGCGACTTCAGTACCATGCTCGACGACCTCCGTTCGGCGCTACAACGCCTCGACCGGCAAGACCTCAAGCGTCAAGACCCCAAGCGTCAAGGCCCCAAACGCAAAGCGCCCGAGCCGCGTCCCGGATCGAACGACGAGACCCAAAGCGAGACCTAATTCGATGCTCGATAATCGCAACACCATCCTCGCCGTCATCCTCTCAGGCCTGGTGCTGATCGCCTGGCAGTATTTCTACAACATCCCGCAGATGGAGAAGCAGCGCGCCGCGCAGCAGGCCCAGGCGGAACTGCAGAAAAACGCCGCCACCCAGCCTGCCGACAACAGCTCGGCCACGAACACGCCGCCGCAGGCCGGCAGTGCCCCTGCACCGACGACCGCCCCGGCCGCGGGCGGTGGACCCGTGGTGGATCGCGACACCGCGATCGCGGCAACCCCGCGGGTCAAGATCGAGACCCCGACCCTTATTGGCAGCATCTCGCTGAAGGGCGCACGCATCGACGATCTGTCGCTGGTGAAGTATCGCGAGACGGTCGATCCCAACTCGCCGCCGATCGAGCTGTTCGCGCCTTCGAATACGGCAAGTCCCTACTATTCCGAATTCGGCTGGGTCCCGGCCGCGGGCTCGACCGTGCGTCTCCCCAACCAGGACACGACCTGGCAACAGGAGAGCAGCGGGTCGCTGACGCCGTCCTCGCCGTTGGTCCTGAAATACGACAATGGCGAGGGGCTGGTCTTCCACCGCACCATTGCGGTCGATGACCACTATCTCTTCACGGTCAGGGACGAGGTCACCAACACCGGCAACGCTCCGGTGACGCTGTACCCCTACGCGCTGATCTCGCGCGGCGGCACGCCGCCGGTTTCCGGCTATTCGATCCTGCATGAAGGCTTCATCGGCTATCTCGGCGACCAGGGCCTGCAGGAGCTGACCTACAAGAAAGTTGACGAGCAGGCCGTCCCGTTCACCAACGTCACCAATGCGTGGCTCGGCATCACCGACAAGTACTGGGCGGCGGCCCTGCTGCCCGACACCAATCAGACCCTGATGCAGGCCCATTTCTCCACCGGCGGAACGCAGAAGCGCTACCAGGCGGATTACCTGTTGCCGGCGCAGACGATCAATATCGGCGGAACCGGCTCGGCCAATGCGCGCGTCTTCGCGGGCGCCAAGGAGGCGAGTGTCGTCGGCCTGAATTTTCCGCTCGCGGGCCTCGGCGGCTACAACCAGCAGCTCGGCCTGAACCATTTCGACCTGCTGATCGACTGGGGCCATTTCTACTTCATCACCAAGCCGATGTTCCTGGCGCTGGACTTCTTCTATCACCTGGTCGGCAATTTCGGCATCGCGATCCTGCTCGTGACCGTGATCGTCAAGCTCCTGTTCTTCCCGCTCGCCAACAAGTCCTATGCTTCGATGGCCAAGATGAAGTCTGTGCAGCCGCAGCTGCAGGCGCTGAAAGAGCGCTATCCCGACGACAAGGTTAAGCAGCAGCAGGAGATGATGGAGATCTACAAGAAGGAGAAGATCAATCCGATCGCGGGCTGTCTTCCCATCGCGATCCAGATCCCGGTGTTCTTCTCGCTCTACAAGGTGTTGTTCGTCACCATCGAAATGCGGCACGCGCCGTTCTACGGCTGGATCAAGGATCTCTCGGCGCCCGATCCGACCAATTTGTTCACGCTGTTCGGCCTGCTGCATTACGACCCGACGCAGCTCCCGCTGTTCGGACACTATCTCGCGCTCGGCATCTGGCCGCTCATCATGGGCGTCACGATGTGGTTCCAGATGAAGCTCAATCCGACGCCGCCGGACCCGACGCAGCAGCTGATCTTCGGCTGGATGCCGGTCATCTTCACCTTCATGCTGGCGGGCTTCCCGGCCGGGCTTGTGATCTACTGGGCCTGGAACAACACATTGTCGGTGCTACAGCAGAGCTTCATCATGCGCCGCAACGGCGTGAAGGTTGAACTGTTCGACAACATCAAGTCGACCTTCAAAAAAAAAGCGGTAAGTGAGGCGTGACGCAGCCGCGCCACGCCATTCCCAAATCTCTCTCATTCGTCATGCCCGGCACGCAGTCAAACTTGCGCAGACTGCGTAAACTTGTCTGCGATGCCGGGCATCCACGTCTTGGAGGGTAACAACCAGAAAGACGTGGATGGCCGGGACACCTTGCGTGAAGACGCGCTTCGCGCTTTTGCCAGGCCATGACGAGGGCGGGTTCTTCGCATGACAACCGATATCGATGCGAAGCTGATCGAAGCCGGGCGAAAGCTGTTTGCCGGCGACTGGCAGTTCATCTGGGCCTCGCCCTCGATCGAAACCCTGCCGCCGATGCAAGGGCTCGAGATCGCCTTCGCCGGCCGGTCCAATGTCGGCAAATCCTCGCTGATCAATGCGCTGACCGGCCGCAACAGCCTGGCGCGGACTTCGCACACGCCGGGCCGCACCCAGGAGCTGATCTTCTTTGAAATCCCCGGCAAGGCGGCCCTGCGACTGGTCGACATGCCCGGCTACGGCTATGCCGCCGCGCCCAAGACCCAAGTCGCGTCCTGGACCGCGCTGATCCATAAGTTCCTGCTCGGGCGTACCTCGCTCGCGCGCGTCTATGTGCTGATCGATGCGCGGCACGGGCTGAAGGACGTCGATTTCGAGGTGTTCAAGACGCTCGACCGGGCGGCCGTCAGCTATCAGATCGTGCTGACCAAGGCGGACCAGGTGAAGCCGAGCGAGCTCGAAGCCTGTCGCGCCAAAACCGCCGAGACGCTCGCCAAACATCCGGCCGCATTTCCCGACGTGCTCGCGACCTCCTCGCGCTCAGGTGCCGGCATGCCGGAATTGCGCGCGGCCATGGTGCGGCTGCTGGAGGAGCGAAGCTGATGGCTTCCTATCGGATCCTGATCGCCCTTGCCGGCCTGATGGGCGCCTGTGGCGTCGTGCTGGCAGCGGGCGCCGCGCATCTGGCCGACGCCTCGCGGCTGGGTCCTGCTTCTCCGATGCTGCTGTTTCATGCAACAGCGGTGCTGGGCACGGTGGCGCTGACCGAACGCGGTATCCTGTATGCGCGGATCGGGATTGTGGCCGCAACCGGCTTCGTCATTGCAGCCAGCCTGTTCGCGGGTGACCTGACCGTGCGCCAATATGCCGATCACAGCCTGTTTCCGATGGCAGCCCCCACCGGCGGCACGCTGCTGATCGCGAGCTGGATCGTGCTCGCCCTTTCGGCGGTCTGGCCAAGGAAAATGTGACGCCGAGTGTGACCGCCGGGTAACGAAACGGGCGCTTTGCGCGACGGCGGCAATCGGATAGAAACCGCACCGTCCCGCCGAACAAGAGATCAGCCCCAAGGGATCTACAATGACCGAAATCAGCCCGCTCGATCAGGCCCGCATCCTGTCCGAGGCGCTGCCGCATATGCAGCAATATGACGAGGAAACCATCGTCATCAAATATGGCGGCCATGCCATGGGCGCCGAAGACACCGCAAAGGCCTTCGCGCGCGACATCGTGCTCTTGGAGCAGACCGCGATCAATCCGGTGGTCGTGCATGGTGGCGGGCCGCAGATCGCGACCATGCTCAAGCGCCTCGGCATCCAGTCGGAATTTGCCGCGGGCCTTCGCATCACGGATGCGGCCACCATCGAGATCGTCGAGATGGTGCTCGCGGGATCGGTCAACAAGCAGCTCGTCGGTTACATCAATGAAGCCGGCGGCAAGGCCGTCGGGCTCTCCGGCAAGGACGGCAACATGGTCAAGGCGTCGAAGACGACGCGCACCATGGTCGATCCGGATTCCCATATCGAGAAGGCGGTCGATCTCGGCTTTGTCGGCGACCCCGAGAAGGTCGACCTCACCCTGCTCAACCAGCTGATCGGCTATGAGCTGATCCCGGTGCTGGCGCCGCTGGCGACGTCGCAGAACGGCCAGACGCTGAACATCAACGCCGACACCTTTGCCGGCGCGATCGCGGGCGCGCTGAAGGCCAAGCGCCTGCTGCTGCTTACCGACGTGCCCGGCGTGCTCGACAAGTCCAAGAAGCTGATCCCGGAATTGTCGATCAAGGATGCGCGCAAGCTGATCGCCGACGGCACCATTTCCGGCGGCATGATCCCGAAGGTCGAGACCTGCATCTATGCACTGGAACAGGGCGTCCAGGGCGTCGTCATCATCGACGGCAAGATGCAGCATGCGGTATTGCTGGAGTTGTTCACGAATCAGGGCACGGGCACGCTGATCCACAAGTGACGACTCAGGACCATCCATCGTCATGGCCGGGCGTAAGCGCGAAGCGCATCTCAACGCATATGTCCCGGCCATCCACGACTTATGAGCGTGGCCAGGACGTGGATGCCCGGGCCAAACCCGGGCATGACGAGCAAATTGTGCGGCAGCGCATATGGTCGCTGCTGGAGCGCACGCTGCTCGCGCTGCCGGCCGCGATCGTCTCGTTCCTGGTGTCCTCCGAGCCGGCCCAGGCCGACCTGAAACTCTGCAACCGCATGAGCTATGTGGTCGAGGCCGCGATCGGCATCGATGACAAGTCCGCGACTGCAACGCGCGGCTGGTTCCGCATCGATCCCGCCACCTGCCGTGTGGTGGTGCAGGGCACGCTCAATGCCGACCGCATCCTCTTGAATGCGCGCGCGCTAGCCGTCTATGGCGCCTCGCCGATCCCGCAGAACGGCAGCGACACGCTCTGCGTCGCCCAGGACAATTTCGTCATCGCCGCCGCGCGCCAATGCCGCACCGGGCAGACGCCGGCGCAATTCACCCAGATCACGCCGACGCAGACCGACGACGGCAATCTCGTCGCCTATCTCGCCGAGGACAGCGAATATGATGACGAGCAGGCGAAGCTTGCCGGCATCCAGCGGCTCCTTGTCATTGCCGGATACGATGCAGCCCCCATCGACGGCGTCGACGGGCCGAAGACGCAAACCGCGCTTGCCGCGTTCCTGAAGAGCCGCGGGCTCTCCTCTGACGTTGTGCAGTCGCCAAACTTCTTCATCACCATGGTCGACGCCGTGCAGTCGCCATCCGCGACCGGGCTCACCTGGTGCAACGACACGCCGCATAAGATCATGGCGGCGGTGGCGACCGACGACGGCAAGTCCGTCGTCAGCCGCGGCTGGTACCGGATCGAGCCCGGCAAATGCCTACATCCCGATGTCAGCGGGACGCCGAAACAGGTGTTCAGCTTTGCCGAAGCCGTCGATGCCGACAACCGCACCATCAAGGTCAAGGACAAGCCGTTGAACTGGGGCGGCGGAAAAGAGCTCTGCACCCGCGAGAGCAAGTTCGAAACCAATGAACAGGGCGATTGTCCCAGCCGCGGCTTTGCTCCGACGGGATTCGCTGCGGTCGATCTATCCGCCGGCGGCAAGACGCTGCGCTTTGCGATGCCGTGATGGGCGCCAGGATGCTCACCGTCGAATTGAGAGTGGAATGAAATCACCCCGCACCTTCACCCATGTCGACACCTGGGTGTTCGACCTCGACAACACGCTCTACCCGCATCACGTCAATCTGTGGCAGCAGGTGGATGCGCGGATCGGGGAGTTCGTGTCGGCATGGCTGAGCGTATCGGCCGAGGAAGCCCGGCTCATCCAGAAGGACTATTACCGCCGCTACGGCACCACCATGCGCGGCATGATGACGGAGCACGGTGTTCGCGCCGACGACTATCTCGCCTATGTGCACAAGATCGATCATTCGCCGCTGCAGCCCAACCCTGAGATGGGCGCGGCGATCACGAAATTGCCCGGCCGCAAGCTGATCCTGACCAACGGCTCGGTCGATCATGTCGACGCGGTGCTGGCGCGTCTTGGTCTGGCCGGACATTTCGACGGGGTGTTCGACATCATCGCCGCCGACCTCGAGCCCAAGCCCGCGCCGCAGACCTATCAGAAATTTCTGCGCGACCATGCCGTCGATGCGACGAAATCGGCGATGTTCGAGGATCTCGCGCGCAACCTCGTGGTGCCGCATCAGCTCGGCATGACCACGGTGCTGGTGGTGCCCGACGGCTCGAAGGAAGTGATCCGCGAGGATTGGGAGCTGGAAGGCCGCGACGCGACGCATGTCGATCATGTCACGGATGATCTGACGGGGTTTTTGCAGGGATTGGTGAAAACATAAAGGCTGTCGTCCCGGACACGAATTGTAGCAACCATTAAAGCGGGGTCCGATTGCTGCGAGCATGACGCCGTGCTTGCGGCCGTCAAGACGTGGCCTGGCGGCGGCGGAGATGAGGTGGAGCCTGAGCGACGGCCAATCTTGACGGCCGCCGCGCAAGGCGTCGTTGTGCCGGCAGGTCGGGACGAAGAAACGGTGCTTCGGTCGAACAAAGAAACGCGATCAGACGGCGGGCGCGCTCGCGATTTTGGGTGGTTGGGCGAGCCACGGCGTTCCGCGGGCGACGACGGCGTTGATGATGACGAGCAGCTTACTGGCACAGGCGATGAGCGCGCGCTTGTGGCCCTTGCCGGCGGCGATCAGCCGGCTGTACAGGGCCATGAGCTGCGGATTCCAGCGGAAGGATGCCGGCAGTGCAGCGGTGTAGAGCGCCCAGCGCAAGCGTTCGCGCCCGCCTTCGATGTGACGGACACCGACGTGATCGCCGCTATCGTCATCGTAAGGTGCAAGCCCGGCGAGGGCTGCGGCTTGCTCACGCGTGATCTGGCCGATCTCGGGCATCCTGATCAGTATGGAAACAGCAGTCGGCAGGCCGCTGCCACCGACGCTGTAGATCAGATCGAGCCGGGCGGCGAGATCGCGATGCTTGCGGATCGCCGCCACCAGAGCCTTGAACTCGGCTCGTCTGTACTTGGCCAAGAGAGCAATCTGCTCCTTCCAGAGCTTTTGGATACGCTCGTTATGGCAGCTCTCGAGCCTGTTCTTGAGCTTTGCGATATCCTCCCCGATCTGTTCGATCATGGTCAGATACTCGGCAAAGGGTCGCAGCCGGGGATCCGGAGCGGGGTGGATCTTCTTGGTCGCGGCGGTACAGGCTGCAATCAGCGCTGCATCGATCTTGTCGTTCTTGGCGCGCTGCAGGTGGAACATGGCATAAGCACGTACCTGAGCCGGCTGAAACACGACGACCACAAACCGCTTGCGTCGCAGTTCGGCAACCACCGACTGCTCATAGCCGCCGCTCGCCTCGATTCCAACCCGCTTGACCTTCTGGCGCCGCAACCACTCTACCAGCACCATGTAGCCTTCCGGGGTGTTCCCGACCTGCATCTGCTCTGATCTGCCGTCGAGCGCCACGTCGAGCTTGCGTTTGCCGGTATCGATCCCGGCACTGATCGTGATACGCTTGGCCATCTTCCTCGACCCTCCCTTGTCTGATGCGAACCTGAAGTTCGTTCAACCATCCGGGTCCCGATGAAGAGCCGACCGCGATCTTGCTACAAAACCCAGCTCTCAAGGCTACGGTGGGCAGCGATCCGATCGATCGGCGGCCCAGCTCGGGCGGCCACCCGCGCTGGGCCATTCCTCTCGGAACGAGGCCATTCTAATCTGGCGCAGCAATACAAGGGTGGGCAAAGCGAAGCGTGCCCACCACCTAAAGCTCTCGATATAAGTTAGGCACGGCGCAAGCGCGCCTTTGCCCACCATACGGATCCGCCCGGGCGGCGGAGGGTTGACTCCGACGCGCCAAATCCCGAAAAAGCCTCCCCACCCGACCATTCCTGCCCAAGGAAATACCGATGTCCGCAAGCCAGCTCGAATCCACCATCAACAGCGCGTTCGACGCGCGGGACGGCATCTCGACCGCGACCAAGGGCGAGGTGCGCGAGGCCGTGGATCATGCGCTGGAACTGATGGACAAGGGCGAGGCGCGCGTTGCCGAACGCGAGGCCAGCGGCAAATGGAAGGTGCATCAATGGCTGAAGAAGGCGGTGCTGCTGTCGTTCCGCCTCAACGACATGAGCCCGATTCCCGGCGGCCCCGGCAAGGCCAGCTGGTGGGACAAGGTGCCGTCGAAATTCGAAGGCTGGGGCGAGAACCGCTTTCGCGATGCCGGTTTTCGCGCGGTGCCCGGCGCCATCGTGCGCCGCTCGGCCTTCATCGCCAAGAACGTCGTGCTGATGCCCTCCTTCGTCAATCTCGGCGCCTATGTCGATGAAGCGACCATGATCGACACCTGGTCGACGGTCGGAAGCTGCGCGCAGATCGGCAAGCGCGTGCACATCTCCGGCGGCGTCGGCATCGGCGGCGTGCTCGAGCCACTGCAGGCCGAGCCCGTGATCGTCGAGGATGATTGCTTCATCGGCGCGCGCTCAGAGGTCGCCGAGGGCGTCATCGTGCGCAAGGGCGCGGTGCTGGCGATGGGCGTGTTTTTGGGCGCCTCGACCAAGATCGTCGACCGCGAGACCGGCGAAGTGTTTGTCGGCGAGGTGCCGGAATATTCCGTGGTGGTGCCGGGCGCGCTGCCCGGCAAGCCTATGAAAAACGGCCAAATGGGCCCGTCCGCCGCCTGCGCCGTCATCATGAAGCGCGTCGACGAGCGAACCCGGTCGAAGACCAGCATCAACGAGCTGCTGCGGGACTGATTCGAACCGTAACGTCCGCCAAACCGACCAATCTCCGGACCGCGATTCACCGCCGTCCGGAGGTTACGATGATCTGGTATCTGTTCAGCTTCGAGGGCCGCATCAACCGCGCCAAGTACTGGCTTGCCGGGCTGGTTATCCTCGGCTGTATGATTTTCCTGATGCTGCTGGTGTTCGTGCCGATCAGCTACCTGCTCGGAACCGAGAAACTAAATTTCGACTTCAACCTCGACAACATCTTCGCGGTGTTCGACCCGCGATCCTACCGCGGCTTGTCCCGTTCCGACCTCGGCTCGATCGTCCTCCACGCGATCGTCTTGCCCCCGGTGCTGTGGATGTTCCTCGCCACCGCGGTGAAGCGGCTGCACGATCGCGACCGGAGCGGCTGGTGGCTCGTCGTCTTCTTCGCGTTGCCTGGTCTGTGCGGACAATTCGCGGACCGTCTCCCCGATAGCTACTGGGCCCTCTTCGTCATCTGGCCGATCCCCGCATGCTATCTCTGGGGTGTCGTCGAGCTCTATTTCCTCCCGGGCACGCGCTGGACCAACCGGTTCGCGCCGAACCCGCTCGGCAAGCAGCCGACGCGGCCGCGCAGCCCGACGACGAGGTTGCGCGCGACGACCGCCTGGGACCAGCAGGGCGAGATCGAGCTGACGCCACATCTCGGTAGCCCGCCGCCCGGCATGCGTGTTAAGCCGGGGACATGAATGATGCCCTCTCGATCGCTCAAGCTCTCATCCGCTGTCCTTCCGTAACGCCCATCGACGCCGGCGCACTCGGCGTGCTGGAAACCCTGCTCAAGCAGCACGGCTTTACGACGCATCGCGTCACCTTCTCCGAAGCCGGCACCGCCGATGTCGATAATCTCTATGCGCGTATCGGTGAGCAAGCGCCGCACATCATTTTTGCCGGCCACACCGACGTGGTGCCAGCGGGCGACGAGGCCGCCTGGAGCCATGGCGCCTTCTCGGGCGAGGTGAAGGACGGCTTCCTCTACGGCCGCGGCGCGGTCGACATGAAGGGCGGCATCGCCTGCAGCGCTGCGGCGGTGCTGCAGCATCTCGCCGACCATGGCGGCAAGCTCAAAGGCTCGATCTCGTTCCTCATCACCGGCGACGAGGAAGCCGCTTCCATCAACGGCACCGTGAAGCTTTTGAAATGGGTCGCCGATCGCGGCGAGAAATTCGATCATTGCGTGCTCGGCGAGCCTTCCAACCAGCAGGAGATGGGCGACTGCATCAAGGTCGGCCGCC
>Ga0210387_10001669_pt1 | contig 16800 bp, 14 predicted proteins | sample IncBWC7OmetaG_FD_160108 | JGI IMG/M metagenome (GOLD analysis project Ga0210387, IMG submission 160108) | Forest soil microbial communities from Barre Woods Harvard Forest LTER site, Petersham, Massachusetts, United States - Inc-BW-C-7-O ...
GATCCTGCATGCGAGCCACATCAGGATTATTCCCGCCACGGATGCAACCACCCAGTGCATCGTTACCTCAAGCCCGAATTGTTGAGCCGGTCCCGATCCCCTTCTGATCGGCGGGCACGCACAGCGCATTGCGCCAGCGGCGAGGCGCCGGGACATAGGGCTTGTGTCTGGGGTGCCGGCCGCCTGCCGGCAACACGTCGCCGTTGATCCAGGGCTGGCTCGGTGTGGCCCAAGGCAGGTAGGCCAAGTTGACGTTGGTGTCAGCCGTTCCGCTCTGACTGATTGCGGGCGCGAGGATCACGGCGAGCGCGATGACAGTGGCTGCTCTTGTTGACGAGGCCATGGCGAAACTCCTGGATTTGATGAAGAACAGCGGGATTCGAGCCTGTCGTCTTGGACCGACGGGCGCTCGAGCTTGGACCGGCCAGCGCCCGCTATTTGCGGCCAAGCCGCGAGGCCGCCTCGGCCGCGGTCTTCAAATCATCGGAGATGATCTCCATCACCGCTTGCATCGCCGATGACATCACGCGGCGTGGATTGCTGACCCAGGCGATCGAGCGCGTCAGCGCCGGGCGCAGGCGATGGGCGCGGATCGTGCCGGCCTCGAGCGCGGCGCGCAGCGCAATGCCCGGCAGGATCGTTGCCATCGAGGTCGAAGCGACAATGCCGCAGATCGCGGGCAGCGTATCCATCTCGAGCCGCGGCGACAGCGCAAAGCCGGCATTGGCCGCGGTTTCGTCGAGGATCCGGCGCAGGCCGTGACGGCGCGACGGGATAACAAGATCGAGCTTCCTGATCGCCGGGAATGATACCTGCTTCGGCAATGTCCACTCGGCGGAGGCGGCGTGTGCGAGCATCATCTCCTCATCGAGGATGGGCTGCATCGGCGGTGCGCCGCCGCGCTGGCGCGCATTGACGATGGCAAGATCAAGCTGACCGGCGAGCACCCATTCGAGCATCGTCTCGCTGTAGCCCTCGCAGATCGAGAGCTCGATATCGGGGTAGGCCTTGGCGATGCGGAGCGTCGAGACCGGCAGGATGCTCTGGGCGGCTGAATTGATCATGCCGATGCTGACCCGGCCCGCCACCTTGCCGTCGAGCCGCGCCATCTCCTCCCGTGCGCGGTCGATGTCCTTGATGATAGGCGCGACCAGCCGTTCGAACTCCTCGCCGGCCGGGGTCAGCGACATGCCTTGCGCCGTGCGGAAGAACAGCTGCTTGCCCAGCACGGTCTCGAGCTTGGCGATCTGCATGCTCAGCGCCGGCTGCACGATGTTGAGCCGCCGCGCCGCCCGCGTGACATTCCGCTCCTGGGCGAGGCAGAGGAAATACTGCATTTGCTTCAAATCCATTGCGTCAAATCCAGAGTCTGGCCTCTCGCAATGCAGCATCATCAAAAGTGATAGTGCTGATTAGAAGCAATTATTTGGCCTGATGGCAAGGCGGGCCTAGTTTCAGGCCCCTCCCATTCAATGCGGGTCTCATGAACCAGCTCTCGCACGGCGACCGTCGGCTCATCATCGGCATTTCCGGCGCCTCCGGCGTGATCTATGGCGTCCGGCTCTTAGAACTCCTGCGCAATGCCGGGGTCGAAACCCACCTGGTCCTGACCAAGACGGCCGAGGTGACCTTCGCCCACGAAACCAATCTGAAGATCGCCGACGTCAAGGCGCTCGCCGATGTCTGCCACCGCGTTGACGATATGGCAGCTCCCATCGCCAGCGGTTCGTTCAAGACCGCAGGGATGATCGTGGCGCCCTGCTCGGTCCGCTCGATGTCGGAGATCGCCTCGGGCGTCACGACGACGTTGCTTACCCGCAGTGCCGATGTCGTGCTGAAGGAACGGCGCAAGCTCGTGCTGATGGTGCGGGAGACGCCGCTGCATGCCGGGCACCTTCGCAGCATGACCGCGCTGGCCGAGATGGGCGCGATCATCGCCCCGCCGGTGCCCGCCTTCTACAGCCGGCCCGACAGCATCACCGACATGGTCGACCATACCGTCGGACGCGTGCTCGACCTCTTTGATATCGATGTGGGAGCGGTCACGCGCTGGGGCGAAACCGCCGGCCGTTCGCCGCGTCGGGTCCGTGCCATCGACGATCAGGATGTCGTGCCTGCAAGCAATAGAAGGGAACGCCGTGAATAGCCCCGCCTCCGCCGCCGCACTTCGCAGCAACAATGCCGCACAGCCCGATTTACGCCAATGGCTGCGGCAACTCGCGGCAACCGATCGGCTGGCCGTGGCAAAGCACGGCGTGTCCCTGATCGACGAGCTCGCCGCAATCTCCAAGAAGCTCGAAAACGATTCCGCCGTCGTCTTCCCCTCGCCCGGTGGCCACACCATTCCCGTTGTCGCCAATCTCTTCACCGACCGCCGCTCGGTTGCGGATGCCGTGGGTGTCCCCGTTGGGCAATTGCTGTCGCGCTTCCAGAGCGCGGTGCGGCGTCCGTTGCCCTGGGTCGAGGTCAAGGACGCGCCGGTGCAGGAGCAGGTGCATCGCGAGGTCGATTTGCTCAAGCAGCTGCCGATCCCCAAGCACAATGAGCATGACAGCGGGCCCTACATCACCGCGGCGCTGCTGATCGCGCGCAACCCGAAGACCGGAATCCAGAACGTCTCGATCCATCGCTGCCAGATCTCAGGGCCAGACCGCATCGGCGTGCTGCTGCTGCCGCGCCATACAAGACATTATTTCAGCATGGCGGAGCGCGAGGGCACGACGCTGGAAATCGCGCTGGTAATCGGCGTGCATCCGGCCCTTATCCTGGCCTCGCAGGCGATTGCGGCCCTCGACGACGACGAGATGCATATTGCCGGCGCCCTGCTCGGCCATCCCGTCGACATGGTGAAATGCCTGACCAACGAAGTCCGGGTGCCGGCCCATGCCGAGATCGTGCTGGAGGGGCGTATCCTGCCCAAGGTGCGCGAGCCGGAAGGGCCCTTCGGCGAGTTCCCGCAATATTATGGCGACCGCGCCGACCGCGAGGTGATCCAGATCGATGCCGTCACCCACCGCCGCAACGCGATCTTCCACACCATCGTCGGCGGCGGCATGGAGCATCTCATCCTCGGTGAAATCCCACGCGAGGCCACCCTGCTCGAGCATCTGCAGCGCAGCTTCCCCTCGGTTCGCGACGTCCGGCTGACGCGGGGCGGCACCTGCCGGTATCATCTGGCGGTGAAGATCGAGAAGGTCAGTGAGGGAGAGCCGAAGAACATCATCATGGGTGCGTTCGCCGGCCATTACGACGTCAAGCAGGTCGTGGTGGTCGACACCGACGTCGACATCGACGATCCCAACGAGATCGAATGGGCGGTCGCGACCCGGTTCCAGGCCGACCGCGACCTTTTGGTCATCCCGGGGGCGCAGGGATCCAAGCTCGACCCATCGTCGGACAGCGGAATTAGCGCTAAGATGGGGCTGGACGCCACCAAGCCGGTCGTGACCGGCCCGCTGGAGTTCAAGCGCATCCATGTGAAGGGCATCGAGACGGTCGATCTCGCCACCGCTTTGCAGGAGGATCCGCAAGGCGCGCTGTCGCGGATCGTCGCGGATTGAGAAGACCGGCTCCCCGGGCTGGCACTTGGGATGAAAACACAAGCGGTCGTACAGGCCGCATCTTCGGGGCAGTCCGGCCGTAAGCTGGAAGCGTCCCGGACGGAGGAGACGATGTCGAAGGCGTTGCGCATCGCGCATGGAGCGTTTGGACGGGTCGCGCTGCTCGACATGGACTATTCGCTGGTACGTCACGCCCATCCGCATTGCCACGTCCTGCTCAAGGTCGAGGGCGCCGATACCCAATTCGAGGTCGATGACGCGATGGTTCCGTTGACGGATACCAATGCGGTCCTGGTCAACGGCTGGCAGCCGCACAGCTATGTCCACGTGCCGGATCGGCCGCGCACGCTGATCCTCGCCCTCTATATCGAGCCCGAATGGTTGCAGATTTTCCGGCCCGGTTGGGTCGCCAGCGGCGGACCGGGCTTCTTCAACCAGCCCTCGGGCGAAATAACGCCGCGGATCCGTAGCCTCGCCATGAATCTGGCCGCCGACATGATGGCCCGTCCCGATTGCAGCTCCGCGCATGAGGAGACGCTGTCGGATCTGATGATTGCCGTGATTGAGCGCTTTGCGCCGTGGCGGAGCTTTCCCTCCTCCATCAGGGAAATGCGGACAGCCTGGGGAGATCGGCGCATCCATCGCGCCGTTGCGACGCTGCGCAGCGCGATCAACAAGCCCGAAGATATCAACGGATGGGCAAAGCAGACCGGCTTGTCGCGTGCGCATTTCTTCCGCCTGTTCGAAACGACGATCGGCGTTCCTCCAAAAGTCTATATGAATGTGCTGAAGATGGAGCGCGCGGTCGATCTCGTCCTGAACCGGCCGCAATCCCTGTGCGAGATCAGCGACGAGCTCGGCTTTGCGGAGCCGGCGCATTTCACCCGGTTCTTCCGCAATCACGCCGGCGTCAGCCCGCGGGAGTTCCGCAACGTCTCTCGCCTCGCCCATTGATGGGTGCGACACCAACGCAAAATGAGACGGGTTGGTAAGTTTTGAGACGGACCGGCATGGCGGGCACATTCGGCCACTGACACCGTTTCTCCTAAAGTAGCGATAAGCGCGATGGGAGAGACCTTCGGGATGAACGTCAACGCCGTGGCCGGCGCCTCTGCGGCCGAACCCTGGACCGGGAAATCGATCCCGCGTGTCGAGGACGCGGCGCTGCTGTCGGGCCGCGGGCGCTTCATCGATGACGTCGGCATGCGGACGGCAACGTTGCATGCCGCGATCCTGCGCTCGCCGCATGCCCACGCCAACATCGTTTCCATCGACATCGCCGCTGCCAAGAAGGCGCGTGGCGTCGCCGCCGTCCTGACCGGCGAGGACATCAAGGCGTTGACGGCAAGCCTCGTCGTCGGTGTCAAGGCGCCGGTCGAGTGCTGGCCGATTGCGGTTGGCCGGGTGCGTTACGTCGGCGAGCCCGTCGCCATCGTCGTCGCCGAAAGCCGCTATCTCGCCGAAGACGCGATCGATCTGATCGACGCGCAATATGAGGCGCTGTCCGCGGTCATCGATCCCGTCCGCGCCATGGATGCCGGGGCCGCGCCGCTGCATGACGGCTTTCCGAACAACGTCGCCAGTGATCGCACGTTCAAATACGGCGAGCCCGATCGCATCTTTGCCGAGGCCAAGCGCACCGTCGCGATCTCGATCCGTTATCCCCGCAACTCCTGCACGCCGATAGAGACCTATGGCGTGATCGCCGAATATGATCCGGGCGAGCAGGCCTTTGACGTGCTCGCCAATTTCCAAGGGCCGTTCAGTATCCATGCGGTGCTGTCACGCGCCCTAAAAGTGCCCGGCAATCGGCTGCGCTTGCGGACGCCGCCGGACTCTGGCGGCAGCTTTGGCGTCAAGCAGGGCGTGTTTCCCTACATCGTGCTGATCGCGGCCGCCGCGCGCGCGACGGGGCGCCCGGTGAAATGGATCGAGGATCGGCTCGAGCATCTGACGGCATCGGTGTCGGCGACCAACCGCGCCACCACGCTGCGCGCGGCGGTCGATGATGAGGGAAAAATCCTCGCGTTGGATTGGGACCAGGTCGAGGATTGCGGCGCCCATCTGCGCGCGCCCGAGCCCGCCACGCTCTATCGCATGCACGGCAATCTCACCGGTGCCTACGACATCCCCCATGTCGCCGTGCGCAACCGCGTCGTCGTCACCAACAAGACGCCGACCGGGCTGAACCGCGGCTTTGGAGGCCCACAGGTCTATTTCGCGCTGGAGCGGCTGGTGCAGCGGATAGCGGTCGAGCTGAAGCTCGATCCGCTTGACGTGATCTCGCGCAATCTCGTGCCGGCCAATGCCTTCCCCTATCGTACCGCGCCTGGCGCTCTCCTCGATTCCGGCGACTACCAGACGGCGCTGGCGCGGGCCATCAGCGAAGGCGGGCTGGATGAATTGAAAGCGCGGCGCGACAAGGCGCGTGCCGAGGGACGCATTTACGGCATCGGCTACACCGCGGTGGTCGAGCCCAGCGTCTCCAACATGGGCTACGTCACGACGGTGCTGACGGCCGCCGAGCGCCGCAAGGCCGGGCCGAAGAACGGCGCGCAGGCAACGGCGACCATTTCGATCGATCCCGTCGGCAGCGTCTCCGTGCATGTCGCCTCCGTGCCGCAGGGCCAGGGCCATCGCACCGTGCTCGCCCAGGTCGTCGCCGACGTGCTGGGGCTGACGCCCGCTGATATCAGGGTGAATGCCGAGATCGATACCGCCAAGGACGCCTGGTCGATCGCCTCGGGCAATTACGCCAGCCGTTTTGCGCCGGCCGTAGCCGGCACCGCCAAGATCGCCGCCGAGCGTCTGGCCGGCCGGCTCAAGCGCGTCGCGGCGGCGGGCCTCAATACCGAGGCCGACGACATCATCTTTGCCGGCGGCTTTGCGCTGTCCAAGCGCAACCCCGACAACAAGGCGCCGTTTTCGCGGATCGCCGCGCTCAGCCATTGGTCGCCGGGCACGCTGCCCGACGACATCGGCCACACCATCCGGGAGACCGCGTTCTGGACCCCGCCGGAGCTGACGCCGCCGGATGACCAGGACCGCGTCAACTCCTCGCTCTGCTATGGCTTCATCTTCGATTTCTGCGGCGTCGAGATCGACCGCGTCACCTTGCAGCCACGCATCGACCGCTACGTGACCATGCATGATTGCGGCACGATCCTGCATCCGGCAATGGTCGACGGCCAGGTCCGCGGCGGCTTTGCGCAGGCCGTGGGTGCCGCGCTCTACGAGGAATATGCCTACGCGCCAGATGGCTCCTTCCTCGCCGGCACCTTCGCCGATTATCTCTTACCGACGGTCGCCGAAGTGCCGGAGCCAAAGATCCTGCACATGCAGACCCCCTCGCCGTTCACGCCGCTCGGATCCAAGGGGGTCGGCGAAGGCAATTGCATGTCGACGCCGGTCTGCATTGCGAACGCGGTCGCGGATGCGCTCGGCGTTGCCGATATCGAGCTGCCGCTGGTGCCGGCGCGCCTTGCCGAAGTTCTGCGCGGCGCGGAGGCGGCGGCTCCGGCCGGCAAGCGTGAGACGCGGACAGGCGACCGCAAGCTGACCGGCGAAGGCAGCGCTGATGTCGCGGCCGCGCCGGAACAAGTATGGGCGATGCTGCTCGATCCGGCGACGCTGGCTGCGGTCATCCCTGGCTGCCATAGCGTCAAGAAGATTTCCGACACCAATTTCAAGGCCGAAGTAACGATCGGCGTCGGCCCCGTCAAAGGCCATTACCGCGCGCGGGTCACGCTGTCCGATCTCGACCGGCCGAATACGGCTATGCTGACCGGCACCGCCGATGGCGCGCTCGGGTTCGGCTCCGGCAAGGGCCGCATCACGCTTGCGCCGGGCGCAGATGGCGGGACCAGCGTGCACTATCGCTATGAAGCCGAGATCGGTGGCAAGATCGCCAGCATCGGCGGCCGCCTGCTCGATGGCGCGGCGCGTGTCATCATCGGCCAGTTCTTTGCAGCGCTGGCGCGGCACGCCGGCGGCGGCGCGGCTGCGGGAGGCGGCCCGATCTGGTCGAAGCTGCGCGGATGGTTCGGGGGCCGGCGATGAAACCGGCAGCCTTCGACTATGTCCGCGCGGAAAGCCTCGACGAGGCGCTCGAAGTGCTGCACAACGAAGGCAGCGATGCCCGCATCATCGCAGGTGGCCAGTCGCTGATGCCGATGCTCAACATGCGGCTCGCCAAGCCGCGCGTGCTGATCGACATCATGCGGCTGGAAGAGCTGCGCAAGATCGAACCCAAACAAGGCAAGATCGCCGTCGGCGCCGCGGTCCGCCAGGCGGAACTGCTGGAATGGCCGGCGCTTGAGCGCGAATTAAAACTTGTGTCGCTGGCGTTGCCCTGGACCGGCCATGTGCAGACCCGAAGCCGCGGCACCATCTGCGGTTCGGTCGCCCACGCTGATCCCAGCGCCGAAACGCCGCTGACGCTGTTGGCGCTCGGCGGCGACATCGTCCTGCGCAGCGCGAAGAAGCGGCGGCGCGTCCCCGCCCGCGATTTCTTCCTCGGCGTCATGGCGACCGACCGCAACGATGACGAGCTGATCGAAGCGGTGGAGTTTCCCGCAACTAACGGGCACCGCTGCGCCTTCCGCGAGGTCGCGCGGCGACATGGCGATTTCGCCATTGTCGCCTGCGCCGCGGTCGCGACCGAACGCGGCGTGCGGCTGGCCGTCGGTGGCGTCGCCGATATGCCGACCGCGCGTGAGTTCGATGCTCTGCAAGGCAGCGCACTCGACGACGCCCTCAACGCCTTCGCCTGGGACCTCGATGCACGCGACGACTTCCACGCCACCGCGCGCTACCGGCGCGATCTGGTGCGGATGATTGGCCGCGAATTGATCGCGGAGGTGATGCCGTGACGCGCCTTGGCTCCGAGCAGCGTCACCGTATCCGCTTCACGCTCAATGGCGATGCGGTCGATCGCACCTGCGAGCCGCGGATGCTGCTGACCGACTTCATCCGCCACGAGATCGGCGCGACCGGCACCCATGTCGGCTGCGAACACGGCGTCTGCGGCGCCTGCACCGTCGAGATCGACGGCAAGCCCGCGCGGGCCTGCCTCACCCTCGCCGTCCAGGTCGAGGGTTGCGAGATCAGGACCGTGGAGAGCCTCACCGACAAGCAAGACCGCCTCGGCGTGCTGCAATCGGCCTTCCGGCGCAACCACGCCCTGCAATGCGGCTTTTGCACCGCGGGCATCCTGATGTCGCTCGATGCGCTGTTTGCCCGGCATCCGCAGGCCGACGAAGCCGAAATCCGCGACGTGCTGACCGGGCATCTGTGCCGCTGCACCGGCTATACGCCGATCGTGAAGGCCGCGCTGGAGGCTGCGGCAGAACTCAGAGGAGAAACCAAAATTGAGGCGGTCGATGCTTGACCTCGGAACCAGCTTCCTCGCGAGCGTAGCCCGCGATCCCGACGCTTTGGCGCTGGTCGATGGCGATGTGCGCTTCACCTATGCCGAATGGCTGCGCAAGATATCGTCGCTGGTGGCGGCTTTCGACCGGATGGGGTTGAAGCCGGGCGACCATGTGCTCACGGCGTTGCAGAACAACTGGCAGGCCGCGACCGTGCATTGGGCCTGCCAGCTAGCGGGCCTGATCATCACGCCGATCAATTGGCGGGTGAAGTCTGACGAGCTCGATTTCTGCATCGAGAATTCGGAAAGCCGTGCGCTGGTCTATCAGGACATCTCCGGGGGCGCCGTTGCGACCTCGACCCGCGCTCCGGAACTCATCGTGATGCGCGCCGGGTCGACATCCGCCGGAGGGGGCGACGTCTCGCTCGATGCACTTTGTGACGAGAACGCAACCGAGGCGACGGCGCGCGTCTCGGCCGAGGCCTGGTCGGTCATGCTCTACACATCGGGCACGACGTCGCGTCCGAAGGGCGTGCCGCGGCGTCACCGTGCGGAACGTGCGGCGGGGATCGCGCATGTCGCGCAAAACCTCTATCGCCGCGGCGAGCGGACGCTTGGTGTGATGCCGCTTTATCACACCATGGGCGTGCGCTCCCTGATCGCGATGTCGCTGATCGGCGGCACTTTTGTGTGCTTGCCACGGTTCGATGCGAAGCGCGCGCTGGACCTGATTACAGAGGAAGACATCACCAACCTTTATCTGGTGCCGACGCTCTATCACGACCTCGTCCATTGCGAGGCTTTCGCTCGGTCGGACATTTCCAGCGTCCGCAAGCTCGGCTTCGCCGGCGCCTCGATGACGGACGGCTTGTTGCAGAAGCTTTCGGAAACATTCCGGCCTGAGCTCTTCGTCAATCACTATGGCAGCTCGGAAATCTATACCTTCAGCATCGACCAGGACGCGCCGGCCAAGCCGGGCTCGGCCGGCAAGGCCGGCATCAATCAGCAAGTGAAGGTGGTCAAGCTCAACGCGACGTCGGTGAGTGAAGTGGCTGCCCTCGGTGAGGAAGGCGAGATCGTGGCCCTGCTCGCGGGAGATGAATCCTTCGAAGGCTATTGGCAGCGGCCTGATGCCGATGCGCGCGCGCTGCGCGAAGGTTGGTACTTCACCGGCGACACCGGCTATGTCGATGCCGACGGCGATCTCTTCGTCACCGGCCGTGTCGACGACATGATCATCACCGGCGGCGAGAACGTCTCGCCGGTCGAGATCGAGAGCTGCCTGTCGCTGCACCCGGCCGTGCTCGAAGTCGCCGTGGTTGGGCTACCCGACGAACGCTGGGGCAAGGTCGTCACGGCCTTCGTCAAGCGCTCGCGCCATGTGAGCGAGCAGGAGCTCGACAGCTATTGCCGCGAATCCGGGCTTGCCGCCTTCAAGCGCCCGCGCCGCTTCGTGTTCGTCGATGCCATCCCGAAATCACCGGTCGGCAAGCTGCTGCGGCGGCTGCTGGTAGCCGGTGAATACCAGGTTGAACCGATGCCGCCGTCGAACGCGGCCTGATCCTTTCTTTGTAAAACCAGGAAGAAGAACATGACTGCTTACGAATTCGTCGATCACCGCCTCGCCAAGCTCGATGGTTTCCAGGTCGAGATCGATACGGCGCATGAGCGTGCCGATATCATCTTGAACCGTCCGCCCTTCAACATCGTCTCGATGCCGCAGCGCGACCAGTTGCGGCTGGTGTTCGAGACGCTGGACCAGGACGAGCGCGTCCGCGTCATTGTGGTGCGCTCGATCGGCGAGCATTTCTCCAGCGGCGGCAATATCGGCGGCTTCATGGAGGCGACGCCGGAGACCGTGTCAAAGCTTGCCTGGAATATCGCCTCGCCGGCACGTTGCTCCAAGCCGGTGATCGTCGCCAATCGCGGCTACTGCTTCGGCGTCGGCTTCGAACTGTCGCTGGCCTGCGATTTCCGCATCGCTTCCGAGACCGCGCAATTCGCCTTGCCCGAGCAGAAGCTCGGCCAGATCCCCGGCTCCGGCGGCTCGGCGCGGCTGCAGAAGATGATCGGCATCACCCGCACCAAGGACATCGTGATGCGCTCCAAGCGCATCCCGGCGAAACAGGCGCTGGAATGGGGCATCGTCACGGATTGCGTTCCCGACAAGGACCTCGAAACCGTCACTGACAAGCTGGTCGATGAATTGCGGACCTTCTCGCCGATCGCGCAGCGCACCGCCAAGAAGCTGCTCAACGACACCGAGGACTCGACGCTGACCATTGCGATCGAGCTCGAGGGCCATTGCTACAGCCGGCTGCGTCAGTCGGACGATTTCAAGGAAGGCGTCGAGGCCTTCAATGCCAAACGGCCGCCGAAGTTCATCGGCCGCTGATCGGCGAACCAAACACAACACAACAATATTTGGGGGGATTTCAAATGAGCGTTGCTGAGGTGCAAGAGAGTACGATCATTGCGACCGCGGATAAGCGCCAGGCAACGAATGCGATGATCGCGTCGTTGCTTGGCTGGTCGCTCGATCTGTTCGACCTGTTCATCCTGCTGTACGTCGCGCCGGTCCTCGGCACGCTGTTCTTTCCGTCCAGCAATCCGACACTGTCGCTGGCCGCGGTCTATGCGTCCTTTGCCGTGACGCTGTTGATGCGCCCGGTCGGCTCAGCGGTGTTCGGCCATTATGCCGACCTGCATGGCCGCAAGGGCGCGATGCTGATCGCCATCGTCGGCGTCGGCGTCACCACGGCGGCGTTCGGGTTGCTGCCGACCATTGCGCAGGTCGGCGTGATCGCACCCGTGATCTTCCTCGTGCTGCGGCTGGTGCAGGGCGTCTTCGTGGGCGGCGTCGTCGCCTCCACCCACACCATCGGCACGGAATCGGTGCCGATGCAGTATCGCGGCTTGATGTCGGGCCTGATCGGCGGCGGCGGTGCGGGGATCGGCGCCCTGCTCTCCTCCGTCATCTTCCTGATCACGTCGTCGGTCTTTCCCGGCGATGCCTTCGCGGTCTGGGGATGGCGCTTCATGTTCTTCTCGGGTCTCTTAAGCTCGCTGCTCGGCTGGTTCATCTTCCGCGGCTTGGAGGAATCGCCCTATTTCCAGGAGCAGCAGCGGAAGAAGGCGGCGGCCAAGGCCTCTGCGTCTGCCTCGCCCGTGAAAGAGCTGTTCAACACGCACCGCAACGTGCTGCTGCTCAACCTCCTGATCACCTTCGGCGGCGGCGCCGGCTATTACCTCACCTCAGGCTATCTGCCGACCTTCCTCAAGGTCGTGAACGGCCTGCCGAACAACGTCTCCTCAATCATCCTGATGTGCGCCAGCCTGTCGGCGATCGTCTCGGCGGTCGCCATCGGCGCGCTGAGCGACCGGATCGGGCGCAAGAAGACGTTCCTGATCGTCGGTATCTGTACCATCGTGCTGCTGCCGGTCTGCTATCTCTCGCTGGCAAAAACCAGCGATCCGATGACGATGACGCTCTACGCATTGGCGATCGCCTTCATCGGCAATGCCGGATACGCGCCGGTGCTGATCTTCCTGAACGAGCGGTTCCCGACCGCGCTGCGCGCGACCGGCACGGGCCTGTCCTGGAATATCGGCTTTGCGCTCGGCGGCATGATGCCGACCTTCGTTTCGCTCGCGAGCGGCGGCACGGCGCAAATCCCGATGTCGCTTTCGATCTTCGCCGTCTGTGTGTTCGCCGTCTACACGCTCGGCGCCATCCTCAGTCCCGAGACCAAGGGCGAGTTTCGCTAGCAGCTCGCGGGAGATAAGTCCGAGATGATGTTGTTCGTACAGGCAAGGGCGTTTTGCGCCGCCATCATCGTGGCCGCCTCGGTGGTGGTGGCCGGCGGCGCCAAAGCGTCCGATTATCCGAGCCGGCCGGTGCAGGTCCTCGTGCCCTTTGCCGCCGGCAGCGCCAGCGACGTCATCACGCGTATCCTGCTCAACAAGATGGCAACGACGATGGGACAACCTTTCGTCGTTGACGATCGTCCGGGTGCCGGAGGGAACTCCGGAACCGCGTCCGCCGCGCGTGCCACGCCCGACGGCTACACGCTGGTCATGAGCACGTCCGGCCCTCTCGCCGCCAACAAGGCTCTCTTCAGGCAGCTCGGCTACGACCCGCAAAAGGATTTGGCGCCGATCTGCCTGTTCGCCACCATGCCGAACGTTGTCGTCGTCAATTCAAAACTCCCGCCGAAAACGCTGGCGGAATTGATCGACTACGCCAAGGCGCATCCCAAGCAGCTCAATTATGGCTCGGTCGGCGTCGGCTCCTCGCAGCATCTGGCCGGCGCCTATTTCGAGCAGCTGACGGGAACGGAACTCGTTCACGTCCCCTACCGGAATATCTCCGGCTATGCGCCGGACTTCATCTCGGGCCAGGTGCCGCTCGGATTTCAGCTGCTGCCGAACGTGCTCAGTCTGATCAAGAATGGCGACGCGCGTCCGCTTGCCGTTGCCAGCAGCAAGCGCATGACCGCGCTGCCCGATGTGCCGACGGCGGCCGAGGCTGGCCTGCAAGGCTACGAGAGCAGCGCCTGGCTCGCCCTGCTGGCGCCCGCAAATACCGACAAGGCCGTTGTGGAGAAGCTCTATGCGGCAGTCCAGGAAGCCATGAAGGATCCTGAGGTACGCGCCCTCTTTGTGCAGGAAGGCGCCGAACCGAGCCTGCTTGGCCCGGACGATCTCAAGGCGTTCATGGCGTCGGAGACGACCAAATGGGCTGACATCATCGGAAAGCTGAAGATCGATCCGATGTGACCGTGGTACTTCGATTGAGCATGATCTCCGCGCAAACGCTTCGCGTTTGTCGCGAGGGAAAACCGGTTTCCACTTTTCCGGATCATGCTCTAGCGTCCCCAGCGCAGCACCACCGGATCAAGCGAGCGGGCGATTTCGATCAGCCCCGCGCGCGTTGCCGGATGCAGCGGTTGCAGCGGATGGCGCACCGTGTCCGACTTGATCACGCCGCCCTCGCGCATCAGGACCTTGCAGGCGGCCAAGCCGCATTGGCGGTTTTCGTAGTTGATCAGCGGCAGCCAGCGTCCATAGGCGGCGATCGCCTCGTCGCGGCGGCCGGCGAAGAATGGATCCATGATCTGCCGGATACCGTCGGGATAGCCACCGCCGGTCATGGCGCCGGTGGCGCCGGCATCGAGGTCGGCCATCAGGGTGATCGCCTCCTCGCCGTCCCACGGACCTTCGATCACGGCCCCGCCGGCCGCGATCAGGCTTCGCAGCTTGTTCGCCGCACCTGCCACCTCGACCTTGAAATAGCGGATGTTGGCAAGCTCCTTCGCCATCCTCGCCAGGAAGTCGACCGAAAGCGGCGTTCCGGCAACCGGCGCATCCTGGATCATGACCGGAATGTTCACGGCGTCCGACACCACATGGAAGAATTCAAATATTCCGCCCTCCGGCACGCGGAAGGTCGCGCCGTGATAGGGCGGCATCACCATCACCATCGCCGCCCCCGCCTCCTCGGCCTGACGGCTGCGCGCCGCGCAGATCGCCGAGGAGAAATGCGTGGTCGTCACGATGACGGGAATGCGGCCGGTGACATGCTTGAGCACCGCGTACATCACGGTTTCGCGTTCGGCATCCGTCAGCACGAATTGCTCGGAGAAATTGGCGAGGATGCAGACACCCTGCGAGCCGGCATCGATCATGAAGTCGATGCAGCGGCGCTGGCCGTCGAGGTCGAGATTGCCGCTGGCATCGAAGATGGTCGGCGCGACGGGAAAGACGCCGCGATAGGGTCGTTTGGGGGTCATGATCAACAATTCCCTGGGAGCAGACGGAGAGTGGCTTGGCACTTGGCTTGGCGATGGTAGCCGAATCCGGGTCGTTGATCAGCTACCGCGATTGACGGCGTAGCATCTAGACACAATCGGCGTGGCAGCCCCGCTGAAAACGCCGCGCTTCCCTGTTCAATTCATTGTCGATTTTTCCGATTCACGGGGCATAATTCCCCCAAAGCAAAGAACACGAACGGGAAGAAACGATGACCATAAAATCCGCGGAAACGCGTGCGGCAGAAAAGGGAACCCATTTCGACGCCGTTGTGGTCGGCGCCGGATTTGCCGGCATGTACATGCTGCACCGGTTGCGCGGATTGGGCCTCAAGGCGCGGGTGTTCGAGGCCGGCGGCGGCGTTGGCGGCACCTGGTACTGGAATCGCTATCCCGGCGCGCGCTGCGACGTCGAGAGCATGCAGTATTCCTTCTCGTTCTCCGAGGAGCTGGATCAGGAATGGAGCTGGTCGGAGAAATATTCGCCGCAGCCCGAAATCCTGGCCTACGCCAACCACATCGCCGACCGCTTTGATCTGCGCCACAATATCGTGTTCGATACCCGCGTCACCAAGGCTGCCTTCGACAAAGCCGGGAGGTGCTGGCGCATCGAGACCGATCGCGGCGATGAGGTCAGCGCCCAATTCTGCATCATGGCCGTCGGCTGCCTGTCTGCGCCGAACCGGCCGCGCTTCGCAGGCATCGAGGACTTCAAGGGCCCGATCTACCATACCGGCGAATGGCCGCATGAAGGCGTCGACTTCACGGGCCTCCGAGTCGGCGTGATCGGCACCGGCTCGTCTGCGATCCAGTCGATCCCGATCATCGCCAGCCAAGCGAAGCAGTTGACGGTGTTCCAGCGCACCGCGACCTGGTCGGTCCCGGCCTGGAACGAAACGCTGACGCCGGAATACCTGAAAGAGGTGAAAGCGGATTATCCGGCGTTGCGGGCCAAGGCGCGAGCGCGCCCGACCGGCTTCTATTTTCAGTTCAACACCAAGCCGGCGCTGGAGGCGAACGCCGAGGAGCGCGAACGGCTCTACGAGGAAGCCTGGCAGCGCGGCGGCCTGCCCTTCCTCGGCGCCTTTGGCGACCTCCTGTTCGAGAAGGACGCCAACGACACCATCGCCGAGTTCGCGCGCCAGAAGATCCGCGGCATCGTCAAGGACCCTGCGACCGCCGATCTGCTCTGTCCGGAGAACGTGTTTGGCTGCAAGCGGCTCTGCGTCGATACCGGCTATTTCGAGACCTATAACCTGCCGCATGTGAAGCTGGTTGATGTTTCCAAAAAGCCGATTGAGCGCTTCACCGCCGGCGGCATTGTCGTTGACGACGTCGAATATCCGGTCGACGCCATAGTCTCCGCCACCGGCTTTGCGGCGATGACGGGCTCGTTCGACAAGATCGCGATCACCGGCCGTCATGGACTGACGCTGGCGGAAAAATGGCGCGCCGGGCCGCGCAGCTATCTTGGGCTGGCATCCGCGGGCTTTCCGAACCTGTTCATGATCACCGGCCCCGGCAGTCCTTCGGTGCTGGCCAGCATGATCCAGGCGATCGAGCAGCATGTCGACTGGCTGGTCGATTGCATCGGGCACATGCGCGACGTTGGTGCAACGACCATCGAGGCGCAGCTCGAGGAAGAGGACGCCTGGGTCGAGCATGTCAACGAGGTGTCCAAGGTCTCGCTGCGCTCGACCTGCAGCTCCTGGTATGTCGGGACCAACATTCCGGGCCGGCCGCGGGTGTTCATGCCCTATATCGGCGGCTTCCCGATCTATGTGCAGAAGTGCAACGAGGTCATGAGCAGCGGCTTCGATGGCTTCGTGCTGGAGGGGGCAGCCGCAACCAACAGCGCGCCGCGCGTGCGCTACACCGAACGCTGGCGCGTGCCGCTCGACATCGACGTGATCTCGCCGGCGGCCGTCGCCGCCCGGCGCGTGCCGGTGGTGTGATCGCTAGACTAGTACCCGGAATCAGAGCTGAGTGATACGGCGGCCCTTGAACCGGCGTTGACGGACCTTTTTCTTGGTCCAGACGAAGGGCGCGGCTTTGTCGT
>Ga0210387_10001670_pt1 | contig 16798 bp, 8 predicted proteins | sample IncBWC7OmetaG_FD_160108 | JGI IMG/M metagenome (GOLD analysis project Ga0210387, IMG submission 160108) | Forest soil microbial communities from Barre Woods Harvard Forest LTER site, Petersham, Massachusetts, United States - Inc-BW-C-7-O ...
GCGAGCCGCTCAGTGCCGCGCGCCCTGTCGAGACCGGCATTCCGAACGACCGTTTCGGCCATCTCAGCAACCGCCTCCCCCAAATTATTTTAAGCTTACAATAATTTCCGCGTCTGAAAAGAGGCAAGAGCGACCGAACAATGGGCAGACAGCCTGCCGCTTCGCGCCTTGCGGCCTGCGGATTCGTTTAACGGATAGACAACGCCTCCGCTTCGCCGGATGCTCACCGGCCACAGCCAACCGAAGGAGGGCGTCATGGCGGCACTTGAGAAAGGCATCACGGCGAACGGCGAGGGATATCGCGGCAAGACCTGGAACATCCTGGGCCAGATCTATTTTCCGAAGGCCGTGGCCGATTCCACGTTCGCCTTCGAGACCAACAGCGAGCCCGGCCAGTACGTGCCGGTGCATGTGCACCCGACCCAGGACGAGTTCATCCTGGTGCAGGAAGGCGTGCTTGATCTCAAGCTCGACGGCGTCTGGGTCAAGGCCAAGGCCGGCGACCTCGTGCGCATGCCGCGCGGCATCCCGCATGGCTATTTCAACAAGTCCGACAAGCCGGCACGCGCGCTGTTCTGGGTCTCGCCGATGCAGAAGCTGGAAGCGCTGTTCGACAAGCTGCACAACCTCACCGACCCGGCCGAGGTCGTGCGCATCTCGGCGCAGCACGAGGTGGATTTCCTGCCGCCCGAAGCCAACGACTAGCCTCAACCATTTCCCGACGAAGCCGACGGCGCGCTTGTCAAAAGCGCGAACGGCGTCGGCTGTCCTTTGCGAGAAGAGAGGAGGATCACATGGTAAGCCCGAAACAGGTTTGCGTGATCGGGGCCGGCGTATCCGGACTTGCGGCCGCAAAGGCATTTGCGATGCACGGCCACAAGGTCACCATCGTCGAGAAGAGCTCCGACCTCGGCGGCGTCTGGGATCCCGCGCGCTCCTATCCGGACGTGCAGACGCAAAGCCCCAAGGACCTCTACCGCTACACCGACAAGGCGATGCCGGACTCCTATCCGGAATGGCCGAAGGGGCCACAGGTCCATGCCTATCTCAGCGATTACGCGCGCGGCCACGGCCTCGAGAAAATGATGCGGCTCAAGACGGAAGTTGCCGGCATGAGCCGCTGCGCCGACGGCAAGCCTGGCTGGACGCTCGAACTCTCGGGGCCCGGCGGCAAGACAAAAGAGGACTTTGATTTCGTCGCGATCTGCACGGGGCAATTCAGCGAACCGCAGGCGCTTGCTCTCGCCGGCGAAGACGCATTCAAGACGTCGGGAGGACAAATCCTGCACTCCTCGCAATATGGCGACGCCGCGCTTGCCAAGGGACGCAAGATCGTCGTGCTCGGCGGCTCGAAATCGGCCACGGACATTGCCGTCAACGCGGTCAATTCCGGCGCGAGCGAGGTCACCATCGTCTATCGCGAGGCTGTGTGGCGTATCCCCTACTTCATCGGCGGCCTGGTCAATTTCAAGCGCATCCTCTACATCCGCGCGCAGGAGCAGATGTTTGCGAGTTGGGGCATCGGCGCAGGCGCCCGGCTCGCGCACGCGATCGCCAAGCCTTTCGTATGGGCGAACTGGCGCGGGCTGGAGAGTTTGCTCAAGGCACAGCTCAAGCTCGCCAAATGCAAGATGGTGCCGAAGACCCGGATCGAGGACGGCGTCAACTGCTCGGTGCCGATCGCAACCCCCGACTTCTACCCGATGGTGGCGGACGGCCGCATCAAGGCGATCTGCGGCACCTTCGACCATTATGAGAGCGGCAGCATCGTCATGAGCGCCGGCGAGCGCGTGGCCGCCGACGTCGCCGTGCTCGCGATCGGTTACAAGCTCGGCGTGCCGTTCCTCCCCGAGGAATATCGCAACAAGCTCGTCGAAGCCGACGGGCAGTACCGGCTCTATCGCCTGATCGCCAATCCCGACCTGCCCGATCTCGGCTTTGTCGGTTTCAACTCCAGCTTCTGCACCGTGCTCTGCGCCGACATGGCGGCACAATGGCTGGTGCGCTATGCCGACGGCCAGCTTGCCAATCAGCCAAGCGCCAAGCAGATGCACGACAACATCGAGATGATGCTGCACTTCAAGCGCGTCGAGCGGCCGGCGGCGGGCGTCTATGGCGGCCTGTGCGTCGCACCTTATCACTACAAGCATTTCGACGAGTTGCTGGCCGACATCGGCGCGACCAAGCGCAGCCGCGGGCTGAAGGAGATGTTCACGCCGCCCGATGCGGATGCCTATGCCGGGTTCCTGGCCTCGGCGCCGGCCTACAAAGCCGTGGCCTGACCTGCCTTGCGCCCCTCCCGGGCCTGTGTTCGTCCAACCATTTGCCTTGTACGATCGTACAAGCTAAGACGGTGGCCCTCGGGAGGAACAATCATGAAAAATCGCGCTCACCTTCGTGCGCTGGCGCTCGGCTTTGCCGGCGCCGTGCTGCTCACTGCCACCGCCAATGCCGCCGAAGTCCGGGTGATGATCTCGGGCGGGCTGACGGCCGCCTTCAACGCTCTGGTGCCGATGTTCGAGAAACAGACCGGCAACAAGGTGCTGGTCGCCTACGGCCCGTCGATGGGCACCACCACCAACGCCATTCCGGTGCGCCTCGACCGCGGCGAGCCGGCGGATGTGCTGATCATGGTCGGCTATGCGCTCACCGATCTTTCGAAGAAGGGCAAGGTGGTTGCCGGCAGCGAGGTCGAGCTCGTCAAATCTCCCATCGGCGTCGCGGTGAAGGCAGGTGCGCCCAAGCCTGACATCAGCTCGGCGGATGCGGTCAAGCGCGCGCTGCTCGCGGCCAAGACCATTGCCTATTCCGACAGCGCCAGCGGCGTCTACGTCTCCACCGAGATGTTCAAGAAGCTCGGCATCGAGGACGAGATGAAGGGCAAGGCGCGGCAGATTCCGGCAACCCCCGTCGGCGAGATCGTCGCCAAGGGCGAGGCCGAGCTCGGCTTCCAGCAGATCAGCGAATTAAAGCCGGTCCAAGGCATCGACATCATCGGCCCCCTGCCCGATCCCCTGCAGAAGATCACGGTGTTCTCGGCCGGCATTGCGACGGCCTCGAAGGAGCCCGAGGCCGGCAAGGCGCTGATCAAGTTCCTCACATCATCCGCGGCACGCGACGAGATCGTCAAGAGCGGCATGGATCCGGTCGCGATGGCCGCGACGCATTGAGAGTCACCTCGCCCCGCTTGCGTGGGGTGAGGGGGACTCACCACGAGTCCTACTCTCACCTTTTGCGTGGAGCCCTTCACCCCAACCCTCTCCACGCAAGAACGGGGAGAGGGAGAACAGCGAGCCTACTGCGTCCTTATCGGCTTGTCCTTGAGTCCGTTATCATCGAACGCCTTGCGCAGGGTGCCGTTCGTGATCGCGTCGGTCATGAATTTCGTCACGAACGCCAGCGATTGAGGATGGTTTAGCGGCACCGCGACCGCGGTGACTGTCTTCTTGAAGGTCTCGTCCAGCACTTTCGTGCCCGGGATCTTCTTCGCCATGTCATTAAGCTGATCGCGTGACAGCGCGAAAGCGTCGACCTCGCCGCTCTTCAGGACTGTCATGATCTCATCGACGTCCTGGTACTCCACCACTTTCGCCTTTTTCAGGTGAGCCCTGGCGCCACGCATGGTGGTCGTGTTGTATTCCGCGGCGACCACAACGCCGGGCTGATCGAGGGCAGCGAAATTGGTGATCGTCGATCCGGACTTGACGATGTAGGTCGCATCCGCGACCTCATAGACCGGGCCGAACGACATCTTGGTCGTCCGCACAGCGTCCTGCGGCAGGAACGCGACGTCCCACTCGCCCTTCGCAGCAACATCGGTGATCTGCCCGGAGTTCTGGAACGCGACGTATTCGACGCCCACGCCAAGTTGCGCGGCCATCTCCTTGCCTAGCGTGACCGGGACGCCAGCGTAACCCGTTTCGGTCTTGGTGCTCCAGAACGCTCCGCCGGCGGAGCTAATGGCGATCGCCACGCGCAATTTGCCGGTTGGCGCGATTTCGCCCTTCAAATCGTCGGCCTTCGCCGGCATCGCCATGATCGCGACACCGAGTGCAAGACCAGTCAGCCATGGCAGAGATCGATACGACATTTCCTTCCCCGTTCTTTTTTCAGCGGGTCCTGTAATTGCTAGAGGCCCTCATTGTCCTTGATACCAACCGGCGTTGGAAGCGCAAATTCCCTGCCGACCGATAAAATCGTCACACCATGTTTATGGGATGTCGCGCTGCAATGTGTGCGTTTATCGGTCAGCCCTCTCCGCGGTTCCACTGCGGGCGGATTGTTGCTATTGATGCGAGCGGGAGGCCTGCTCGCAGGCATTGAAATAATGGGGTTGCGCAAATGAATCCTGCACGTCCGTTCCATCCCGGGCTGATCGAAGGCAGGCATTTTGCGCGAATTGCCGTCGCAGCCTTTGCCGGCATGACGCTCGCCGGCTGCGAGCAGAACACCTATGTCGCCCCGCCGCCGCCGAAGGTCGATGTCGCCCTGCCGCTGAAGCAGAAGATCACGCGCTATCTCGAGGCGACCGGCAACACCGCGCCGATCAAATCGGTCGATCTGGTGGCGCGGGTGCAGGGCTTCCTGGAAACGATCAACTACAAGGACGGCGAACTCGTCAAGGAAGGCACGACCCTGTTCACGATCGAGCCCGAGACCTACAAGCTGAAGCTCGATCAGGCGCAGGCGGCGCAGGTCGGCGCGGAAGCCTCGGTGAAGCAGGCCGAAGCCGACTTCAAGCGGCAGACCGATCTCGTCGCCCGTCAGGCGGTGTCGCAGGCAACGCTCGATACGTCCACTTCGACCCGCGACAATGCGCAGGCCAATCTGCAGCAGGCGCAGGCCAACACCAGGATCGCCGAGGTGAACTACGGCTATACCAAGGTGACGGCGCCGTTTGACGGCTACGTGACGGCGCATCTCGTCTCCATCGGTGAGCTGGTCGGCGCGTCCTCGCCGACACAACTCGCGACCATCGTGGCGCTCGACCCGATCTATGTGAACTTCAATGTCAACGAGCAGGACGTGCTGCGTATTCGCGCCGAGGCCCTTCGCCACGGAGTCACTGTGGCCCAGCTGCGCCAGCTTCCGGTCCAGGTCGGATTGCAGACGGACCAGGGCTATCCGCACGAAGGCAGGCTCGACTACATCGCCCCCACCGTCAGCCAGTCGACCGGCACGCTCGCGGTTCGCGGCATCGTGCCCAATCCCGACCGCACCATGCTGCCCGGCTATTTCGTGCGCGTGCGCGTCCCCTATGACCAGCAGAGCGACGCGCTACTGGTCCCCGATACCGCGCTCGGTAGCGACCAGGGCGGACGCTACGTGCTGGTCGTCACCGCCGACAACACCGTCGAGCAGCGCAAGGTCGAGATCGGGCCGATCGAGGACGGCGCGCTGCGCGTGATCGAGACCGGACTGAAGCCGGACGACCGCGTGGTGATCGCGGGCCTGCTCAGGGCCATTCCCGGCCAGAAGGCCGATCCGCAATCGCAGAAGATCGAAGCGCCCAAGGCTGACAACGTAACGGCTGACGCCGCCAAGCCGGACAACGCCAAGCTGGACAACGTCAAGCCGGACGATTCCAAATCAGACGCTTCCAAGCCATCGTCCAGGTAGGACCGGCCCATGATCTCCAAATTCTTCATCGAACGACCGGTCCTGTCCAACGTCATCGCGTTGCTAATGATCCTGATCGGCGGCGTCGCGCTGTTCAGTCTCGCCGTCGCGCAATATCCCGATGTGGTGCCGCCGACCGTGCAGGTCACCACCCGCTATCCCGGCGCCAGCGCCAAGACCGTGGTCGACACCGTGGCGCTGCCGATCGAGCAGCAGGTCAACGGCGTCGAAGACATGCTGTACATGCAGTCCTACAGCGGCGCCGACGGCACCTATACCCTCACCGTGACCTTCAAGATCGGCACCGATCTCAACTTCGCACAGGTGCTGGTGCAGAACCGCGTCTCAAGCGCGCTGTCGCAACTGCCCGATGCGGTACAGAACCAGGGCGTCACGGTCCAGAAGAAGTCGACCTCGATCCTCCTGTTCGTGACGCTGACCTCGCCCGACGCCAAGTATGACAGTCTCTATCTCAGCAATTACGCCACCATCAACCTGAAGGACGAGTTGTCGCGGCTGCCTGGGGTGGGCAACGTCACGGTGTTCGGCGCCGGGCAATATTCCATGCGGATATGGCTCGATCCGAACAAGATGCAGTCCCTCGGACTGATGCCGCAGGACGTCGTGCAGGCGATCCAGCAGCAGAGCCAGCAGGTGACCGCGGGCCAGGTCGGCATGCCGCCGACACCGCCGGACCATGCCTTCCAGATCACGCTCAATGTCAACGGCCGGCTCGACGATGCGAGCCAGTTCGGAAACATCATCCTCAAGACCGGCAACAATGGCGACGTGACGCGGGTACGTGACGTCGGCACGGTCGATCTGGGTGCGCAGACCTACAGCCAGATCTTCTCGCTCAACAAGCAGCCCGCCGTCGGCATCGGCGTGTTCCAGTCGCCCGGCGCCAACGCGCTGGAGGTGGAGAAGGCCGTCGAGAAGAAGATGGCGGAGCTGTCACGCGCCTTCCCGCAAGGGATCAAATACGACACGCCGTTCGATACCACCAAGTTCGTCTCCGCCTCGATCAACGAGGTCTACAAGACCCTGATCGAGGCTGGCCTGCTCGTGCTGGTCGTGATCCTGGTGTTCCTGCAGGACTGGCGCGCCATGCTGGTGCCGGCGACCACCGTGCCGGTCACCATCATCGGCGCCTTCGCGGCGATGGCGGCGCTCGGCTTCACCATCAATCTCTCGACGCTGTTTGCGATCGTGCTGGCGATCGGCATCGTGGTCGACGACGCCATCGTCGTGGTCGAAGGCGCGGCGCACAATATCGAGCAGGGCATGTCCGGCCACGACGCCGCGATCAAGGCGATGGACGCGCTGTTCGCGCCGATCGTCGGCATCACGCTGGTCCTGATCTCGGTGTTCCTGCCGGCCTCGTTCCTGCCGGGATTGACCGGCCGCATCTACGCGCAGTTCGCGCTGGTGATCGCCGCTACCGCGCTGCTCTCCGCCATCAACGCCGCGACGCTGAAGCCGACGCAGTGTGCGCTCTGGCTACGCCCGCCGGTACCGATGGAGAAGCGCAACTTCTTCTATCGCGGCTTCAACAAGGTCTATAACAAGCTGGAGCGCGGCTATGTGCGGTTGATCGGCTCGCTTGCGAAGCACGCCACCACCTCCGTCATCGCGGCGCTGATCCTGATCGCGATCGGCTTCTACGGCCTGGCGCGGGTGCCGACCGGCTTTCTGCCGATCGAGGACCAGGGCTACCTGATCGCGGCGGTGCAGTTGCCCGATGGCGCAGCGCTCGACCGGACGCAGAAGGTGCTCGACAAGGTCAGCGACATCATCGGCAAGTCACCTGGCGTGGCGCAGGTCATCACCATCGCCGGCATCTCCGCGCTCGACAACAGCGCGAGCCTTGCCAATGCCGGCGTCGCCTACGTCATCCTGAAGGACTGGGACGCGCGCGGCCCCGGCGAAAATTTGCGCTCGCTGGTGTATGGGCTGAATGACAAGGTCGCGACCATCATGGAAGCGCGCACGCTGGTGCTGCCGCCGCCGCCGATCCAGGGTATCGGCAATGCCGCCGGTTTTGCCATGCAGGTCGAATTGCGCGACGGTAACAGCGATTATGCCAAGCTGCAGGCGATCACGGGCGAGATGGTCCGCGGCGCGCTGAGCCAGAGCGCACTGCAGCGCGTGCAATCGCCGTTCCGCGCGACCGTGCCGCAATTCGACGTCGAGATCGACCGCGTCAAGACCCAGACCCTGCACGTCACCACCGACCAGGTGTTCTCGGCGCTGGCAGGCTATCTGGGCTCGTCCTACGTCAACCAGTTCAACAAGTTCGGCCGCGTGTTCCAGGTCTATACCCAGGCCGATCCGGACGCCCGGCTAACGCTTCGCGACATCCAGAACATGACGGTGCGCAACTCGAATGGCGACATGATCCCGATCGGCACGCTTGCCAAGATCACGCCGTCGGTCGGCCCCTCGCTGATCAGCCTCTATAACCTCTACCCGTCCGCAACCATCGTCGGCCTGCCGGCGCAGGGTTACAGTTCCGGCCAGTCGCTCGGCCTGATGGAGCAGATCGCGGACAAGACCCTCCCGCCCGGCGCCGGCTATGAGTGGACGGCGATGTCCTATCAGGAGAAGGCCGTTTCGAACCAGATCTACTACACGTTCGGGCTCGCCATGCTGCTGGTCTATCTCGTGCTCGCCGGACAGTATGAGAGCTGGTATGCGCCGATCTCGGTCATTCTCGCCGTGCCGCTGTCGCTGCTCGGCCCGATGGCGGTGCTTGAGGGGCTGAAGATCGACAACAACCTCTATGTCCAGATCGGCCTGATCCTTTTGATCGCGCTGTCGGCCAAGAACGCGATCCTGATCGTCGAGGTCGCGCTCGAGCTGCACCACGCAGGCAAGTCGGTCCTTGAGTCCGCGATCGAGGCTGCGCGCGCCCGCTTCCGTCCGATCCTGATGACGTCGTTCGCCTTCATCCTCGGCGTGGCGCCGCTGGTGCTTGCGACCGGCGCCGGCGCCAGCGCGCGCAAATCGATCGGCATCACTGTGTTCTCCGGCATGCTCGCCTCGACCTGCCTTGCCGTGCTGTTCGTGCCGGCGTTCTTCGTCGTGGTGCAGCGTTTCGAGAACTGGCGCGTGGGGAAAAAGGTAGCCAACGCCGTGCCGCAGGCCGGTTCATAACGCGTGATGCGATCAAGGGCGGCAGATATTGTGCGGCTCTGTCCACAATTGAACTTGCTATCCGCTCTCCGCCGTTGCCCAAAAAAACTTTTTCCATTCCTGCTCCAGCCGCGCCAGCGCGTCATCAAGCGGCGGCACTGAGAAACCGCCGTCAGTCTCGGTCAGCAGATCAAGGCGTTTCAGCCGCGCCAATGCCTCGTCGATCTCGAAATCGGTCGAGACGCCGAACGCATGGGTGAGAAGCGCCTCCGCGCTTGTGTCGAGTTCCTCGCGCGTCAGGGGCGTTTGCGCCGTCAGCAGGCAATAGTAGGCAAGCAGGGCCTCTTTCCAATCCTGGTCCTCCGCCTCGCCGACAATGTAGGTGAATATGCCGGAATTATTGTTGACATTACGGTAGTAGATATTGTCGGTCAGCTGCTTCTGATGGATCAGCGACTGCCGGTGGAAATTTCCCCACTGCCGCAGCAGGAAGGCGCCGAGCGCAAACAGGCCGCTTAGCGCAGCCAGCGCCTGCTCGGTGTCCCTATCGTGGATCGTGCCCGTGACCCCGAGATAGAAGCCGGCGACGACAAACAGCACGGCCATGGTCGAGGCGAGCTTGAGAAGGATCGGCACGCCGCCGACCAACGCCGGCACGCCCAGTGCAAGCTGATCGAACAAGCTCATGACCACGCGTACATTGGGAAACAGCGCCTTCAGATCAGCGCGGGCAATATGGCGGAAATATTTGAACAGCACCGCGCCGCTGCGGATTTTCTGTCCGCTTTGCCGGGCGCTCGCCAATGCCTTGCCGGCAACGGCCGGTGTCAGCCGATCGGGTTTGGTCGCGACCATCAACACCACGTCGTCATAGACCACGACCTGGAGCTGACGACGGCGCAGGCCAAACCAGATGGGGAACTCGATGGTCTCGGTGTGGTGCCCACGACGGAACATGCGGACGTCTCGATAGTCCTCGATCGGCGCCTTGATCTTCACCCGCACCCGGGCGCGCTCCGCAAAGGCGCGTGTGATCTCGTCATGCGCGATCTCGACGAAGTTGGCGTCCGTCACGACACGGACGAACTCTTCGCTCAGGCCGCGGTAGGCCGCCTCGAAATCTCTTGCGGGGCCGCCAGCCTGCGGATCGATCTCCGGATCGAACTGAAAATACGAGTCGCGCAGCCGATCGAGTTCTTCAAAATACTGGTAGTGAAAAATGGCGCCGAGCGTGCGGGCCAATTGCCTGAATCTGGCCTGCCCGGCTTCGTCAAGGCGGCCCTCGGCGATCAGCCCGCCGATCAACTCCGACTTCCGCAGCAGAATGACACGGTCCCGCTGTTCGGGCGCGGCTGGATCGCCGCCCGCCGCGGCCGGTTCGGAACGCATAACGACCTTCTTGTCCATGCCGACTGCAATCTCTACACGCGCCGCGACGCCATGGCTTCTATCGTGAAAACATAACTTGATTGCGACCGCTCCGTCATCCGGGGATTCAAGCGGCGCGGGTTTCCCCGGGGAGAGCGGGGCGAGGGAGCAGACCGAGCGCCGCGGTTCCAATTCAGGCTGAATTCGTGGTGGCTCAGACCTCGACGCGGAAACCGACCTCGATCACGGCATCATGCGGGATCTTGAAGAAATCGGGCGCGCGGCTGGCGATACTGTGCAGGAACGAGAACAGCGCGAAGGTGAACGGATCGACCGCCGAGCCGCTCACGCGCCGAACAATCGTCTCATGCGCGAGATAGTAGTTCTTGTGGTCGAGGTCGGCATCGAAGCCGAGCTTGTTGCAGTTGATCAGCGTCAACGGAATGTCCGGCGTCTGCATGAAGCCGAGCCGGACCTGGATGCGGTAGAAGCCGTGTCCGAGACGATGCACGGAATGGCGCTCGCCAAAGGGCACGCGCGGCCGGCGATCGGACACGAAGGTCAACAGCACCACGGTCTGGTGCAGCACGCGATTATGCTCGATATGGCGCAGCAGCATCGGTGAGGCGCCGTGCTCGACCTTGGTGAGCCAAACGCCCATGCCCGGGGCGCGGCCGATCACGGCCTTGCCGGAATAGTCGAGAAACTCCTTCAATGGCATCGACATCTCGTGCAGCCTATGCCGGACTTCTGCGGCCCCTTTTCGCCACGACAGCATTAGCGTCGCGATCAACGTTCCGACCAATAGCGGAAACCAGCCGCCCTCGACGATCTTCAGCGAGTTCGACACCAGGAAGGTGGCATCGATCGCGCCGAAGACCGCGATCACGGGAATGGCGAGGCCACGCGGCCATAGCCAGCGCGAGATGGCCACACGATAGAGCAGCACGGTCGTAACCAGCATGGTGCCGGAGACGGCGATGCCATAGGCGGCTGCGAGGTTGTCCGACGAGCGGAATAACACCACCGTCAGGAGCGTTCCTGCCATCAAGAGCCAGTTGGCGGCCGGGACGTAAATCTGTCCGGCCTCGTCGAACGAGGTTGGTGTGATGCGTGCCCGCGGACATAGGCCCATTTGCATCGCCTGCCGCGTCAGTGAAAACACGCCAGAGATCAGCGCCTGTGAAGCGATGATGGTTGCGAGCGTCGCGAGCGCCACCATCGGAATCAAGGCCCAGCCGGGCGCGAGCTTGTAGAAGGGATTATCGGCGGATGCGGGATCGTTGAGGATCAGCGCGCCCTGCCCGAAATAGTTCAGGAGCAGCGCCGGCAGCACCAGGACGAACCATGCGCGCCGGATCGCAATCGCGCCGACATGGCCCATGTCGGCGTAGAGAGCCTCGCCGCCGGTCAGCGCCAGGAACACCGCACCGATCACGACAAAAGCGACCTTCGGATCGCTGCCAAGAAAATGCGCCGCTTCGAGCGGGTTAACCGCCCGCAGGATCGCCGGCGCTGCGATGATGTTGGCGGCGCCCAGAAGGCCGATCACGACGAACCAAACCACCATGACCGGCCCGAACAGCTTGCCGATACTCCCGGTGCCGTGGCGCTGGATCATGAAGAGGCCGACGAGGATCGCGAGCGTGGCCGGCAGGATGAAATGCTCGAAGCTCGGCGCCACCAGCTTCAACCCCTCCATCGCCGACAATACGGAGATCGCTGGCGTGATGACCCCATCGCCATAGAGCAGCGATGCGCCGACCACGCCGAGCAAGACCAGGAGCGGGAGCCGCGCGCCATCGGCGACCCGGTCGGCGGCGACAAGGGAGAGCAGTGCCAGGATGCCGCCTTCGCCTTCATTGTCGGCGCGCAGGATGAACACCACGTATTTCAGCGAGACCATGGCGATCAGCGCCCAAAGAATGAGCGACACGATCCCGGTCACCTCGGCCGGGCCGGGAGCCACATGGCCGAGCCCGGAAAGCGCTACCTGGAACGCATAAAGCGGGCTGGTGCCGATATCGCCAAACACCACGCCGAGCGCGGTCAGCGCCAAAAACCACGGGCTGCCCGTGTGATGCAGGTATTTCGGCTGATCGACAACGGACTCCGGATGGCCGAAGCCGACGCCTCCCACCGAGCGATCGATCAAGCCGCTCACCGCCGCACCTCACAGAGGACCGATGTCCCGTCTCTGCGAAATGCAAGCGGCGTGCCGGACTATGCGCTCAGCAGATCACCACGCGTAGCGCGCCACTCCCTTGCCCGCGTAGGACTGGGTGGTGTTGGAGAACTCGCCCTCGAAGCTTGCCGCGAGCGAGAAGCCGTTCAGCCACTTGACCTCGGCGGTCGCGGTCGTCAGCGCCTTATCGGCCGACTGCGCGGCGCCGTTGACCACGAAGGAAGCGCCCGGCAGCGTCTGGAACGTTGCGCCGACCGTGCGATCGGTGTCGTAATCGTGCGCCCAGGCAAGCCGACCGCGCAGGGTGAAGATCGAGCTCGTCAGAGCCGAGGACCGGTCGGTGCGCACACCGAGCTCGGTTCGCGGCGCCGTCACGCTCTTGGCGCCGTAAGCCAGCGCGAAGTTGTTGGTGCCAACGGTCGCCTGTTCGGCATAGGCCGGCAGGTCGAACGTCGTGAACTGCGCGGCGGCGTAAGGCGTGATGCCGGCCCACGGCGTCACGTAGCGGTAGCCGCCTTCGACACGGCCAGAATAGGCGTTGGCGTTGAATTTCGCCTGCAACTGGTCGAAGCCGGCCACCGTTACGTTACGGTTCGTGGTGATGTCCTGCCAGCCATAGGCCAGCACGGCGCTGACATAGGCGGGGCCTGATGTGTGACGAACAAAGGCGCCGGCCTGGAACAGATCCGACCGCCCGCTGCCGGCATTGTTGGCAACGCTGAAGCTGGTGCCGCCGCCGGCGAACGCAAAGCCCGCGATGGTGTTGGGCGAGAGCAGATAGTCGGCGCCGACCGCACCACCGGCGATGCTGCTGGTCGTGCCGTTCGTCCCGAGCGCGGCATTGCCATCGGTGGTCTGCGAACCGCCGAAGCCTGCAGTCCACACGCTCCAGCGCGGATCAAAAAGCTGATTGCGCGGCACGGCCTTGGTGATCATGGCATAGGCGTCGTTTGCGCCGGCGGAGCGCTTGCGTGCGGCCGACGCATAGGAGCTGACGTCATCGTCGGCGTAACCGGTCGCGCCCGGCTGCGACGGCCCGCCGCTACGTCCGCCGATAAAGGGATCAAGCAGCGTGCCCATGAATTGCGTCATCGCGTCGAAGGTCGTCTGCAGCGATGCAGTCCCGATCTCGCCCGACAATTGGCTGAGCACGCCCGGCAAGGCCGAGGGCGACACATTCAACAGATTGGCGAAGCCCCCGGGCAGCGATCCGTTTGAATTGACGCCGCGGTCGATGGCCGATGCGACCGCAAACTGGTTGCCGTTGAGCCCGCCGGTCCGCTCAAGCCCGAGCGAAAGCGTCAGCGACACGTTGGTCGGACTGTAGGCCAATGCGCCGACGACGTAGGTCGGCAGCGCCAGCGAATTGAACTGCGTGCCGCCGAGGCCGCCATTGGCGGTCAGGATCGTGTAGGCCTGGTTGAACTTGTAGGTGCCATCGCTCGAGACGACCTGCACCGTGCCCGCAAGTGCCGCCGTTCCCGAGACCTTGGTCAGGTCCGATCCGGTCTGCGAGACTTGAACGAGATAGGTCGCGGCCGTCGTGAAAGCGAGATTGCCGGCGACGCTTAGTGTGCCGATGGAATTCCCCGGCGACAGCGTGCCGCCATTGACGAACGTATTGCCAACCGTGCCGTTGCCGCCGAGCGTGCCGCCGGCATTGACCGTGGTCAGGCTGGACGACGCGATCGACCCGTTCACGCTCAAAAGGCCGCCATTCACGGTGGTCGTACCGGTATAGCTGCTGGTGCCAGTCAACTGCTCCGCGCCGCCGCCGGTCATGACCAGCCCGCCGGTGCCGGAAATGACGCCGGCGTAGCCGAAGGTGTTTCCGCTTCCGACATTCAGCGTCAACTTGTTGTTGTTGAGCGCAACAGCCGTGTTGTTGCCGGCCTCGTCCATCAATCCCTGAATGATGTTGTTGGCGAGAAGCGCCAGCGTCGCCGTAACCGATCCGCCGGCCGGCGCAGCCCCGATGCCGGTTGGGCCGCCGACGCGGCCGAGATCGACGCCGCTGCTGCTCGCGATCGCATTGGCGACGCCGAGCGTCAGCGTGCCGGCCTCGATGAAGGTGCCGCCGCTATAGGCCTGCACCTTGGCAAACGTGACATTGCCGCTATTGGTGCCAGAGGAGTCGTCCTTGACGAAGCTGCCCGACAGCAGCGGACCAGTGGTCGCCTCCATCTGGCGGGCGTCGCTGATCACGCCGTTATAGGTGCCGCTGGTCGATTGATCGAACACGACCAGACCGCCGGCATTGGCGATGTTGGCATTGCCGGAGGAGACATTGGCGGTGGTGAGATCGAGCGTCGAGCCCTGCTCGATGACCGTGCCACCGGAGTAGGTGTTGGCGGTGCTGGTGAGCTTCAGGGTGCCGCCGATCAGATGCAGGATGCCGCCCGAACCGGGGCTCGCACCGTCCTGCACGGCGTTCGCGAGCACGCTGCCGCCACCCTCTGCGAATTGCACTTCGCTCCCGTTGTTCAGCGTGATGGTGTTCGACGCGACGACGGTGCCGTCCTTGCTCGAAAACGCCGCGGCGGTCAGCCTGAGAACGCCGCCGTTCACGACGATGGTACTGCCTACAGCAAGGTCCAACCCGGGGGTGGAGGGGGTGGTGCTCTTGGAAGTTATGCCCGACAGGTCCAGGAGCCCCGAGCCGTTCTTGGTCAGCGCACCGACGACCGCCGCGCCGGTCTCGCTAATCCCGCTCGATAGGGTCGAGTTAAAGTTCTGGCTGTCACCGATCGTGAGCGCAGCTCCGCCGCTTAAGGTGATGGAGCTGTTGGTACCGGCGCTGTTGAGCGAGGCGAAGGTGTTGTTGGCTGAGAGGGTCAGGATTGCGGCCGAGGGACTGGACTTGACGTTCGAGAGATTGACGCTGCTGACATTGCTCAGGGCGTTCGCCACTGTAATGTTCAACGTCCCGGAGTCGACATTGACCACGCCGGAAAATCCGCTGGATACCGCTCCCAATGTCAACGTACCGGTTCCAGCAAGGGTGAGGCCGTTGGTTCCGGTAAGCGCCGCCGTCACCACCGTCGTACCACGGACAACGACAACCGCTTCGCTGCCTCCGAAGGCCAGCGTACCTCCGGTGATCGCGGCACTGCTGCCGCTGAGGATCAAGCCAGCGGGATTGGTGCCATCACCCAGGGTCAGCGTGTGGCCGGTGGCTGTGATGACCGCGCCGGAGTCGACCTTAAGGGCGTAAGCGTGCGCGTCGGCCGCCAACGTCGCATTGCCCGTCTGCTCAACCACGTCGGTCGCAGTCGCGACCCTGATTCCGCCCGATGATCCCGAACCGGTCTGGGTATAGGTGGCCACGCCGTAACCGGTCGCAGAATTGTAGGTCGCGAAATTGAAGCGATTGTTGCCCGCAGACGCTCCGTTAGAGACGGAGTTGCTGCCCAGGTTGATGATCGTCCAGGGAGAGACGATGCCGTTAGTAAGAGTCGGCGCGGCTGTGGAAACAACTTTTTCTGACGCGCCAAGCGTCGTGCCGCTGGTCACCGAAGTCGGTGTGATGAAGAGCGTCGACCGGTCCGTCCGGACCACGCCATTCGTCAAGGTCACGGTCTCTCCAGCCGTGCCGCCGGTGAGCGCCAATGTCGCCGTCGCACCGTTGGTATTGCCTGTATTCGAACCGCTGATGTTGAACGATGCGAACGTCACGGCGCCGGCGGTCGTCGTACTGCTGTTGGTGACGGTCAGCGTCCGCTGGACGTCCGTCAGATTGCCCCAGCTCGTCGTGAAGCCATCGACATCGAACGCGCTGCTGCCACCGAGGAAGATGTTGCGTTCCGGTGCAGCAAAGGACGCGCCGGCCTGCAACGTACCGCCGTTCAGCTCGACCTGCCCGATCGTGACCGCCGGCCCCGTGGTGTTGCCGAGCGCGGCATCGCTCATAACCTTTACGATCGGCGCGCCGCTGTTGCCGATGATGATGTTGCCGTAGAAATAGGGACTTGCCGTCGAAAGGGTCAAAACGCCCTTCCCGCTTGTGCTGGTGTCGTCGATCGTGAGGTCGGACACACCGGTGGCGTTGCCGAGCCCGACGCCGTTGGTCCCGAGCGAGACGAGTTGGCCGGTTAGGGTGGTGACATAGCCGTTGAGGTTGATGGCCGCCGCCTCGCCGTCAACCGCAATCGGTCGGTTGAGCGAGAATGTCGCGCCATTTCCGTACACCGACGCGCCGCCTCCGTTCAACGTGCCGAGCGTCAGCGTTCCGTTACCTTCGGTGAGGCTGTTAAAAATGATGCCGTTCGCGGCCTGGACGCTGGCCTTGATGTTGTTGGGGTCGATGGTCGCGCCGGCGGCCGAAGCGGCGCCAAGCGATGCGTCGCTGGCGATGATCAGGTTGCCCGCCAAGATCGATGTGCCGCCGGTATAGGTGTTGGCGCCCGAAAGGGCCACGCTGAAGCCGGCGTCATTGCCGAGTTGCATGACGAAACCGGTGTTCGGCGTGCCGATGATGATCGGGTTGGCCGC
>Ga0210387_10001671_pt1 | contig 16778 bp, 11 predicted proteins | sample IncBWC7OmetaG_FD_160108 | JGI IMG/M metagenome (GOLD analysis project Ga0210387, IMG submission 160108) | Forest soil microbial communities from Barre Woods Harvard Forest LTER site, Petersham, Massachusetts, United States - Inc-BW-C-7-O ...
ACTGAATCAGGCCGCCGGTCGCGTTGCGACCGAAGAGCGTTCCTTGGGGGCCTTTCAGGACCTCCACACGGTCCAAATCGAAAAGCTGAAAATCGAGGCTCGCGAGCGCGCCTTTGTAAACCTCATCAACGTAGACTGCCGACGGGCTTTCATTGTAGGCACGAAAGTCGTTGAGTCCGACGCCGCGGATCGCAATATTAGGGATGTTTCCCTCACCGGAAACCGGGGCTATCTGCAGACCGGGCGTAAACCGAGCGAGATCCATGCTGCTCTCTGCGCCCAGCGCACGAAGCTCATCGCCGGCGAAAGCGGTGACGGCAATCGGGGTGGTCTGAATCGACTCCTCGCGTCTACGCGCAGTAACGACTATCGCCACAATGCCTTGCGCCTCATCCGCGCCTGGAGAGGGGGGCCCGGAGGTTTCTGCAGCGCCGGCTACAATCGAGCCAAGGCTCGCGATCAGAGAAATCGCCGTCACGCGAATTCGTGGGATCGTCATGTCGGGCTTGAGGCTAACACATCAATGTTTAGCACAGGTGAAACCATAAGTGACGGTCTGTATCGGCCAACGCGGGGTGTAAGGTGCGGTTATGCCGCGATAGTCGCGGAAATGTGGTCATGCCGAGGCCAAATTGCTAGTCTTCCGACCATGAATTGGGTCACCATCATTTTTTCCATGACCGCGTCGGCGTGTTTGACGCTTGCATTGATCTATGGATTGATCTGGTGGCGGCAACGCGATGCGTGGGCCAACCTGCTGTTCTCGCTCGCCGCGATCGGTACAGCGGCTACCGCCGCTACTGATCTGGCAACGCTTCGGTCTGAATCGACCGTACAATTGGCCGCGGCAATACGTTGGTCGCACCTAGCTAACTGGCTGATGATCGTGTCCTTGGCCTGGTTTGTCCTGCTTTACTTTCGCGCCGGCCGCCCGTGGCTACTTTGGACCGTCTGTGGCCTGCGGACCGTTTCGCTGGTACTTAATTTTACGACCGGCGAAAATCTCAACTACCGCGAAATCACAAGCGTCAGCCGCCTGCCCTTCCTCGGCGAAACCGCTTCTTCCGTCGGCGCCGGTGTGGCAAACCCGTGGATGATCGTCGGGCAGTTGAGTTTATGGGCGTTGCTGATTTTCGTGATCGACGCCTCGATCACCGTTTGGCGGCGGGGCGACCGGCGCACGGCCGTGATCGTCGGCGGCAGCATTGTGCTCTTCTTGTTGATGGGCGCCGGTCAGGCGGCGCTGATAGTTTGGAGAGAACTCCCATGGCCCTCCACGACGAGTTTATTTTATCTTGGGATCATTGCGGCGATGGGATACGAGTTTGGCAGTGACGCATTGCGTGCGAGACGACTGGCCAGCGAATTGCAGACCCGAGATCAGCAACTCTCGATCGCCGCCGAAGCGGCGAACATGGGTTTCTGGTTTCGAGACCTTAAACGACAAGAATTCGGCGCCTCCGAGCGATGGCGCCAACAATTCGGCTTTTCGAGCTCGGAAACTCTTCTCTTCGACGATTTTCTACAGCGTCTGCATCCCGGCGATCGTGAATCAACCATTCAGGCCATGGAGAGGGCCTACCAAAGTGACGGTATCTATCAAACGGAACATCGGGTCTTGCTGCCGGACGGTCAAGTACGATGGTTCGCCTGCCAAGGCCGCCTGACATTCGACGAAGACCGTAAGCCGCTCGGTTTGCACGGCGTCTCACTGGATGTCACGCGACACCGGTTGGCGGAGTTGGAAGCCGAGAAGCATCGCAACGAAGTCGCGCATTTGTTGCGGGTCGCAGGAATGGACGAGCTGTCCAGTACCTTGGCGCATGAACTCAAGCAGCCGCTGACCGCCATCTTGAGTAACGCGCAGGCGGCAAATCTTTTTCTTGCCGGAGACAGATTTGATTTGGACGAAATTCGCGAGATCTTGCGTGACATTATCGCGCAAAACATCCGCGCCAACGAAGTCATCGATCGGCTGCGCGCCCTCATACGGAAAGGCGAATTCCAGCCGCAGCAGCTGGAAGCGAGCGATCTCATTCTCGAGGTGCTCAAACTGCTGAACTATGATTTGGTGATCCACGGGATACGGGTCATTACGGAATTCAGTCCCAACTTGCCGTCCATTCGTGCAGACCGGGTGCAACTCGAACAGGTGTTGATAAATTTGATTCTCAATGCAAAGGACGCCATGGCGCATTCGAAGCAGGAGGCCCGTACTCTGACAGTGAGCGCGCGCACGGTACAAGGAAGCTTCATTGAGATTTCCGTGGCGGACACCGGGGGCGGCATTGCACCGGGCAGTGAGGAAAAGATCTTTGAACCCTATCACACGACTAAACCGCAGGGCTTGGGATTGGGGTTGTCGCTGAGTAGATCCATCGTACTCGCACACAGAGGACGCTTATGGGTGGAGAATCGAGCTACGGGCGGCGCAATTTTCCACTGTAGAATCCCCGAATTTAGGGCGACTCGGAATAGCTACGTCGATGCCGCGCCTCTTGTTTCATAGGCTTTCACCGCCTCCCGAAGGTTGACGAACATGCGCTCAGGTCCCAGAGACCGACCCAGCGGGGAACGCCTGATCATTTCAAGTGCAAGCGGATTTAGTGCGCTCAGCCATAACGTTATCCCGCCATCACGCATCTTCTCCTCCGCGCGCATGAGCGTGCAGAGCGCGGTGTATTCAAAGTCCGGTATGGCGCTGCATTCCAGGATCACGACCTGCGGGCGCGCGGCAAGGATTAGCGCGGCGAGCCGTTCGCGGGCATGAGGCATGCTGGCGAAAGTCATCCGACCTTCGGTTCTTACGATCAGCAGACCCGGCGGCGTCTCGTCGGCCGGATGATCTGCGGACTGCGGTCGAAACACGTCGGTACCCCTCTTGCGTCCTACGACGTACACCAGGGGGTGATTGGCCTGATACATCAGCGTAAGGAGAGAGACGGAGATCGCGACGAGAATGCCCTCGAGCGTGCCGATCATCACAACACCGGCGCAAGTGACTAGTGCCCACAGAAATTCCGTGCGCCGTATGGCCAGAATCGAGCGAAATTCTGCGATGCTGAGCAGCGGTACCGCGGTTACCACCACGATGGCGGCCAGTGTTGCCTGCGGCAGCAAGCTGATGAGCGGCGACAAAAACAGTAGAGTCGCCAAGACGATTGCGACTGTCGCCAACCCGGAGATCTGAGTATGAGCTCCGGCTTGAGTATTCACAGCCGTCTGGGATGCTCCTCCGCCGGCCGGCAGACTCTGGAAAAAACTTCCCGCAAGATTTGCCGCGCCGAGGGCGATCAATTCCCGGTTTGGTACGGGCCGTGGATCATCGTGCCGCGCAAATGCGCGTCCGGCGGCGATCGACTCCGTGAAAGACATCAAGGCCATTCCCAAGGCGCTTGGCCACAAGACCTTAAGTAGGGCAAGGTCGGGAAGTTGCGGGCTCGGGAGTCCCGCCGGTATGGAACCGGTCAGCGCAACGCCCGCCCCCTTGAATCCAAGCAATCCAGCGGCAGCAACGCCGATTACCACGGCCACCAGCGGAGCGGGCGCATGCGGGCGAAAGTGCTGCATTCCAATCAGAATCAACAAGCTAACCGCTGAAACAATCAATGTCGTGGCATTCGTGTCGGGTACATGCTGCAAGGTAGAGAAGACAAACCGAAAGAAGTGGCCGTCTTCTATATGCACGCCCAATAGTTTAGGTACCTGACCAAACAGAATGACGACGGCGACGCCCGCCTTGAAGCCGGTGAGAATTGGGTCCGATATGAAGTTTGCCAAAAACCCCAGCCGCAATATTCCCGCGGCGATCAAGAAACCACCCACTAATAACGCCAATGTCGAAGCCGCAACCATCAAGTGCACGGCATCCGCCGCCGGGGCCGCGCGGGCCAATTCTGACGCCGTCAAAATCGCGAGGGTACTGGTGGTACTGACGCTCAATAGTCGTGAGGACCCGAGCAATGCATAGACGAGCATGGGAACCAGCGCCACATAGAGGCCGGCTTGCACGGGTAGGCCGGCGATGCTGGCATAGGCCATCGACTTTGGTATAACAACGGCGGCAGTTGTAAGACCCGCCACCGCATCCGCGCGGAACCACTCTTTTTGATATCCCGATAGCGGCGTCCACGCGGCACGCGCGCTTCCAATTAGCGGCGCGTCTTTTCCGAGCCGTGGCTGGGGCTTCACTTCTCCAACCTGGTTATCCTCGAACGTTGAATGCCGACGCCGGTCCTCAGGCCTTTGCGGTCGAAGATAAACGCGTAAGCGTCGCCCTTCAAAGGCGTGCCAGTCAGCGACTTCGCGATATCTTTGTTCACAACGACGGTGCCGGCGCCGGCGCCCATCTCCCAACCGTCGCTCTTGTTCAGGGACTGCAGCGCATTATCGTTCATGAAAAATAAGGCGCATCCGAATAATCGCACACCCGCGTGAAGTCCGATTGATACCGCCGCGGAATTATAGCGAGCGATCCGCTTGCCATTCGCGAGCAACCCACCTTCACCGAACTGTCTGCCGAAAATGAATCCTGCCTTGACGATCTTGGGGAACACGAGAACAGCCTTCGCCTTCTCCCCGATCATCTTGCAGAGTGGTTCCCGGCCGTAAAGCATTCTCAGCGCCGTATTGCAGTCATTCTCAAAGGGATCCTCGGCGTGCGCGGAGTCAAAACATAGCGTCAGCAGGCCAAGCGCCCTCACCGGAGAAGCTTTCACGTATCTCATCGTTCGCTCCGGATAAATCATGCCTATCAGACCTGCATGATTTCATCCGCAATTCGATTTTGGCGCGGCAAATCGGCCATCGTCTTCATCGCTGGATTGATGTGGTTGAAAAACAGTTTGTAAGCGGCACTCAGATAGCCAAGCCCGGATTCGGCCGTCCGCATTGAAATGACGCGATTGCGCGCACATCCTCCGCGGCACGCGAACAATACGGTGGATTCATGGCAATACCGCGACGTGTCCAGACTGTTCTGCCCAAGCGCGTGCTGCCGGCCCGGCGCCATGAGATCACCCGCTAGCGTTTCCCTGATGTCCCTCATGCGATATTTTGGCTCGATATAATGATCGCACGAATACACAGCACCATTCTGCTCGATGGCAAGAGCGTTGCCGCGCGTCGGAGAGAGCAGGCAAAGCTTATCCCGAGCGAGCCAACTTCCTCGAGCTACATCGAAGGTCTGGACGAAAACCTTCCCTACATCGCGCCTCACCCACTGATCGAAAATCGCAATGAGAAATCGGCCAAACTGATCGGCACGGACCGAGCGTTCGGTGATTTGGCCTCCACGACGCGGGTAAATCGGTCGGCCGACACCAGGGCTCCTACCCCAGCCAAAATTCACCATCGGAATCTGATCCTCGAGAGTTCGTTCGACGATGGGTATGAACTGCAAGTAGCGGGCGTGCAAATCGTCGCGAAAAAACCGATAGACTTCTCGCGGATGTTCGGCGTTGGCCGCGTGAATCGTGCAGAGAATATTGACATCTACCCCGTGACGACGCAGCAATTCGTAGCCGCGGATGACAGCTCTATAGCTGCCGCGGCCCTCCTCGTCCGGTCGGTAGGCCTCGTGCATGGACTGCGGCCCGTCGAGGCCGATTCCCACGAGGATGTTGTGCTGTTTGAGAAACTCGCACCATTTGCCGTCCAATCGAGTCCCGTTCGTTTGGATGGTGTGAATTACGTTTTGACCCGCACTGCGATGCAGCTCAACGCGCCGCACGACACGGCGAAAGAACTCAAATCCCATGAGCGTAGGCTCTCCTTGCCACACGACGTTTACGTCGCCAACCGGCTGTGTTTCGAGAAGCCGGCGGATGTACGTATCGAGCAGCTCGTTCGACCTCCGCAATCGGTCGCCCAAATACAGCATTTCGTTGGAAAGATAGAAACAATATCGACAGTCAAGAATACAAACCGCGCCCGCGGGCTTCGCGAGCACATGGAAGCCGGCCGGCATCAAGTGACGAGGGCTCCCATTCTCTCGATCCACGATCGAAAGAGAATTTTGCCGATCGGTGACGGGTGGATTCACAGGACTCCAGGTTTTGGCTGCGTTGCTCCGATTTAAGCACCGACAGCAGCGCGTACAATTGGCCTTCAGACCCATAGGGGAGTTGAGCAGCGAGACGCCGAATTTCTCGGGTGCAGTATCAACTCCTGTCGCAGACTCGGTAGTGCGCCGGGCAGATTTACTTAGCGGCGTCTGCCGCGCGGTTGCACTTGGCCGCGGCCGCCGGCACGCTGCCTTTCGAAGTTTTGCACCCTTTCGGCACCCATCTGTCTTGCTTGCGCATCGCGATTTAGACCTTGCAACTGACTCGACCCGGCCGTCGCGGGAGGCCTTTGCTGACCCAGCGGCGGCGACGCGTTTTGGCCGGCGCTCGGCTGAGTGCGCGAGTTCAAATTCTGCGTGGACGCCCGCGGTTGTTGGCCCGAGGCGGTGATGTTTTGCCCGGCGGAGTTGTTTCGCGCCCCCGTCGAATCGACTGGATTCCAACCGCCATTTCCATACTGCTGCCAGCCGCTATCGGTTTTCTTGTAGACGTTGCCATCCTTTCCGGCGTAGACGTCCCCCGCTCCACTTTGCCCCACAAAACCTCGGCCGTTCTGTCCACTTCCGGCCACCACTCGGCCGCCTTCGGAGGTGCGTGCACCGGCAATGGTGCCACGCGAATCAGTGTAGTGACCCGTTTGCGCCCACTTGTCGCCCTTTGTTACAACCGAACTGCCCCATTGACTGTAGGCGTTCGATCCCTGCCGTGTCGCAGCGTACGTGCCGGTATAGGGATTGTACGCACGCGCCGCGCCCGCGCATCCGTACGCGCCGCAAGCACCGACCGCGCGGCCATAGGTTCCTCGCGAAGGGTTGTACCAAGCCCCTCCCGCCACGCCACCGTAAGGCCCATATGCGCCCCGCACGTAGCCATAGGCACCGTTGTGCGGGTTGTAGAAAGCGCCCACTCCGTAAGTGATCGGGTATGGTCGGTAGATCGGATAGGGATACGGCCCGTAGTAAAAGTAAGGCGGATAATAGTAACCGGTCCCGTATGAGACGGTCGCTCCCACGGCTACGCCAATGATGAACATGCCGAGATAACCCGCGGTGCTGCTCGCTTCAATCTCGCCGCTCGGCGTTGTGGTCTGAGTAACGTAAGTGACGTTATAGACCGGAGAACTCGGTGGGATCGTGTAAATCTCTTGCGGAACGGATGCCGCGGTCTTCCACGGGCCTTGAGGGGCGACCGACATGAACCAGACGCCCTGGAAACACAGGTAGTAGAGGTCGCCGACTTTTATGACTTTGTCCTGCGAATTGGAGGCGTAGGACAGGCTGGTTGATTCGATTGGCTTAAATTGCGGGGCGCCATCGTACGACACCTTCACTTCGGATTCCGCTTGCGCCGGATTGACGATCACGGTTGTCGGCACTTGCGCCAATAGCACCGCGTCATTCGCCGCGTCGGTGCCGGGTACCGAAACGAGCACCCGGCCGGCTGGGGAGTTCGGAGGAATCAGTGCAAAATCCGTCGGCAAATCAGCGCCGGCATAAGACCACGGGCCATCGAGTGTCTTACTTCGAAACCACCGCCCCGCTATCAAAAAGTAATATTGACTCTCTCCGCCCTGCAGAAATACATTGCTGCTCGTATTGGTGGCATAAGTCAGCTTCGTGTTGGCAACTGCCGCAAACTTCGGCTGACCTTTGAAAAGAATGATCTCCGCCGGCACGTTGCTGTAAAACACCTTCGGTGCCGTGGTTGCCACGCTCACCGGTGGAATGGCTTTCTTCACGTCCGCCCAATTTGGCTGATTGGGCAAATTCGACATCGCCGCAGGCAGCTTGGCGGTGACCTTCCAGGGACCTTCCAAGGCAGTCGAACTGAGCCACTGCCGTTCGTTGAGCAAGTAGTATTCGGAATTGGTTTTGTCAAAGAACAAGTTCCAGTTGGTATTCACGACATACTCAAGCTGGGTCTTCTCAATCGGAGCGCGCACCGGCTCGCCATCGATCAGCAGTAAAATTGCGCTGTCGTAGGAGACGAATATTTTCGGCGGATCATTTCTAACGGCCACCACCGGCATCGACGCCGGCTTCGATTGGTCGAGTTCCGCCAATAGTCGATCAAGGTTGATGTTCAAGGTACCGCTGGGAAGCAAAAACTTCCGGACGAGCGATTCCATCGCCGCCGCCTGCGGCTCCTCCAGCGACGGGAATCGCACCGAAGTGATGTCCAATCCGCTGACTACGACATTGCGCGTGTCGAGATTGGCATCGGTGCGGGCGTGAAAGGACACCACGCCTAACACGGGTTCTCCGCCGGTTGGCTTGATCGAGACCGCCATGCGCGCCTCGAGCTGCCGGAAACTCTTCCATTCATCGAGTTGCGGCTGATAGTAGATCAGGGTGCCGCTGGCATTCGATTTCTCACGAGGCCAACCCACATCCTGAGCGAAACACGGGCCCATCACGCAGTGTAAGAGAAGACAGGCGATCGCGATTCTCGCAAGAGCCGCCCGATTCGCGCGACCCCCGATCTTTGCGGCGATAGCTGCAGTGTCTGTAAAGCTGAGCATCAATCGACCCTCTTCCGGCGTCAAGCAAAAGTCTAGCGCCGCGCGCTCCCTCGGTACGTTGGCCTTAAGGGTAACGCGCAGGCGGCGCCGCGAGATCAGGCTTGCTAGCCATCAGAACATGAGCTTGAGCAGCCGCTCCAGAAGCTCTTCCACCGAAAACATTGATAGCGTCAAGGGCACGATCGGCAGCAGCGGGATGGCCGCCAGCAGCAGCACATCACGGACGGTAAAGGGCACCCAACGCATGCGGTCCACAAACTCGAAACTATTGTTCATATCGGCCAGCGACTGGATGTCGGCGCTGCCGAGCAGCGGCTCCTCGGCTGACTCAGCTCGACGCAGCCACTTTTGATCAAACTCGCGCGCGTACTTCTGCGCGAGGGCACCGTACTCGAGCAGACCAATGCGCGCCGTAGCCTGAAGCTTAGGAGTAAACACCAGGAGCGGTGCGAAAACCATGATCGCCGAAATCGCGACGAGCGCCACGATGTCGATGAGGAATTGGGGCAGTCTGCCGCCCGCGAACAATATTCGGTTTGCAATCAACCCGGTCAGCAAGACGCCCTGCGCCAGCAACAACGGCGCGAATGCTTGCCGCACGAGATTCAGGAAACCGAGCCCCCCGCACCCGTCGGGATGCGATGCCAGCAGCTGCAACTCAATCCTGGACACTTGCCAGAGGAAGCGCGCCCAAATGTACAGCCGAAAGTACCAGCGAAGGAGCAGAAACTGCAGGACCGGCAAGCTCACACAGCCGAGCCACCAGCCCGCCGGCGAGGGATGCAGTTTTCCGTCCGCCATCACGCCGTACCAACTGACGACATCAAGAGCAATGTAGTTTCGCCAGAAGTAAGGCACACCCACACCGTACACCAGCGCAATCAACAGCAACTCCGCAACACGTGAATTGCGCAGACGCATCGCCGAGGCAACGGCCAGGTCAAATTGCGCGCGCGCGGCGTCCGGGATCAGCCCAAGGTTCAGGAACTGCTGCACCACCTGGCGTATGCGCTGATTCGCGGCAATTTCCGCAAAGATCAGCAGCGGTAGCACGATCAACAATCGCAGATGCTGTTCCGCGTCGAGAAGAAATGGCAGGGGAACACTTCCGCCCAGGGCGCGTCCGGCCATGACTGAGAGCAGTAGCAGCGGCATCCAGGTCAGCAGCACCATCACGACGATCCGCCGGCGCAGCAATTCCAAGTCTCTCCCGGCGAGCCGTACGCCCAGCCAAAGCTGAAACAATGGACCGCCGAGAACCAGCGAGAAATCCTCGCCATCGCGCTCGTTTTGATTGTCGATGGAAGAATTTGAACTCATAGTTGGAGGTCCCCGCCCGGCATGTGTGACACTACCGGGGAGATGGCGGACTAAGTGATGGGTACGTACGCCTTATCTTGGCAACAACACTTGAATCTGGGCACGAAATTGCCAATTACCCGCGTAGGTAGGTCTGATCAAATTGTAGTAAGCCGCGACCTGTGTATTCACCGGAAGCTTGCCTCCAAGCTTGAACAGCTTGCCCACACCACCGCCCATGGGCACGGTCCATTGCTGTGAACCTGCGGCCTGCCAATTGACTGTGATGGCGGGGCCGGTCGTGAAGTAGGCGCCGCTGTCGAGGTTGAAATTGACGAAGGGCTGCAAAAGACCGTTGCTGTAGGAGGGCGAGCTACTGTTGCCCACGGACCAAATATTATTGACCAGGGCGCCATAAACCCAGGGGCTGCCCTTCTCCAGATGCAACAGCACAAAGGTCGGTCCAATGCCGGCGTGGTCGTTACCAAGCAAGCTGTTGCTGTGAGTGGGCATTTGACTGACCAAGCCGGCGCCCCAGATCCAATTTCCGGGATTTGCGGGCGACAGGAATGCAGAGACCTGTATGTCGCCAATGCCATTGATACGATCTTGGCCTGGTGCAAACGCCGGTTGGGAAATGATCGGCAGAATCGTACGTGTAATGATGTTCCAGTCGTCGCCAATGGAAAACGGGATTACCGGCTGAATGTTCAGCACGTTTTGATTGCCGTCCAACGGGCCAACATTTACATTCATGTTCTCCTGAATCGGAAAACTGATCAGGTTGCCGATGGGGTTTTGCGCAATCTTGGCCAGATCTTCTGCACTCATTTCGGCATGAGCACACGTGCCCGCCAACAGCATTGCGACGAATAGAAACGCGCGCCTGGACCTCGTGTGCTTCAACTCGTAACTCTGGTCAGCAGCGCGATGAAATTGATGCCGGCAGGCGTATCCATCGGGTTGAGGTTATTTGTACGCGCGTCATTTCGATCTCCTGTGCCAGCGTGCGTAGCAAGTTTTAGCTACTTCGCACCGCCTTCCGTTTCGGCGCGTCGTGAAACAAAATCATTTTGGAGATCTGCGGCGCCGCGACAATTGGCACAAGGTCCAACGATGCGAAAACTCAATTGCTCTGCCTGGCGGCGCTTCCCCGGATCAGGTGCAAGCACGCCTTATCGTTAACGTGCTATCCGAGCGGCTCATGCCCCGAGGCGGGTGGTCGATTCAGACAGTGAAGCTGATATATTTAGTTTGTAATACAACACGTTGTTTTGTAACAATAATGGGAGCATAATCTACATTATGACAAATATGTAATAAGTGGGGCGACGCCAGTCCTGACTGGTTTCTAAAGTTCGAAGACGGAGTTGTTTGCTTCAGCAAGGAGTGCCGGATTGCCAGAATTTCCCGTAGCAACATCGATCGAGACGTCGTTGAGATGTGACCCATTGGGAATATGGAGAACATCCGCTGCGCATTTTTTTGCCTCGAGACCGCTGAAGCTTTCGGCTCCCTCGCATCTGCCGCGACGTTCAACCCGGGCACCTTCAGAAAGTTCAATCGTGTCGATTCCCACCGAAGACCTCATGACGGTAGGTGCCGCGACCCTATGAGTTGGGTAACGATCATTTTCTCCATGACGGCCTCGGCGTGTCTGACAGTAGCATTGATTTACGGATTCATTTGGTGGCGGCAGCGGGATGAGTGGGCCTACCTGCTCTTCGCAATAGCGTCGATGGGCACCGCGATTCTCGCCTGGCAAGACTTGCTGCTGAATTTCGCACAGACGACCGCGGAGTTTCGCTCTATTGGCCTCTGGTCGAACGTTTCGTTCTCTTTGGTCGTTCTCTCGTTGGCAGGTTTTGTACGGCTCTATCTTCGCGCGGGAAGGATGTGGCTCCTGTGGTCAGTTTTTAGTCTACGAACGGCTTCGTTGCCGTTTAATTTCCTAAGCGATGAGAATTTCTACTATCGCAAAATCCCTAGTCTCGGCCAATTCCCTTCCTTCGACGAAACCGTTTCTTCGATTGCGCACGGGGTAGCGAATCCGTGGTTGCTGGTCGGCCAGTTGAGCGTATTAGCGCTGGTAATTTTTGTGCTGGATGCTGCGATCACGGCTTGGCGGCGTGGCGACCGGCGAGCGGCGCTGAGCGTGGGAGGCAGTGTCGTGTTTTTTGTATCCGCGGCCACTGCACAGGCTGCGTTCATCGCCTGGGGGAATATCCCCTGGCCCTCGACGCCGAGTTTGTTCTCCCTCGGCATCATTCTGGCAATGGGCTACGAGCTCGGCGGTGAGGCCTTGCGCGCGGCGCAGCTTACCCGTGACTTGCGCGCGAGCGAAAAACGAATAGCTCTGGAAGCACAAGCGCATCGCAGCGAAGTTGCCCATCTGCTCCGAGTGGCAAGTCTCGGTGAACTTTCTTCCGCGCTGGCGCACGAACTCAGCCAACCACTCGCGGCTATCTTGAACAACGCGCAAGCAGCCGAGATTCTGCTCGCCCGCAATGAAATCGACTCCGACGAAATTGGCCATATCCTGCATGACATTGTTACGGACGACAAGCGCGCGGCCGACGTCATTTTTCGGTTGCGTACGCTATTAAGAAGAGGCGAATTCCAGCCGCTGGCTCTCGAGGCGAACGGCCTGATTCAGGAAGTGCTCGAATTGGTACGTTATGAATTGATGGCTCGCCACGTACGAGTCGTCACGCATTTCACTGCCGGCCTGCCTGCTATCCGAGGCGACCGCGTGGAACTCCAGCAGGTCTTGATCAATTTGATTTTGAATGCGGCCGATGCCATGTCTCAGACGGCCGAAGACAAGCGCACTCTGACGATTGAGTCAACGCAACTCGAAGGCAACCAGGTGCACATTTCCGTGGCGGACACGGGCTGCGGTATTCCGGCGGGCCGAGAGGAGAAAATTTTCGAGCCCTATCACACCACCAAGCCCCGCGGTCTGGGGTTGGGGCTGTCGTTGAGCCGTTCAATCGTTGTCGCGCACGGAGGCCGGTTGTGGGCTGAGGGGCGGCCCCAGCGTGGCGCCACCTTTCACTTCACTGTGCCCGAATGGCAGAGCGATTTTCAAGCAGCAACGTTACGGTTTCGTGCGTTTGACTACTCGCACTCCGCAGACAATCCTCAACCAAGTCAGAAGCGATTCCATGACGAGCAATCACTGCCGCTCACGCATTAGATTCTCGATCTCGCGCAGCAGTGCATTGATGTCCACGGGTTTGGCCAGAGTCCTGTCGGCAAATGACTGTGCGCCCGGCACTTGTTGACTGACGATTCCCGTCAGCATAATCGTAGGGGGCTTGAATTTAAGTCGCGCCGCGATTTCAGCGACGACGACATCGCCGGTGACCCCCAGCTCGAGTTGATAGTCGGTCAAAATCACATCGGGACGAAACCCATTGACTTCCAAATGCCGCAATGCCTCATGGCAAGCGGCGGCGCTGGCGACCTCGCACCCGTTCGCCCGCAGCGCCCTCGCGATAGAGCGAGCCACGCCAGGGTCATCTTCAATATGGAGCACCTTGATTGTGCGCCCGAGCCGCCGCGCCAGGTTCAACCGAGCAGGCATGTCAACCGAGACATCTTTCTCAACGGCTCCTGGCACAAAGGACCTCCCGTCGAACCTTTTTCGTCGACCATCGAATGGATAGGAAGCCGGTAATGGGGTTTCGATCTACCCTCTTATCCGGGAGAGGGTCGCATCTGCCGGGCCAGTCTTTTATAACGTAGGAGTCGTAAAAACGTTGACCGTTATCACACTTCCACCGTAAAGATCCCGTAAAAACCGCCGGGCCGCCACGGGTCGGACGTCGACCTCCCTATTCGACGCGGTCGTGCGCGAAATTCAGCCTCCAACGGCAAGAGGACTTTGGTCATATGGTTGCTTTGCGCACCGCCGCCTAGGGTGAGTAATCGACTCAACTCTCGCGTCACAGGCATCGCTTTGCGCGCCCTTGGTACGGCCGACTCGCCGCCCGCGAAGGGCGGGGCCCCGATCCACACTTCCGTACCGTGCAAAATGATCGTATTCGACCATCCCCTTCTTGTATTCGCATGCTCATTCCTCGCGCTGTGGCTGGCGACCCTCGCCGGGGCTACCGTCCTCACGAGATGGCATCATTTGAAACCCGCGATCCGCTCGGACTTTGGCACCATCTTGGTGACCACGCTAACTCTGAATGGACTGATCATCGGATTTACTTTTTCGATGGCCATCGGCAGGTATGAACAGCGCAAGAACTACGAAGAGGCCGAGGCCAATGCCATTGGGACGGAGTATGTTCGAGCTGACCTGATGACGGCCCCCGACGACGCCGCCAAGGTGCGCGCGCTCCTCCAGGAGTATGTCCACCAGCGTGTACTTTACTACTTGGCCGACGACGACAACGAGATCCGCCAAAACACGTCACGCACGTCGGCATTGCAGAGGCAGCTGTGGACTGCGGTGCGCAACTCAGCGGCAACGCAGCCGACGGTCATCAGCGCCTTGACCGTAGCCGGTATGAATGATGTCCTGAATTCGCAGGGGTATACTCAAGCGTCGTGGTGGAATCGAATTCCGACATCAGCATGGATTCTCATGGCCGCGATCGCGGTCATTTCTCATGTTTTGGTCGGCTATGGCACACGAAATGCCAAATCGGAACATCTCCTATTGATGGTGCTTCCGCTGGTTGTGTCCATTTCTTTTCTACTTATCGCCGACATCGATAGCCCGCGATCTGGCATCATCCGCGTGATACCTCAGAATCTGATGAGTCTGAGTCGGTCGATGGAGGTGCGCTGACAGCGAAGTGCCTGCGTCGCCATCGTTCAAAAACCGGCTGAGAAAGAGGCAGCCCTCCGGGTTACGCTATCCCCACGAGCGCTTTTGTCAAGTTCGTGCCGCTCCCCCATCACTCATGCGACACAAAAGCTGATGACTCCAAAAGAAAGAGTCATCAGCTTCATTTGCCGTCGCACTTCAGAACTTGTAATTGACCCCGACCCGAAAGACGTTCGCGGTGAAGCTGTTGTGAATGTTATCCAGCTCTAGTCCGGCAAACGCAGCGCAGGCGGAGGCAGAGCCGGTGCAGGCAACGTTTGAGTTCGATCCTTTGCCGAGCTTCACTGCTGTATATTCTGCTCTTACAGACCATGCATCCGGGAGCGCGTATTCGACGCCGACGCCGAACCCAAACCCGTTGGCTTTATAATCCTTGCCGCCGTTGAAGCTCGCAGTAGGTGCGCTCGCGCCGGCCGGTGTGTAGCTAGCGCTCACATCACGTGTTCCGGTGGTGAATACACCGCCTATCCTGAAGTAAGGCAGCCAATCGCCGACTGCATAGCCGATCCTGGGCCCCAGAATGGCGAATCCGTTTGGGTCAGTTTTTCCGTTGAAAGTATATACGCCGGCGGGCGGGATGGGACCCGCGTAGTTCCGCGATACATTCCGAGTCTTACTTTCAAAAAAATCGTAGTCCAAGCCGAATCCCCAGACCCACGCCTCGGATTGAAAGTTATAGCCAATTTGCAAACCACCGACGAACACTCCGTTGTTCGGACAGTCTCGATTGTAAAATGCACTGGCGATCGCGGGATTGATAATGGGTCCGTTGGTGGACCAGTTGTTGCATGTGGAGTTCCACGCTCCTCCGATGTTTACGCCCGCATAAAAGCCCTTCCAAGGATCTACCTGCGTGGCAATGACATCTTGGGCGTGCGCCGCGCCCCCGATAGAGGCGAGAGCGGAAAGCAGGGCCAAACGTAAACGACTAGATAATTTCATAACTGACTCCCATTGAAATGAGTCCGAAATGCTACGCAGCGCTCCCGCTTCACGTAATGGGACGAAAGACCTAGATTTGCTGCGCGCTTGCCGGGCACGTTGCCAGATGGCATCGCAATATCTCGGAAGGCTACTTAGTTAGCATGCGAGTACGGCGGTCAGAAGCGGGTGTAGTAGAGAGTCAACCGAAGCTGGTGTGCAACTCGTCAGACGCGCGAGCCTGCGAAACGGAGCCATAACGCGCGAGCAGCACAATGACGTACAAGGCTTACGTGCTGAGATTTTTCATCATCTGGAAACGGTAGGCGGCACGTATCATCCAGGCGTTCTCGCCGCTGCGATTGAGATTTGAATTTGTACGCCTGTATATCCCGGATAGCCGCCCTAACGGCTCTGCATCGTGATTTTGCTGCCTGTGCCCGTGTCGAGTTTAAAGTTCTGTCGACTGGTACCGGCGCATCGGCGTGGGCTGCGTCTGTCTTTGAATGTGCATCGGCGTAGGAGTGACAGAACAAAATCAGGCAATATCCCAAGACCGCGACGCCTTTCTTGTTTATGGGTTGGCGACTCGGCGTCGCAAAGCTAGGGAGCGAGATTGCCTGTCTGCGCGCGCAAACTCGCTACCGATGCACGACTACTGTAGTCCGTTTGCTGCGAAGCAGCCATCGCCTCCTTGCGCGCAAAGCACGACGATGGTTTTACGTTGATCGCAGCCCGAGACACCGATCGTATATTGAGCGCGCTCCGGACCTTGGTTCACCATCAATGCTCTGGCGGGTGGCTGGATCGTTTCGCTCGACAGCACCGACCCGGTGGCGCTCGGACAATTCATTTCGAATCGCGCGCGCTTGAGAGCGTAGTCCATTGCGGTAGGTTGAAGAGTCGTCGTCAACGGAGTTGTACTGCACGCCGCGAGAACCAGCGCCGCAGCGCAGGCCGATTTTCCAAGTACGCGAATTTTCATGGGTGCACCTGCAATTAACGTATTCAAATTGTGATTCAGCCGGCGCAAAACTAGCGGGCTCACCATAGGGTGTCTATGCGACCAAAGTCCCAATGCAAAAAAGGTCCGCAGGGACATTGTGAATGGGACCTTAGCCTCATG
>Ga0210387_10001675_pt1 | contig 16772 bp, 16 predicted proteins | sample IncBWC7OmetaG_FD_160108 | JGI IMG/M metagenome (GOLD analysis project Ga0210387, IMG submission 160108) | Forest soil microbial communities from Barre Woods Harvard Forest LTER site, Petersham, Massachusetts, United States - Inc-BW-C-7-O ...
GGAGAAGTTGTTTCAAGGCCCGATCGCCGATGCGCTCTCGCATGTTGGCCAGATTGCGATCCTGCGACGTGTGGCTGGCGCACCGGTCAAGGGCGAGAATTATTACATTGCTGACATTGAGGCCGGACGCGTGGGAGCGGATCAAGCGGCACCCAAACGAGAGTTCTGAGCGTGACCAACTACCTGGAGCGATTCCGGTAAAGTGAAGCGTCGACTTGCTGCACCATCGCATCAACGTCTAGTGAGACTTCAAGAAACTCCCCGAGTTTCTGGCTAACGCTCTTCGGTTCGCTGAGCACATCGTGATACGGGACGCGAAGTGACTTAACGTAAGCCTTGCCCTCGAACCAGGCGTAGACCTCGCGCAGGTGCTTCTCAAACGCGGCGGAGATGATCGCCGGATTTGCCCCCTCTTTGTAGTTTCCCCGGCGGCGGAGCATTTGATCCTGAGAGGCCAGCACTTCCGGCAGCGGACGCTGCATGAAGATGATCCGGTACTCGTGGCCTGCCGGAAGCGACAACAGCAGCCGCGAGATCACTTTCACAACTTTGCCTTCTCCCTCTGCGATGCATGCCGGGTCGCTGGGCAACTGCTTGATACGCTCCCACTCCAGGTAGCCGCGCGGGTTGTCCGCATCGGCCTGGCGTTCGCCATCAGCCAGCGGCTTCATACCTCCGGCCACCAGCATCTGCATCATCAGAGACGTGCCGGAGCGCGGCAGTCCCGACACGATCGTGATCATCCATTCTCCTCAGGAAGTTTTACGGCGGGAATTCCCGGTCCACGAATAAATTTCGATCCTACAGACTAGCAGACCGTTTCAGCTTCGATTCTTCAGTTCGATCTCGGCGCGGTAGACGGCCTGCCAGCGGCCATCTTTGAGGATGTAAACCGAACTGCCGTTCATGTGCACCGGAAGTTTCGTTCCGCCACAGTTGCCGTATTGGTCGGCCTTGTAGGTAAGAAGGTAAGCGCCGCCGGCCAGCGGCAGCACGCCAAAGTCGGTGAGGCTGTAGCCCTCCACCGTGCACTCTTTTGCCCACTCTTTTTGTTCTTCCAGTTGCTGGTCGCGCGAGAGCGTCCCCGACTCACCCCAGAACACTCCGTTCGCGGGCATGTGGTTGCGGAAGTAGGTTTCGTCCTTCGTCTTCCAGGCTTCGAAGAATCCAATCTCTGTGCGAACCAGTTCCTGCTCGACGCCGCTTTTCTTCTGCGGTGTCTGTGCAGGCGAGGACCAAGCCAGGGCGAATAAAATGGAGATCGAAGTAAGGACAGCGCGAGTCAGAGAAGTCTTAGGAATCCACATAGAATCTCGGTCGGATGAAGGCTGGTGGCGAACCTGCCTAGCATACGCCATTGTCGCGCCGGTTTCGGCCCGCATGTTGGCGCCGAGGGCGTTTCGGTTACAATGACCGCGTAAGGCCGAATCCGGCGGCGTTGGAGCCGCTCGAATGAGGGGTACGTCCTTTGGCGACCAGCGAAGTGGCCACTTCCGGCACACAGAATGTTCCGCAGCTCCCCCACCACAAGGTCAAGATCAAGAAGCCGGGGCAGCGCGCCTGCAACGAAAAAAATGAGAAGGGAAAATTCTGCGGCGGCCATTTGAAGTTGTGGTCGTACATGACCGACGCGGTTGAGCGCGAGTGCGGCGACGTCGAAAAGGCCTGGGGACCGAAGGCCGAAGTCTACCGCTGCGAACATTGCAAGACCCTGTATCTGCCCGCGCCTTCGGAAGAACGGGTCAACGTCGCGGGGCAGGGAATGATCTCAGTTTTTGGCCTGACGTTGCCGCCGAAAGAGAAATAGATAAACTGCTGGCTTCCGGCTGCTAGCTTCTGGCCCACCGACGTGCAGTGCCAGAAGTTTTGCTAGAAGCTAGAGGCTAGGAGCTAGAAGCTGGTTCCCCACCTCATCTACGACTGGAACAAGATCGACTCGAGCAATAGCTATCTGGCGAGATCGAAGCCGACGGGCCCCATTTTGCTCAACGACGAAAGTCTGCGGGACGGGTTGCAGTCGCCGTCGGTGCGCGATCCTTCGATCCCCGAGAAAATTGAAATCCTTCATCTGATGGAGGCGCTGGGGATCGACTCACTCGATCTTGGACTGCCCGGCGCGGGGCCGCGCGCCGTCGAAGCGGTGACGGCCCTGGCTCACGAAATCGTTGCGAACAAGTTAAAGATTCGCGCGAACTGCGCGGCACGCACGCACGAGAATGATATTCGTCCGATCGCCGAGATCGTGCAGAAAACCGGGCTGCGCATCGAAGCGGCAACCTTCATCGGGTCGAGTCCTATCCGCCGATTTACCGAAGGCTGGACCGACGATTTCCTGCTGCAGACCACCGAGAAGGCCATCAAGTATGCCGTCTCACTCGGCCTCGACTCGATGTATGTCACGGAAGACACCAGCCGCTGCGATCCTGAAACGGTCAAGCGTCTGTATGCGACTGCGATCAACTGTGGCGCGCGGTCGGTCTGCATCTGCGATACGGCAGGGCACGCCACACCCCCGGGTGCGATGGCGCTGGTGCACTTCGTGATTGAGGAATGCGTGAAGCCTTCCGGCGAGACGATTCGCGTGGACTGGCACGGCCACAATGACCGCGGTCTGGCCATCGCGAATTCACTGGTGGCAATCGCCGCAGGCGCGAACTGCGTCCACGGCTGCGCGATCGGTCTGGGCGAGCGCGTAGGCAACACTCAGATCGACCAGATGCTGGTCAATCTGAAACTGATGGGCATCGCACCCTGGGACCAGCAGGACCTGACCAAGCTGAAACAATATTGCCAGACCGTGTCGCGCGCGACGGGTGTGCCGATCCCCGCGAATTATCCCGTCGTCGGTGACGACGCGTTCCGCACCGCGACTGGGGTGCACGCAGCGGCGATCATCAAGGCCTACCGCAAGAACGATGTCATGCTGGCCAATTTGGTGTATTCGGGTGTGCCTTCCTCCGAGTTCGGAATGGACCAGATCATCGACGTCGGCCCCATGAGCGGCAAGTCGAACGTCCTGTTCTGGCTGGAGCGGCGCGGCATTCCGGCGACCGATGAAGTGGTGGACCGCATCTATTCCCGCGCCAAACAAAGCGACCACACGCTCAGCGAAGCGGAAATATTAGAGTGCGTGAGTCCCGCATCCGCTAAGAAAGTCTGATTCTCATGACCGAACGATTGCATCATGCCATTCTTGGCGCCGGCGGGGTCGGGGGCCTCATGGGCGCGTGCCTCGCACATAGCGGCGATTCCGTCACCCTGGTAGTGAGGCGCGAGTCGCTGGCGAACTATCCGCGACAACTGCGTCTCGAAAGCGCGTTCGGCAATTTCACCGTGGACGTTGCTGTCGCCGCCGAAGTTCCGCCGGCTGACGTGCTCTGGATCACGGTGAAGGCGACCGAGTTGCAGCCGGCGCTGGCTGCCATCACCAATCCGGCCTCGGTGCGGGCGATTGTCCCTTTGCTGAATGGCGTCGACCATCTTTCTCTGCTCCGTTCGAAATACGGCGCGGAGCGTGTGATCGCCGCCACCATTGCAGTCGAGACCGAGCGCGTCGCCCCCGGACACATTGTCCACCGCACTCCGTTTGCGCGGCTCAACATCTCTTCCGCCGGACACGCGTTGCTCGATGGCACCGTGGCGCAGCTGCAGCAACTCGGCTTCGAATGCCGCTTCATCGACCACGAACCCACGCTGATGTGGAGCAAACTCGTCTTCCTGGCCGCCTTCGCGCTCACGACCAGTGCGTCTGACAAGACGACTGGCGAGATCCTCGCCGATCCCACCTGGCGGGACATGGGACTGTCCTGCATTCGCGAAGCAAGTGCCGTGGCAGTCGCCGAGGGCGCCAAAATTGATGCGGAGGCCGTAATCGCCGGAGTCCTGAAGATGCCCGGCAACATGCGCAGCTCCATGCAGAAGGACGTGGAACAAGGCAAGACCCCCGAACTCGACGCTATCGCCGGCCCAATCCTTCGCGGCGCACAACGGCATGGAATCGCCGTGCCGGCCACGAAGAAACTGGTTGAAGAAGTTGAACGCCGTTCAGGTTTTGCCGAGAGTCTGCTGGCGTAGAACCGTTGTCATCCTGCGCAGTCGAAGGATCCCTTTCCTCTTACCAAAGTCGGCGGCCTGGAAGGGAGTTATCGCCGATACTCTGCGGAGCTAGCGCCTTAAGAAGAGCCCCCCCCGCGACGCCGCCAACCCTGTCGGCCTGTCGGGGTCCTTCGACTTCGCATGCGCTTCGCTTCGCGAACCGCTTGCTGCCCTCAGGACGACGGCGCATACGGAGAAAACAATCCCCAAAGGTGGCGGCTCTTTGAGCCACCTGGTTACCACCCTCCCGTAACGTTCCGTTCCACATTAGCCAATCCTAATTCCCGCCATTGCGTTGTAAACTTGGACGATAACCCCCATGAGCCCTACTCCTCCGCGCGCGGATTCGCCGGGCCCAGTGCCCGGAGTGTCACCGCAACTGCCGCAGCAGGTGCAGCAGGAAGTGGTTCGTCTGGCCGCCTCACCCGAGGTCCGGTCGGCCTTTAACTGGTTTCGCGTGCAGGAGCCTCAGTTGGCGCAGTGGCAGATGGAGATGGCGCGGATTCCGGCGCCCCCTTTTGGCGAGTCGGCGCGGGCGGCTTGGCTGGCGGAACGCTTTCGCGAAGTCGGGCTGGATGACGTCCGAATCGATGACGTCGGCAACGTCTTCGGCACCCATCCCGGATTTGGCCGCCGCTATGTGGCTCTCAGCGCCCACATTGACACGGTTTTTCCGGCGAACACGCCGCTGAATATTCGTCAGCAGGGAAGCCGCATCTACGGGCCGGGAGTTTCTGATAACGGCGCGGGGGTAGCGGCGATGCTGGGCATTGCCGCTCTGCTGAGGGCCGTGCGCCTGCGCCATTCGCTGCCCTTCGTATTCATCGGCAACGTCGGAGAAGAGGGTGAAGGCGACCTGCGCGGCATGCGCCACATTTTTTCCACGCCGCGCTGGAAAGATTCGATTGCCTACAGTCTGGTTCTCGACGGCGCCGGCGCCGACACCATTGTGGCCGAGGCACTCGGCAGCCGGCGCTTTGAAGTGATCGTGCGCGGGCCGGGGGGCCACTCCTGGAGCGATTTCGGAGCGCCGAACCCGATCGTGATTCTGGCCAAAGCCATCGAGACTTTTACCGCGACGCCGGTTCCCACCACGCCGAAAACTACGTTCAACATCGGAGTGGTTCGAGGCGGCACTTCGGTGAATTCAATACCCGAATCCGCCAGCATGAAAGTCGACATCCGATCGACTTCGATGACGGAGATGGAACGGCTGGAGCAATCGCTGCGCCTGGCGCTGAATCGCGCCGTGGAAGAAGAAACCATGGCGGCGGAGATGCGGTCAACGGCCCAGAAGCGGCCGGGAGTGAGCTGCGAGATCGTGGTCATCGGAAACCGTCCGGCGGGGGAACTTTCGGCGGGCGCACGGATTTTGCAGGTGGTGCGCGCGGTGGACGCGCAATTAAGTAACGCCGCGCAAGTGCAACGCGCTTCGACCGACGCGAATATTCCACTTTCGCTGGGCCAGGAAGCGATTGCCATCGGCGGCGGCGGGTCGGGTGGCGGAGCGCACACCTTGCAGGAGTGGTTCGATTCCAACGGGCGCGAGCTGGGGCTGAAGCGAATCTTGCTTACCATGCTGGCGCTCGCTGGCGTGGGGGAATGAGTCAGAGCTCAGGGGGATTTTTTATGATGTCGACGCGAGAGTATCGCGGATTGGCTCGTGGACTAAAACCCGCTCGATTTTTCGGGACGCCCGAAGCCGCGCCTTTTCAGCTTCGGTCTCTATCATTTGTGCTTCTCATGTTCTCTCTTGCAGCGCTTGGCCTGCCCTGTGCGGCGCAAACGCCGACTGCGGGCGAGGCCGCCCCGGAAGCTCCAAAGCCAAAGGCAGACATCATCTTCATGCACGCCAACGTTTACACCGGCGTGCCCGCGAACACTCCATTCAGCTCGGTCCTGCGGGAAGAGGCCATCGCAGTGCGCGGCGACCGCATCCAGGCCGTAGGAAAGACTCTGGACATCCAAAAGCTGAAAGGCCCGCAGACCGAAGTGATCGACCTTGGCGGACATTTCGTGATGCCGGGATTCAACGACGCGCATGTGCATCTCGACGACGCGGGAATGACCAAGCTCAGTGTCGATGTAACCGGTGTGAAGTCTTTGGATGAGTTGCGCGATCGAGTCGCGAAAAAGGTCGAAACCGCGAAAGCCGGCGAATGGATTCTCGGCTCCGGCTGGGACGAAACGCTGTGGCCGGTGAAAGCCGTCCCCACCCGCTGGGACCTGGATGAAGTATCCTCCGGCCATCCGGTCTTCCTCGTTCGTATCGACGGGCACATCGCCGTGGCCAATACGCGCGCGCTACAGTTGGGCAGCGTCTCCCTGGCCAGCCGCGATCCGCAGGGCGGACACATTGACCGCAACGAAAATGGCGAACCAACCGGCATTCTGCGGGAGACCGCGCAGGACGCTGTTCTCGGAGTGATTCCAAAACCTACGCACCAGCTGCGCCGCCAGGGTCTTGAACTCGCGCTCGCCGACCTGGCCGAACATGGAGTGACTTCCGCGCAGGACTACTCCCCGAACTGGGAGAATTTTCAGATCTACGAAGAGCTGGAAAAAGAAGGCAAGCTGACCGCACGCGTGTCCGAGTGGCTGCCGTTTGACGACTCCATCGAAGAGCTGGATCGCAAGCGCGAATCGCATCCCCAATATGACTTGATGCTGCATACCGGCATGCTCAAAGGATTCATGGATGGCTCGCTGGGATCGCACACGGCGGCCATGCTGGAACCCTACGCGGACGATGCCAAGAATTCTGGCCTGCCCAGATATGAGGCGTCTACGCTGAACGATCTCACCAAAGAGCGAGTGCTGGCCGGGTTCCAGATCGGCTTTCACGCGATTGGCGACAAAGGCGTGCAAATGGCGCTCGACGCTTTTGCCGAAGCAGAGAAGTCGGCCCGTGAAGCCCACGTGCGGGCACCCAACGGCGGCGATGACTTTCGCCTGCGCATCGAGCATGCTCAGGTCACGACTCCCGCCGAGATCGCGAAATTCAAGGAATTGAAAATCATTGCTTCGATCCAACCGAGCCACTTACTCACCGACATCCGCTGGGCGCAAGACCGGCTCGGGCCGCAACGCGCCGCGAATTCGTATGCCTGGCTCTCATTCCTGAACAAGGGCGTCACGCTGGCGTTCGGAACTGACAATCCTGTGGAAGCAATCTCCCCGTTCCGCGGCCTTTATGCCGCCATCACGCGCAAGAGCGAAAACGGCAAACAGGAATATTTCCCCGAGCAGAGGCTCACGATGGACCAGGCAATTACGGCCTACACCATGGGCTCGGCCTTTGCTGAGTTTGAGGAGAAAGAAAAAGGCAAGCTGGTGCCGGGTATGCTCGCGGATTTTGTCGTCCTCGACCGTGATGTGACCGCAGTGTCACCGGAGAAGTTGCTGCAAACCAAGGTGCTGCGGACGGTAGTCGGCGGCAAGACCGTGTACGAGGCCAAATAGCGTCTCCCGCGGAATCCGCTTGAGCCAGTCCTCGACCGCTATTAACTGCTTTGTGTCCAATGGGATGCCGCGTTCCTGGAAATTGGCGTCCCATCAAACGATTTCCCTGTTTCGCGCGTCTAACCCTCACGGCCTGCCCGGCGCCGTCGTCCGGCAGGGTCTCCAATGGCTTGGTGTAAATGGGTATACTGTAAGGGGTTTATCAGTTTTCGGAGGGAAGTAGACATATGGATTCGGGCGCAATGTGGATGCGCATGAGGGCTCATCGTTGGGCCTACACGCTGAGTATTCTGGCAACACTTTCGGTCGGCATTCTGATCGGCACAGTCATCTCCTACGGAGTGAAGGGCAAAGAGGGACAGAAGAGCGACGCAACCCCGCTCGCCATGCCTTCGCCGCAGCAAATGTCGAACGCGTTCTCCCAGATCGCCAAGCAATTGGAACCGAGCGTGGTGAACATCAATACTGAATCGACCATCAAGAATGTTCGCAAGCGCCGCGGCGGTGGTGGTGGAGACGATGACGACAGCGGCCAGATGGACGACTTCTTCAACCACTTCTTCGGTGGTCCCGGCGGCCAGGCTGGCCCCGGTGGTAAGGGGGGAGACGGCGCCATCCGCGAACGTTCGCTGGGGTCAGGCGTAATCGTCGACTCGAAGGGTTACATCGTGACCAACCGGCACGTGGTCGAGAAGGCGGATCGCATTCGGGTCCGTTTCGAGGATGATCCTCCGGGTGTGCAGCACGATGCCAAAGTGATCGGCACCGATCAGGAAACCGATCTGGCCGTGATCAAAGTCGACATCGATCACGCCCTTCCAGCCGCGAAAATGGGCAATTCCGACAGCATGCAGGTCGGCGACTGGGTTCTGGCCGTGGGCAGCCCGTTCGGATTGTCCGAAACCGTCACTGCGGGAATCGTTTCCGCCAAGGGCCGCGATATCGTGCCCAACCGCCAGTTCCAGACCTTCATTCAAACCGACGCAGCCATCAATCCCGGCAACTCGGGTGGGCCGCTGGTCAATATGAACGGCGAAGTCATCGGCATCAACACCGCGATTCTGAGCGAGACTAACGCCTACGCTGGCGTGGGTTTTGCGCTCCCCTCGAAAACCGTGGTCGATGTTTACAACCAGCTGACTGGGCCGGAGCACAAGGTTTCGCGCGGCTCGATCGGCATCATGTTTGATGCGGTGGAGAATCCTGCCATCGCCCGTGTCTATGGCTCGGGCTCCGGAATTCCCATCTCGAATGTGGTTGCCGGCAGTCCCGCGGACCAGGCTGGATTGAAGGTCGGCGACACCATCACGACTGTTGACGGCAAGAAGGTCACCAAGGGAACCGAGCTCGTGGCTGACATTGCCGCGCGCAAACCGGGATCGAAAGTGGCTCTAGGTTTCCTGCGTAACGGCAAATTGCAGGAAGCGAGTGTGACCATCGCCGATCGCGCCAAGCTCTTTGCCGCGCGCCTGGGCGACGAGCAAGACAGTGAAGACGATAACTCGCCAAAGCCGAGCAAGTTCGGAGTCACGGTTCGCAAGGTGACCCCGGAAATGGCCGACCGCCTTGATATGCCCGCGGGCAAAGGCGTGATCGTACAGGAAGTGAAGCCGGGTTCGTTTGCCGAAGACGTCAACCTCGGACGCGGCGACATCATCCTCGAAGTGAACAAGCAAGCGGTGAACAGCGAAGAAGAGTTCGCCAGGGTCGAGTCCAGCCTCAAGAGCGGCCAGGATGTAGTGTTTCTGGTGCGCCCGCGCGGCTCAACCCGGCAGGACGGAACCATCTTCGACGCGGGTACACTTCCGTAACCTGAATCCGCCCAACGGGAACTGGCACTGTACCCTCGGATCGAGGATGATTACAATGCCAGCGTCCGTTGGGCGTTTGCTTTTTTGGAGGGCGGCCTCTCTTTGATGGATCGTGGGATCGATCGTGGTTTCGCCGGAATCCGGAGAGCGCAGTGGGGCGTGGTCTGTGCCCTTCTCTTGATGTGTGTTTGGGTGCCGACCAGCCGCGCCCGCCAGCAGGATTCCGCCGCTGACCCGGCTAAGAAACCCGTCACCGCAACTCCCCGGAAGCATTCCACGGCAGTCTCGTCCTCTGCTTCGGGAGCAAAGAAGTCGACGAACGCGGCTCATACCCCGTCTACCGCCCATTCGTCACGCAGAAAAAAATCAGTACGCGTGAAGGGCCAGCAGAAAATCGACTCCGATCGCGCCCGCTCCATCCAGGAAGCGTTGATTCGCGAACACTACCTGAGCGGAGAAGCCACTGGCACCTGGAACCAGGCGAGCGAAGACGCCATGCGGAAGTATCAGGCAGACCATGGCTGGCAGAGCAAGACTGTGCCCGATTCGCGTGCTCTGATCAAACTAGGATTAGGCCCCAGCAACGACCACCTGTTGAATCCGGAAAGCGCCATGATCACCGGTCCGGACGCCCCGCGAGCCGAGTCGACACCCCCGACTTCGCACACCGCGCCCCCGGCCTCGAACACCACTCCCGCCACCAATCCCAACCAGAGCGGCACTTCCAGCCCACAGTAAATATTCAGCACTCAGGATTCGGCGATCAGCCACTCCAGCGGCACGAATAATCGTCGACGCCCATCCCTCGAAAAAGGTGCCTTGGCTGAGTGCCGGTTGGTGAGTGCCGAGCTAACGACTGCTCTTCCGGTAGCTGCTCGTCACCGGGCGCGGAAAGTAGGGCAGCGGCTGGTTGTCGATGATGGCACGAGGATTCGCTTCGACAATGGCGTCAGCCACCTCGTCACCACAAATCTCTGCCGCGGCGTCGCGAGCGCGCGAAAGAATCGGAACCCGCTTCTCCGTGTCGTGCGCGTCGGTGGCCAGCACATGCACTGCCTGATGTTCCAGCAACCGTTGTGCGGCGCGGCGCGTGCGTTCTCCCCAGAATCCCGTCAGAGCGGAACCGGTCATCTGAATCACGCAGCCTTGCTCGGCCCACTCCACCACACGCTGCGGGCTCTCGCGCAGAATCGGATTGCGTTCGGGATGAGTAATGACCGCGGTGATTCCGCAATCTCCGAGTTTGAGAAAACAATCGGTGGTCTGCGACGGCACACTATAATTGCTCAACTCAACCAGCATGTAACGGGTATCAGCAATGGCATAGCGGGCCGGATTCGCCAGCACGTCCTGCATGTTGTCGTAGGAAAGGTGAAAATCGCAACCCAGGCTCAGCTTGGGCGCGCTCCCGACCAGTTCCTGCAGATGGTTCACCAGCCCCTGTAAATATTCGCGGTCGTAATGGTAGCGGTCGTTGGCATGCGGCGTCGCTACCATGTGGGTAATGCCATCAGCCGCCGCCCTCTTGCACATGGCGACCGATACGTCCCAGGATTTGGGACCGTCATCTACTTCCGGGAGAATGTGAGAATGAATGTCGACCACGATTGTCAGATTGAGCTGTTTCTGATTTAAGCAGATTCAAGAGCAAAGACAAAGACCAAATGCAGGGTCGTAGTCTTCTGCCTTCCAATCATGAAAACGAGTCTGCGAAAGCTGATAGATTTGACGCGTCATTGCAGTCCCGGGTCATCCAATGCCGAACCCAACCCCCGCCGCGCTCGCCGCACTCGCCGGAGTGATGCTGTGCTGGTTTATTTTCGCCGGCATCTTCATTTTCCGTAAGCGTCCGCCGAAGGCCGCCGAAGCCAAACGCGACCCCGCTGCCAGTACCGGAATCTTCCTGCAAATGTGCGGATACGCGCTCGTCTGGTTCCAGCCGCCGCATCAGGCGTTCCTGCCGCCGGTGCCCGCTCTCGCGGGAGCTGCGGGCATAGCGTATGCGGTCGTCGCGGTGGCAATAGCGGTCGCGTCGGTCTGGCTGGTCGCTGCAGCAGTTCGTCATCTGGGCCGGCAATGGGCCGTGGCCGCCCGGTTGGTGGAAGATCACAAGCTGATCACGACCGGTCCGTACCAATACGTGCGCAATCCTATTTATACCGGAATGCTCGGCATGCTGGTCGCGACCGGACTGGCCACGGAGCACTGGCTCGCGCTGCCCGTCGCATTCGTCCTATTCATGGTAGGGCTGGTGATTCGCGTTCGCACCGAAGAGAAGCTGCTGCGCGCCGCCTTCGGAGAAGAGTTCGAACAATATGCGAAGCGCGTCCCAGCGGTGCTGCCGGGAGTTTACTAGGTTGGCTTAGCAGACCGCACGGCGTCTTGAGTGAAGTGCCCGTCAACCAACTCACCAGATGGTCAGAAACGCGCGCGACTTCCGAATGTCGCGGTCGGCCGTGACCAGAGGTAGATCTTCGACCAGGGCGGTGGCGCCGATGATGCGGTCCACTGGATTTTTTGGGATAACTCGCCGGTAGCTGGAAGGCTTGCAGCGCGATATTGGCTGTGATGGGAAGGACTACAAAGCGCCGTTCGATATCGGAAAGGAAAGCTTCCGGGTCTCCCGTCAGTTCGAACCGCTTCTTGCGGAGTAGCAGGCTTACTTCAAACAAAGTGATGTCCGAAATGGCCAACCCACGCATCGATTTGCGGGCTTCATGAATCGCGGTGCGCGCGCTAGTCGAGAGCCGTGAGTCGCCCGACGCCATCCATACGACAACATGCGTATCGAGCAGGATCATCGGAGCAGAATCATCGGATAACGATCAATAGAGATCGCCCCCCGGTACGAGCTTGGCCACCGGCTTGCCGCGCTTGGTAATGAGGACGGCCTCGCGCTTCGACGCAACTTCGTCCATGACTCTCAGGCAATGAACTTTAAGGACGCTCGGGCATTGCCTTCATGGAATTCTCCTTCGATCATGGTCGTTGTACCATGGTCGTAAAGTCCGAATCGCCTCCGGCACGGTCATGCAGGATTTCCGTATCGCTCCTGAATAAACTCCGCAATCCCTGCATACGCCCTGGTCAGCGTTGCCTCATCCGGCAGAAACACGATGCGGAAATGCTGCGTCCCCGGCTTCTGGCCGAAGCCCGATCCGTGCACCACCATGACGTGCTTCTGGCGGATCAACTCCTTCACGAACACTTCGTCGCTCTCGGGAATGTCGATTTTGGGGTAAGCATAGAAAGCTCCGCGCGGGGCGACACAACTCACCCGCGGCGTCGCCTCGCACCACTTCTGCGTGAGATCGCGGCGCGACCGCAGCTTACGCTGCACTTCGACGAGATGATCCTGCGGGCCCTCGAGCGCGGGCTTGATCGAATATTGCTCCGGATGATTGGCGCACAGGCGCGCTCGCAGCAAGCGGTGAACCCCCTCGGTATAGGACTTCACCGTAGCCGCCTCGCCGGAGACGATGCCCCAGCCGATGCGCCATCCTGGCACTAGATAATTCTTCGACATACCGCCAAAGGTCACGCATGGCACGTCGGGCGCCACCGAAGCAAAGGCGATGTGCGCAGTGTCTTCGAGGATCAGCTTGTCGTAGATCTCGTCCGCGAACACGATCAGGTTATGGCGACGCGCCAGGTCGGCGATCTGCTCAAGCATCTGCCGGGTGCATAGCGATCCCGTGGGATTATTCGGATTGATCAATACAATCCCGCGCGTGCGCGGCGTCAGCTTACGCTCGATGTCAGCTAATTCGGGCTGCCAGGCGTCGTCTTCGTTCAAATCGTAAGCGTTAAGCCTGATTCCCAACTTGCACAGCACCGCCGAGTACAGCGGATAGTCGGGGCAAGGAGTCAGAACATCTTCCCCAGGATTCACCAGCGCCGACAGGCAGAGATCAACCGTCTCGCTGACCCCCGAGGTTACGAAAACATCCCGCAGGGTGGTAATGCCCTTACGCGCCGCTTCACCGCGGATCGCTTCCAGCGCTTCCGGAACTCCGGGCGATGGGGCATAGCCGTTCTTTCCGTCGCGCATGGCTTTGTAGACTGCTTCAACAATGTGCGGCGGCGTGCGGAAATCGAAGTTGAGCGGGTCGCCAACGTTGAGCGGCAGAACTTTGTGTCCCTGCTGGATGACTTCGTCAGCAACGCAGGCCAGGTCACGGATGGCGTAGCGGACATTTTCAAGCCGGGAAGCGGCAGAGATCTCGTGAGTCGGGCTGATGGGAACGCTGGTTGGAGTCATGAATGCCTCGCCGCGACGGAGTTTCCGAGCCGCGGCCAGACAGAAATTCTAAATGCTTGAGCTGGAGTGGAGAGCAGAAATCTGCGAACGAGTTTCGACGGTCAACGGAGAAACGCTGGAACCTATTTGTCCGGTTTGAAAACGAAAATCGCTTCCTCGACCGTCTTGTCCGGCCCGGGCGCGTATTTCCAATGCATCACGGCTTGCGAGGCGTACTGGGCCAGCATCGGATTGCCGCCCTTACACTCGACTTTGATGACACTCCCGTTTGGTAGCACCGTCGCCTCCAGACGAACCTGCCCTTCAAAGTGCCCGTTCCGCAGGATGTAGGGATAGTCTGGCTCGGTCATTACCAGGACTTTGCGTTTGGGCTTGGGAGCGGTGGTCTGGGCCTGAACCCGAGGTGTGAACCCGGCCAGCAGACAGATCAGCAACGCCACGGCAGAAAGCGCGACCCGGCCGTTGACGCCACCTAGACTCCAGATACGGCGAAAAAGACGATCTGACACAAGACGACCCCAAAAGGTGAGAGTTGAGACTTGGGGAAGCCTCATGCGGCTAAGGTAGGCTGCCCGTAACCGGTGGGCAAGATTACCAATGTACCCGTCTAAAAGGGGCCCCAATCTTCAACTTCCGATGCGAACTGCACCACACGAGACGAAAAAAGCCGCCCAGAGTCAGACTCTGGCGGCTTATACCTGACGTCCACAAACTGTTTCAGTCTTCCTGTTTCATTCTTCCCGATCGATCTGCGCCTTCTGCAGCTTGTCGGAATAGTCGACATAAACCGATTTCCACTCAGTGTAGAAGTCGATGGCGCCGATTCCGCCCTCGCGATGGCCGTTGCCGGTGGCTTTGGTCCCGCCGAAAGGCAAGTGCACTTCCGCGCCAATCGTGGGTGCGTTGATGTAGGTGATGCCGGCATACAAATCGCGAATCGCAGAGAACGCCTTGTTCACATCCTTCGTATACAGCGCTGATGACAGACCGTATTCAATGCCGTTGGCAATCTCAATCGCGTCACCCAGATCCTCGCAAGGAATAACCGAAACGACCGGACCGAAAATTTCCTCTTGCGCAATGCGCATCTTCGGATCGACGTCCGTGAACACGGTCGGCTCCATGAACCAGCCGTGCTGGTAGGCGCCGTCGGTGAGGCGGTTGCCGCCGCAGGCCAGTTTTGCGCCTTCATTCTTGCCGATCTCGACATAGCTCAGATCCTGGTTCAACTGGCGTTCATTGATTGCCGGGCCCATCTGCACACTCTCATCAAGGCCGTTGCCGACCTTGAGTTTCTTGGCTCGGTCAACCAGGCGGTCGATGAATTCGCGGTAGACGCCCTTCTGCACGATGATCCGGCTGGTCGCGGTGCAGCGCTGGCCAGTGGTGCCGAACGCGCCCCAGAGTCCGCCTTCCATAGCCAGATCGAGGTTCGCGTCGTCGAGCACGATCATGGGGTTTTTCCCGCCGAGTTCGAGCGAACAATGCTTGAAACTCTGCGCGGCGATCCCGCCAATAATGCGGCCGACCTTGGATGATCCGGTAAAAGACACGGCACGCACATCAGTGTGCTCGGCAAGTGGCGCGCCCGCTTCTGGACCGTATCCGGCGATGATGTTGATCACGCCCTTCGGCAGGCCTGCATCCATCAAAGCGCGCACAAGGTTGAAAGTCGACAACGGCGTATCCTGCGCCGGCTTGATGACGCAGGTGTTGCCGCAGACGATTGCTGGCAGCAGTTTCCACGACGAAATCGCCATGGGAAAATTCCACGGCGTGATCATGCCGCACACGCCAATCGGCTGGCGCACGGCCATCGCGAACTTATTCGGCATTTCCGAGGGTACAGTCGGCCCGAATAGGCGGCGGCCTTCGCCGGCGTTGTAGTAGGCGGCGTCAATCGCTTCCTGCACATCGCCGCGCGTTTCGGCCAGCACTTTCCCCATCTCGCGCGTCATTTCCCGCGCGTGCTCTTCCTTGCGCTCAATCAGAATCTCGGCTGCACGGAAGACCACCTCAGCCCGGCGCGGTGCCGGGACCAGACGCCACTTGGCGAAGGCGCGCTTGGCGGCGTCGACCGCCGCGTCCACATCCGCCTTGGCCGATTTTTGAAAGATGCCGACCAGATCACGTGTGTCGGCAGGATTACGATTCTCAAACGTCTCACCCGTCGAGGCCTCAACCCACTCCCCGTCGATGAAATTCTTGAAAACCCTGGTTTTGCTGTCGCTCAGCAGAGCCGGAGCGGCCAAAGTATCGGTTGCCATGATGTCTCCCTATGAATGCCTGGATATTGATGCTACAGCCGGGGTAGAAGGTGCGGCAAGCCAGAGAGGAAACGAAGCTTTCCCAGCCCCGCCAAATGTAGAGGTCAATTTGCTGCTCCAGCGCATAGGGATTAGCCGCTGAAGTTCCGACATACTCGACATGCTGCCACAGTGCTTCCAGGGTGCCGGGAGTTCCAATCAGGGGAGTTCCAGCCATAGGGAAAGACAGAATATCCGATCCCGTCGGACCCTGTAATGAAAGCCGGTTCGCTCGCCGATAGACGCCTAAGGGGTCCGATTAACACCAAGGTAATGCCCCAGACGGTTTACCTGTGTTTTCAACCGTTTTGCCTGTGCTACCGTTTTCTTTTGGCCCCTATTCGCTGATTTTAGTAAGGCCTTCGGCTCAAGTGTCTACTGCCAATCGCAAACCGGGAATCCACGTTGCCTGGACGACGGTCACATACCGTAGCGTGGCGCTGCTGATTCTGGCAGGCGCCGTCGTGCTCTTTTTCATTATGCGGTTCACCTTTCCGCAATTTACGCAGAGCGGTGTGAAGGCCGTGAACGATGTAACCGGGAAGTTGCTCGAGAAAGTGGCTGGAATCAGCCCCCCTGCCACCTCGGGAGCATCGACCGCGCAGCATGCCCGCATTACCGCCCTGGACGGCACCGTGCGAGTGAAGAAGGGCAACGGCAACACCTGGGTCGCCGCCGACTACAACATCCCGCTGGAAAAGGGTGACGTCGTACAAACCGGCTCCGAAGGTATGGCCAAAGTCGTTTTCAGCGACGGCACCAGTTACACCGTGAAGCAGGATTCGCTGATCGTGATTGAAGAGAACTCGTCCAACGACCAGCAGCAGACCAACGTCG
>Ga0210387_10001677_pt1 | contig 16764 bp, 12 predicted proteins | sample IncBWC7OmetaG_FD_160108 | JGI IMG/M metagenome (GOLD analysis project Ga0210387, IMG submission 160108) | Forest soil microbial communities from Barre Woods Harvard Forest LTER site, Petersham, Massachusetts, United States - Inc-BW-C-7-O ...
CTGGGAGCGCGACGTGCGCGTGGACACCCTCCTCGAGCACCTGCAACTCGCGCCCAAAGCCGAATTTGAGGAACTCTCGGGCGGGTTGAAACGCCGCACGCTCCTCGGCCGCGCCCTCGCCGGCCAGCCCGACCTGCTGCTGCTCGACGAACCGACCAACCATCTCGACCTCGAGTCGATCCTCTGGCTCGAGGAATTCTTGCTCACGGAGAAAATCACGCTCTTCTTCGTGACCCACGACCGCGCCTTCCTGCGCAAACTCGCGACGCGCATCGTCGAGCTCGACCGCGGGCGCCTCGCCAGCTGGGCCTGCGATTACGACACTTATCTCATCCGCAAGGAGGAAGTCTCCGCCGCCGAGGAAAAACAGCAGGCCGCCTTCGACAAAAAACTCGCGCAGGAAGAAGTTTGGATTCGCAAAGGCGTGCGCGCCCAGCGCTCCCGCGCCCAGGGCCGCATCCATGCGCTCATGAAAATGCGCGCCGAGCGGGCCGCCCGCCGCGAGCGCCTCGGCAACGTCACCCTCCGCCTCACCGAGGCCGAGCGCTCCGGCGTGAAAGTCATCGACGTGGAGGCCATGTCCTTCGCCTACCCCGACGGCCGCCTGCTCGTGCGCGATTTCACCGACACGTTTACCCGCGGCGACAAGATCGGCATCATCGGGCCCAACGGCGCGGGCAAATCAACGCTGATCAAACTTCTCCTCGGCCAGCTCGCGCCGACCGCGGGCACGATCAAGCACGGCACCAACCTCGAGGTCGTGTACTTCGACCAGATGCGCGCCCAGATCGATGACGCAAAAACCGTGGCCGACAACATCGCCGGCGGCAATGAAACCGTCACCGTCGAGGGCCGCACGCGCCACGTCATCAGTTACCTCCAGGATTTTCTCTTCACGGCCGACCGCGCCCGCACGCCCGCGCGCGTCCTCTCCGGCGGCGAGCGCAACCGCCTGCTTCTCGCCCGCCTGTTCACGAAACCGGCCAACGTCCTCGTGATGGACGAGCCCACCAACGACCTCGACGCCGAGACGCTCGATCTGCTTGAGGACCTCCTCGTCGAGTACCAAGGCACGCTCCTCATTGTGAGCCATGACCGGGATTTCCTGGACAACGTCGTCACCAGCACCCTCGTCTTCGAAGGCGACGGACGCATCGGCGATTATGTCGGCGGCTATGCCGACTGGGTGCACGAAAAGGAAAAAGTCGCCGCCGCAAAAGCCACCGCCGCCGCCCGCGCCGCGGCGAATGAACCCGCCACGCCCGCGCCACAGGTGAAGTCCACGCGCAAGCTCACGAACAAAGAGCAACGCGAACTCGACGCGCTGCCAGCGCAAATCGACGCGCTCGAAACCGAGCAGGCCGAACTCGGCGCGAAACTCGCCGATCCCATTTTTTATCAGCGCGAACGCAGCGCCGCCGCGCAGGTGAAAGCCCGCCTCGACGAACTGGACCGCCAGCACGCCACCGCCCTCGCCCGCTGGGAAGAACTGGAAGCCGTGCGCACGCGGTAAGCAGGCAGAAAAATCCTGCCTGCTTACATTTCAAATCTCAGATCTCAAATTTCAAATCGGTCTGCCGCCCCGCCCTACTCTTTGTTTCTGCCCATGAAAAACGCGCGCCACAGGCCGAGGATGAGGATGAGAACAAGCCACCAGAGACAGCGCAATTCGCGCGCGGCGAGTTCCACAAACTCAAGGATTTTTGGAAAGACATCTTTAACCTGAAAATGCCAGTCACAGTCCCAGCAGGCTGCCGTTGCGCTTGAGCCAGTGTTCCGCCTCCTGCCACCACGGACACACTTCCGCCACCCGTGCCCAAAAACGGTCGCTGTGGTTCATCTCATACCGCAGGTGCACCAGCTCGTGGTAAATGATGTAGTCGCGCACGCTTTCCGGCGTCTGCACCAGCCGCCAGTTGAGCGAGATCGTCCCGCTGGCCGAGCACGAACCCCAGCGCGAGCGCTGGTTGCGCACCGTCACATGCCGCACGTCCGCCCCGCTCAACGCCGCCAGCTCCCACGTGCGCGCGGGCAGCTCGATCTTCGCCCGCCGCGCGAAATGCGACTCGAGCACGGCGCGCAAATCGTCGTCAAACCCAGGCACGCGAAATACATCCGCGCCCAGGCACACCTGCGGGCGTTCGCCCGCTGCGGCCACCCGGATCTCCGCCAATTCGCCGCGCCAGAGCACGCGCGTGCCTGGCGTCCACACGCCGGCGCTGCGCGGCCGGCGGGCTTGGCGTTCGCGCGCGCGCTTGAGCCAGTCGCGATGCCGCTCGACAAAACGCTGCGCCTCGCGCTCCGAGCCGCGGATCGGAATGGTCGCCACGGCCGTGCCGTCGCGCCGCAAGGCGAGCCGATAATGGCGCGCGCGGGCGCTGCGCTGGAAAATAATTTCTTCACCCGCGCGCAGCGTCTCCACGGGCGGCGCGCTGGACGCACCCGGCACCGGGGAAAACAGTCCCAACAAAACCTGCTGTTGATCTGCGCTCATCGTTCATCCGCAGCGTCGCACGAGAATCGACCAACTTCCAATCTCCTTCTTCGCCAAGGCTGCACAGAACAGGTCGAACGTTCAACTTCCAGGCGGAGACATTTTTCACGCTAAGGCCGCAAGGACCACGAAAGCTCAGGCAATGGAGGCAAACTTGAGGTGCCAATTTGGCATCTCAAGTGAAGAAAATGCCTTGAGCAAATTTCTTTCTTCCCCCTAGGTTTCAGGACATGAACCAACGTCTATTGCCAATACTCGTAATGGGGTTGGTCACATTTCTCAGCGGGTGCGCAACGACCGGTTCGATCGAAAAAATCTCACCCGATCAAAAAGTAGCGGTGATTTCCGCCATCGATCCGGTGATGCATGGGCATAAGGTCGGCTTCACCATCTTTGAACTCAAAAACTGGACCGCGGAGCATCCAGGGTTTGATGTGAACGCCGTCGTTCTCAATGCCGTCAAAGTGAATCTCAATCGGGACGCAAAACTTGTGAACGGCAAGGACGAGGGCTTGCTTCTGAAAAACGAGTATCTCGATACCATCTTCATCGATTCACCACCGGACGGATTGACGGAAAAACTGAGCGCGCTCGGCCGGGAATGGCAGGTTGACCTCATTATTCTTATTCAAACGACATCTTCGGATGATTGGATCCGTGGAACCGGGATGACTGCTACGAGTCCTGATCGGCGCATCGAAGGCTTTGGGCACTATGCGCCATTATCATTTGGGAGAAATTTTGTGTATGGCGCCTTCTGGGTAAGCGTTTTTGATTGCAAGACAGGTCGCTTCACCGGCGGCGATGCGGTGCAGCAATCACGAGTGCTTCCCGACGTGTCCTGGCATGATAGCTGGGACGCATACACTCCGGATGAACAGCGAACGTTGACCCGCGAATTCGATGCCTTGGCCAGGCAAAGCGTGCCCATTTTTTTGTCCGAAGCCGGCCTGACGGACACAAAAATTGAAAAACGATCACTCGGCTCCCTTCTTCTAAGTCCCAACGGCCCGGCACAATCCTATGTGCCCGAAGGAAACGAACTCGATATACCCGCTGGGGTTTCAAGGCAAGCAGCCCGGCTTGCGGTTGCAAATGGACTTAAGGATAATGAGTGGGTTCTGACGACCAACACTGTGGATCGCATGGTCGGCGTGTATCGTGAAGGGAAAAAAGAAGCCACGTGCACCTTCACCTTTACCGATCACGCGATTCTCATGGCTCCGGAAGGACATGAAGTGCAGGACGACGGGCAACGCGTGACGGTCGAATACTATCACGGCTGGCACAAAGATCTAAAGGAATCCATCGTGGAAGCACTCATGAAGACCCCGCCGGATATTCCTGCAAATACACCGGTGAACTCCGCCACACCTTAACGTCGCAAGAGCAGCATCCAAAATTCGATGTTCATCCGCGCACCCGGTATTTATCGTGGCAGCGCACCCAGTCCTGCGCGTGGTCCGGATGTTCGTCGCGGCCCTTGGCCGTCAGGTCGAGGAAATTGTAGGTGCCGTTGAGCAGGTCGATCCCGCGCGCGAAAGTGGAATAGGTGTGATACACCGCGCCGTCCTTGTCCCGGTAAAACGTGCTGACCCCTTCACGGTCTTCCATGTCCATGCCTAACTTCACGTAGTTGTAGATCGCCTTTCCTGCGCGAATGTCCTTCGGCGTAAACGAAGTCTGGAAATCATATTTAAAATCGTTCCCGGCCGAGGACACCCACTTGAACTTCCAGCCCATCCTCCGCTTGAAGCGGGCGAGTTTTTTGAGCGGGGCGCGCGAGATCACGACCAGCGACGTGTCCCGCTGCGGCAGATGCAGGCCGGCGCTGTCAAAGTGATCGGCCCAAAATGAACAATGCGGGCAACCCTCGGTGTCATCCGGGCCAAACATGAAGTGATAAACGATGAGCTGGCGCCGGCCGGCGAACAGCCCGGCGAGCGTCTCCTTGCCTTCCGGGCCGTCGAAGACGTACGCCTTCTCCACTTTCGTCCACGGCAGATTGCGGCGCTTTTCTTTCAGTCGATCATGCAGCCGCATGAACTTCTTTTCCTCAACAAGCAGCGCCTGGCGGGCGGCGAGCCATTTCTCAGGCGATACGACCTTGTGCTCCTTCGTGCCAGTGCGGGTGATGAGTTTGGCCATGACTTGCCCCTGTTTGTTTGGGTTGTGGTCTTGGCTTAAATGAGGAACGCAAGAAAGCAGGAAAATCAAACCAAAGAACACAATGAACATTCAGCGCCCAACATCCGAGCTTCAGCAAAGGATGTTGTCAGCCGTGCCCGCCGTCTTGTCCGACTGAGCCTTGGCAAAGCTAAAATCACCATGGTGAAGGATGGATGTTGGCCATTCGCGGCCTCCGCCAATCGCCAAGGACAAACAAAATAGCTGGGCAACTATACTCAGCCATGGGAGGGCATTCTCCTTATATGCATCATCTTGTAATTAATGAGGTTAGTTGCTTCTCTCTGACTTCGCCGCCAGCAGCAAGACCCCGCGGCCAACCCAACCCCTCGTTTTTACATGAAACACTTGCTCGATCTCTGTGCGTTCTGCTTCTTCTCAGGAAAACTCCATCATGATTTCTCGCAAAGAAGCGAAGTCAGCGAAAAGGATTTTTTCGGATCGTTCTCCGTGCGCTCCGTGCTCCCTGTGACAGAAAATTTATTCACTTACGCCGTCGACGAAAACTTCTTCTTCGAATTCCATGGATGTTCGCCGGAGAATTCAAAACCCGCCGCGCCCAAGACGGTTCGGAGCCGGAAATCTACCACGAATGGTACGCGTTAGAAAATTGCCGGCGGGCGTTGGCCATGGGTAGTCAGTCGTTGGTCATTCGCCGGCCGATGTTGGACGTTGGAGGTTCACCGAAGGCCCTCGCCCACTCAGCTTGGTGGAAGCCGACCAGCCCGAACGTTTCGCCAAGGACAAATGGCCGTTTTACGAGCCGGCCGTTACCGGCCAGCAGCGCCAGCGACTCCGCTTCGGTCATCGCCGGAAGTTTATCGGCAAGCCCGAGCGCGCGGTAATCCTGCCCGGAAGAATTGAACAACTGGCGGAGGCTACCATTTTGGAATTCCAGCATGCGCTTCAATTCCGCGACCGACGGCGGCATTTCGCGGATGGGCTTTTCCACAAATGCCACGCCCTGCGCGCGCAGCCATTTCACCGCGTCGCGGCACGTGCTGCAGTTGGAATAAGTGTAAATGGTCACGGCGGGAAAAGTAACGATAGAGTCCAAAGCCGAGCCCATGCCCGGTTCAATGTTTAACGTTCACCTTTGGCCACAGTGCGATACCCAAACGTAACCAAATTCGGTTTGACGCCAGTGATTGGCAATAGCTATACGCCCTATTATGCCAGCTACACCCAAATTGATCGGCCCGGGCGGACAGCTTTATGGCGAGCCCCAGCCGTCGAGTGATGAGGCTTCATTTCGCGTCAACAACACCAGCTCCGCCTACTATAATTCGCCGTATTATTTGCTGCACAAAAACCAGGTGCTGCCCATTCCGCCGGCGCGCGCCGGCGCGGCGCTGCAGCTAAAGTTGGATGACTTCGTCGGGCCGCAGATGATTGCGGCCATTCAATCGGCCGGAAGAATCGCCTTTCATTCAGTCGGCGATACCGGCGCGGCCAAGGTTGACCACCAGCAAACCGTCGCGCGCGCCCTGGCCAACCAGGCCAACGTAGCCGATGCCATGGCTCACGACCTGGCGGGCGCGAATCCGCCGGCGTTCTTTTTTCACTTGGGCGACATCATCTACCATTTTGGCGAGGCCCAGTATTATTATGACCAGTTTTATGAACCCTACCGGGCATACGACCGGCCCATTTTTGCGGTTCCGGGAAACCACGACGGCTCCCTCTTCGGGCCAACCTCGAGCGCCCCGCAAAATCCCACGCTGCAGGCTTACTTGGACAACTTTTGCGCCGCGTCGGCCGGGCCTTCGCCCGATGCCGGCGGGATGGTTCGCAGCGCCATGACCCAGCCGGGCGCCTACTTCACGCTGGACGCTCCCTTTGTTTCGATCATTGGCCTTTACAGCAACGTGCTCGAGGGCCCGGGCGTCATCTCTTCACAGAAAGGCGCATATCCGACGGTCAGCGACGTGCAATTGGGTTTTCTGCAAAACGAGCTGCTCCGGCTGAAGCCTTCGCGGCAGGCGGGCCAGCGCGCGATCGTCGTCGCCCTCCATCATCCGCCGCTCTCAGTGGATTCCGTTCACGGTGGCTCCACGGGGCTTTCGCAGGATCTCGACACCACTTTCCAGGCGGCTGGCTTCTGGCCTGACATGGTCCTTTCAGGGCATGCGCATCTTTACCAGCGCTTCACCCAGCGGGTGAATAACAACGCGCAGCAGCTCCCATACGTTATTTGTGGCTGCGGCGGTTTCGCCGTCTCTCCACCCCAAACTAATGTGGGGCCGGCACCAGTCACGGTGGGAAATGACACCATGGAGATCGATCCCATCATGAAATTCGGCTATCTCACGATCACATGCGATGGGAACACGCTGGCTTCCGAGTTCTATTCGCCGTCAGGCGGCGGCGCCGTGGCGGTTTTGGATGCCGTGTCGGTTAATTTGAAAACGGGATTGCTGGCGACGACCGGGCCCACGCCCCCCAAGCCGGTTCATGGGAAGCACAAACCGGTTCACGGCAAAACCCATGCGAATGCCGCGCGTGCAAAGCCTGTTCGCAAAAAAACCAAGGCCATTTCACCGAGGAAAGCACGGAGCCAGACGGTAAAAAAACGGCGGAAGTGAGGACTTAAGCTTTTCAGATTGGGGTATGTTTACCGTTTGACAGCCGGAGAGTGCCATTTGAAAATCCATTGCCGCGCTCGACGCCGCTTGTGACAGTTTAAGCTTAGCTTTTGCACCGGGCAGCACGCCGTTATGGATCTGTTTTTTCCCCACGAATATCTCCAGGCGGCCCTGATGGTTTCGCTCTTGAGCGTTTGGGTTCTTGCCGGGCTTTTCTATTATCTCAATCGCTACACCAAGCGGGATTATTTTTCCATTTGGACCGTGGCCTGGCTGTTTTACTCGTTGTGGCTGACCTTGAGCCTGCAGCTGCCCAGCACCGAGTTCACCCATATCGAAGCCATCTTCAAACAAAGCTGCGTTGTCATGTCAGCGGCGTTTCTGCTGTGGGGCACGCTGCGGTTTGTAAACCTGCCGGTGCCCCAAAACCTGTTTGTCTGGTTCATATTGTTTCTCCTGGCTTGGACGTTTGCGGTGCCGCATTACGTGTCCAACGCGCTGCAAGTCCAGATGCCGGTGTTCGTCCTACTCGGTTCTGGAAGCATTTTCTCCAGCGTGTGTTTCTACCGGTTGCGCTTCCGCATGCCCTTTGTCGGTGCCGGCATGCTGGGTTTTGGATTCATGCTCTGGGGGGTCTATCTGGGCACTTATCCGCTGACCACGCCATACGAGGACCTTTACAGCACCGGCTTCTTTGTGGCGGCAGTGCTGCAGTTGTTTATTGCCGTCAGCATGATTGTGCTCGTGCTGGAGGAATTCCGGTACAAGACGGCTGAACAGCTGGCGCAAAGTGCGGCCCGTAGCCGCGAACTGGCCGAGGAGGCCGAGTCTGCCAATCGCGCCAAAAGCGATTTTCTGGCCGTGATGAGCCACGAGGTTCGCACCCCCATGACCTGCATTATCGGCATGTCCGACCTGCTCCATGACACCAAGCTCGACGGTCTCCAGCAGGAATTTGTCCAGACCATCCGTAACAGTGGCGACGCCCTGCTCGAGATCATCAACGCCATCCTCGACTACTCCAAAATCGAATCCAATCATCTCAAGCTCGAGGTCGAGCAATTTGACCTCTACTTGCTGGTGGAAGACCTGATGGATTCGCTTTCACCCCGCGCCTTCAACAAGGGCCTTGATTTCGCCCTTATCATTGCCCCGGAAGTTCCCCGTCTTCTGTACAGCGATGACGGACGCCTCCGCCAGGTGATCATCAACCTGGTCGGCAACGCGATCAAATTCACCGAGCACGGGGAGATCGTCCTCCGCATCGATCTTCTCGAAACAACCGGGAAGTTCGCCCGGCTGCGCTTTGCCGTTCACGATACCGGTATCGGCATCACCAAAGAAGACCAAGCCAGGCTTTTCGCACCGTTTACCCAGGTCAATTATTCCGCGAACCGCCGCTTTGGCGGCACCGGCCTCGGGCTGGCCATTTCCCGCCGCCTGGTCGAACTCATGGGTGGCAAGATTGGGCTGGAAAGCGAGCCCGGCAAGGGCTCGACCTTCTCCTTCGAAGTAAAACTCGAAGTCAGCCCGGAAGATTCGCCTCCGATTGACACCCAGCCGCTGGCCGGGGTGCATATTCTCCTCCTCGCAGCTTCCGCTGCCACCCGCCAGGCCGTCGAAATAATCCTTCGCTCCTTGAATCTCTCCTGCGAAACCGTCGCCAACCCGGCTGAGGCCATCATCCGCCTCCGCCAAGCCGCCCAAAATCCCGGCCAGGCGTTCCAGGTTCTTTTGGTGGACACCAAACAGCCCAACCTTCAGTGGGCGGAATTGGCCAGGGACATTCATTCCGATCCAAATTTGGCCGGTCTTAAATCCGCCGCGCTTCGGCCCATTACTGATTTCCGGAGGCAGGCGCTCCTTTCGGAGGAAAAATTTGACGGGGAAGTTTTCAAACCCGTCAAGCAAGCGCAGCTCTTCAATTGCCTGCTTTCGTTGTACGGCAAGACCAAGCCGGCCGAGGCACCCTCCGGCGCGGACCTTTCTTCCTCCGCTGTCGTGATCCCATTGCCGCACCCGCTGCGCATCCTCGTCGCCGAGGGCAACGATACCAACCGCCGCATTGCCCTCTTGATGCTCGAAAAAATCGGCTGTCCCGCCGACGCCGTGGGCAACGGCCGGGACGCTGTCGACAAGGCCAAGCAGACGCCTTACGACGTGATTCTCATGGACTGCTTGATGCCGGTCATGGATGGTTTTGAGGCCAGCCGGAAAATCCGCCAATGGGAGGCCACGCACACCGGGTTGCGCAACCTTCACATCATTGCCATGACCGCCAATGCCCTGCGTGAAGATTGCGCCCTTTGCCTCGCCGCCGGCATGGATCGTTGCATCAGCAAACCGATGCGCATCGCAAGCCTTCAGGCCGCGCTGCTGGAAATTTCGGATTTAAAAGCCGGGTCGGCCGCGCAGGAAAACGCCAAGGGTTGAACCTCACTTCGCTGCGGCGACTGCCGCAGCGAATGCCTTGGCCTTCGCCGTGATCGCAGCCCAGTTTTTTTCCTTCAACGCCTTGGCTTCGACAAGCGAGCTGCCCGCCGCCGTGGCAAATGCCCCAGCCTTCAGGAATTCGCCCACGTTTTCCGGGTTCACCCCACCCGTCGGCACAAAGTCAATATGCGGGAATGGCGCCTTGACCGACTTGATGTAAGCCGGGCCAAAAAATTCCGCCGGGAAAATTTTCACCGCGTCCGCGCCGGCATCCCAGGCGTTGACGATCTCCGTCGGCGTAAGCGCGCCGCTGAAGACCGGCACGCTGTAGCGGCGGCAGAGCGTGATGACATCAGGCCGCAGCGCGGGCGTGACGATGAATTTCGCGCCGGCAAGGATGCCCGCGCGGGCCGTCTCGGCGTCGAGCACGGTGCCAAGACCGAAGAGGAAATCGGGCAGTTCGGCCGTCGCCTTCTCGAGCATGCGGATGGCGCCAGGCGTGGTCATGGTGAGCTCGATGCTGGTGAGCCCGCCCGCGGCGAGCGCCTTCGCGCAATCCAGCAACCCGTCCGGCGAATCGGCACGGATCAAGGCGATGACCTTCTCGGCTTTGAACTTGGCGAGGATGGCGTCTTTTTTCATGGGAAAATGCTGACCGGCCAACATCCGCCTTCGCCCATCGACTGGCTCAAGGCTACGGCGGACAGGTCTAACGCCCAATGTCCAACATCGAACGCCCAACGTCCACCGTTTTTTCAGATCGTGCAAAGAGGGATCGGTGTTCAGCCAAGCTCCCCTCCTTCGCCAACGGCTACGGCGGACAAGTCGGAGGGCACGCATCTCATTGTTTAACCCTGAGCCTGTCGAATGGGAGATGCGTGAAATTTCTTGCGCCGGGTGCCGGGAGCGTGTCTTTTGACCCTCCTGCCCGCGCCCGGGTGGTGGAATTGGTAGACACGCAGGTCTCAGAAGCCTGTGCTTAACCGCATGGGGGTTCGAGTCCCCCCTCGGGCACCACATAAGTCAGCCTCCGAGTCTTGTTCAGAAGTGGACAAATCGTTCTGGTCGAGGCCATTGCTAGCGTATCCGTCAACCGAATACGAGTCGTCAACGGGATTGCATTTTGCCTGTTTTTGGCCAAAAACGCAGGTTTTTAGGGAAGCTCTTGAGGAAGGCAGGGCCGCGGTCAGTTTTTTCATCTCCGCAAAGAGCGGCAGGCTTTGCGGGTCGGTGTAGCGGTCCGTCTGCCGCCATTCGCTGTGCCGGGCCAGTTTCACCCTGGCCAGCTCCGAAATGCCCACGTTCGCCAGCATGCTCGTGAACGTGTGCCGCAGCGCGTGGAAATCCACGCGGTAGCCGCGCTGATCCTCAACCGGAAGCCCGCAAGCCGTCAGGTCTTTCGACAGGCTCTTGACGCTCGGCAGACCGCGCAGAAAAACCCGGTCGGAGAATTGCACCTTTTTGGCCTTCGCCTTTTGAAACGCCTCGACCAGTACCGGCACAATTGGGAGTACCGCGCCCTTTTTGCTCTTGGTTGTCTCGGCCCGGACATCGATGAACGGCTGCGGGGCATCCAAATGAATGTCCGACCAAAGCAATTGTTTCATTTCACCGCGCCGAAGTCCGGTGAGCCCGGCGACCAAGTAGGGAAAGCCGCGCTTCCCGCTTTTCTGCACGAGCCGCATAAAATCGTCGGCTGACAAAGCCCGCCGCCGGAATGTCTCATTGCGTTCCAGTTTATGGACGGCCTTGAGCGGATTGTGCGTGGTCCGCCCCTGCCGCTCCATCCAGTTTAAAAGGGCCGCGGCGTGGGCCAGGTATTCGTTTAACGTCTTCGCCGATAGCTCGGCCTGCCTTGACCGCCAGTTCGTGAAGCTTTCGGCCGTAACATCGCGCAGCGTTTGCCAGCGGCAGTCCTTCTGCAGCAGCTGGAGGCGGCATTTTGCGTGCACGAGATGGCCCCGGCCGCGGTTGCGGACGGCCAGGTCGGCGAGATATTCGGCGCAATGCTCAGAAAGCGGACGCTGCGCAGCGACCCGCAAAGTTTTTGGCTCCAGCAATCCAACCAGCTCTTTTTCCCCTTCTTCGAGCAGCTGCCGCGCCTTGACCTCGGCCACCTCTTTGATGTGCGTGCCCAGCGGCACATCATAAATTTTCGGGCTATCGCTCAGGCGGTATCTGGCGCGATAGACGCGACTGCCCTTGTGTTTGTAAACGAAGCAGAGCATGGGGAAAAATTTAGCGTGAGGTGGCCGTCACCAAGTTCATCAATTCGCTCCGGCGGACAAGTATCCGGCCACGAATTTTGTGCGTTTTGAGTTTTCCTTCGTCGATCAACCGGCGGACGGTCTTCACCGACACCCGGAGCGCACCGGCGACCTCCGGCAAAAGAAAAAAGCTAAGAAACGCGTCACCAGAAAGCGCCCACGGATTATTGATACTTAGCCGCACCGCAGCGTGGGCGGAGGCATTGCTGCCTGGAAGTTCACAATTTCGGTCGATTGAAAAAATCTCCGTTGTTGGATTTCCGATGGAATTTTGGGCTAATGGCGACACATATCCAGAAGGAATCGACCGATTCTCTAGGCAATCATTCCTCGGTTCTTCAGCTGCAAAAAAAATCTCCAGCTGCCACGTTGGAATCGTCGGCTTAGGTGGAGGTGGTTCGCACATTGCACAACAACTGGCGCATGTAGGCTTTTCTTGCTTTTCGTTATTTGATAATGATGCAGTCGAAAATTCAAATCTGAATCGCCTTGTTGGCGGCACGTATGTGGATGCCAAAAAGGACACTCCGAAGGTCGATGTGGCCACTCGGATCATCAATGGGATTAATCCCACAGCAAAAATCGCCAAACTGAAATCGCGTTGGCAGGACTTGCCTGAACGATTGCGGGCTTGTGATATTGTCTTTGGGTGTGTTGACAGTTTTGCCGAGAGACGAGATTTAGAAATCACGACCCGGCGGTATCTTATTCCTTACTTAGATATCGGTATGGACGTGCACCGAACTGGGAATGAGCCACCGCACATGGCAGGCCAAGTTATCCTTTCGATGCCTGGTGAATTGTGTATGACTTGCTTGGGTTTCCTAACAGAGGAAAAACTTGCAAGGGAAGCCGAACGATATGGGGCAGCAGGGTCGAGGCCGCAAGTGGTGTGGGCAAACGGGATACTCGCTTCCAGCGCTGTTGGTATTGCGATTGATTTGATCACCGATTGGACCCAGTCACTTCGAGGTCCAGTTTACCTAAGCTACGACAGCAATACCGGCACCATCCAACCACACAAGCGATTGCATTATTTAGTAGGCAGAGTCTGCCCACACTTTCCTCCATCCCATCTCGGCAACCCGACTTTCAAACAACTTTAATTGAGGGTTCATCTCGGGGGAGGATAGAATGCTCAGCAAGTTTTTGCCAGCGCGATTTGGCCATCGCTGGCTCCGGATCGCACTCGCGGGCGAAGGAAAGGCCGCCTATCCATCTTCGAACAATTCCATTTGGAGAATACGCGATACCTCACCCAATTTTTGCCGCGCGCAGCAGCGTAAGGATGGCCGCGCGGATTTCTGGCGGCAGTTTTGGCCAGGCCGAGACAACTTCTGCCATCTCCAAACCGAGCGTCCCACCGCTTTGTGGCGGTGCCGGTGGAAAGGCCGATTTCTCGCCGGCGCATTCTTTTTTGGGGCCAGCGGCTTCGGCGGGCGCGGTTGGGCGTTCGAGTCCTACTATCGCTTAGGCGCGGGCGGAGGCGCCAACGGGCCGGCCGCTCTTTTCCAGCTTCCGCGTCCTCATTTGGGCGGCCAGGAAAGCAAGGACATAAAATGTGGTTACAATCCAGAGCGAATTGCGGAATCCCGTGATGATCACCGCCCCTTCCGCCAACCCGCCGATGGCGCCGCCGACCAGGTTCCATAGTTGCATTTGCAGCACCGCCTGAGACGAGAGCCCGTGCAGATACTGGAGATAGACGTAGCCCGCAAAAAAAGTCGGCAACAGCAGAATTATCAAGAAACACGGCACCGATGGGAACAGGGTGCCGTAAAGCGGATGAAACAGATTGGCGGCATAAAACCCCAAGGCGACGGAGATAAACAGCAGCGCCCAGGCCAGGCCCGTCGTCAAAGCCCGCGAGTAGAAGGCCAGCAGCGCCCCGCCGAGCGAGGAGAGAATAATCCCCATCACGACCATGGCCTGGCTGATATACGTCGCCCCGAACCACGGCGTCAGGGCGGAGATCGTGCGAATCTGGATGAAAAAGAAGGCCGCACCCGAGAAAAAGGCATAAACACCAAGCGCTGGTGGCGCGGGCTGGTCAGAGGCCGCGGGCACCGGCGACAAATTCCGGCTCAAAAGAAATATGCTGAGCATCAAGATGCCCAACGTATATATAAGCCGGAGGTGCTCCTTGGGAATACCGGCAAATTGGCTGTATAAGAAGGGCCAGTCATCGGTCGGCACGAGCTCCTTGGTTTCACTGGTGAACTGCTGGCGGGCGTCGACAAACGGCGCCGGAAAATCATCGACCGTTCTCCCATGGCTGGCCACGTAGTACGTCTGAATGAAGCCGGGGACGTCGAAAACGCTGATCTCCGTCTGGGTCGCCTCTTCGAGGAGATGGAACATGCGCTGGCGGATCCACGGAGTGGCGGTGGCAAAGCTGACAAAGAAGACGCCCCGGTCGCTTAGTTTGGAATAGGCCAGGCGCAAGCCCTCCTTGGTATAAAGGAAACTATCCAGGCGGAACCGCGATTGATTCGACGCGTTCGTCTGTGAATCGAGGAATGGCATGTAGATGAAATCGTACTTTTCCTGGCAGGTGTTCAAAAAACGCCGCGCATCGTTCACATAGGTTGTCACCTGCGGCTTCAAATAGCTCTTTTCGGGGTCATATTTTGTGCCGAGCGCGATAAATTTGGGATCGATTTCCACCGCGGTGACGCTCCCCGCCCCGTGATAGATTGCTTCCCTCACGTCGGCGGTGCCGCCGCCCGAACCAAGGACGAGCACGCGATCTCCCGGCTCCACCGACTGGAAAGGCATCGTATGCAGGGTCCACGAGGGAATTTGGTGGCGCGCCTTGGCATCCTGGAGGTGTACGGTGGAAATATAAAATCCATTGGTATAAAGATCCATGGAGTCCTCCTGGTGGTTCTCCACGGCGTCGATCCTTTGGTATGGGCTCCAATCATGCTGGGAAGAAAAGCTCCACCCCATGGCCAGCAGCCCGGCCGCGGACAGCAGGGCCACGGCCAATCCCTGGCGATCCGGAACCAGCTGCTGCTCGCGCCACAGGATGACGAGAAAGCCGCCGATCCAAACCAGAAAGAGCACCCACTGGGACGGAAAAAACTGGTTCTGCAGGGTGAAAGCCAGGGCGCCTAAAATCCCGCCCACCGCCATCAGCACATAGCCTCGCTTCTGATAGTTCCCGCTTACCATGTGCGCGCCTTGCTTGGCCCCGATCAGGACCATCACCGGAACCAGGGCCGTGCACAACAAAAGCACCGCCAGCTGCAGGTCGAAATTTGCTTCCTTGGGGCTCAAATTGGCCACGGAAACCCACTGGAATTCCCCGGGCAATTGTTGCAGGAGATTATAGGTGCCCAGCCAACGCACGGCGGCATCGTTCAAAAGCACCGCCAGTGGGATCAGGTAATAAAACCGGGCAAGCTTGCGGGTGGAAAACCCGCAACTCAGCGCAAAGATGGCGATGATAAAGAAGACATTGCCATAATACGTGGTCTCTCCCGCGGTGGTGGAAAACAAACGGACAAACGCCAGTTGCGAAAAGACACCAAAGGCCGACCAAAGTATAATGGGCATGATAAGGTTTCGAACCCTGCCGTCCCGCAGGAATTCTCTTAAGCGCGGGGTTTGAGCGGGAATTTTTGACCGGCCCGAAGACAGGGTGTCAAAACAAATGCAGCCCGAGCACAAGCTAGAGGCTAGACACCAGAAGTCACAGACCAGAAGACCGAAACCACTGATTTGCTGGCTTTATTTTGAGAACCGCGAATGAACGCTGCTTTTTTCGAACCAGAGCTTTAACCACGGATGGACACAGATGAACACGGATACGGATTGGGAGTTTAACCATTAATGCGCACTAATCGACACTAATGGGCTGCTGAAAACCTGTGCTGCTGCACAGCACACGGCCACAGGCCGGGTTGGCCGTCGGGTTGCGAGAGGAGCACGACCGCAGCGCTTTCTGATCGCAACGACGGCCAGCAGGTTTTTCAGCAGCCATCCGCGTCTATTCGCGTTCATCTGCGGTTAAAACAGGATCGGCTCAACCTCCGCGACGAAGTCCGACTTCGACGTTGGGCGTTCGATGTTGGACGTTGGACGTTCGAGCGCAAAGCGCGACTAGGCTTTCGTGCTGAATCCGCCCATGAGAAACACAATCAGGCAGATCAACAGGACCAGGCCAAGCCCGCCGCCGCCAATGGCCGGCCCGCCAATATAAAAACCGCCGCCGCCGAACAGGAGAAGAAGAACAATGACAAGAAGGAGTACATTCATGACTGCAAGATATCACCCCGCGACAACCACGACTATGGGGCATTGACCTGCCTGCCGGGTGACTTCGTCACCGCAGAGGCTAAAGGATAGAGGCCATCCTCCTTCGCCAGGGCTACGGAGGACAAGGAGGCCAGAGCTCAGCAAAAACCAGAACCACTGATATGCACTAATCATTTTCCGCGGATAGCGCGGATGATCGCAGATTCAGATTTTCATAGCATCCCATTAACGCCCATTAGCGGTTAAAATCAGGTTTGAATCCGTGATCATCCGTGTATTCCGCGGTTAAAAAGCAGCGTTTGGATCGAACTTGGCGTTCTTTGCGACCTTCGTGCCGTGCCCTCCGTAGCTTTAGCGAAGGAGGGTGAAGATAACATTCCACAAAAAAAGCCGTCTAAAACGGCCTGTGCACCTAAGCTTGGGCGCTGGTTTCAAGTGCTCATGATCCTGCGACCGGCCGGGCGATTCTTGATCAGACCTTTTCCGCCTCGCACTTTTGCGGCGCGATTTTTCGCGGCAGTCATTCTTCCGCCTC
>Ga0210387_10001678_pt1 | contig 16759 bp, 20 predicted proteins | sample IncBWC7OmetaG_FD_160108 | JGI IMG/M metagenome (GOLD analysis project Ga0210387, IMG submission 160108) | Forest soil microbial communities from Barre Woods Harvard Forest LTER site, Petersham, Massachusetts, United States - Inc-BW-C-7-O ...
TTGGTTCCACAACTACCGCTTCTGCGCTAGGGATGACTGCCGATGGCGCCGCTACTGTATCTGTCTGTCTTTCTCTTTACAATCACTGCAGCATGTCTCGCCGAAATTGTCTCTTCACGAGCTTCATCCAGCACCAGAATCCAAGGCCTCGTTAAACGTCCAGAATCACCCACTGACTACCACGTCCTTCCACCAATCTCCGATAGTACCAACTCGGACCTTTCCAGCGACCTTGAATTACTCGACATTGTCCTAGTAGCCTCCGTCGATGGCAAATTTCACGCCCTTAATCGGTCATCTGGTCAACCACTCTGGTCAATGTCGTCCTACGCCTCTTCTACCACGCTTTCCTTCCCCTCTACTCTAGGACCACTAGTCCGCACCAATCACATTGACATTGATCCGGAACTAGCAGACGACACCGCCAACCAAGAACTTTACATCATTGAGCCGCAGTCTGGCGACATCTATGTAATGGCAACCCCCTCTAGCCCTCTCCAGCGCTTCCCATTCTCGATGTCCGAACTCGTCGGGATGTCTCCCTTTAGCTTTGCTCGAGACAACGACCGCCGTGTGTTTGTAGGGAGGAAGGAGACCTCTCTTGTACTCATTGAGCTGGAAACTGGGAAAGTGAAAGCTACGCTCAACTCAGAGTGTCCTTGGGATCCATTCGAGGACTTACGTGAAGACAAAGATTTAGAGGTAGACTTGGATGAATTGGAGGGGAGCAAACCATCCAAGGGGAGGTCTTCCCCAACTGAGGTCTTCATAGGCCGTACTGGTAAGTCTTCTGGTATCTTTGGTAAGTGGACTAAGGTCATATGCGAATAGACTACCACATATCAATCCACACCCGCCCGCTCAACGGTAACTCTGCCTTCACAAATGTACCAGTTCAAAATCTCTCTTTCTCCATCTACGGCCCGAATAATCAGGATAACATCCTCCAATCAACGTACAAACGCACTCAGGATGATGCCTACATCCAGAGTCTGTCAAGTGGGGAGATCATCTCGTTTAAAGCCAAAGTCCGAGGCGATTCCGCAGCAAGTGACGGAGACTCCCAACCCATATGGGCCCACTCATTCAACAAACCGATGTGTGTCCTTTCTTTCTTTCCATTACATTTCTCATACCATACTGACCGCAATTTAGTGTGGCGATATTTGACGTCCTGCGTAATTCACCTTCCACGGACCCCCACTCGCACCACACATTCGTCCTCCTCCAGCCGCGCCCCCGACTACAAGACGTTATTCCCAACTTCCCCGTTGACACTGCCCGCCAGGCTCCCAAAGCGTACGTTGGTATGGTGGAAGAGACGGGAAGCCTCTTTGTCATGAGCCCTGGAAGGTTTCCGTTGGTCGCTTTTGGGGATGTCGAGTCACGATCTTCGGACCTTAAATACATAGATGCTCCTGGCGTAGTGAACGAAGGAGAGCAGCATAGTGAGGTGGATGCGGTGACGAGAGCGAGGAAGCAAAGGGAATGGGAGAGAGAAAGGGAGAACAGGGCAAGGGATATTCGATATCGTGAGAAGTGTAAGGATGGGTCAGTGGGGGACCGAAGGTGCTTGACAGGGGTGAGGAAACTGGAGGGTGGGGATGGGGATGGACCCGAGAGTCGGATGAGGCGATTGTTGGATGGGGTTCCGAGCGATGCGTTGCCAGTGTTGCCGAGTGACTCGCAGAGATTGGAGGGAGCGGCGAATGAGACGAGGGTGGGTAACAGGGACACCGAAACTGGGAATCTGTTGTTGCGGTCGAGAGGGGGGAGGGATAATGTGTTTGAGGCGCTGGTGGTTGCCCTGGTCTTCGCTGTTTTTCTTTGGTTCGCGATAAGAATAATGAAGACTGGGGATGCAAAGAGTACGCGGCTAGTGGGAGAGGAGGATATGAAGGAGAATGTGCCTCGGTCAGAGGACATCCCGGAAATGGATGGCCACTCCCTTCCCGAAACAACTCAGCTCGTGCTCCCAACGCTTTCCTTATCGGACGACATGCAACCGAAAGCGACAGATCACGGCTCGAATCCTCCCCAAGACGATGTAGAGGATAGCGATAGAGAGGGTGAGGGTGAGGGTGAGGGAGATGTTGTCGCAATGTCGGGGAGGCGGAAGGGTAGGAGGGGGAAGAGAGGGAAGAAGAAGAAGGTGGGGACCCTTCTTCCCGGGAGTGAGGATCGGAATGACGAAGAGAATGCTAATGGCCACGTCGTGGAAATCGATACCAAGGACCCCAAGCCTTCGCCACCACTCTCCCCGGCGGTTAGCTCAATACCCACGCCAGCGCCGGTTGCACCGGCGCTGGTTGTTTCCGACGTCGTCCTGGGTGAGTCCGAGTCTACAATTTTTATTTACGCTCAACCAACTTTCACGCAGGTTTCGGATCGCACGGCACAGTGGTGTTCCAGGGATCCCTTCAAGGACGTGCAGTTGCCGTGAAACGCCTGCTGCAAGACTTTGTGACGCTTGCCTCGCGCGAAGTGAGCATTCTCCAAGAAAGCGATGATCACCCCAATGTCATTCGGTACTACTACCAAGAAGCGCACGCCAATTTTTTGTACATTGCGCTAGAGCTTTGCCCCGCGTCGTTGGCGGATATCATCGAGAGTCCGGACAAGGAGCAGTGGAGGGACATTGCTATTGCATTCGATCCGAAGCTGGCGCTGAGACAGATTGTGAGTGGGTTGAGGCATTTGCACGCGCTGAAGCTTGTGCACCGGGATATTAAGCCGCAGAATATACTGGTGTCGAGTGCGAAAGCGGGGAGAGGGGAGAATGGGAGGACTGGGAGTCATAGGATGCTCATATCGGATTTTGGGCTGTGTAAGAAATTGGATGTGGACGAGACTAGTTTTTTGCCGACAGCCCATGGGACGCTGGCTGCTGGGACGGTTGGATGGCGCGCCCCGGAAATCTTGCGTGGGGAGGTCCAGCTGGATGAGCTTGGAGACGATAATTCGCTGTCGTCCAGGGGTAGCGTTAGCACGCCTACAGTAAGCAATGGTGCGGGGAAGCCGACACGACTGACGAAGTCGGTTGATATCTTTGCGTTGGGGTGCCTCTTTTATTATACCTTGACGAATGGGGGACATCCGTTTGGAGACAGGTTTGAGAGGGAGGTTAACATTTTGAAGAATACGAGGCATTTGGAAGGCTTGGAGAGGTTTGGGGAGGAGGGTGCTGAAGCGGCTGATTTGATTGGTGATATGCTCCATCCTGAAGCTCATGAACGGTGCGTATTTTAAATTAGTTGTCATTATTTTTCTTTAACAGGCCCACCCTCAAGGCCGGATACTACCACATGTCTTCTGCATCCATTTTTCTGGGACCCTGGGCGACGATTGAATTTCCTACAAGATGCATCGGATCGATTCGAGATCATGTGTAGAGATCCAAAAGATCCAAAACTACTTTCTTTGGAAGAGGACGCGATCAATATTGTTGGGAATGATTGGCATTCGCGCCTCGATAAACTATTCATCGAAAACCTTGGCAAGTTCAGGAAATACGATGGACGGTCTCTTCAAGATCTCTTGCGCGCCCTGCGGAATAAAGTGCGTCACATCAGGATATATGATATCGACCCTTGTATTCAAGTTCCATGCAGAAAAATCATTATCAAGACTTGCCTGACAATGTGAAACGGCATCTTGGACCTATGCCGGAAGGCTTCCTATCATATTTCACCCGACGTTACCCCCGACTCTTCCTCCACGTTCATTCTGTCGTTGCCAACACGGGACTTTGCAATGAACCAATGTTTAGATCATATTTCGAGGTTGCTGATTGACCGATTGTTGTTCCACTCTTCCCCCCTGCTGTCTTGTTACCTCATTGGATCATAGTAGCAACTCACTACCTATTTATTTCACATTATCTTGCACTCATCTACTCAAAACATCTACTTGTTTTTATTGTACTATCCGGACGGCAACTCCCGAAAAGAGTTTCTCGCCAAAAACTTGAAGTTAGGACTCAACTTGGAGATACTCTCCAACATTCACGCAATGCCAGACATACCAGTCGGCGCGCAGATATTCGATCTCGTATTCCATCCCAGCCATTCAACAGTCTACACCGGCCTTCTCACAGGTCAAGTTAAAGCATTTGCATACGACGACCATGGCAACCACAAACCCACCTTTTCGCTCAGACCTTCCAAACGTTCATGTCGAGGCTTAGCCATTAACGATGATGGATCGTGTTTGTACACGGTGGGGAAGGGGAAGGCATTATAGTACGTGCTATTGCCCCCGATCTTGTTAACCAGAAGCCAGATTTTTTATTCTAGTACCATCGACACAGTTGCTGCGAACGTCGTTGAAACTCGCGCTGGTGCACACGAGTGAGCTTCAACGGGTGTTCCATGTAACGGTTACATGTGTTAATGGGTCGAAAGAGCTCCAATAAACCGCGTTAAACACCTTATGCCTTGGCTATTGTCCACTGGAGACGATGACGGTGTAATCAAGGTTTCTGTTTTCTGCGGGTCCCTGTGGACATATTCTTACCCATCCTGAATTGTTTCTACGTCTCGTTAGCTATGGGATCCACGACAGCGCGAATCTATTCGGACATATACTCAGCACTTTGACCACATCACCGACTTTCTATGGCTCGATGACAAGAAGCAACTCGTCGCGACCAGGTGTGCAGTTAGCTCTCCGTTCTACCCGTTCTCCTTCTCAATGGTCTTGGCTTCCCTCCTGTGATTCATAAACGCTCCGCAGCGGTGATGGCACATTGTCAGTCATGGATGTCCGCTCGAAAAAAACCGAACCATTTGCTCAATCTGAGGATCAAGAAGATGAGCTGTTATCTATCGTTGCCATAAAAGGGTGTGTCCCCTCCGCCGTTTCGTTAACTGTATCTATTCTGTCCATCTCCTTGGGCAGTACATAATATGATCCATTCCCATTCGCCTACTCTTTTTAATCACGGACAGTATACCTCTACACCTCAATCCGGACTAACCAGATACGTTTCCCCTACCTTATAGCGCGTCTAAAATTGTAGTTGGTACCCAGATCGGCATCCTCTCCGTCTTCAACCGCAGCCGAGGATGGGGCGACTGTGTTGACCGGGTCCCTGGGTGAGTTCCCTAGCCACCTATTACCCTCCCTCCTTCCATCATAACAATTATGTCTAAACAACAAACAAATAGCCACCCGCACTCAATTGACGCCCTTTGTGCCCTGCCTCCTTCCATTCCAAACATAGATACAGCAAGCACAATTCTTACGGGTTCATCAGATGGTTTCATCCGTGCAGTCCGGGTGCTTCCTACTAAATTATTAGGTGTGGTGGCAGATCACGGGGAATGGCCTGTTGAGAGGATCGCTATTGGGAGTGGGGTGAGTGGAGGGGAGGATATTCAGGTAGGCGAGGACTCTGACGAAAGGAAAGGAAAGGGGAAGGGAGGGAGAGTGGGGAAGAGGAAGGGCATTGAAGAGGGCGAAAATAGAGATAACATTGATGAGGGTAAGAGTGAGAGACAGGAAAGGTGGTGGATGGGAAGTGCGGGGCATGAAGAGGTGTTGAGGATGACTGATTTGACTGCATTTTTTGTGCAACAAGATGATGGGGGTGAGGGAGAACAAGAAGGATATTTGGGTGTGGGTGGAGAAGAGAGCGATGAGCATGAATTGGAGGAGCTCGATAAGGAGAATTCCAAAGCGGTGGAGGAGGATACGGATGAGAATAACGATTCCGATGCGCCAAAGGAGAAGAGGAAGAGGAAGGAAAAGGATCCGTTAGCTGTGAAGAGGAAGAAGGGGCGAAATGAGGTGGAAGCTGATGGGACATTTTTTGATGAGCTTTAACAATCCGATGGTCCAGCAAACAGTCGGCGCCAACCTTCCAACTTGACCTGGCGAGTTGGCGTGGAATACAATGATACTCCGCCTAAACTTGAAGCTTGAAGCTCTGACTTCCACTCTGCGAAAGTGTGGGTGCCCGAGCGAAAGTCACGAAGGTTAACCGTTAGACGTCTCAAGGTTCTCATAGCATGTCATGTAGCATCTGCTAGTGGGCCTCCACCGTGGGCCTATGATGGTCGCGCGCCTTGCCTTGCAAAGCACTCTCGCTAGTCAGTGCTGTTTTTTCGAATAATCCAGCTATTTCGTCACGGTAGATACCTATAGATGTGTTACGCTTGAAAGCGTTACATAAGACTGGCACTGGTTTGTGATTGGGAGCCTCAGCCACGTGCTGCTCCCAATCATTGCGGCACGTGCACGCTAAATACTTGGGAACAACTTCAAGTTCAAAGGAAAGCTTTGGCTGATATATTTCAAGTTGCGCATAATCCTTATGGGTTTCTCGAGAAGAGTGATCTCCGGTCTCGGGGGTGCGTATTTTACTCGATGTTTGTCCAGCAGATCGTCGAGTATATTATCATCTCTGGGCATTTCGACGACTACGGAGCTACCGGGTGTGTACGATGGACAGTGGCGGGGATCTGGAGATATATTTGAAAGCGTCTGTCCGACAACTGGAGAGGTTCTTGCTCGCGTGAAGTCTGTGAGTGGACGGCCTATCATAAAATCCCACGTATATGTCTAAACAAAATACTGAGTTGTCTTCAGGCAAGTCCTCTGGAGCTGCATGATGCCCTAGAAAGGTCTCGAGAGGCGTATACCTCTTTCCGAAATGTCCCGGCCCCTCGTCGAGGAGACGTACTGAGACAAATCAGAGTAGCCCTGGCAGCAAAGGTAGCATGTTCTCGGGCAGCTCGTGTTATTGGATTTGATCATAACTGAACCTCGGTGATCTCAGCGTGATGAGCTTGGGGCCCTGGTCTCCTTAGAAATGGGTAAAATCAAGACGGAGGGAGTCGGGGAAGTTCAAGAATTTGTGGATATCGTACGTATTCCAGAGATAATCTATCGGAAAACGAAATTCTCAAGCGCTCAGTGTGACTATGCTGTGGGTCTGTCGAGGATGATGAATGGTCGAGTGGTCGCATCAGAGCGACCTGGACACTCGATCTTAGAAGGTCTCTTGCTCCACACTTCCCCCTTTGATATTCTATTCACATGAACGTCAGTGCCAAATCCTCTGGGAGTGGTAGCCGTTTTGTCAGCGTTTAACTTCCCGGTCGCTGTGTACGGATGGTATGCGATTTGCATTGTTGACTGACGGTTTCCGAGATTTGATCATCTTTGAGAACACAGGAATCTTTCTCTTTCCATGGCGGCTGGCAATGCCACCATCTGGAAACCTTCTCCTACTACGCCTCTATGTTCCATCGCAGTAACCACTATTGTGGCAAAGATACTGGAAAGGAATGGAATTCCGGGTGCCGTTGCTGGTCTCGTCACTGGAGGCAAAGATGTTGGGACAGCGATCGTGGAAAGCCGCGATGTAGACCTAGGCAAGGCCACTTTTACACACACAAGGAATATCACATCTGACTGCTATGTGGATGGCCAGTGTCATTTACAGGTAGTGAACATGTCGGGCGCATCGTGAGCAAGGCTGTAATGTCTAGGTTCGGAAAGGTTATCCTCGAATTGGGTGGCAACAACGGTTCGCATCAATTTCGATCGTTCGTTGAAATCACCACCAGTTAATCTTCCCACCTAGCTTCCATCGTTATGCCTGACGCTGATCTTTCCCTTGCTGTCCCTTCGGTTTTCTTTGGTGCCGTGGGTACGGCTGGACAAAGGTGTACCTCAACTAGAAGACTCTATCTTCACCATAAAATCGCACCCGAATTTCTCGACCGGCTTCAGAAATTATATTCAACGGTCATCCCGGGGGATCCACTTGTTGAAGATACACTCCTTGGCCCCATGCACACTCGTGCGGGAATCGACATCTATACCAATGCAATCCAATATTTGCGGACTATGGATGCTGAGATACTGACTGGCGGACAGAAGTATGAAGATGCCCCTTTTGATGCAGGTAACTTCGTACAACCAACCATTGCACTACCGAAATCCGTGGACCCAACGGATCGGGTCTGGAAAACGGAGACATTTGCTCCGATCTTGAATGTCGCCGTGTTCGATGACCTGCAACAAGCCATTGAATGGAACAACGCAGTGCCTCAAGTTCAGTTACCCGATGTGTTTTCCGTTGAAGAGGCTGAATTTATTCTTCCAATTATTCCTTGCATCAGGGATTATCAAGCAGTCTTTGGACGCGAGATCTCAGAAATCTAGGGAAATGGATCGGCCCTGCGGGATCAGATGCCGGGATTGTTAATGCAAGTGCCATGCTTTCCGGTCTTTTTGATGATATTCTGACTGAGCTCCGAAATAAAAAAAACAGGTTAATGTAGGTACAAGTGGTGCTGAAATTGGGGCAGCTTTCGGAGGTAACAAGGTTAGTCTCTCTGTAAGCTCGTGACAATCGAAGTTGATGCGATATTTGTCGCAGAGTACCGGGTGGTAAGTGATGCATCAACCTTCCATTTCAGATACACTACTATCAAATTTCCCTCATAGGGGCCGCGAGTCTGGTGGTGATGCGTGGAAACAGTATATGCGATGGAGCGCGTGCACTAGTACGAATACTCACTTTTCTTTTACCGAGTTACCACTAATCATCCCACCACACAGTCAACTTCTCTGATGCAGCGCCACTCGCCCAAGGTGTACATTTCCCCGCTTCAGGTGAGTTTACACGTGGAATGGCATTCTACGTAACTGAAAGTCTGGCCTCAGACATAACGTGATCAAGACCACAAGATTTATTCAAGAGCACTCCATGATTGGTTCGCTCCTTTCGTTTCTGATCCGAAAACAATGATGTAGTTGTGTATACCTTGTACATACCACGTTGTCGTGTTGGAAAATCCAGGGTTCATCAACAACGTTGTGGGATAAGTCCGTGAGAAATCAGCCGATCGATCGAGGTTGTAGAGTAACCCACTCGTTGTCGTTCGGAGATGTCTTTTCCGACCAAGCTCGTAACCTGCGGATGTAGACATGTTGGGCAACTGGACTGATTGGATACTTCCATCAGGCAGTGCTTTTGGCGAGTCCATCACTGCAGGAATCCCGTTACCAGTCTCCGTACCTTAAAATCCTGATACTTGTTCTTTGACACCCTCCGAATTCTTGCTTTATTGCCCCTGCTCTTACGCTGCGCTAGCCCTTGTGCAGTTACGCATTGATCACCTATTCACCATCTGTGATCTCCACATGGCAGCTACGGATGATCTTCCATGGCCGGAACTGGGCAACGTTTCTCGTGGTGCTACTCGAGGCAATCAGGGACAAAAGGGTGTCCTTGGCCCCGCTGATCGTGAGGGTCGATGCATCCTCCAACTTCGAGTCCAGCCTGGGGTTCTTGCTGTACGACTAAACCGGCAAGCCAGTGACTGGTACCGGACTCTAGACGGCGAGGTGAATCGTGCTCTAAAGTTGACAAAGACATATTGGCGTAAAGCCAGGAGACGTCAGGATTACGATGCTCGCGCCGACCAGGACCACATGGAGCTGCATGAGTGGCTCCAGCAGCTTAAAGACAAGACCATGTCTCAGTTAGAGCTACTCATGCAGAAAGGCGACATACAAGGGCCACCCTATGCAATGCCCGATGATATCGAACTTTCATTTCTCCGGAAATTTATCGAACGACAAGCAACGGGGATTCCGCATAATCCACGTTTGCGAAATTCCCTCGGCGAAAATTCATTCGCCTTGCGAGGTAATTCGGTGGGTTCAATAACACCTGAGCCCTCGGACCACGGCTTCGCCGACCAGAAGCCACGACGTGCCCCCGCAGGTGAGTACGACTTCTGTGACTACACTTCGTTGATCACTGAGTCTTGGTTAGACAATGTTTCGGACGGCTCAAGTACCCACATCGTCCAATCGTCGCGGACTTCAGGTTCGCCTACGCTGCACAATCCTGACACTCTCGCCCAGGAAGCAAGCTCATCCAGTATGCTTCTCTTTTCTTCCTTATCTTTCAAGTCTCACTCTACGATTAGAACACGCACTACAAGTTGCCCGTGCCTCACTTTCCCGAGCACAAAAAGACACTCAAGATGCCTTTTTGAGGTACAATACATGCCTCGATACCGAGCAGCAAGCGAGACAGGCCGTCTCGACAGCCGAAAGGCGTCGCGATGACATCAGTAAGTGCACACAGGTCAACCATCACTGGATTTGTGCTCACTGGACTTTCATCAGTGTCTGCGCTCATTTCTCGCAGCAAGCCAACCACAGGTATGCATTCGTTACTATGAATGGTTGGCATTAGTAGTGATTTTCACATCGCAGGACCGCAATCAAGGCATTCGTCTGTATCTGCAGATGAACGCCGAAGTCCCTCGAGATATCATCCCGAAGTAGGTCAGGGATTGATCTATAGTTGTGGGGGATACTAACGCAATTCGTAGGGTCTTCGAACATCGTCAGATTCCATGAAAATCCCACGACCTAACACCAAGGCGATGGACTGGCCAGAAACTGATGGCCGAGGTGTTTATCCGGGCGAGGTGGTCACACACCGTGAGGTACACGATGTTGTCCCACTCCCGCCTTACTTTATTCTGACATGCCCTTTCCACTGCAATAAAGGATCATTCTGTCAAGTCGAACCGAAAACACTCACGGAATTGGGACCGTAGCGAACAACTACAAGGTGAGATTGTTCAATCGTCTCGTGTCGGTTCTTGCATGACTTATAATTATTCATACTGTAGATGGCCAATACATCTGTGAGGTAACACTGAATCAATAAATTATTTTCGAACTGCCCGCTGAGTGTTTTCACTAGGACATCACAACCCTACCCCCGCGGAAACGGGTCCATCACATGATGCCAGGCTTCGATGTCCTGAACCACATAGCATCTCACAACGTGGCCTTACAATCATAAAACATATACCGCTGCATATTCAAGACGATATTTATCAACTTCACATTTCACCCTACAATCACAAAACGTATTCCCTCTGCCTATTCGAGATGATATTTATTTTCTCACATTTCCCTCCCTTTTGCCATTTCTTTCGCTATTCAAGTTTTCCATATATTTTATATTCAGTAAACGGACGAGGTGCAGCGGACATTATCACCATTGCATATGTACGCTCTCGCCTGTGTAATCTACGATAATTTGTATCACAAGTTGTCTTGTCAGACATATCTTCTTAATCAGAGAGTGAGCCTGAGAGAGACCAGACAGAGACGGGCTCAGACGGCATCCTTCATTTTCAGTGTAAGAAACGAGCCGAGGCAACGTCATTATTAGTGGGACTTATCTACATTATAGTGATCGACTATCATCACGTTCCTGTAGTCTGACTGCGGGAGACTAGGACTTATCATATAATTATGAGATCACCTACCAGGGTATAAGCAATCAACGTCTTTTCTCGGAAACTGTACTACTAATACATAGGGATGCAAACCGTGACTACGTACGGTCCTATACAGACAAATCAAAGTCGTGACCTCCGTTCTGAAGTACTATAGTATCATGCTATATGTAATGTACGGAAATATTCGTGTGCCAGTGTTAGAAACAATCACAAGTTGAGGGTAAAAGGGATCGTTTCTTTCAGATCTATATTATATTACAGCTTTTTCCCGTCACGACGCCGTCCTTGCGCCGTCCTTGTATACATAACTTGACTGGCACGATTTACAAAATTCACGTGACTTACGGAGGTGGCGACTTCAAAGTTCAACTTGAAGTTCAAGCCTTTCAAGTTCAAGTTGAAGGTCGGGAGTACTATTCTATACTATCTATTGGTTTCATCGCAGCAATATATGAGCTCCTCAGCTTCTCGAATGGATACCGCCCTCTTCAGTCTCTATGCCCTTCTATCTAGACGTATAAATACCCAATGTTGTGTACAACTGGATGTTGCCACTCTCTGGCCCACTCCGCTTTGACTCTTGGGTGGCCAACGCCTGATCGACAATGGGTGCATTACAGTCCATGCTAAGGTCCACCATTGTCTACATCTGCTCCTGCGACTTCCTTCCACTTCCTTCGATCTGTTTTAAAGACGTGCTTCGCGTCAAACCAACTTCATCGATATCCCTAACTGATCTATCGCGTGTCATACACCTGTGGGCTTCATTCGTATTGCTGGTAGACTCGGATCTTTACTGGTTCTCTACACCTAGAACACCATCGTTGATACCACCGAAGTTTTTGCAGTCTCCTCTCACCCGATAATTATCATTTCGTCACAACCACCCCCTTGGTCTTACCTGCAATCGGCGTACCACCACTAGCAGCTATGTCTATATTCCCGGTCAATGATACCAGTGAGAAAGACTTGTAACATCTAATTCCTGCGGTCGCTAACTTAAGTCGCGTTTGTTCAGGTGGGATATGCTGGAAATTCATGGAAGGGAAATGCACCTTTGGCTTAAAATGCAAATATAATCACCCCGACAACAGCTATTTCCCCCCTTTCCAAATTATGAGCCCCTTCGTATTGTCACAGTCCACGCCTCTCCAGGAGTCTACTTTAAAGCATCCGCTTCCTGGTAATAGTATGCAATGGGCTGTGCCACATATCCCGTACATTGTCCCTCGGCGCGAAGATCAGCACAGTGGGTATCATCGCCACGACCAATATTATGACGCTTCCTCCTTGGTCTCAACTATGTCCAACCACCCTGGCTCAATACTCCAACCTCCAGCGCACACGCCTCACATGCCACCTCTTTATGCATTTTATAAACCCTTATCATGGAAGACAGCTCCATGCAAGCACTTTGTGAAGACCAAAGGGTGGTGTCCCATGGGTAATTCGTGTAATTAGTAAGTCTCATACGAATATCTATTTTACCGTTGTTGCTCATTGGTGATCAGTATCCACGATTTGGCCCTTCAATCTGTCCACGCCGAGGAACAACAGTCGTTATCAGCATCCTCGATACCTCTCTCGTCCCAAAACACTTCCGAATTGTTTTGTCCTGACGGTAACCAAGATCGCGTTATTGGCAGCAGAGCACGGGATGGCCCTTCAACGTCTCACTGTTGGGCACACGTTCAAGGCTTCTGTCGTACGCGAGGGTGTCAATACTTCCATCCACGAGATGTTCAACCCTGTGAGCATTTCTTCTTTCTCGTAATCTGAATTCCATCCTCACACCTAGCTTTTATTAGATAAGAAATATACACCATGCTTGGCGTGGTCTACCTGTCCCAATATCGAAGTTTGTGCATTCAAGCATCCCGAGCCGTTACACACTGTCTCTATGAGCTTGACTTGTCCTCCAAGTTATATATCGACCAATACAGATGCAGGGCTCACATACCTTCCGCAAGTGGTGAATGGGACGACATATTTCCCTATCCCAGCCCCTACCCCTCAATTTTTTACCACGCCACCCTTCCATTACGATGATATGTCGACGTCACACACTTCCATCTTTACCACCGACCCGCATAATGTTTCTTACTTCGATCCGTTTTCTTGTCAGTCGGCTAGTGGGGAGGAGTTGAAACCAGTCGCAGCTCTACCAGGGCCTGATTCCGATGCTGAACAAGGGAACCATATTAGGGAGGCACTATCGAGGACAGAGGAATTTGACCACAACACCTCCACGGAAGACCACGAGTTTCCATATCGTCCACCTCGGAACCAACGTGTGGGCCACGCCCGGCGTTTCAGTGTTACCCTGAAAAGCCGCGAACTTGGAGATGAGAGCTTCGGTTCTATTGTTGAGACGGGAAATTCAAGGCGCATGACCCATGCTAGTCGCGATAAGAGAAAGGTTCGTGATTGGTTTTCATGACAAATATGATCGTTAACCAAACGGTGCAGAGTTGGGCAGCTTTCTCTCGTGCTGACAATTTCCAGACCAATGTCTTTCAACGTTAATGTGCTACTATCTGTCCATTCTCGTACCCCCTCATTTCATCATCTAGAATTTTAACGTATATACCAAGATCAATGTTAATGCCTTACGGTCCTGCGTCTGAAGACTCTGATCTCCCAGTTCTCCCACTCCATACGCTCGGTGCCAGGATACAGAGCAGGCCGTTGACCTAGTTTGACATCTGAGCCTTACTCAGTGGGCTTATTCCGGAGAATTTCTCGGAGCTGCGCTTTGGATACCGTGACGGAGATTGTGTGGCAGGTCCTGCATTCAGACTCAGCGGCTATGAAGGAATGAGAACTGACTTTCCCGACAATCAAACATATGCATGATTCAAATTCTGATTCGCCATCACAAAGATGAACTTGAGGTGTGCGTTCACCCTTCATATGAAATCGAAGTTGTAAACAACTGACTCCCATGCAAAAGTAATGGGAAATTGCAGTAGCCAATTGCGAAGAACTGCCATACAAGAGCCAATCCTTCGTCAGCCTGCAGTTAGAAAAGCTAGTAGCTATTGTTACATGCGCCAGTGATGGAAAGACACCAAAAAAGATGGAAGCGATGGTTGTTGTGACAAAACCCGTATCCCAGCACAAGCGTAGCAAGAAAATCTCGACGACATGACAGTATATTTATCGACGGGGTTAATTCCTTTCCCAGCGAGTTCTCGGAGAATTATGAATCAGATGTACACCGTGTAGGGGTTTCTGGATATCACATGGACGAAGATTTGTCGCTTTGCTATCATGGTATCTCGAAGGGTTACACACCTGTCGGACCTTATGCTGGGCTCACCTATCGTCCAACAACTCGGAGGTCGAAAAATTTAGGCGGTTGCTGATTCGTCAACCACTTCAGAATTGTCATGATTTGGATTTGGGACGCTATCAATCGCATTCCGATTGGCGGATACGTGAAAATGTGATATTGCAGAACGAAACATAACGACTCACGCAACAAGGGGACACTCGTAGCTTTCAATTCGGCCGGAGGAAAACCCGGGTTCAACAAAGATACCACCCACCGACATGGAGCTTTTGACCGTCTCTGCACTTGGGCTGATCGAGGGTGTACATGTCTGAGAAAAATCCAGGCGGTGTTTTGTTGGGGTAGGGAATGCCTTGCAGTGGGAGGATTGTTGGGAGCTGATGTTGGGGTTGCAATTGGCGTGTAAGGTATGAGGTTGTGAGTATTAGTGAATGGCACAAGTCACCTGTGCCATTCACTAGTTGTGAGCAGGACCACCAGCATCGAGTGGCCCTGAGCCATGGTGATGTGGGAGAGGAGAGCCTAACACACTCCTTGACCGGATCTTCGGCTTCCCACATTTGACCTCCAGAACCCCTCAAAAGAGAAGATTTCTTTCGAATAGGCAAGAAACCCGGGTTAATTTCGAGGGGGTTTCTGGATAGAATTATCTGTCATACAGCGAAGAAAAAAAATATTAGCAGCAACTTGTCTCGATCAAGTGACCTCGGGGTTGCGGGATCAGCGGTTGACTCCTCTGTACCTATGGGCCCCGCGCGCTTCCATCTGCGCCATGCTGCTGAAATATATTTGTGATATTCTACTACATAATCAACGACCTTCAGGAGAGACCCTATTGTAACTTGAAATTCCAAATCCTCAGGCTGTTCTTTCGCTTCCACCCCTCCCCTTTACTCCTTCCAGCTAACCAAGGCATTCCTTTGCTTTCAAATTATTACTGCAAGTTGTCCTGTGAGTGTTGTATATTTATCTCTTCTTGCACGAGAATGATCATGATTTTTTGGCATCCACACTTTCTTCTTACACAAGTTACAGGGCCGTAGGTTCAAGCCATCAAAAGCCATCGCGCTATCGCATGCATCGCAAGGGATCAATAAAGTTGACCTGCGCAGGGGAGAGTCCTGAAGTGGTAAATATGCGAGTCCGAGTCTGGTAGACCAAGAGCAGTGCCCTTTTTATGCAACAATGAGATCGTATGTGAATTCGATATCTACGGATATGCATTAGACACGTCGACTCGTCATCGAGTCTTCAGGCGACGCTGAGTGAATGATCAACACCGTAGAATGAAAGTACACGCCAGCGGTGATTCCGAGTCTGTTTGAGGAGTGTTTGGCTAGCTGCCACGCGCCGTGTTACCGTCTTCCACCCCCATCCGTTATATCATTTTTCTGTTCTCAACGGTCCCTTAGGCCTCGACAATGTCGGGCAAGGCGCCTCCTAAAGGCCCTCGAGCCCTCTTGGGCTCTTTGCCCGTTTCGTCTGTCTCAACTTCAGCGTCATCTGGCGGGCAGAGCGCGCCACAGCAGCCGACACCTACGGCGGCACAGGCGCCTGTGCAACGTTCTCCGACTATTCCTCTGACTTCTCCAAGCAAGAGAATCGGTACTGCGCCACCTACAGGGCCTCGTAGTCTCACTAATGGGTCGTATACTTCTCCTCACACGAGTCCTTCGTTCAGGGGAGGTGCAGGAGGAAAACCAAAGCATTTTGTGAATGGACATATCAACTCGAACCCTGGGAACCCCACTACGGTTGGGCTAGGGTCTAACACATTACAGAATAGGCATGCAGTCAAAGGTCAAAAGTCAGAAAGTGGTAGTGGATGGACGAGTGCAAGTGGAGTAAATTATACTTTTCATTTTACAAATGGTGGGATATCGTGATCTCAATTCGCGTTCCTTGTTTTCTTGACAGGGCTGGCAACCATCGTCTCACTCACAGGTTAATGGATGGCCCGATTTGAATGGCGATGGTAACAGTAGCGCCTCAGGAAGTGGCAGTGGAAGTGGAGGTCGGGCAGCTGTTGTTATTTCTCTAGCAGCTTCCGCTTCCGTGAAGACAGGACTCGTACGAGACACTGTGCTACAATCAACATTTCAACCACGTCCACCAGTCCGATCTCCACCTACAGTCGAACCTCCCCCGCCACCCCCCCCGCCGCATGACCCTC
>Ga0210387_10001679_pt1 | contig 16755 bp, 15 predicted proteins | sample IncBWC7OmetaG_FD_160108 | JGI IMG/M metagenome (GOLD analysis project Ga0210387, IMG submission 160108) | Forest soil microbial communities from Barre Woods Harvard Forest LTER site, Petersham, Massachusetts, United States - Inc-BW-C-7-O ...
GATCTTTATCCGCGCTGGCTCGGCGCACGAGAACTCCTCCTCCACGGCCGTGATCCCTACAGCCCACGGGTAACCCGCGAAATTCAAACTGGCTTTTACGGCCGGCCGCTCGATCCCTCCAATCCCTCCGATCCGAGCGCGCAGGAATCCTTTGTCTACCCGTTGTATGTGGTTTTCTTGCTGGCCCCAACCGTGACCTTGCCCTTCCCCTTGGCTGCCGACACCTTCCGCTGGATCCTTCTCTTCTCCATCGCTCTCAGCGTTCCCCTCTGGATGTGGGCTGTCGGACTCCGTCCACGATGGCCGGCTATTGTTTGTGGCGTGTTGCTCGCAGTCGGCAGCTATCCTTCGATAGAAGAGTATTGGCAACAGAATTTGACGGCTTTGGTGGTCTTGTTTCTCGCAGTGGCGGCAGCGGCGGTGGTGCGCAATAGGCTGATCCTCAGCGGATTCTTCCTGGCTCTGGCGACAGTGAAGCCTGATATCACCACACCTGTCGTCCTGTGGCTTCTGGTTTGGGCAATAGGAAACAGAGAACGTCGCGTTCTGATCTGGAGCTTCGCCGGCGGCATGACCATGTTGCTGGCAGGTGCTCAAGCAATTTCACCAGGTTGGATGGGGCGCTTTTTCACCGCCGTGCGCGAATATCCCAGCTATGGGACTGACCCCTCCGTTCTGCAAGTGTTGTTCCCGCGCGTAGTCGCAGACTTGCTGCTGGCGGCCCTCGTAATCTTCTTGTGCGTAGTCTGCTGGCGCTGTAGAAAAGCCGCAGCCGACTCTGACCGCTTTGGGTGGACGCTGGCGCTGGTGACGGCAGGGACGCTGGTCGCAATTCCAAAGCTGGCTGCCTACAACCAGTTTTTGCTGGTCCCGGCGCTGTTGGTCCTTCTGCGTCATCGTGAGCAGGCCACCGGCCTTCTTGCTCGGGCATTTATCAAGGGGGCTTTTGCCTGCCAGATCTGGCAGTGGTCGGCCGCTTTGGGTCTCTCGATTCTCTCTTTGCTGGTCACGCCCCAGCGCCTCCTCGGCGCCGCTCAGCTTCCGATGTACACCATGTTGGCATTGCCTCCTTTAACCATGGTTGCAATCCTGACCACCATTGCCACGCGTGGCACCTCGGTCCGCGACTTGCAGAACCGCGTTTAGAATGCAATCGTGAGGCTGAACAGAGCGCCTAGATCGTCGTGGCTGGTCTTGGCTGCTTCTCTCCTCGTTTGTTTCAGTGTCTGGCACTGGGCAGAAACCATTCTTGTTCCGGCGAACACGCTGGCGGCGGAAAGCAAGGGAGTCCCGATCGGCAACAACTCAGATCTCTATCCCCGCTGGCTGGGTGCACGCGAACTGCTGCTGCATCGGCGTGACCCTTACAGCGCGGAAGTGACTCGCGACATCCAAATAGGTTTCTATGGACGGCCACTCGATCCCACGAAACCCACCGAACCGCGCGCCCAAGAATCGTTTGTGTACCCACTGTATGTGGTCTTCCTGATGGCACCGACCATAACCCTGCCTTTCTCCACCGTGGCTGATGTTTCCCGCTGGCTTCTGCTAATCGCCATTGCGGTCAGTGTGCCACTCTGGACGTATGCGGTGGGTCTCCGGCTCCGAACGCCATATCTCGCCTCGGCAATGGTGCTGGCGGTGAGCAGCTATCCGGCGGTGCTGGAATTTCACATGCAAAATCTGTCAGCGCTGGTGGCGTTGCTGCTGGCTTTGGCCGTAGCCTCTCTGGTTCGTGGTTGGCTGATCTTCAGCGGATTGCTTCTGGCCCTGGCTACCGTCAAGCCTGACACAACCACGCCGGTCATCTTGTGGCTGCTGGTTTGGGCGACCGGAGGCAAAGAACGCCGGCGTCTGATCTGGGGCTTTGGCGGCAGCATGGCGATCCTGATGGCAAGCGCACAAGCACTCTCACCGGGTTGGATCGGGCGTTTTTTGACTGCCGTCCGCGAGTATCCCGGCTACGGAACCGACCCGTCCATTCTTCAAGTGTTGTTCCCACAGATAATCGCAAACTTGATGCTGGCAGCGCTCGTGGCCTACTTGTTGGTCACCTGCTGGCGCTGGAGAAGAGCTACAGCGGACTCTGCCCGCTTTGGGTGGACGCTCGCCCTGGTGACGACGACAACGCTGGTTGCGATTCCAAAGTTGTCCGCCTACAACCAGGTCTTGCTCATTCCGCCACTGCTCGTTCTGCTGGCTCAGCGCGGAGCCATCCGATCGATGGGCCTGATGCAACGGGCTTTGGCCAAAGCGGCATTTGCGGGTCAGGGATGGCAGTGGGCGACGGCTGTCATCATTTCGTTGCTCTCGCTGCTGATTTCAGGGCAAAGAATACGAGCTGCCGAACTGGTCCCGGTTTACACTCTTCTCGCAATGCCGCCACTTACTCTGCTCGCAGTCGTCTTCGCCACATTCTCGCGGCAGCGTCAGAGCGAGTCCTATTCGTCCGCTTCCAAGAATCCCTGACGTGCGGCGTGGATGAAGTCTGTATAAGGAGGAACGAACCCGGCGGCGCGAACATCGGTGGCGATCTGGCCACGGTGATAAGCGGAATGCATGACCACGTGCATCAGGATGTCCTGCTTCGAACTACTAAAGGTCTCGTCTTTGGTATTTTTGTATCTGAGCGAGCGGGTCAGGCCATCTTCCTTCAGCGATTGCAGGTAGGCCTTCCAAAGTTTCGGCACCTCGTCGGCTTCGAGTTTGCAGTGCTCCAGCGAAAAATCAGGCCACACGGGATAGGTCTGCTTCTGCAACTGAAGGCGCTGATACCACAACTTCTCGGCCGAGAGAATGTGTGCCAGCAGCTTCACCGAGCCCGGAGGGGCAGCCTCCAAAGCCTGCAACGCACTCAGAATCTCGCGGTTCGCCCAGTCGTCATAGGAAAACAAACGCTGCATGTGTTCGATCATGGCCATAGCAGAAACTACCTCTCTTGACATTGTGAACGACTATTATGTGAGTGGATACAAGAAAATGCTGAGTCGAAAGCCATTGAATTGGTGCTTCGCGATCGCTCTGCTCGCGATGTGTAGCCTTGCTGCATGCAGTGCTTACGTCCGTATGGGAACGGTCGTGATAGCGGATTTTGTTTCCCCGGACAAAAGATGGGACGCCATACTTATGGTCCGTAACGGCGGAGCAATGACTGGTTACTCGACGGTAGTTTCTGTTGTCAGAAGCAATTGGATTGCTCGACAGCTTGCCTTGTATGCCTTGTATCGGCCGGTTCGTGTCTTTGTTGCAGACGACAACGACGGTGCTGTGACCTGGGGCAATCAGGGCCGAATAGACGTGAAGGTACGGTGGGCATCGACCACAGAACTTGTCGTTACTTACCCAGAGAAGGCTCGGATCTCCAGGAAAGATCCTAATTTCCAATCGGTCAGCATCCGATACGTACCGTCTCAGTGACCACCGCACTGAGTCACGGACCCTCAGAAGACCACCATTGCCGAGCAAGGTCCCTTAGGCTCGTGCAGCGAGCAAACTCCTTGTAACCTAGAAACGCATGCCTCTCACCGCAACCGATTGGATCGTCATCGTCGGCTACCTGCTGGTCAATTTGCTGATCAGCATGTACTACCGCCGACGTTCCAGCGGAAACACCGAAGAATTCTTCGTCTCCGGTCGCGATGTTTCCTGGTGGTTGGCCGGCACCTCGATGGTCGCCACCACCTTTGCCGCCGACACTCCATTGTTGGTATGCGGCCTGGTGGCCAAGTCGGGCATCGCCGGCAACTGGATCTGGTGGGGCCTGTGCGTCGGCGGCATGCTTACGGTGTTCTTCTTCGCTCGCTACTGGCGCCGTGCGGAAATCCTCACCGACGTGCAGTTTGTCGAGATCCGTTACAGTGGCAAGCCTGCTGCCTTTCTCCGCGGATTCAAAGCCGTCTATCTCGGCCTGTTCATGAACTGCTTCATCCTGGGCTGGGTGACCCAGGCCATGATCAACATCATCACCGTTTTACTCGGCCCCGCGATTGCGCAAGGGCTAGTGTTGCAATTTTCCTTCGTCGGCCACTCCTTCCGGTACACACTCGGCGATCCTCATACCACGTCTTTGCTTATCTGTATCTTTGTCTTGATTCCCTTCACCGGCATCTACACCTTCATCGGCGGACTCTGGGGTGTGCTGGTCACCGACTTATTTCAGTTTGCGCTGAAGATGACGATGATTGTGGTGCTGGCCTGGGTGGCCGTGGCCAAAATCGGCGGCATGCAGGCGCTGCAAGTTCAACTGCAAGTGGTCGAGAACAATGTTCGGCAGACGGGAGTGCGAGCTGCGGACCCAGTGGCATTCCTGCCCGATTTCCATCTCGGTTGGACAACGGATGCGCTATGGACCCTGCCTCTGCTCACTTTTTTCGTCTATTTGTGCATGCAATGGTGGCTAGCGTGGTATCCGGGCGCGGAGCCGGGTGGCGGAGGCTACGTCGCCCAGCGCATGTTCAGCGCGAAAGACGAAAAGAATTCTCTGGGCGCGACCTTGTGGTTCAACATCGCCCACTATGCGCTGCGTCCCTGGCCCTGGATTATTACCGGACTGGTCGCTATGGCGGTGTATTCACCCAACGGCGGGCTTCATCCCAGCGCCGCCTTTGCACAGAATCCCGAGCAGGGCTACGTCATGGTGCTGCGCGATTATTTGCCGCCGGCCTTGCGCGGTCTGATGGTCGCGGCGTTTCTGGCGGCGTTCATGTCCACGGTGGGGACGCAATTGAATTGGGGATGCTCATACCTCGTCAACGATCTTTACAAGCGTTTCTTGGTGCGGAATTCGACCGAGAAACATTACGTGCTGATCAGCAAACTGTTCACGATTCTGCTAGTGCTCGCCAGCGGCTACACCGCCATGCAGCTGACTTCGATCAAACAAGGCTGGGATCTGGTCTTGAACATCGGCTTCGGCACCGGAGCGGTGTACATCCTGCGCTGGTATTGGTGGCGCATCAATGCCTGGAGCGAGATTTCCGCAATGCTCGTAGCCGCTGCGGTGACCGTGGCCCTCAACGGAGTCGCATTCACTGGCAACAGCGCGCTGGTCTATGCCAAGAAAGCGCTCATCACCGGCGGGATGACAACCGTGGCATGGCTGATCGCGACCTTCGTAACCAAACCCGAGTCCGAGTCGACCCTCGTGTCGTTCTACCGGAGAGTGTATCCCAGTGTGTATGGCTGGAAACATATTGCTAGGCTTGTGCCTGAACTGCCCGAAGTCCGCGACCTGGCCAGCAACACCTTTAACTGGGTGATGGGCGTCATCCTGGTTTACGGATGCCTCTTCGGAATCGGGAAGCTCGTCTTTCAGCAGTGGTTCTGGGGAATCACGTTGCTGGCAATCGCAGCCGTGGCGGGCTATTTAATCTTCTGGGACCTTACGCGACGAGGATGGGAGACATTGTCGGGCACTGGTACCCACCAGGCGAAAAGCCAAATTCTATAACCACGAAGGACACAAAGATTCACGAAGGAAACCTTGGAACCGAGGCCTTCGTGAGACTTTGTGTCCTTTGTGGTGTATGGATATTTTATGGCCTATTGCGAAACTGATCTTTACCGGCTGGAACCCTGCAATATTGGATAAACTGATGTATTCAGCATAGAGAGGGCTCTTAACTCGTGTGCGGCATCGTCGGCTTTACACATAAAGACTGGATTCCCGATCCCGAGCGCATCCGCAGCGCCACGGCCACGCTGATTCATCGCGGGCCGGATGAGCAGGGTGTGTTCGAATCCAAAGTGGTTTCGCTGGGAGCCACTCGGCTGAAGATCATCGATCTGCACGGCGGCGACCAGCCCATCACCGCCGCCGACGCTCGTACCACTATCGTTTTCAACGGCGAGATCTACAACCATCTCGAACTCCGGGCCGAACTGGAAGAGCTCGGACATCATTTCGAATCTCACTGCGACACCGAAACGGTTTTGCGAGCTTTTCTCCAGTGGGATACCGCCTGCTTCTCCCGCCTGCGAGGTATGTTCGCGATCGCGTTGTGGACGGAATCGACCCGCCGTCTCGTCCTGGCCCGTGATCGCATGGGCATTAAGCCCCTCTACTTCGTCCGCCGCGGAGAAGATCTTTTCTTTGGTTCGGAACTCAAGGCCATTCTTGTCCATCCTGAGATCGAGCGCCGCCTGAGTCTTGACGGCCTCGATTGCTTCCTCTCTCTCAACTACATCCCTTCCCCCTGGACTCTGGTTGAGGGAATCGAAAAGCTCCCGCCGGGGCAATGGCTGGAGTGGCGAGACGGTAAGGTTTCCTCGGATGCTTACTGGACTCTGCCTTTTCCCGACTCTAGCGATCGCAGCCTGGATTCGGCCAAAGAAGAACTTGATGCCCTGCTCCGTCAGTCGATCCGCGAACATCTCGTCTCCGACGTTCCGCTCGGCATGTGGCTCAGCGGCGGCATTGATTCCTCGACTATCCTGCACTACGCCGCCACCGAATCCAGTTCCCCGCTGAAGACGTTTTCCATTTCCTTCCGCGGCCGGAGTTTCGACGAGACCGCATACATCAAGGAAGTCGCAAGTCTCTATCAAACCGATCACGATCAACTCGATCTGAACCCCGAGTGCGATCTTCAAAGCGCAATCGAGGAATTTGCCTACTACTCTGACGAGCCCAGCGCGGATGCCGGCGCACTCCCCGTCTGGTTTCTTTCCAAACTTAGCAAGACCAAGACAACCGTGAGTCTGAGTGGCGAGGGCGCGGATGAGTTGTTTGCTGGATATCTCACTCATCGGGCAAATCAGTTGGCGCGGACTGCGCGATGGCTGCCGAGTTGGGGATTTCGGCTGGCGGCTGCGGGGTTGGGACTCTGGCCCGTCTCCGATGAGAAGATCGGGGTCGAATACAAAGCCAACCGCTTCCTCGAAGGTTGCCAGATGGTCCCCGACCGGGCGCATGTGCACTGGAACGGAACGTTTGCTGACGCGTCCAAACAACAGCTACTGAAGTCCAGACTTCCGGGAGCGCTGGACCAGAAGCTGGAAGAATTACGTAGACTGCTTCCCGGGGACGGTCTTTCTCCCTACCTATGGTTCGACCAGAAGTACTATCTGCCAGACGACATTCTGACCAAGACGGACCGCATGAGCATGGCGCATTCTCTCGAGGTACGACCGCCTTTTCTCGATCATCGCATCGTCGCATTCGCCGCGACCCTGCCAGCTTCACTCAAGATCCGCGGATCGCGGCAAAAGTTTCTTCTTAAGGAACTGATGAAAGGCAAGCTGCCGCCTTCGGTTCTCAACAGAAAGAAAGTCGGCTTCGACATTCCTGCTCATGAGTGGCTGCGCGGGCCGCTTCGTTCGATGATGGTCGAGACTGTGACGGCCGGCGCTCGCGAGCACTCCGGATTGTTCCACCCCGCCGCGATCGACGCCGTCATGCAGCGTCACCTGGCTAAACGCTCAAATCTCGGGTACCAACTCTGGGGACTGATGGTTCTATTCTTGTGGATGAAAAAATGGCGAATTCAGACAGCAAAGACTCCGGAGGCGGTGAAGGATTGGGTACAGGAAAAAACTGGCACCTATATCTAGGCGTTCTGCTGGTGGCCGGAGCCGTTTATCTGGGTTGCATTGCTTCTCCTCCCTCGTTGATGGACGATGTGGACGCCGTGCAGGCGCAGATCGCACGCAACATGCTCACCTCGGGGGATTGGGTCACGGCCCGGCTCGACGGCGTCGTCTACATGGAAAAGGCGCCGCTGATCTACTGGGCGATTGCGCTCTCCTACAAGATCTTTGGAGTACACGACTGGAGCGCGCGCATTCCAATCGCGCTTTCGGTCATGGGCTTAGCCTGGCTGACCGCAGCTTTTGGAGTCTGGGCCCTTGGCAAACGCACGGGACTCTACGCTGGCCTTTGCATGGCGACGTGCATTGGCATTTTTCTCTTCACCCGCATTTTGATCCCCGACGTGATGATCACCCTCACCGTAGCAATGGCCATGTGGGCATTTCTGCGCGCACTCGACGTGGAGGAGCCGCATCCGCGTCTCTGGGCATTCCTTCTTGCGGCCAGTGTTGGGCTTGGCCTATTGCTAAAAAGCCTGATTGGGATCGTCTTTCCCATCGCTGCAGGCTTGCTCTACCTTTTCATCACGAGCCAGCTATTCTCCGCCAAAGCCTGGAAGAGGCTTCATCCGTTCAGCGGAGCGTTGATCGTTATCGCGATTGCGGCGCCCTGGCACATTCTCGCCACCTTGCGTAACCCGCCATATTTCGCCTTCACCTTGCACAGCGGCCCTGCGGAATACCATGGGTTTCTCTGGTTCTTCTTCATCAACGAGCAACTGCTGCGTTTCCTGAATCTGCGCTATCCGCGGGATTATGACACCGTGCCACGGCTCTACTTTTGGCTCTTTCATCTGCTGTGGCTGTTTCCCTGGAGTGTCTACTTCCCTGCGATTGCCAAACTTTCGTTTAAGCCAATCGACCGCGCTGGAAGAACCCGCCTGCTGGCCCTCTGTTGGATTGGCTTCATTCTGATCTTTTTTACGTTTTCAACGACGCAGGAATACTACTCAATGCCTTGTTATCCGGCCGTGGCGCTGTTGCTCGGCTCAGCGCTGGCCACGGAAGGCGTATGGATGCAACAGGGCACGCGGGTGCTTTCGGTGATCGTGGGATGCGCCGCCTTGGCGGGAATCGTCATCCTCTTCCTCAGCCGTGGGATGCCAGGTGGCGGCGACATTTCATCGGCGCTAGCGGCGCATCCGGGCGCCTACAAGCTGTCGCTTGGACACATGGAGGACCTAACGCTGGCGTCGTTTGCGTATCTTCGCTTGCCGCTGGCGATGGCGGTATTGGCTTTTTGTCTGGGAGCGGCTGGAACTTTCAAAGCCGGTGCCCAGCGCGCAGCGATCACAGCCGCAGTGATGATGGTCATCTTCTTTCATGCCGCGCGTCTGGCCATGGTGGCTTTTGACCCCTACTTGTCCTCGCGGCCACTGGCGGAGGCCATCCAGAAAGCGCCGCCTGGGACGCTGATTGTCGATCATCACTATTACACTTTTTCCTCCGTGTTCTTCTACACCAATCGCTCCGCTCTGTTATTGAACGGCCGTTACATGAATCTCGAATATGGAGCCTACGCGCCCGGCGTGCCGGATGTGTTCATCGACGACGCGCAATTCAGAGATCTCTGGTCCCGACCGGAAACGGCCTACATCGTGGCTAAGGACTCCGCCGTCTCACGGCTCGAAAGCCTCGTAGGTCACGAACGGCTCCACGTACTGGCCGAGAGCGGCGGAAAGCTGGTGCTCACCAATCACCTGCTGCCGGTTTCTTCCGCGAAAATTCTTTCTCCGGAAACACCGTGATACCGATGGGCCTGCGATACAATTGAGAATCCATAGAAAGTGTTTGGTCTGCGGAGGAAACCACATGAGAATCGCTGTGCTTGGCGGGGACGGCTATTGCGGCTGGGCGACCGCCCTATACTTGTCAAATCGAGGCCACTCGGTCGCCATCATCGACAATTTCATCCGTCGGCAGTGGGACTTTGAGCTCGGCGTGCAATCCCTGACCCCGATTCGCCCGCTATCGGAACGCTTGAAGATTTGGCAGGAACTCACCGGCAAGCAGATCGATCTTTTCGTCGGTGATGTGATGGATTACGACTTTCTCTCGACCACCATTCAGGCCATCGAGCCGGATGCGGTGGTGCATTTCGCCGAACAGCGCGCTGCCCCCTACTCCATGATCGACCGCAAACACGCGGTGTTCACTCAGGTCAACAATGTGGTCGGCACGCTGAATTTGCTGTTCGCCCTGCGCGAGTTCTGCCCCGATTGCCATCTCATCAAGCTGGGAACCATGGGTGAATATGGCACGCCCAACATCGACATTGAAGAAGGCTACATCACAATTGAGCACAACGGGCGTACTGACACCGTGCCTTACCCCAAGCAGCCCGGCTCTTTCTATCACCTCTCCAAGGTGCACGATAGCCATAACATCATGTTCACCTGCAAGATCTGGGGCTTGCGTGCCACCGATCTGAACCAGGGAGTGGTGTATGGCACTACGACCGATGAAGTGGCCATGGACGAGGCCTTGATCAATCGCTTCGATTACGACGAAGTCTTCGGCACCGTCTTGAATCGTTTCTGCGTGCAGGCCGCCATTGGGACTCCGCTCACGGTTTATGGCAAAGGCGGACAGACCCGCGGGTTCCTCGATATCCGGGACACCGTACGCTGCGTTGAGATTGCCTGCTTGAATCCCGCGAACAAAGGCGAGTTCCGCGTATTCAATCAGTTCACCGAGCAGTTTTCGGTGCTGGACTTGGCGCACATGGTCCAGTCGGAAGGCAAGAAGCTGGGTCTGGAGGTGGAAGTAAACCATATTCCCGATCCGCGCGTTGAAGCCGAGGAACACTACTACAATGCGAAACACTCCAAGCTGATCGAACTCGGTCTGCAACCGCATCTGCTCTCCGACTCGTTGCTCGACTCGCTGATGAAGATTGCTTTGAATTATCGCGACCGGGTCGATTCCTCCATGATGATGCCCAAGGTTAACTGGCGGCAGGCGCGCAACGATCGTCAACCGCAGGTCAGCGCCGCTGTTGCAGCCTCGGAAGAATCGCATTTGGAAGCTGTGGGCGTAGGCGTTGCGAAAGGCAACGGAAACCGTTCCGCCAAAGCCGTCAAACCGGCCGCAGATTACAGCAAGCGTTAGACCTTCAGCGGGGAAAATGGTAGTAGACGTCTTGCTTGGAAGCAATGGGCGTGCCATTCCGCGTGGCAGGAAGAAACTGCCACTTCGCCACAGCGGCGAGAACTAGCTGATCAACTGGCTGCGCCAGGCTTTGAATCAACTTCAACTCAACAATCTTGCCTTGCTCGTCGATGGTCACCTCGACCACCACATCTCCCATGATTCCATTGGACAGATCGGACCCAATCGCCGGATCACGAGCAACAATAGGCAGCGCTGGCCGGACCTCGGGCCCAGTGGCTTTCCCATAGTAAAGCGATCCGTAAGGAGAACCGGCGGGCCTCTCGTTGGGAGCGAGGACGGCGGCAATTTCAGTGTCCGCTTCGATCTTTGAGACCGGCGGCGGCCTTCGTGGCGTCTTCGCGTTCTTGGGGGGATGGCTCCAGGTCAAGTGCGCCTGCCGAGGCGGCTGCTCTGACACCGCAGGCTTGCCAGAAAAATACAGGTACTGCAATCCAGCGCCATGCTCGCCTTGCAAGACGGAAGATGGAGAGACGAAGATCGGGGCCGGGGTGTGAAGTACCCATGCCAACAACAACAGATGTGCCGCGACGGAGCATCCCAAGATCGTGGGCCGCCGCCGGGGAGTCGTCGGATCGAGTTGGCTGAACATCGCTTTCCTGAACAACTAAATGCTACTCCAAATTGGACGTGGGAAAACCCGTGTGGTCTCAGGTACCTTGGGGCGGACTCCTCCGGCTATTTCAACGTCTGCTAAATCCTTGTTTTTGAATGCCTAATCAGCCTGCTGAGCTTTCCCGACTCGCTTCCCGGTACGAACCTCAGTAACGGTCCGGCTGCACCTTTTTTGTTGCATTTTAATACTCCTGAAATATTCTGCCTTTAAAATGGCTAAGTTGGGACTCTCAGTGGAGGAATGGCAGTTGTCAGCACCCAGATTTCCTCGGTTTGCACTGCCGCTGCAGGTGGCAGCCGTCTGCTACCGGCGGCGCGAGTCGTCCATCGAGTTCCTGCTGGTGAATACCAATGGGGGCAACAAGTGGACGTTTCCCAAAGGCGCTCCCGAACCTTCTTTGTCCCATAGCCAGGCAGCCGAGCGCGAAGCCCTGGAAGAAGCAGGCGTCCGCGGACACATCGAGCCTCGTCACTTCCACCTTTACATTCATTCGAAAGGTGTGTTCTGGAAACAACCCGGCGTTCGTGAGTTTGTGGTGAAGGCTTTTCTCCTGGAAGTCGAGCACACCGAGGAGTCTCACGAGCCCATGCGCAATCCCACCTGGTACGCTCCCGAAGAAGCCCGAAAGATTCTCGCCAAGGGCCGCGAGGTAAAATACGCTCGGGAAATGCAGACGGTAGTGGATCGTGCGGTGGAACATCTCGGCGCTGCCCACGCGGTTGCCGCGAAATAGTCTCCCGCTCCACTTGCATCTGTTTCCGCAATAGCCCAGAATCGCTGATGTCATCCGTTTAATCCGCGTAGATCAGCGGCGATGAATCATGTTCGCGAAAATCCAGCACATTCATTTCGTCGGAATCGGCGGCATCGGCATGAGCGGCATCGCCGAGGTACTGCTGAACCTCGGCTATAAAGTCTCCGGTTCTGACCTCAAGAGTTCCGCTGTGACCCAGCGGCTTGCGGATCTGGGCGCGACCGTATTCGAGGGACATCGCGCGGAGAATATTGCCGGAGCTGAAGTGGTTGTTGCCAGTTCCGCCATTTCGCCTACGAATCCCGAGATCGGGCAGGCAGGAACGTTGCATATTCCTGTAATTCAACGCGCCGAAATGCTGGCCGAATTGATGCGATTGAAGTATGGCATCGCGGTCGCCGGCATGCACGGCAAGACCACCACCACTTCGATGGTCGCGGCCGTGCTGGCCGCCGGGGGTCTCGATCCCACGGTGGTCGTCGGCGGGCGCGTGGATGCTATGGGATCGAATGCCCGCCTGGGGAAATCGCATTACCTGGTTGCCGAGGCCGACGAGAGCGACCGGTCATTTCTCAAGTTGATGCCCATCCTTTCGGTGATTACGAACATCGACCGCGAGCACATGGATTGCTACCGCAACATGGGCGACGTGAAGCGCGCCTTCCTCGAATTCATGGATCGCGTGCCGTTCTACGGCATGGTGGTGGTCTGCAACGATGACCCGGTTCTCCGCCGACTGTTTCCCCAGATTCGCAGGCGCATGGTCACCTACGGCACTCGTCGCGATTCCGACTTCCATGTCAACATTGGCAAGACCGTCCCTATCACGGGAGACGCGGCGCCGCTCACTCAATTCAAGGTCACGTACAAGGGCCAAGGCCTGGGCGAATTTCGCCTTCACGTCCCGGGCGTGCACAACGTCCTGAATGCAACAGCAGCAATTGCTGTCGGCGTGGGCCTTGACATACCCGCCGATCAGATTCGCTCCGGGCTGGAAAACTTCCGCGGAGTGGATCGCCGTTTCCAATTGCGCGGCAAGGCGGCGGGCGTCAGCGTCATCGACGATTATGGCCACCATCCCACGGAGATTCGCGCCACTCTGGCCGCTGCCAAGCAATGCGGATTTCGCAAGATTCATGTCATCTTCCAGCCGCATCGTTATACTCGCACCCGAGACCTGATGAAGGAATTCGCCACTGCTTTTGGCGACGCTGACTCGCTGCTCATTCTGGATATCTACGCCGCCAGTGAGGCACCCATCGAGGGAGTCACCGGCGAGGCTCTGGCCACGCATATTGAAGACGAGGGCGAGCGGCCGGTTCGCTACGTCGCGTCCTTCTCTGAGGCCGCCGAAGCGGCTGCAAGCTTCGCCCACGAGGGCGACATGATCCTGACCCTTGGCGCTGGCAGTGTCTCTCAGCTTGGGCCGATGATCCTGGCCCAGCTTGCGAATAAGACCCTGGAACCGTTGATTTCCACGTAGGCAGGCGTCTGGGAAACCTTTCCGCGCCACAACCCGTACATAACATGTGCAACACGGGCGATAACGATTTTTGAGGTCCCCCGTCTAATCTCATAACCGGATGAGGAGCAACAACATGGCTTCCGAAAAGACGACGTACTGGATGGCGGTAGGCTTGCTGGCGCTGTTCATGGGCAATCATTTTGTTAGCAGGATCGGTGGGAATTGCCTGGTATCCAAGGCGCGAGTTGCGGTTGAGCGCATTTCGGGGCAAGCCGACCATCTGATGGCGATGGCGGAGGTCGCGATGGGACGGACTTCGACCCGGTTCGACCGCGCGCAGGCCGCGATGGAGATGGCCCAGGTTCGCATGGCCTCGGTGCAGAGTCAGTTCGCGCGCCAGCAGGCCGCTTGCGCCCGGCTGGGAGCCGGCAGAGCGCGGATGGTGGTCCAGCAGCAATTGCTGCAAATGCAAATTCCGGTAGTTAACCCGCAACCACGAATCGAGATGGTGATGCCCCGGCCTCCGGCGGCTCCCAGCGCGGACCCGATCTAGCCGCCCGCGTCTTTTTTCTCGAATCGTTTCGTACTTCTGCGCGGTCTAAATAGCGTTCGAACTGACTCGCGGGAGGATCCCATGCAGGAAACGCCACAACAGTACACGCAACGCATCACTGGCTACATGCAAGGCAAAGAGCCGCTCCAAGTGCAAGGCGAAACCGCCAAGAAGCTGGCCAAGCTCATCAAACCCCTCAGCAAGAAACAACTCTCCACACGCCCGGAGCCGGGGAAATGGTCCATCGCCGAGATTCTGGCCCATTTGGTGGACGCTGAAATCGTGGGCAGCTGGCGCATGCGGCTGATTATCGGCAGCGATGGCGTGCCCATCCAGGCCTTCGATCAGGATGTGTGGGCCGAGACTCTCGACTACGCCGGGCAGGATCCCAAAGTCTCGCTCGAAACTTTTCGGGTGCTGCGCGAGAACAATCTGCGCATGCTCAAGGCTTTGCCCAAGAATCTTTGGGAGAACCATGGCATGCACTCGGAGCGCGGTAAGGAGACGGTGGCACATCTCGTGCGCATGTTCGCCGGGCATGATTTGAATCATTTGGCGCAGGTGGAGAGAATCGCGAAGGCGGGTGGGAGCAAGCGGAAGAAAGCGGCGTGAGGCGGACCCTATAGTGAGAGTTCTGCCGATGCTCCGCGGGTTCGAGCACGCGTCCTGATGCTTGTCTCCAACCCCAACCGCTCGGCATATTCTACGAGCATGTCCAAGCTGAACTTCGACATTTTCCCCCGGAGCAGATCGCTGATCCGCGGCTGCGAAGTTTGCAGGATGTTCTGTAGTTCGCGCTGTGAATGGCGATATGCAACTTTCACAATCTTGGAGTGCAGATCGGCCTTCAGCTTCAATGCTGCGGCCTTCTCGGGTGAGAATCCGATATCTTCGAATACATTGCGTGACATTGAGTTGCTCCTAAATGTGGGTCTGTCCGGACCCTGATTGATTACTTTGGCGATCTCTTCTTGTTCTTTCGCGCTGCGAGTCTCTCCCTCAAACCACTGAGCCGTGCTCGCGCAGTATTGACGTCTCTCAGGGGAGTCTCGTTGGTCTTCTTCGTAAAGCAGTGCAGAACGTAGACCACACCCTCAATCCTTACGTACAGCACTCGATACCACAAATCTTTGTCTTGATCTCGCAGCTCAAAGACTCCTGGAAGAGCGGGAGCCATTGAGCCAGTATCCAGGGGCTTCTCGCCGTTTTGCACCCTCCAGAGATCAGCCCCAAGATCCTCTCGGACATCGTCGGGGAAAGACTTGATGACGGCTCTTGAGTCTCCTTCGAAGATCACATCTGGAGGGGAGTCGTCTGCCACAGTTAGAAGGTAGCAAAATTCGGAGGAGTTGTATATAAGTACTTATATGCGCGTGAATGGCTCTATTATCAATGGCTTGCAACTGTTGAAGGCCCACGTCGGGCATTCGGGGCGTTCGTGGTAGTACAGTTACGAAAATATATGGAGTGCAAGACTCTCGACAAGGCCGCGCTGGGCCTGCATGAAGATTGGTACGGCAACAACGCCGCTGTGTGCTGCCCTGCGTGCGGCAAGGTGTTTATCGTTTCAGGTTTTATCAACAAAGGCCAAAGGATCTGCCCAGCGTGCCTGCGATCCTCGGCGCGTATCACGAACGACGGTGTAACAGTCGAGTGGCCAAGGCAGCCAGAAGCTAAAGTTCTTTCGCGCAAGGAACTGGAAGGAGCGCGCCGATTGGACGAGTTCGTCAATTTGGTCGCCGATGGTGGTGCTGTGGACCAAGGGAGCGTCGAGCAGAAACTGCCCAAGGCTGAAACGATCGCTGTCATCGAATGCGACAGCAAAATGGTGGCGCTGGCTGCCAGGAAGCGGCCTAGCGCTGCATACGCTGAGGGCATTTCCAAGAAAAGCGGATACCACCTGGCCGTGGACGTCCCGGAGCTTGGGTATGTGGTGGTTTCGCCTCGCTACCGGGGACAACGCTTAGCGCAGGAAGTAGTGCGCAAAATATTGGTGGAGTTCGGCAACGCTGGCGTCTTCGCTACTACCAGCCACCCAAAAATGAAATGTGTCCTTGCCAATTTTGGCTTTAGGTGGGTTGGCAACGAATGGGACTCGAAGCGCCAAGGCGAGAGGTTATCCCTCTGGATTAGAGAGGCAATACGTTGAAGGGCAAGTAGGAGCAACTCGAGGAACCGGATGCCTGTCGAACGTTGGTATCACGTGCCTTTTTGCGGAAGGCCGGTGCCCCTCATTAACGTAGGGCGGGACTGAGATGGACAGGTATCCAGCGCGTGACTCGATTCCGAAAACGGTGGACGCATTGTTCTTTGACGGCTACGTTATAGAACGTGGGCCGGTGATATGCCTAAATCACGGATGCGGTGAGCGTGTGTACTGGTATAAGACGCCTGAGGGAACCTCGATTGCGGTCGAAGTTGATCGGCAAGGAAACGTAACCTCCCACTATCAGAAGTGCATTGCCAATCGCTGGAATGTTAACAACGACTTTTTCTCAGGGAACCCCGGTCGGAATTCAGGTTGAGTTGCCAAGGCGTTTCACATGCCGAAGGCTCCAGTCTCCCGGAGCACCCTCGAAAGTGGAAACCCACGGGGTGCACCAAGATTT
>Ga0210387_10001681_pt1 | contig 16750 bp, 14 predicted proteins | sample IncBWC7OmetaG_FD_160108 | JGI IMG/M metagenome (GOLD analysis project Ga0210387, IMG submission 160108) | Forest soil microbial communities from Barre Woods Harvard Forest LTER site, Petersham, Massachusetts, United States - Inc-BW-C-7-O ...
AGCGCCATCGCCGCGTACACTCGTCAAATGTGCGATCGCTATGTGAGTCCCGATGCCAAGTCCATCGCGCGCAGCTTCGCTTTGCCCTCGGTGGAAGGGGAATTTGCGGCCAATTTCAATGCGGCTCCGGGGCAGACCGTGCCCGCGGTCCGCGCCGCCGGCAAGCAAAGCAGCTGTGTTTTGCTGCGCTGGGAAGCAGGCGCGAACGGCCCGAACGTTGAGATAGAAACGCTCGCCTCGAACGCCGGCTTCGGCGCCGCTTGGACGCGAGGAAGTCGCTGCATCATTCCGGCATTGGGCTTCTACAAGTGGCATGTCAATCCGGAGGGCACTAGACAGCCATACTATATTCATGCGGATGATCAAGATGTGCTGGGTTTCGCTGGTTTGTGGAGGCATTCAGAGATGGATGCGAACAGGATCACAGAGTCCTGCGCCATCATCACGTTGCCTGCCAACTCAGTATTGGCCGATATCGACAACGCGGCGAGGCGCATGCCCGCCATATTGACGCGCGCGCAGCGGGAATTATGGCTGTTTGGCGCGGTGGCATCCGTGGGTGCCGCGCTCGCGGCGTATCCCAGCGAACGCACCATCGCCTACCCGGTGAGCACGCGGCTCGATTCCCTGCAGAGCAACGACGAGGGGCTCGTGGAGCCCCTGGAAACCGACGTCGATTGAGGCTGCGGCAGGCGAATTTGCGCCCCAGCACACGGTTTCTTGATGCAGGTCCCATCGGCCAATTCCCCTTTCGGGCAGGCTTTGCGGCAAGGATCGCAAACCTATGTTGCTACGGCTCGCATTACTCATCGGCACCTTGCTGACCGCCTCGGCTGCCGCGGCGAATCCCAAGATTTACACTTATGTGGACGCACAGGGACTGCGGCACTACACGGACGTCCCCGATAACTATCGGTATCGATTGCTGGTGATCTCGCCGCAGGACAGGACCGCGAGCGGCGATCGCTATGATGCAACGCTGCTCGCCAGAGCCACGCAGTACGATTCCATCATCGAACATGCCGCAGTCTCCTCGGCTTTGGAGCCGAATCTGCTGCGCGCCGTGATCGTGGTGGAATCGGGTTTCAATTCCCACGCGGTTTCCAAGCGCGGAGCCGTCGGACTCATGCAATTGATGCCGGCGACGGCGATGCGTTTTGGCGTGTCGAATCCCTATGACGCCCGTCAAAACGTGCACGCGGGCGCCCGCTACCTGAAGTTCCTCATCGATCGATTCGGGCAGAACGTTAGGCTCGCTCTGGCGGCCTATAACGCCGGCGAAGAGGCTGTCGACCGCAACGGCGGGCAGATACCGCCCTTCACGGAAACCATGGCCTACGTCCCGCGCGTGCTCAAGATCTACCAGATGCTGGTGGAGCAAGCGCGACCCACTTAATGCGCTTGACTTTTGGGTAAGTTATAACTTACCGTTAGTCATGGCTTACCAAACTGCCTTGATCGCTCTGGGCGATCCCACGCGCCAGCGGGTATTTGAAGAATTGCGCGCAGGGCCTCAATCGGTGGGCAGGCTCGCCGCAAAGTTGCCGGTCAGTCGTCCCGCCGTCTCGCAACACCTTGCGGTTCTCAAGAAGGCCGGTCTGGTGGGCGACAGAGCCGATGGCACGCGTCGCGTCTATTTCATCGATCCTCAAGGACTCGCGCCGATTCGGATTTGGCTCGATCAATTTTGGGAGGTAGCGCTCACAGCGTTCCAAGCAGAGGTCGAAAGCAAGGCTGGCGCCTCATGATCGCGATCGCGCCCGTTCGCAAAAAATTATTGGTGCACGCGAGCCAGGCGCATGCCTTCGCCGTGTTCACGCGTGATATGTCGAAGTGGTGGCCGGCCACGCATTCCATTCTCAAGTCACCGCAGAAAGAATGTGTGCTTGAGCCGCGCATCGGCGGCCGTTGGTATGCCGTCGGCGAAGACGGATCAACCTGTCAGACGGGATATGTGATCGACTGGAATCCTCCGCACTCTCTGGTGCTGGCCTGGCAATTGAGCGCCGCATGGGAATTCGACCCCAAGCTCATCACCGAGGTCGAGGTTCGCTTCATTGCCGAAAGCGCGGATCTCACCCGCGTTGAATTGGAACACCGCCATCTGGAACGCATGGGCGAGGCCGCCGCCGCGGCGCGCAACGCCGTGGATTCGCCCCGCGGATGGGGTGCGATCATGGACTCATTCAAACAATGTGCCGAGAAGGGAGGAGGATTGTCATGACCATGCTTACCAGATGGCATGCAGCAATGGGTGCATGCGCACCGCTGCTGTTGGCCGGCGGAAACTGCACTGCCGAAGTCGTCGGCGTTGCGACCAATGGGTTCGAGGTGCGCGAGACGGTTCACATCGCCGCATCAGCTGACAAGGTGTATGCGGCAATGCTGCTGCCGGCGAAATGGTGGAGTTCCGATCACACCTTTTCAGGCAGCGCCGCGAATCTCACCCTCGAGCCCCGCGCCGGTGGTTGCTGGTGCGAGGCGTTGCCCGGCGGCGGGTCGGCGCAGCACATGCAGGTGGTCTATGTCGTTCCCGGCAAAACTCTTCGGTTGCGCGGCGCTCTCGGGCCCTTTCAGGGCCTGGGAATCGAAGGCGCGATGACGTGGAGCATCAAGAGCGGGTCCGACGGCACCGATGTTTCCGTGAGCTATGCAGTCGGCGGCTACGCCAAAGACGGCTTCGACGGATTGTCCAAGGGCGCGGACAAGGTGCTCGGCGAACAGATCCAGCTGTTGAAAAAATTCACCGAGGGTTAGCCGCGAGACAGTCAGGCTTTGGCAACAGTTCCCGTTGGCGTCAGATGGTCGATCGCCTGGGGCAGCGCCTGTGAAAGTTTTGCCGCGAGCACGTCGGGCGAGAGGCCGATCTTTGCCGCCAGCGCCTTCACGGTGTCCGAACCGAAGGCCTGATGAATTTGATCGGGCGAGATCGGCTGATTGCTGCCTTGTCCCACCCACGAGCGCACCGTTCCTCCCAATCCTTGCTGCTCCAATTGGGCGACGATGCCTTGCACGCCGCCGTGCCTTTCAATGAGGCCGTTGACCACGGTGGCCATCTCGGCACCGACTACGCCTCCTAAAATGCCGTCGAACATTCCCATAAACCCTCCTTGGGTTTTAGCGGTGATAATTAGAAACTAAAAACTATATTCGCCGTGGCCGTCGTGTCGAGTTTCTTGAGCGGTGCAGGCGGCTTGGTGTTGTCACTGAGGCTGTAGCCGGCGCTCAGGGCCAATTTATCATTCATCTTGACGGTGAGCGCGAGGGCATCGGTGAGCAAGGTATTATCCGACCCGGATTCGGCCAAGAACTTATTGGTGAACGTGGTGGTCTTGTTGAATGCGTGCGTGTAATCGACACCGACGGTGCCGATCGCGTTTCCCGAAGCATCGAGGGGCGTGCGCGATATCACCTCCCCGGACGGTTCCTTCTCGATGATCTCGGGCCGCAGGCGCCGATAACCGAAGCCGGCCTGCACAGTCAATTTGTTGGCGTCCGTGTTGAAAACCTTGTAGCCGATGCCGGTGGTCACGCTCCACTGATATTGGAATCCGTCGAACAGGTCGTGCTCGTAACGCAGGCCGCCGAATGCGAACAGATCGCCGGAAAAATTGTAGTTGGACTGGGTGTGAGTCTCCCAGCGTTCCGCCGACACGATACCGGAACTCTTACCGTACAGTCCCGCAACATACAATTCGTTTTTCCATGCGCCGTCATAGCGCAGCAAGTCGAGATTGCCGTTGATCGATTCGGCATCGCTGTTGCCATGCGAGTCCAAGAATCCGAATTGTCCCTTGCCAATCCACTGATCTTGCGGCGGCGGCGGCGCCTCGTCTGCCCATGTGTGCATCGCGGGGACAAAAATCAGCAGCGCCGCGCCAATGATACGGTTGGTTTTCATGCTTGGCCTTAAGCTCGTTTCGCCAGCAGGTCGCGAATTTCCTGCAGCAGCAGTTCCGATTTGGGAGGCGGCGGCTCGACCACGACCACGGGCGCCGGCTTCTTGAGTTTGTTGATGCCCTTGATGCATGCGAACAGCACGATCGCGATGATCACGAAATCAAAAATCGTCTGAATAAATGCGCCGTACTTGATCAGCACTTCCTTACCCGTCGGGTCCTTGCCGAGCGTCGCCGCAAAATCCGAGAAGTTCACGCCGCCAATCACCTTGCCGAGCAGCGGCATGATCATATCGCCCACCAGCGAGGAGACGATTTTTCCGAATGCCGCGCCGATGATGACGCCGACGGCCAAATCGACCACATTGCCCTTCATCGCAAATTCTTTGAATTCTGACGCTATCCCCATGACATTCTCCTTACATTAGGGCCGTTGGTGCGAGCGCGGGTGCCCTTGGATGTTACTGAGGGCTTGCACCATGGGCAAGGGATGTTCGGTTAGAACTGCGCGTGCACGCGCACTGCGAATACCGACACGGGCCCGCGATCGCGGTTGTACGCGGGATGATTGATCCATTGATAATCCAAACCGATATGTAGGAATTGCAAAACGGCCGCTGAATAGTAAGTCTCGATAATTTGTTCGGGGCCCGGATGCGGCAGTTTCCCATCACCGATCAGAATCCCCAAGCCGCCGGCGTTCAGATACGCTTCGCGCGCGCCCGATATGCCGTTGTTGATGGCGGCCAGGCCGAGGGTATCGTCGGCGCGGTGCCAACGCGAGCCCTGGAGCGACAGCCCCGCAGCCAGTGTGCGATCTACATCGGTGAATTCATAAACCTCGACGTTGCCGGCGGCCTTGCCCACGCGCATGAAGCCTCCAAGGTCGGCGGCAATCTGTTGCTGCAGATTCATGCTGACGCCGATCCGGCTGCGGTAGGCGCGAACGGCGGCGATGTCCACGGGCGCACCGGAACTCTGTGCCACCTCGACCGCCTCGTCGAGCAGTCCCATGCGGCCCCTGCTGTCGAAAAAAGTGAGGAGCACGCGGCCGGACCGGCCGGCAATCTCATGGCGATGCTCTAATTCCATGTCGGTTTGAAATTCGTGAAAGGCCGGCTCCAAATGCACGCTGTTCGGCACATCGGACAGATCGAACAGTCCGGCGCGCAGAGTCCAGTTGCCCTGATACCACTCGAGCGCGGTGCCGACCGTGTAGCCCCACGCATCGGCCGCATAGTCGAAGGTGCCGGCATTGATCGCGGTCCAATTCAGAAAATCCGTACGCGCGGAATTGGCATACTGATTGGTGTCGAATACATCGACCACGCTGAATTTTCCCAGCCAAAGCACCACCCGGTCGGCGCTTTGCGAACCGCCCAATTGATTCGCGGCCGCCTCGATCGGTTCGGTGCTCTCGTCCAAGTTCACGGTCTGCCTCACGAACATGCGTTGCAGCCGCAAATAGGGCTGATTTTTGCCGACCTTGTATGCCTCGCCGCTGGGAAAACCGGCGACGCCTAACGTGTCATCGAGCCCGAACCCTTGATCCACTTCGCCGTTGATCCAAGCTTCGGCGCCGGCCCAAAGCCTTGCCCCGAGATACAGGGTCGCGTCGGTGGTTTCCGCGCCCGTGTTGGGCGTCAGACTATTGGGGCCCCGATAAGGCGCATTGAATCCGGAGGTGTCTTGTTCGACGTAGGTGAACTGCCCGTGGACGGCAAATTCTTGCTCGTCGGCGCCGACGGTATAGGTCAGCAAAATAAGGCCGATGCCGTACAGGGATGCGATGCGCAATGGTGGACAGCCGGTTGCTATCGGAGCAGGGTAGCAAAATAGCGTAAACGGAGGCAGTCCAATGAACACGAGCGAAGTGGGCAATGGGGTCACGACGTTGCCGACCATCGACGGCGTTGGTGAGACGCTGGATCGGTTGGCGGCACTGGCGGTGAGCCGTGGACTAAAGTTGTTCGCCCGTATCGATTTCGCCAAGGATGCAGCGGCGGTGGGCCTGACGCTCAACCCCATGCAGCTGTTGGTTCTGGGCAACCCCGCGAGCGGCACCGCTTTGCTCGCGGCGGCGCCGAGTGCCGGACTCGACCTGCCCTTGAAAGTGCTGGCGTGGCAGGACGAATCAGGGCGCCATTGGATTTCGTTCAATGCGCCGGAATATCTGCAGCAGCGTCACGGATTTGCGGTCGCCTTGACGGCGAACATCGCGGGACTTGCGGCATTGGTGCAGGCCGCGGCGCGCGGCGCGTAATCATGCCGGTGATTTATTGCAAGCGATCGAGCGCCGGAAAGTGTTTGCGCGCATAGGCTAGAACCTGCGCGTCGGTCGGGTGGTCCGAATTTTCGATTGCGACGATTGCCTTTCCCAGTTGCGGAAATTTTTCGCGCAAATAGGCGGCGAACTCCTGCTTGCTTTGCGCCGGTCCGATCAGCAGGATCTCGTGGGCACCGGCAAGCGCGTGCGCGACATCGTCGAAGAAGTGATGGTCCGCGGGCGATTTGTGGCCGCCATGCTCGCTCTTGCGGCTGTGTACGCGTTGATGCTGGTCCTTCGCGCGAACTTGAGTTTCCTCTTGCGCCGTCGGCGAGAAATGCCAGGCAGTGGCCTTCTGATGATCGATCCAAACAACCGCGTGATAGTGTGACATCGCAACCTCGCAAATCGTCATGCAATCTCAATGGCGAGTATTGTAGTTTGTCTTATGAGCAATGTTCTGACCATCAACGCCGGCTCGTCGAGCATTCGCTTTGCATTTTTTTCAATAAAGCTGCGGCCGCAGCGTTTGCTCGACGGAAAAATCGAGCGCATCGGCACTCGGGAAGCTTCTCTAAGCGCTGGCCTCGTGGGCGAGGCCGCTCAGCCGGTGCGTGTCGACGCCGTGGATCCGCGCGGCGCCATCGAGGCGTTGCTACACTGGCTGGGGGCGCAAGCGTCTTTCTCCATACCCGACGCCATCGGCCATCGGGTGGTACATGGCATGCTGCGCACCGCGCCGGCGCGCGTTACGCCGGCACTGCTCGCCGAACTCAAGGGAATTGCGCCGTACGACCCGGAGCATTTGCCGCGTGAGATTGAGCTCATCGACGCGTTGCAGCAGCAATTCGCCAACGTGCCGCAAGTCGTTTGCTTCGATACGGCCTTCCACCGCACCATGCCCGATGTGGCGTCGCAATTGCCGATTCCGCGCCGCTATGCCGCGCAGGGCGTCCAGCGATACGGCTTCCATGGCTTGTCATATACGTATCTCATGCAAGAATTGGCGCGCCTCGCGGACCCGGCTGCCGCACGCGGCCGCGTCATTCTGGCTCACTTGGGCAATGGCGCGAGCCTGGCCGCCGTGCTCGATGGCCGAAGCATCGATACCAGCATGGGATTTACGCCGAGCTCGGGCTTGGTCATGGGCACGCGCTCCGGCGATTTGGATCCCGGCTTGATGAGTTATCTTGCGCTGACGCAGGCCATGAGCGCCGCGCAGTTTCAGCGCATGGTCAATCACGAATCGGGTCTCATCGGATTATCCGAGAGCAGCGCCGATGTGCGCGATCTGCTCGAACGGGAAGGCGAGGATGCGCGCGCTCGGGACGCATTGGCGTTGTTTTGCTATCAGGCGAAGAAGTGGATTGGCTCCTTTGCAGCCGCACTCGGCGGCGTGGACACGTTGGTATTCGCCGGCGGCATCGGCGAGAACGCCGCATTGATACGTCTTCGAATCTGCCGCGGCTTGCAATTTCTCGGCATTCAGATCGACGAGGCACTCAATCGCGACAATGCGGCGCGCATTTCCGCCGCCAACAGCCCGGTCACGGTTCGAGTGATTCGCACCGACGAGGAAGCCGTGATCGCGGAACAATCTGCTCGCTTGCTTGGGTTGATCAAATAGGAGTGGCGACATGCAACCAGGTAACGTGACGCCGGTGTTGGACGCCGAGATGGCGCGAAAGATCGACGCCTATTGGCGCGCGGCGAATTATTTGTCGGTGGGTCAAATCTATCTTTGCGGCAACCCGCTGCTCAAGGAGCCTCTGGCCGTGGCGCATGTCAAACGCATGCTATTGGGACACTGGGGCACCACGCCCGGCCAGAACTTCATTTACACGCACTTGAATCGAGTCATCAAAAAATATGACTTGGACATGATTTATATGTCCGGACCGGGTCACGGCGGTCCGGCGGTGGTCGCGGGAACTTATCTCGAGGGAACCTACAGCGAGGTTTACGCCAACGTCAGCCGCGATGAGGCCGGACTCAAGCGCCTATTTACCCAGTTCTCTTTTCCCGGAGGCATCCCCAGTCATGCATCCGCCGAGTGCCCCGGGTCCATCCACGAAGGCGGCGAACTCGGATATTCGCTGAGCCATGCCTTTGGCGCGGTATTCGACAACCCCGCTCTCACGGTGGCCTGCGTGGTCGGAGATGGCGAAGCCGAGACCGGACCGCTCGCCACCTCGTGGCATTCCAACAAGTTTTTGAATCCCGCAAGCGACGGCGCCGTGCTGCCGATTCTGCATCTCAATGGCTGGAAGATCGCCAACCCGACCATTTTGGCGCGCATCAGCCGCGAGGAGTTGTGTCAGTTGCTCAAGGGCTGTGGATGGCTTCCCCACTTCGTCGAGGGCCATGAGCCCATGCTCATGCACGAGGCGATGGCCGCGACACTGGATACCGTCATCGAGGAGATCGCTCGAATTCAAAGTGACGCGCGTCGGGCGCCCGATAAAGTCGAGCGTCCGCGCTGGCCGATGATCGTGCTGGTATCGCCGAAGGGCTGGACGGGACCTCAGCTCGTGAATGGCAAGCGCGTCGAGGGAACCTTCAGGTCGCATCAAGTGCCGTTGACGGATCCTGCGACCAACCCCGCGCATCTGCGGCAGCTCGAAGAATGGATGCGCAGTTACCGTCCTGCGGAATTGTTCGACGAGCAGGGACGGTTCAATGCGGAGCTGGCAGCGCTGGCGCCCGTCGGCGAGCGGCGCATGGGCGCGAATCCCAACGCCAACGGCGGAATTCTACTGCGCGATTTGCGCATGCCGGATTTCGCCGACTATGCCGTTGATGTTACCAGGCCGGGCATTCCGGGGATCGGTGATACTCATGTGGCCGGGAAGTTTCTGCGAGATGTCGCGAAGGCGAATTCGGCACCCAGAAACTTTCGTCTGTTCGGACCTGATGAGACGCTTTCAAACGGGCTGGAGGCCGTATTCGAAGTTGCCAATCGTCAATGGATGGCGGGCACCTCGAGCGATGACGAATTTCTGGCGCGCAGCGGCCAGGTCATGGAGATGCTGAGCGAACATCAGTGCGAAGGCTGGCTGGAAGGCTACCTGCTCACCGGCAGGCATGGGGTGTTCAACTGCTACGAGGCGTTCATACACATTGTGGACTCGATGTTCAATCAACACGCGAAGTGGTTGAAGGTGACCGCGGGGCTTGCCTGGCGGCGCAAGATCGCCTCGCTCAACTACCTGTTGAGTTCCCATGTCTGGCGTCAAGATCACAACGGATTCACCCATCAGGATCCCGGCTTCATCGATCATGTGGTGAATAAGAAAGCCGAAATCGTACGCGTGTACCTGCCGCCGGACGCGAACTGTCTGCTGTCCGTGATGGATCATTGCTTGCGCAGCCGCCACTACGTCAACGTGGTGGTGGCGGGCAAACATCCGGCGCCGCAGTGGCTGACGATGGAGGCCGCCATCAATCACTGCACGCAGGGAATCGGCATCTGGCAGTGGGCGAGCAACGATCAGCACGCGGAGCCGGACGTCGTGATGGCGTGCGCCGGCGATGTGCCGACATTGGAGACGCTGGCGGCCGTATCGATTCTGCGGCGGGAACTGCCGGAACTGAAGATACGCGTGGTCAACGTCGTCGATTTGATGAAGCTGCAGCCGACGTCCGAGCATCCTCATGGCTTGAGCGATCAAGATTTCGATGCCTTGTTCACCAAGGACAAGCCGGTGATTTTCGCCTTTCACGCCTACCCCTGGCTCATCCATCGCCTGACCTACCGGCGGCACAACCATGAGAATATGCATGTGCGCGGCTACAAGGAAGAAGGCACCATCACCACGCCCTTCGATATGACCGTGCTCAATGACCTGGATCGGTTTCATCTGGTGATGGACGCCGTCGATCGACTGCCGCAGACCGGGAGCCGCGGGGAATATTTGCGCCAGCAGCTGCAGGACAAACTCGTGGAACACAAGCTGTACATCGATAAGTACGGCCAGGACATGCCGGAGATCCGCAACTGGACTTGGCCCGAATAGCCGCCGTTGTCCTACACGGTGTAGCGTTTCGAGCCGACACCGGCATGCACCCGCAGCTCATATCGTATCGGCTCGCGGCTGCGCGTGAGAAAACTGCGCCTGTCAATCTCTACTCATTCCCCAGGGGATCAACATTTCCAGCAACTATGAACGGTCTCAACAGACTGCGGGGTCTCCCTTTCCGCGCGGCGCGAAGTGGGACGGCAAGGGTGTCAATTTTTCATTGTTTTCGGAGTCCTCGGAGTCCGTCGAGTTGTGCTTATTCGACGCCTCGGGAGGCAACGAGCGACGCATACGCATACGCGAACGCACCAGCGGCGCGTGGCACATCTATGTGCCGGATGTGGGGCCGGGGCAGCTGTACGGGTACCGCGTATACGGTCCTTATGTACCCGAGAGCGGACAGCGCTTCAATCCCAACAAACTGTTGCTGGATCCTTACGCCAAGGCGATTGGCCGGCAACTGACATGGGGGGACGAACTGTTCGGCTATCAGCTCGGCGATGCAAGCGCCGACCTGTCGTTCGACGACCGGGACAGCGGTCCGTTTGCGCCTTTGGGCGCCGTCATCGACCCGAGTTTCGACTGGAGCGGCGAGCAGCGTCCGTCGCATCCCGCGCACGAGACATTGATTTACGAAGCTCATGTTCGCGGCATGACCAAAATGCATCCGGATGTGCCCGAGCATTTGCGCGGCACCTACGCCGGCATGGCCTGCGAGCCCGTTATCAAGCATCTTCAAGGATTGGGGGTGACCGCACTGGAGTTGATGCCCGTACATGCCTTCGTTCAAGACCGTCATTTGGTGGAAAAAGGCCTGCGCAATTATTGGGGCTACAACACGCTCGGCTTTTTCGCGCCGGAATTCTCTTATTCCTCCAACCCGCAGGCGCCCTGCGATGTGGTGCGCGAATTCAAGGAGATGGTCAAAGGGTTGCACAACGCGGGCATCGAAGTCATTTTGGACGTGGTGTACAACCACACCGCCGAAGGCAACCAGTCCGGCCCTACTCTCTCATTCCGCGGCATCGACAATCTGGCGTATTACCGTGTCGTGCCGGGCGATCCGCGCCATTACATGGACTACACCGGTTGCGGCAACACATTGAACATGCAGCATCCGCACTCGATTCAGCTGCTGATGGATAGCCTGCGCTACTGGGTCACGGAGATGCATGTCGATGGGTTTCGCTTCGATCTCGCCTCGGCTTTGGCGCGCGAACTCAAGGATGTCGATCAATTGGGCGCATTTTTCGACACCATTTATCAGGACCCGACCCTTGCACCCACGAAGCTGATCGCCGAGCCTTGGGACTTGGGGGAGGGCGGATACCAAGTGGGCAATTTTCCGCTGGGGTGGATGGAGTGGAACGGCAAATACCGCGACACGCTGCGCAAATTCTGGAAGGGCGACATGGGGCTGCACTCGGAGATCGCGACGCGCCTCGCGGGCAGCGCGGATCTTTACGAGACCACGCGCCGGCCGCCATCCTCGAGCATCAACTTCGTGACGGCGCACGACGGCTTTACGCTGGAGGATCTGGTCAGTTACGAACAGAAGCACAACGAGGCCAATGGCGAGGAAAATCGCGACGGCGCCGATGACAATGCCTCTTGGAATTGTGGCGTGGAAGGTCCCACGGAGGACCCGGCCATCATCGAACTGCGTGAACGGCAGAAGCGCAATTTCTGGTGCTCACTCATGTTCGCGCAAGGCTCGCCGATGATCAGCGGCGGCGATGAACTGAGCCGCACTCAGGCGGGCAACAACAACGCCTACTGCCAGGACAGTGAATTGTCGTGGTACCACTGGGGATTGGATGCCGGCAAACTCGATTTCCTGGAATTCGCGCGGCGTGTCATCGCATACCGCAAAAAACATCCGAATTTTCATCGCAATGCGTTCTACGATGCCGATCCCGATGCCAAGCATCCCGACAAGAATATCGTGTACTTTCGCGCGGACGGCAAGCGCATGGAGGGGAAGGACTGGGAGGATGGGGGCTGGATGCGCACCCTCGGCATGTACATGAACGGCACGGCGTCGGAAATTCGCGATGGCCAGGGACAATGCGCCGAAGACACCGATTTCCTGTTGCTGTTGAACGGACACCATGAACCCGTGGCCTTCCGCATATCGCATGAGCTGTATCATGGCGGCTGGAAAGTGGCATTCGACACGTCGCGGCCCACGCTGGCAGTGGACCAGGAATCCGTGAAGCGCAATCGGTTGGTCAATCTCGCGGGCCGCTCGCTGGTATTGCTCAGTCATGAGCGATAATTGGATTGCGACCTATCGGCTGCAGCTGCACGCGGGCTTTCCGCTGCAGGCCGCGGAGCGGGTGCTGCCGTATCTCGCCGAGTTGGGCGTGAGTCATGTGTATTTGTCGCCGTGCCTGCAGGCGGTGCCCGGCAGTCAACACGGTTATGACGTCGCCGATCCCACGCGGATCAGCGACGATCTCGGCGGCGAGGCTGCCTGGTCGAGCTTCGTTCGCGCGTCGCGCGCCAAGGGTCTGCGCATTCTGCTCGATATCGTGCCGAATCACATGTCTGCTTCGCGGTACAACCCTTGGTGGGACGATGTACTCGCGCATGGCCCGTATAGCCGCTACGCCGAATTCTTCGACTTCAGAATCCTCCCCGGCGAGGCATTCCGGGTGCATTTATGCTCGTTGGCACGGCCCTATGGCGCGGCGCTCGAGGCCAAGGAAATCACCGTCGGGCTCGAGGCCGGCAAGCTGCGCGTCAAACACTATGACAATAGCTGGCCTCTCGGACCCGCATCGTGGGGTCAGTTTCTGGCAACCGATGCGGGCGCCGACCGCTGCTTCGGCGAATTGCAGCTGCTGCTGGAGATTGGGCAACCAAGCATCCAGGAGCGCGCGGCTTATGCGCGCCTCGTAGAACGCGCGACGGCGCTGCTCGCCGAGGCGCAAGACAGGGGCCCGCTGCAAGCATGCATCGATCGAGTGCAAAATGACCCGGCGCTCATCGATGCGGCGTTGAAAAATCAGTTCTACATGCTGCACGGCTGGAAGCTGTCGGGTGAGCTCAGCAATTACCGGCGGTTTTTCGACATTGACACATTGATTGGCGTTCGCGCGGAGTCGCCCCAGGTGCTCGCCGCGACGCACGCGCGCATCGAAGCCATGATCGATGCGGCCGACATCGATGGCTTACGCGTCGATCATCCCGACGGTTTGCGCGAACCGCTGCAGTACTTCAAGCGGTTGCGCGAACTGCTGCCGGAGGGGCGAGTGTACATCGAGAAGATTTTGGAGAACGATGAGCGCCTCAATGAGGATTGGCCGATCGACGGCACCGTGGGCTATGAATTTCTGGCCAAGGTGAATCGGCTGTGGATGGACGATCAGCGCATCGATGTGCTCACCGCGACCTACGCGGACTTTACCGGCCATTCGGTCAACTTCGGCAAATTAGTGCGCGAAAAGAAACGCGCGATTCTCGAATCGGCGTTCGCCTTCGCGCTCGACCGGCTGGCGGCCGCCGCGTTGTGGATCGCGCGTGCCGATTGGCGGACGCGAGACTTGAGTCCGCGGCACTTGCGCACGGTTTTGGCGAAGGTGATGACGGCATTGCCCGTGTACCGGACTTACCGAACCGCGCAGGTGCTTCACGATGAAGACCGCCGCATCATGACCGAGGCGCTGCAGAGTGCGCGCATCGGGTCTCCGGAGTTGGAAATGCCGTCCTTCGATTTCCTGGCAGCGTTGTTCATCAAGCCGTCGTTGAGCGAGGCGGAGGCTGATTTTGTCGACAATTGGCAACAGTTGACGCCGGCCGTCATGGCCAAGGGCGTAGAGGACACGACGTTTTATTGCTTCGACCGTCTGGTGTCCTGCAATGAAGTCGGATCGCAGCCCTCATTGGTGGGCATTTCCGCCGACAAGTTTCACGAATTCTGCCACTACTTGAGCGATCGCTGGCCGAACAGCATGCTCGCGACCTCGACGCATGATAACAAGCGCAGCGAGGATGTCCGCACGCGCATTTCCACATTGTCGGAGATCACCGACCGCTGGTCAGAGGCGCTGCATCTGTGGTCGCAGTTGAATGCCACGGCATGGCAAAATCGTCTTCCCGATCGGCATGCCGAATATCTGTTGTATCAAACCCTGATCGGCGCGTGGCCCATCGATCGCGAGCGCTGCTGGCAGTACATGCTCAAGGCTTGCCGCGAGGCGAAGATCAACACTTCCTGGCAGGAGCCCAACGACAGCTACGAGGAAAAGATCCGCGGCTTCGTCGGCGGGGTGTTCGATTCACCGGACTTCATTGCCAGCCTGGAAAGCTTCATCGAGCCTTTGATTCTGCCCGGACGGATCAACAGTCTGGCGCAGACACTCATCAAGATGGTCGCGCCCGGTGTTCCCGACTTCTATCAGGGAACCGAGCTGTGGGACTTAAGCCTGGTCGATCCGGACAATCGGCGGCCCGTGGATTTCGAATTGCGCTCGACGATGATCAAACGTGCGCGGCGCCTGTCCGCGGATCAAGTCTTGGCCGAGTGGGATTCGGGCATGCCGAAACTGTGGATGGCGGATCGCATCCTGTCGATTCGCCGCGCGCGCTCCGAGGATTTTTCCGCCGCGAGCATGTATCAGCCATTGGTTGCGCAGGGCAGTCATCTGGGGCGTTTGCTCGCCTTTCGGCGCGGCGAGAATATCATCGCGGTGGTGCCGCGCTTTACGCTGACCCTGGCGGGCGATTGGAGCGATACGCGCTTGCCTTTGCCCGGAGGGGCCTGGCGCAATTGTTTCACCGACGAAGTAATCCAGCGTGAAGTCTCGCCCGCGGAGCTGTTCAAATTATTTCCGGTCGCGCTGCTGTTGCGGGACGCCGCATGATTTTTTCCGTTTGGGCGCCGCAGGCAAAGAGTGTCGATCTGGTGTTCGCGACGCGCCGCATTGCGCTGCAGCCTGCCGGCGGCGGGCACTGGGAAGCCGAAGCCGCGCCGGCGGATGCGCGCGATGGCTATCGATTTTCCATCGACGGGGGCGCGCCGCTGCCGGATCCGCGATCGCGATGGCAACCCGCGGGTGTGCATGGCGCATCTCAGCTGGTCGCGCCGGCGACGCTGCGGCAAGGCTCGGGCGTCGATGCGGGGTTTCGCGCCAAACCGCTGGAGCAGGCGATTATCTATGAGATGCACGTCGGCACGTTCACGGCTCGAGGCACTTATGCCGCCGCGATGGAAAAGCTGCCGCACTTGGCTGAACTCGGCGTCACACATGTGGAGCTGATGCCCTTGGCGACCTTTCCGGGCCGCCGCGGCTGGGGTTACGACGGCGTAGACCTGTTCGCACCGTTTCCGAGCTACGGCACCCCCGACGAACTTGCGGCCTTCGTGCGCACGTGCCACGCGAGCGGTCTCGCGGTGCTATTGGATGTGGTTTACAACCACCTTGGGCCGGACGGAAATTATTTGGGCCAATTCGCGCCGTACTTTACGGATCGATACAAAACCGGTTGGGGAGCGGCGATCAACTACGACGGCCCGCATAGCGATGAAGTGCGCCGTTTCGTCATCGACAACGCGCTGATGTGGCTGCGGGATTATGGATTTGATGGTCTGCGGCTCGACGCCGTGCACGCGATTTTTAGTTTCGAGGCCGTGCATGTGCTCGAGGAGTTGTCGATGGCGGTGCAGAAGCTGGGCCACGAGTCGGGGCGCACGCTGGTGCTGATCGCCGAGAGCGACCTGAATGATCCGCGTTTGGTGCGCACGCTCGAGCATGGCGGCTACGGTTTGGATGCGCATTGGTCGGATGACTTTCATCACGCCGTGCACCGCTACTTCACCGGCGAATGCGACGGCTACTACGCTGATTTCAAGGGTTTGAAGGATGTGGCCGCCGCGCTGCGCGACGGCTATGTGTACCAGGGCCAGTACTCTGAACATCGGGGCCGGCGACACGGCCGGCGCCCCTTGGGGATCGCGGCGCATCGCTTGGTGGTGAGTTCGCAAAATCACGACCAGATCGGCAATCGTGCGCAGGGCGAGCGCTTGAGCATGCTGTTGGGGCTGGCGGAACTAAAAGCCATCGCCGCATTGACGTTGCTGTCGCCGTTCGTACCCTTGCTGTTTCAAGGCGAAGAGTGGGGCGCTAAGACCCCATTTCTTTATTTCACGGATCACGAAGATGCCGAGCTGGGCCGGCTCGTCGCAGCAGGAAGAGCCAAAGAATTCAGCGCCTTTCAATGGCAGGGCGCGGTGCCCAATCCTCAAGCGGTCGACACTTTCGAGCGATCGAAACTCGATTGGTCGGAGTTGTTGCAGCCGGCTCACGCCGAACTTTTCGACTGGTACTGTCAGCTCATCAGCTTGCGGCGCGACAAGGTCGTCCTGCCGCAGGAAAGCCCATTGGATGGTGCGAAACCCGTGGTGAAATTCGACGAGCACGCCGCCTGGCTCACGTTTGTCCATGACGGCGTTCTGGCGGTGTTCAACTTGAGCGCCAACTCGCAGCGCGTACCGCTGCCCAGCGGGGAATGGCGGCTCAAGTTGCGATCGCACCCGGAGGCGGCGGCATCCGATGCCATGC
>Ga0210387_10001684_pt1 | contig 16726 bp, 12 predicted proteins | sample IncBWC7OmetaG_FD_160108 | JGI IMG/M metagenome (GOLD analysis project Ga0210387, IMG submission 160108) | Forest soil microbial communities from Barre Woods Harvard Forest LTER site, Petersham, Massachusetts, United States - Inc-BW-C-7-O ...
TGGCTGCTACCAGGTGCGTGCCCCCATCCCGTGTAGTTGTACGGGATCGACGTGGGATCCGCCTTGAGAAGGCCTCCTTCGCTGTAAAAACTCCAGCGCGTGGGGCCTCCTTGACCATGCTTCGTCGTAATGAGAATCACGCCGTTGGCGGCATCCGTACCATATAGGGTGGCCGCGGACGGCCCTTTGACGATCTCGATCGACTCGATGTCTTCGGGAACTACATCGTTGAAGCGACCCGCGGTCCCCCCTCCGGACGTGGGCGAGCCCGCAAAGGAATTCGACACCCGTACGCCGTCGACGTACACCAATGGCTGGGTCGACTGAGAGAGGGACCCGGCTCCTCTGATGTACAACACGGGCGATGCGCCGGTCACGCCTCCTGGGTTGATGACTTGCACTCCAGCCGCGCGTGCATTGATGAGGTCGGCTAGAGTGGTGACAGGTGTGTTGGGCACGATGGAGTCAGCACGGATCGTGGCGATGGAGTTGCCAATGTTTCCGAGTCGTTGATTACCAGTCACCGTCGTCACGACTTGGTCGAGCACTGTCGGCACCACGGTCAGCGAGATGTTTCGCACATACACCCCAGCCGTTGCTGCGGCTACTTCGATATTCGTCGACGCGTAACCGAGCCGTCTCACGAGCAACCGGTAGGTGCCTGGTGGTAATCCAGAGAGCGTGTATGCTCCGTCCGTGCCACTAACCGTTCCCTGTCTGCTCCCGACCACCTGAATCGTCGCGCCCGATACGGGACCGTGCGTGGACGAATCCGTGACGGTTCCGCGTACGACGATCGTGTCGCTTGGCTGCGACCGATCTACGACACGATGGCGAGCGACGAGCGTTGCCTGACCGTACGGTCCGATTTCAACATCGACATCCGCGTCAAGCAAAATTTGCGTGAGTGCCGCGGCGACGGTGATGTCTCCCGCATCGAGCGACACGGTGGTGCCGGAAGGGAGGATCGACGGCTTATAGGTGAACCGCAGAGAGGTCTGCTCCTCGACTGCCGTCAATGCCTCAGGGATCGTAGCGTTGTGCAAGCGGAGGACGAGCCGCGCCCGCAGCGCAGAAAAACTTCCGGCCTCAGCCCGTTCGATGTGAGTGCCGACAATCGCATAGAATGCCGGTTCTCGAGAGGCCAGCTGAAGTGGCTGAGGCCCTTGCGCGCCCGCGCCGCTGCAGAGAATGACTCCGACACTGATGCCGCAGACTACGCCGCGCATCATGCACTACCTCCTGGAAACGAGTGTCACCGTTTGCCCTGAGCGGACGACGCTCGCATCGAGCGCCCGAGCGATGACATCGAGGGCTACGTCCGCTGGGATATCGCTAATGGTTACCGTCAGTCGATCGTCAGCGAGTTTCGCGCTGCCGAGATGCACATCGATGTCGTACCAACGGTCGAGCTCAGGGATGACCTCGCGCATCGGCGCGTTCACGAACGTGAGATTCCCTTGCGACCAGGCCAGGTAGCGGTCGACCGCCACGCCTTGTGTGACTCGCGCGGCGCCGGTCGAATCGACGACGACGAGCGCGCCCCGCGTCAGAATGACAGGCTTGGTGCCTTGGATGGAGACTGATCCGTCCGCGACGACGACGCGCACGGTTTTGTCATAGGCCCGCACGTCGAACTGTGTGCCGATGTCTTGGACTGTCGTGCCACTCGGAGCAATCACGCGGAACGGCTGCGCCGGATCGTGCGTGACGTTGAACATCGCCTCGCCGCTGAGATAGACCTGCCGCCCAACTGCGGCAACGCGGATTTCCGTTCCCGGAGCGAGAGCCACCCGTGTGCCGTCGCGCAATTCTACCGTCGCGCGCTCGCCGCGTGCCGTAGCGTAGACCGCGCGAATGGTGGGCGCGTCTGCCTGAGTGGCCGACGACGGTCGCAGCGCGTGCCACGAGGCGTATGCCGAGCCCACAATGAGAAGCACTGCCGCCGCCCAGCCTACGAGTCGGCTCAGTTCGCGCGGTCGCGGCTTCGGCGGAATCAACGTTAGCGGGTCGTGACGGCGGTCGACCCCGAGTCGCCCAGACAACGCGCGCCAGGCGTCATCGGCTTCCGCCGGTGTGTTCGCTTGGGCCGAGGCGAGTCGCGCGGAGCGCATGACATCGACAATTGACGTCAACACCGGAGATGCTTGGATGCGTCGTCGCATCATCTCGCGCTCGTCCGGGGTTCCCTCACCGCCGACATATCGATCGAGCGCTACCCAATCGATCTCGCCGTCCCTCATCAGGCGATCGCCCAGGGCGTCATACCGTGCCTACACACGCATCGCTCAAGTCCCGACCGCTGTAGCGCTGATGGTGCAGAGGTGTTGCAAAACACCCGTTGCTTTTTTTCGCGGACGCGAAGTCGCACGGTCTTGACAGGCTGACGCGAATACGTCACCATGGGCCACACACATGTCCGCCCCGCGCCGGCTAGTAGGATCCGACCAGTCAGAGCATGAGCAAGTCGCCCGCATTCGCGCGGGCGACGTGCGGGCGTTCGAATCACTCTTCAGGGCGTACTATCCCGACCTCCGTACCTTCGTCGACACATACGTCGATCGCGCTACCGGCGAGGAAGTGATCCAGGAGTTGTTCCTCGCGGTGTGGCGGAGGAGGGAGGCGTGGACTCCGGCCGGTGGCGTCCGAGCGTATTTGTTCGCCGCGGCTCGCAATCAAGCGCTCAACGCGATTCGGCAGCGAAAGAGCGCGTCGCGCGTCGTGGAAGAATGTGCCGCCGATGGATCCATCCCAGGTGCGAACCAATCGGATCGGAATCCCGCGCAGCAGCTGTCCACGAACGAGGTCGAGACGGCCTGTCGCGAAGCGATCCACAATCTGCCAGAGTCAAATCGTCTGGTGATGATGCTCCGCTGGGACTACGGAATGAGCCACGCCGAGATCGCGTTCGTCCTCGGCACGTCCATTAAAGGAGTAGAGGCGGAGTTGGGCCGCGGTCTGAAATCGCTCGCCACTCGCCTCAGCTGGGTTCGCGCGTAGTCGGCTACAATACGCCATGTGGGTCATAAGCCCGCCTGCAGACGCACTTTGTGCCCACTATAGGAACGCATAGCTTCGGCTGTCCGTTTGTTTACCTCTCGGCCGGAGGTCGCATGCGTCCCCGCGTTGCCCTGCTCCTCGCAGTTGTTACCGCGGTCCTAGCAGCATGCACGACCGCAACCGCACCCGTTCATCAGGACTGCGGTGGTGGCGGAGGGATGACGTCAGGCAGTGGCTGCAGCTAAGCGATTGCTATCTGACACTCCGACCGGCGGCCGTTTTGCCACGCCATCACGGCCGCCGGTGTCCGGTCAATCAGCAGCCGCAAATCGGGCGGAGCGACTGGCGGCGTCTCGACGACCGGCGCCTTCGACTCCAGTGACTTGAGCGACGCCGAGACATCGTCGTCGAGCTCCGTGATACGATAGCGGCGCACCACATGCTGTGCCCGCGTAAGCTCGCGCCGGGCCAACAACGGCTGATCAAAACGAAGCCACCCCCACGCCGCGAAGAGGTGGTAGTGCGCGAGCTGGCGAACCGGCAGTCGGACGCGGGCCAAGGTCCGACGGTACCCATCGAACAGTTGCTCATTGTCATCGAGCGCGGCGATGCGCATAAGGTTCACCGTCGCACCCCACCGCTGCACCTGCTCGACCGAATCTCGCTCGAGAATCTCCAGGACATCGCGGGCGATGTCGTGATAGCCGAATTTCAGTACCGCTAACGCGATATCGGCGAGCACACGGTCCGCCCCCACATCGGTGCCGTATTCGCGGAGCGCCTGGAAGTAGAGCGAGAGCGCGCGAACGTTTTCGCCGCGATGGAAGGCGGTGACGCCGCGATCGTGCGTTGCGCGTGCCCGAACGTCTGGCAGCTCCGCGAATGTCGCGTCGGCGATCACATCGTCGAGGATGCACTCGGCGGCCATATAATTGCCCCGGATCCGGTCGATACTCGCCTCGGAGATCCGCAGGCAGAGATCGGATCGGAAGTCACCCCGAGCCGAAGCGAACGAGCGGCCGGCCTGAAATACCTCTATCGCCCTGTCTTGCCGCCCGCGCGCGAGCAGACAGTGACCGAGTCGGTCGTAGGCCTGCGGCACAATCTGCTGCTCGGCAGTCGTACGCGCGTGGCGAATGATCGTTCGGCACGCATCGCTCGCGAGCGCCCATTCAGCCGTGAGCCAGAGCGACTCGCCATATGCGCGGGTGCGGTCCAGCACGCAGGAATCTTCGTTGTCCGTTCGCCCGCTTGCCTCGCCGAGCAGTGCCTCGCCGAGGGACCGAAGCGTGCCGCGCTCCGGGGCGTCGACATCCATCATATTGATGGCCCGCTCCAGGGCGCGCAGCCCGGCGTCGGGGAGGGGGTCTTCAGTCGCCCATGCGTCGATTACCCGCATCGCGACCAGCCCGGCCAGGGTACACCGCCACCCTGAGCTCTGTTCGCTCGGTGCATCCGCGAGTGCCCGGAAGTACGCCATATGCGGAAGACCGGGCCGGTAGCTCACGCGCGCCCCGCGGCGTTAGCGGCACTGGGACAGTATTGGGACAGTTTCACAGCCTTGTGAGTGGAAAACACGCGCCCATTTTAGGGTGGCGCTGTCTCTACTGCAAGATGGCAAACTGAACCGTGGAACCGCCCCTTGCTTGCCGAAATACGTCGGTTTGCTCACCTTACTGAATTGTGATGTCGGTTGCGACCAGTTCGGCCTGCGTCCTGATCGTCGATGACGATGATGCAGTGCGTTCAATGCTCGCTGCGTGCCTACGCGCAGCCGGCTTCGATGTTGTCGCGGCCGCCGATGGTGAGGCGGGCGTGGCTGAGGCCATCCGCGCTCGGCCCGACGTCATGCTCGTCGATCTCGTGCTGCCCAACAAGCACGGTTTAGATGTCATCGCCGAGCTCCGCGCGCGCGGCGTCCGCGAGCACATCATCGCAATCTCCGGCATCGAACCCGATCGATACGCGGTAGCCGCCATCGAGTCCGGCGCCGACGCGTGGCTCACCAAGCCCATGGACATTCACGTCCTCGAGGCCCACGTCCGCAGCGGTCTGCGCCGGGCGCGGGAGTACGCATCAACGACGCCAGTAACGACCGGCGACCTGACTTACGATCCAGTCACCGGTGCGGCACTGCGCGGTGCTCGCCGCTTCTCATTGTCCCTGATCGAGCGCACGATCACCGCGCTCGGCATCCGCCACGCGGGTCGCGTGCTCAGCGTCGATGAGCTCTGGCGCGCGGCGTGGCCGCAACGCGCGGACGATGCGCCGCTCCACTCACGCGAGATCCACTCCGTCGAAGTCGCGATGTCGCGCCTGGCCGCAAAACTCAACGGACCGGATGAACCGCCCTTTGTCGTCACCGTCGCCGATGCGCGGCGCCGCCGACTCGGGTACGTCTTTCAAGCGCCTACGCCTTGACCGTCATGCTGCCATCGCGGCAGCTCTCGGCAGTGTCATCTACCAGGCGTATCGGTAGCGGACTCCGCTAACCCCAGTTCAGGTGTTCGAGCTCCTTTGCGGAGATGATGTCAGTTTCATTCTCCGGCGTCGCATCATTGGAGACGACAGCAACACTGGCTGCGTGTCTTTCCCAAGCGGCGTAGGTTGCTCGAATGAGCTTAATCTGCGAAACCGCATCCGAATCGCGGGCCCCGGTAAGCGTTCTTATCATCGATTCATAGCTTGGCTCAACGAGACAGCCGAGTACTTCTTCCCCGTTGCTGAGCCAAAGGCTGGTGCTCTCGGGTAGTGCGGTGAGGTATGGAATGTCCAGCGTTGCAAGACAGCGGAGTTCGTCCTCGAGCACGGTCCACCACTGTTCACCGACAGCACTGCGTATCCGTAGCGCTTTGGCCAACCTCTGCAGCCGGGTATCCCTCACGGACCTGTCGCGCAACGACATCGGATCAAGGCTCGAACGCATCAACTTCACGTACAGCTGTGTCGCGCGGTGAACGTACCGGATTGGTGTCGCTGCAAAGGGCATGAGTGGTCCATCTTCTCGCACCAAAGCAGTGACGTGCTGTGCAAGAAAGTGATGCATCGACTCGAAACCGGCAACAATGTCATCAACGTACTGCGAAGCCCACTGTGGCACGTCATCGAGTAGCGGCAGGTTGGTCGCCACCGTGCGAGGCTGCGCGCGAGGGGCTTCGTCCGCCATGCTGACGCGAACCGCTCTGGCTGCCGTATAAAAACCTGCGATGTCGCCCTCCGAGTCCACATAGGGTGGCGGAGGTACGAGACCAGTCGAGATAACGGATTCTCGAAGCCGGGCGAGCAGCAACAATTGACTCGATTGGTCCGTCGCGTTTCGTGGAGCGTAACCTAGACCCGCCGGCCGAGGCTGCAACAGAGCTTCGAGGTCTATGAGCACCGGCATGTCGGCATGGGCAATGAGGTTCTCCCGATGCATATCTGTGGCTCCGAGAACATGGCAGAGGCACAGCAGGGAGCCCGCGCGTCGATAGTATCGGTGCGGAGACGTTCCGTCGATCAGAGGGAGATAGGCCACATACTCGATCCACCCGTATGAGTGCCGATCAAGCGTCCTCGGGCCTTTCAGATCGTTGATGTCATCTCGTAATGATATCCACGTCAGGAGGGAAGAGAAGTTTGATTCGGCAACTACACAACGAGGCTTGTAGACCACCCTGCTGCCGTCGTTGAATTCCACAGTCATCACGGTACGGCCACCGTTGTGGGAGTCAGACTGCCCGCCGGTGATCGCGTGGACCGACGTGGTCTCGCTCAAGCCGAAATGCGCTCGTATCGCGGACCAGTCTGCGTCGAGTCGAAGCAGAAACTCGGAGTTGCTAACGACCCACATCCGCGCGAGCGACGACATGAGCCGATCCATCTCCGGAAATCGCCTGAAGAGATCGTGCCAGAAAGTCAGGATGCGGGGAGGGAACTGGAACGTTGACCGCGCCATTCCAATCAACCGGCGACAGTCGTCGGACATGGAGCTCATCAGGGTATGATCATGCCCTTCGTTACGGAGGACTTGATGACCAATGACTAACAATCGGCGGTGTAAGTGTTCAATAAGACCGCACATCGCTCGATCCGAAATGCGCGGGTCTGGCGTGATGGCGCCCAGTAGCCGACGTATGGCGACGACTAAGACCGGATCCAGTAGCCGCAGATCCCCCTCGAACTCCGGCTGATGATTGCCTGACAATTGGCTGATGTCTTCTAACACGTTATTCGGCCGAGACCTTGGGTTTGACTCTCCAGATGCCGCCGCATCCGTCGGTGTGATCTGATGCAGCGACGATGCCACTCGAGTTGCGGCCCGTAAAGGTTGAAGTCGGCAAATGCGCGACAGCCAACAAGCGGACGAGACGCGCGTGGTAAACCAAAGTTGCCGGCTCAGTTGCCCGCGCGTTTCTCCGACAGAGCTCGACGTCTTCTTCTCCTGCCGCTGCGGTTCTTTGGCCAACGTTTCTCATTGCGACGCGAGCGGCCACAGATCGAGGAAACTCAAGCAGTACAGTACGTTGCGCCGCCCTTTCTCGTTATGTCTGCCCGCGAAATCATCCGTTGGCCCATGGGATGGTCCTTCGTCGATGCGACGCCGCGTCGCAGAGCCGGCTGGTGGCCTCTGGACGCCATGCACATGTTATTGAGTTCGCGACCCGGGTAACGACCGTATCTCATGCTGCGACTCATCACGCTCGGTGGCCTCGCGCTATATCGCGACGGAACCGCCCTCGCCGGCAGCGCGACGCAACGGCTGCGTCTCGCGTTGCTGGCGCGGGTCGGGAGCGCTGGGCCGCGCGGTGTGCGGCGAGACGCGCTGATCTCGCTCCTGTGGCCCGACAGCGAGGCGGATCGTGGCCGACATTCGTTGGAGCAGGCACTGCACGCGGCACGCCGCGCGCTGTCGGTCGATGCATTGTTCACGGGCACAGCGGTCGTCTGCCTCAATCCTGAAGTCGCCACCTCAGACGTTGCCGACTTCGACGCGGCCATCGGTCGAGGGGCCGCCGACCGCGCCGTCGAACTGTACGCCGGCGCGTTCCTCGATGGCTTTCATCTGCCGAACGCCCCGGAGTTCGAGCAATGGGCGGCCGGCGAGGCCGCGCGCTGTGCCCGGCAATACGCGGCGGCGGTCGAGACGTTGGCGCGCACGGCCGCCGATCGAGCGGATCATGTGATGGCTGTGCACTGGTGGCGGCGCCTGAGCGTCGCCGAGCCGCTGAGTGCGCGCGTGGCGGTGGCCGTGATCGAGGCCCTCGTCGCCAGTGGCGATCGCAGCGGAGCGCTGCAACACGCGTCGGTGCACGCTTCGCTCGTGCGGGCCGAGCTGGACTCGCCAGCGGATCCCGAGATCATGGGGTGGATGGCTCGACTCAAGTCGGGCACGACGCCCACCGGGCCGCGCGCCTCGCCGCTGTCCGTGGCCACATCGGGTCACAAACCCGGGTCGGATGCGGAGCAACGCTTGCGATCGCGACTCGGCGCTTCGCTCGCCGAACGATACACGCTCGCGACGCGGGCGGATGCATCCAAGACCGTGATCACCTTCGCGGCCGTCGACCGCCACACGAGCGGTCCAGTGCACGTCCACGTCGTCCGCCCGTGGATCTCGGCCATGGTCGACGTCCAGCACGCGGCGCGCATGCTGGCGTCAGTCGGTGCGGTCGACGACCCGTGCGTGGTGCCGGTCTGGAGTGTCGGCATCGCCGACGAGGATCTTATCTACTTCGTGGGCCCACCACGGTCCGATCCCTCGCTCCGCGACCGCCTCGCGCGCGAGGGAGCGCTGCCGGTCTCCGACGCGATCCGGATCGCGGTCGACGTGTGCACGGCGCTCGCGTGCGCCGAAGATCACCGCGTACGCCACGGCGACCTTCGACCGCGACACATCGCATTGGGCGTGCGGCGCGCGGCGGTCAGTGCGTTCGGGCTCGTCGACGCACTCCGATGGACGCCCGAATCCAGTCCAGTCACCACCGCGGTCACCTTGGGCGCGCCGGCCTATTTGAGTCCTGATGTGCTGGCCGGCCAGTCCGAGGCGGACGCGCGCAGCGACGTATATGCCGTCGGGTGCATCATGTTCGAGATGTTGACCGGCGCGCCGCCGTTCGCGGCCGGCGGGACCCAAGCGTTGGTCGCTCGCAAGCTGACCGGAGCCGCCCCGCATGTGCGAGACGTCCGCCCGAGCGTTCCGGACGCGGTCGACCGTCTCCTCTTGACGTGTCTGGCACCCTTAGCCGCCGATCGCTATCAAACGGCTGCCGCCCTGCGCGCGGCCGTAACCGCCCTTTAGTCTTGCGGCCGCGTCCACGCGCGAAATGCCGCCTGCGCGCGCAGCGACTCGAAATCCATGTCGGCGTGAAAATCCGGATCCATCGGCTGACCCTGCGCCGCCGCCTCGGTCAGTAACGGCATGGCGCCCTCGGCGTCGCCCAGCACGGCCGCGATCTTGGCGCGCCAGAACGTCGCTCTCCCGTATCCATACGGCTGACGTGCGCGCGCCAGCAACGCGGAGACCTGCTGAGACGCAACGCGGTCGCCCGCACGCGCGGCGGTCGCGCCACGATATCCGAGATACTCGACGTTGTTGGGGTGCGCCGCGGCCAGGAGCGCGAACAACGAATCGGCCGTCGCCCACTGGCCGGCCACATAGAGGATCCGCGCGCGGCCAGCCTGCGCCCACTCGTGCTCGGCCTCCGACTCGGGCAACTCACGATACCATTGAATCGCCCGTTGGACGACTGCGCGTGATGCGCTGCTGTAGCCGTGCGCACGCAGCTCGCACGCCGCCGTGTACCACGCGAGGTCGGGCGTCGTCTTCACGTCGCCCGGCATGGCCATGGCAGCGTCGAGCGTGCGCTGCACGTCGTCGAGCCGTCCGACTGCCGCCAATGCCCGGATGCGCACCACCTCGCTCCGGAGACCGGGTGCGAAGCGTCGGGCGTTGTCGGCGATGGCGAGCTCGCGGGCGTGATCGCCCAGCCGGTGATACGCGTCGGCCTGATTCCACCAGAAATCGAACACGCCGCTCAATTCGTTCCGCTCCGGCCGAATATCCTCCAGTGCGGTGATCGCATCACGCGGGCGGTTGATGGCCAGCGCATCCTGCGCCAGCTTCATGCGCGTGAGCTCCGATGATGGATCGGCCGCCACGGCTGCACGGATCGCGCGATAGCGACTGCCCAAGTCGCCACGGATCGCGGCGAGCAGCTCGTCCGTCCAGGCACGCTCATAGGGCGTGATCTCTCCGCGATAGCGCCCGACCGCTCGGGCCAGGGAGTCGGCCGCGGAAGGGCGCCGCAATGCGTACCACCCGTACGCCTCCATGAACACCGGAGTGATGAACCCGGAGTCGGCCACCGCTGCCGCATGCCAGTGCGGTATGGCTCCGACGAAGTCGGCGTGTGCCCACCGCTCGTTCCCTGCCATGAACTCGCGATACGCGGTGAACGTCGGCGGCTGTTCGCTGGCGGTCGGGTCAATCACGTGGAGGCGTGGATCGACCGAGCGCGCGAGAGCGCCGGCGATGCGATCCGCCAGCTCTCGGATGCCGCTCAGCGGATCAGCGGTCGGCGACGCAACCAGTTCCACGCGCTGCAGCACGCGACCAGACCTGGCATCGGTGACCGCGGTCCTGAACCACAGCGAGTCGCGTTGCCGGTAGTACGCTCCGGACACGACGATCGTCGCTCCCGTCGCCTCGGCCCATGCCTGCTCGGGATGCCCGTCGCGCGGCAGATGTGGGAGGACGGCAGTCCGCGTGTCCACAACGTCAATGATCCGCGTTTGAGCAATCCCATTCGTCGCCCAGTCCGCGGCCATCGCGCCAACGAGATCCAGAGCCGAGTCGCCGGTCGCGTTCACGAACGGGACGACGATGGCGCGAGGAGGAAGTGTCGCGCGCCGCTGAGCGATGGCGACGACGACAACGGCCACGACGAACGCCAGGATCGCCGCCATGGCGCTGCGTCGCCACGTCCAGCGTGACCGTGACACGACGGGCGACCCAGGAGTGGCACTCAATACCCGCAGCAGCTCGTCCGCCGACTGGGGCCGATCCGCCGGGCTCTTCTCCAAACACCGCATCACGAGGCTGCCAAGCGCCGCCGGTACGCTTGCTCGGCGCCGCTCGACCGGGACCGGCTGCTCGAGCGCGTGCGCTGCGAGCAACTCCCGCGGCGGACGCCCGGCGAACGGCGGTGCGCCAGTCAGGAGCTCGTACGCGACGACTCCGACCGCGTACAGGTCGGCCCGATGGTCAGTCGCCGCGTCGCCCGCGGCCAACTCGGGCGCCATGTACGCGGCAGTGCCGAAGATGCCGGCGGTTGGTGCACCCGTGGCATCCTCCGTGGCGACGTGGGAGCCGACCAGCGCCTTGCCGATGCCGAAATCGACGACGAGCGCGCCCCCGTCGGCGAGCAGCACGTTACCGGGCTTGATGTCGCGATGGACCACCCCCGACCGGTGGGCGTACGCCAGCGCCTCAACGACGTCCCGAAGGACGGACACGGCCTCGGCGATCGGGAGCTCGCCGCCTTTGAGGCGTTCGCGCAGCGACTGGCCGGAGACGAACGGCATCGTGTAGTAGAGCAGCCCGTCCGACTCGCCGGCGGTCAGGACCGGCACTATGTGCGGATGCTGCAGCTGCGCCGCGATCTGTATCTCGCGACGAAAGCGATCCGCATCGAGATCGATCGCCAACTCCGGCGGGAGCAGCTTGACGACGACACGCCGGCCCAGCGCCAGGTCGTCGGCCAGAAAGAGGCGGCTCATGCCGCCGCCCATGAGCTCCGGTCCGACGGTGTAAGCATCGCCGAGCATGGCCTGCACCCGGTCCCGCAGGTCCATATCTCCTCGAGGCTTGCCAGCGCGCACGCGACCTCCAATGGCCCGACTCCAAGCATACGGCACGCGGCCACTTGAGCAAGAGATGCGCACTGCTGGGCGGCAACGGACAATGCAGCGTCCCTCACCGCGGCGTCGCTATAGTTGCTAAATTCATGGCGTACCGTGATGGAGGATCACATGGCGCAGCACACATCGAAGGACTGGGACGAACTCGCCTGCTTTTGAGCGGTCGTCGAAACGGCGCCGGGGGTTCCCTGAGCGAGTCTCACGTGAAGCGCGGCGACCGGGTCGTTGGCGGCACGAAGGAATTACTGGAAAAACTCGGGCGCAATGACCTGTGCCCCTGTGGGTCTGGTCGCCGGTTTCAAGAAGTGCTGTCTCGAGTCAGGTCTATACGATGGGTCACAGCGAAATCACTACCGGCGTAGTCAGTAGGATGAACAAAGACCTCGTGCCACGAGCACGGGGTCTTATTCGTCCTCTTGTCGGCGCGCTGGTGTCCCTCGTGGTTACCGAGCTGACGGCGTGGCTCGCGCTTCTCTATCAGTCCCTCGGCCCAAGCCACGAATACGTGGCTCTGCTGGTCTGGTCGCTGCCGGTCGCCGCAGTTGTCTTTCTCATTGGCGCGTGGACGAAACTCCGGCCCGCGGATCGACTCGTTCCGCGAGGCCTGTTCGCGGTCTTCTGGGGCATTGTAGTCGGGTGGGGCTGGAGTTTCTTGGCGTACTATCTGTCGGGTGGTTGGGTGATGGCGTTCGACCTGCCAGTACTCTGGTGCTGGACGTACGGTGCGGCGATCGGTCTTCTCGTCGCGTGGATGCCAGTGAGTTTCCGCGGATTGAGCTCTGCAGCCATTTCGCTTGGCCTGGTCGTGGCGATCTCCGCCGCGGTGGTTTGGCGAACGCGTCAGATTCCGATCTTGATGGTTTACTTGCGCCCGAGCGCCACGCCCGCCCAGAGCGAGGCCATCTTTGACACAGTGCTAGGGAATCCCGATCCGCGTGGCGGCCACTCGTTGCTCGAGGGCATTCGTGACGTAGACCGAAACAGGAGTCACGGCGACACGACGTTAATCCGGGTCACGTTCGATTGGTCAGCCTCCCGGCGGGACCGCGATGCAGTCATACACCGACTGCTAGGCTCTCCGGCCGTCGCGCGATACGCGTGGATCAAATGACTTGATGCCGGCGACCTCCGCAATCGACACGCTGCTCTCCATTGCGAGCGACGCGCTGAGCGACGCGACGCCGCGGCTCTCGCCCGAGTCCACGGCCTGGGCGGGATCGCTCGCGACGCAACTACTCACACTGCTCTGGAGAAGAAACGGTTTCTATGTGTTCGAGTCGGCCTTGCACGTGTTTCCGGCCGGCGCGACTGCCGGTGTGATGTCGGTCGACTCCTGGAACGCGCCTGACCTCTGGCGGAACGAGTTCGGAGACGTCTCGGATGGACTCTTGTTCTTCGCGGAAGACGCACTGGCTAATCAGTGGTGTCTCGCCGGCGGCGCGATCTACAAGTTCGATCCTGAAACCGGTAGGAAGGAGCACTCGGCCGCCACGATCGAGGAGTGGGCTGCGCGGATTCTTGCGGACTATCCGGTCGAGACGGCGTGGCCACTCGCACACGAGTGGCAAGTCAAATTTGGCCGCCTGCAGGAGGGACAGCGGCTGGCGCCGAAGATCCCATTCTTCCTGGGCGGCGAATACGTAATCGCCAACTTATATGCGGCGGAGCAGGTGTCATTCCTTCGATACTGTGGGGACATCTACCGGCAAACCCGCAATCTCCCACCTGGCGCGAAAGTGCGGCTGCGGGTTTCCCACGGACGACTATGATGGTTCTTCTGCAGGATGCAGTTGCCGGCGCTCTCGCACCGCTCCGCGGCTTGCCACTGTGGGCTGCGAACCGCGCCGCGACCCTCATTTCATTGCAATTCGGCGACCGACGCCCCGCGAGGGCGGGCCGTCCCCGCGAGGTTGGGGCGTACGCGCTGCATCTCCAGTGCCCGTGGAGACTGAGCGGCACAACCGGGATCATCGCCGGATCCGCCGACATCTACGTGCCACGTGACGACGACGTGCCCGAGTCGGAAGGCGCGGTGTTACGAATTGGAAGTATGCTCGTGGATGTCGCGCTCGAGCGCTGGGTCGCGGCGCACGAAACCAATCCGCTGCAGGTCCAGGCGGTGCGCGTCGATAGATGCGGGGGGTTCACCCTCGTGTTGGAGCAGGACTTTGCGCTCGAGGTCTTTCCGGATGCATCCTCGCCGCCGCACGTCATCACCGAGCAATGGCGGCTTCTGCCGCCTGAGGCTGATCCTGATCCCAAGCACTTCGTAATGCTGAACTCTGGGGTCCAGTGAACGGGCGGGACCCGATGCGTCGTACCAGATTGCGCGACTGAACCGGTTACGCTCGGCGTTGCGTCCGCCCCCGGAATTGCCCACGGCCGACAAATTGGCGGCCACGGTGGACGTTGAGATCAAGACCTCGACCTCGATATTCGGGTGAGTTGAGGCGGAGATGAGCATTCGATGAGTGGCTATGGGCAGTGTGCGCGTGTCGCTCACTCGATCGCCACACCTCTCTGGAGGTCTCATGATTCTGCCCATTCGATCCCGCGCCGCGCTAACGAGCGTCGCCGTCGCGGTCCTCGTCACAGACGCCTCCGCGCTTCGCGGCCAGGGGCCATCCGGTGAGATCGGAAGTCGGCTGCGGGTCTCGGTGGCCGATCAGCCCGAGCTCGTCGGCACGGTCCTCGGGTGGCGTGATAGCACCCTGTACCTGCGACGGGCGTCGAACGCCAACGGCGTGCCGGATACGATTGGCATCGAGCAGGCGGCGATACGCGGGGTCGAAGTCAGCCACGGCACCCGCAGCCACGCCCTCCCCGGGATGCTGATTGGCGGTGCCGCCGGCGCTGGCCTCGGCGCGGCAATCTTTGCTTGCAACAATTGCTTTGCCGGGTCTGTAGCCGGTGCGATACTCGGCGGAGGAAGTGGTCTCCTTATCGGCGGTGTGCTCGGAGCCCTGACTCGCAGCGAGCGCTGGGTGCCCATCGCGCCGAGCGCCGCGGGAAGGTCCACAACCGAACGCAGTGCCCAAACGGTACTTCGCGTCACGGTGGTCGATCAGCCGGAACCGCTCGTCGGTACCTCCCTCGGATCACGCGACACCAAGCTGTACCTGGTACGGGCGTCACCCCGTCACGGCTCGCCGGACACGATTGCTATCGATCAGTCGACGATCCAGCATGTCGAGGTCCGCGACGGCACTAGCGGGCACGCCTTCGCCGGAATGCTGATTGGCGGTGCCGCAGGCGCTGGCCTCGGCGCGGCAGCCGACCGCATTCCTTCGGCCGGTGTGCTCATCGGTGGGGGCGGTGGTCTCCTCATCGGCGGTGTGGTCGGAGCCCTCATCCGGACTGACCGCTGGACGCCCATCACACCAACGATTGCGTGGCAGTCCACACCGGGACGAGGCGCGCGCATGTTGTCGCTCGGAGTTCACATCCCATGGTGACCCCACGTTTTCGGGAGGGTGTCCACGTGTACAAGCGGAGCGTTGTCTCCCCTATTCTGACGGTCAGCGCACTGGTGATTGGCTGCTCGTCCTCGGCAACAGCGCCGGTCGTACCGCGGCCGACCGTGTTGGCCAACTCCATAGTTTTCTATAGCACCCGGCAACCCGCCGGACTGTACGCGATGCACGCTGACGGATCGAGTCAAGTTCTCCTCACCACAGATTCCGACGCCAGCAATGGCGTGCGCGTGTCGCCGGACGGCAAGCATCTTCTGCTCACCATCGACTCCACGGTCTCCAACCCCGGCGGCCCTCCAATCGGGCTCTTGAACGTCGCCGTGATGAACCTCGACGGGTCGGGGCTCACCCAGTTAACTCAGAGCGCAGCGGGGTTTCCCAACCCCACAGGTTTCATCAACGCTGAGGCGGATGCGTCGGGTGGCGTGAGCGCGGCGTGGTCTCCCGACGGCAAGAAAATCGTCTTTACCGCCGCGCGCGACGGCTATCAGCCGAGCCTCTTCACAATGAATGCCGACGGATCGGGGCAGACGCGTCTCACCACCAACCCGGCGCCCGACTCGGTGAGTCCGTCGTGGGATTTGGAGCCGGCGTGGTCGCCGGACGGCCAGACCATCGTATTCTATCGCTTGGTAGAAACGCGCCAAGCGGGGATCGTGTTAGCATCGCTCATGACGATTCGTCCAGATGGGTCCAGTCTCACGGCTATACCCGGCTTGGGTGAGCAGTCCACCTTTCCGGCACCATCCTGGTCGCCCGACAGTCGCCACTTGGCCTTCGATGGGGCCGTGAATGGGGTTCTCGGTCTCGTCGTCAGCAACGCCGACGGCTCAGCCGCGAGGATTCTCGTGTCCGGCCCGATCGGGCACTCGGCGTCGTGGAGCCCGGACGGCACGAGCATCGCGTACGAAGACGTCTGCTACTCCGGATGCCCCCACAGTGGGAATGTGGTTAACGACACACAGATCTTCAGCATTGCCGCGAACGGCGGAGGCGCACGGCAGCAGTTGACGACCATCGACGCGAACGCACAGCCGGTGTACAGCCCGTTGCCATAGCCGATGCGATTCTTCACTCGGCAATGGTGTGATGGTTCGATGTCGGACGAGACCGCAGCGCGAGTGGAAGCGGAATACCAACGGCATCGAGCTGAGGTGCTTCCGCGGCTACCAGAGCCACTCCGCGCGCTCGCCCAAGGCATCAACATTCACGACGGATTGATCCGGGTCGTCGAGATCGACGCAAAGGCGCGAGAGCTGAGACTTGCGCTTGTGTGCGGAGATCTCGACGTCGGGTACTTCGATCTGGATCTCTCATACCACGGCGTCCGCATCGATCTGGTCGATCGCACG
>Ga0210387_10001685_pt1 | contig 16722 bp, 16 predicted proteins | sample IncBWC7OmetaG_FD_160108 | JGI IMG/M metagenome (GOLD analysis project Ga0210387, IMG submission 160108) | Forest soil microbial communities from Barre Woods Harvard Forest LTER site, Petersham, Massachusetts, United States - Inc-BW-C-7-O ...
CACATTTGCTTGATCGAATAAGCCTCGATCGGCTCGGGCTTGTCGCTGCCGCCATATCCGCGCACGTCGACCGCAGCCACCCGATAGCCCGCTGCCGCAAGCGCCGGAATCTGATGGCGCCAGGAGTACCAGCTCTCCGGCCAGCCATGCACCAGCACGATCAGTGGTCCGCTTCCGGTCTGCGCGACCCGAAGCCGAATGCCGTTGGTGCTGATGAGGGCAAAATCCGGTTTCATCGATTGCTCCGTTAGCAGCGTCGGGTGCTTGCACCTGAAGATGGCCATTGCTTGTACTATGGATGCCATTGACGAAGGAGTCTGATTGGTGACGCCCGCCAACTGATTTGCCCGACGGGGCAAATAAGTGTGCAATTTTCGTCGAAGTCGTGCCGCGCGTGGGCGCATTTGCGGCAAAATCGGCTGCGCCGAAAAGCTAATTTCGCGAGCCAGCTCAATCAATTCGCCGGTTTCAAGGTCAGCGCCGATAATATTCTTCTTCCGTTTTTCCGAATTATGTGATTGTGTGCGCCTTATCCCGCCTCGATTGGAGGGGCGTACGCGTCGTCACGGACGTTGAGCGCGGGCTGCGATGGACGCGAACTGCATCATCTGACGAAGGATGCGGCTGGCGGACGGCAAAGGCGTGTGGTCCTGGTCCCCCGATGCTGGGATCGAGCTCGCAAGGCACTGGCCTTCGGGCGACGGTGGCTGTCAAGCCGGACACCGGGGAGAGCGCGCTATAAGCCGTAACACCATTGCGCAGGGAAGGCCGGAATGTTTCGGCGTACCGGTATTCACTCGTGTGCTTTCTGCGCTTTCTATCTCGCACACGGGGTTGCGGGTGCGATCGTAGCACCCGGCTTTCCCTGCGCCCTCTCTTTCGAGGGTTCTGGTTGGACGCAAGACTCGGGCGATTCATGCCGCGAGGATGCGGATGCATGGCCGCACTCTTGGCGCGGCCCATCCTTCGAGACGCGGCCTTCAGCCGCTCCTCAGGATGAGGTCCGAACAAGCGGCACGAAGCCAGGCCCTCATGGTGAGGAGGCGCGAAGCGCCGTCTCGAACCACGAGGCCCGGCTGGGTCAGCAACCGCATACCCCCATACGCCCTCCGCCCTTGATCTCGGCTCGCGCCTGCCGTTACTTGGCCCCACAACACAAACCGGGAGCGAAACACGCCATGGGTCCATTGCAAGGCATCCGGGTCATCGACATGACGACCGTGCTGATGGGGCCCTATGCGACCCAGATGCTCGGCGATTACGGCGCCGATGTCATCAAGGTGGAATCGCTCGATGGCGACGTGACGCGGCTCATTGGACCCACACGGCATCCCGGCATGGGGCCGGTGTTCCTCAACACCAATCGCAACAAGCGCTCGATCGCGCTCGACCTGAAGAAGCCGGCGGGGCGCCAGGCCGTGCTGCGCCTGATCGAGAGCGCCGACGTCCTGATCTACAATGTGCGGCCACAGGCGATGGCGCGGCTCGATCTCGGCTATGAGACCGTGTCGAAGCGCAATCCGCGGCTGATCTATGCCGGTGTATTCGGCTTCGGCCAGAACGGACCCTATGCGGCGAAACCCGCTTACGATGATCTGATCCAGGGCGCGACGGGATTGCCGGCGCTGATGGCGCAAACCAGCGACGGCATGCCGCGCTATGTGCCGAATGCGCTGGTTGACCGCATCGTCGGGCTCACTGCCGTCGGCGCTGTTTGCGCGAGCCTCGTGCATCGCGACCGTACCGGGCGCGGCCAGCGCGTTGATATCCCCATGTTCGAGACCATGGCGGGCTTCGTGCTCGGCGATCATCTCGGCGGGCTCACCTACGAACCCCATCTCGACAAGGGCGGCTACGCCCGCCACCTCTCGCGCGACCGCAGGCCTTACAAGACCTCCGACGGCTATATCTGCGTGATCGTCTATAACGACAAGCAGTGGGAAAGCTTCTTCAAGGCCACCGGCCGCGACGATCTCCGGCAGGATCCGAAATTCGCCACCTTCGCTGGTCGCTCCGTCAATATCGATATCGTCTATGGCGAGCTCGCGCGCATCTTCGAGACGCGCTCGACCGCCGAATGGCAGGAGCTGCTGACGAAGGCCGATATTCCCGTGATGCCGATGCATGATCTCGAAAGCATGCTCGAAGACCCGCATCTGGTCGCGACCGGCTATTTTCCTGTCGTAGAGCATCCGACCGAAGGGCCGATCCGCAGCATGAAGGTGTCGGCCTCGTGGTCGGAGACGCCGGCCGAGACCGTGCGGCTCGCACCACGCCTCAACGAGCACGGCGAGGAGCTGCTGCGGTCAGCCGGATTCTCGACCGAGGAGATCGCGGCGATGATCCGCGATGGCGTCACCAAGCCTGCCGCATAGGATTGTTCAGATGGATTTCGAGCTCAACGCCAACCAGGAATCGATCCGCGATGCCGTCGCCAAGATCTGCTCGCGCTTCGACGACGCCTATTGGCTGAAGAAAGACAAGGAGGGCGGCTTCCCGGCCGACTTCCACAAGGCGATGGCGGATGCCGGCTGGCTCGGCATCTGTATCCCCGAGGAATATGGCGGGGCAGGCCTCGGCATCATGGATGCCGCGATCATGATGCGGACGGTTTCCGAATCCGGCGCAGGCATGTCGGGCGCCTCCGCGATCCACATGAACGTATTCGGGCTCAATCCGGTCGTCGTGTTCGGCACCAGGGAGCAATGCCGGCGCATGCTACCCGGCATCGTCTCGGGCAAGGAGAAATCCTGCTTTGCGGTGACCGAGCCGAACACCGGCCTCAACACCACTCAGCTCAAGACCCGCGCGGTGCGCCAGGGCGACAGATACGTCGTCAACGGCCAGAAGGTCTGGATTTCGACCGCGCAGGTCGCCGAGAAGATTCTCCTGCTGGCGCGCACTACGCCGCTGGAAGAGGTGAAGAACGCAACGCACGGCCTCAGCCTGTTCTACACCGATTTCGACCGCAAGAAGATCGCCGTGCACGAAATCGAGAAGATGGGCCGCAAGAGCGTCGACTCCAACGAGCTGTTTTTCGAGAATTTTGAAATTCCGGTCGAGGATCGCCTCGGCGAGGAAGGCAAGGGCTTTGAATACATCCTGCACGGCATGAATCCGGAGCGCATCCTGATCGCCGCAGAAGCGGTGGGGCTCGGTCAGGTCGCGCTCAAGCGCGCGTCCGAATATGCCAAGGGTCGTGTCGTGTTCAACCGTCCGATCGGCATGAACCAGGCGATCCAGCATCCGCTGGCGAAGAGCTGGATGGAACTGGAAGCCGCCTGGCTGATGACGTTGTCGGCAGCCTGGCAATACGACAAGGGTTTGCCTTGCGGGCCGGCGGCAAACTCCGCGAAATATCTGGCGGCCGAAGCCGGCTTCGATGCCTGTGAGCAGGCGGTGATGACCCATGGCGGTTTCGGCTACGCCAAGGAATTCCACGTCGAGCGCTATTTGCGGGAGTCGCTGATCCCGCGGATTGCGCCGGTGAGCCGGGAGTTGATTTTGAGCTTTATTGCCGAGAAGGCGCTCGGCCTGCCGAAGTCGTACTAGCCATGACCTACATCACCGGCGTCGGCCTTACAGCCTACGGCAAACACGAAGGCCTCACTTCGCTCGATCTCATGAGCAAGGCGGCTGAGCTCGCCATCACCGATGCCGGCCTCAAGCGTAGCGATATCGACGGCATCCTCTGCGGCTATTCCACGGTCTCGCCGCACATCATGCTCGCGACCGTCTTCGCCGAGCATTTTGGCATTCGCCCGTCCTACGCCCATGCCGTGCAAGTGGGCGGCGCCACCGGGCTTGCGATGACCATGCTGGCGCATCATCTGGTCGATGCCGGCGTCGTCAAACATGTGCTGGTTGTCGGTGGCGAGAACCGCCTGACGGGACAAAGCCGCGACGCCTCGATTGTCGCGCTCGCGCAGGTAGGCCATCCCGATTACGAAGTGCCGCTCGGGCCGACCATCCCCGCTTATTACGGCCTCGTGGCCTCCCGCTACATGCACGAATATGGCGTGACCGAAGAAGACCTCGCCGAGTTCGCCGTGCTGATGCGCACGCACGCGCTGACCCATCCCGGTGCGCAGTTTCACGAGCCCATCACTGTGGCCGACGTCATGGCGTCGAAACCGGTGGCGTCGCCGTTAAAACTGCTCGATTGCTGTCCGGTCTCTGACGGCGGCGCAGCCTTCGTCGTCAGCCGCGAGGCGACCAACGCGGCGCGGGTGAAAATCCGCGGCTGCGCGCAAGCGCATACCCATCAGCATGTCACCGCGGCGCCTGCGCTGAGCGAGCTCGGCGCCGAGATTGCGATCGCCAAGGCCAAGGAAGCGTCCCACGTCGCGATCTCCGATGTGCGCTACGCCGCAATCTACGACAGTTTCACCATTACGCTCGCGATGCTGCTCGAAGACCTCGGCCTGGCGAAACGCGGCGAGGCGGCTGCGCGCGTCCGCGCCGGGCATTTTTCCCGCGACGGCGCGATGCCGCTCAACACCCATGGCGGCCTCCTGAGCTACGGCCATTGCGGCGTCGGCGGCGCGATTGCACATCTGGTCGAGACGCATTTGCAGATGACCGGGCGCGCCGGCAATCGCCAGGTCCGCGACGCCTCGGTCGCGCTGTTGCATGGCGACGGCGGCGTGCTGTCGTCCCATGTCAGCATGTTCCTGGAGCTGACGTGATGGACAAGCCAGCCGACTGGACCACAGGTCACGAAGCGATCCTCTATCAGCTCTGCGGTGCCTGCCATCAGCCACAATATTTCCGCCGCGGCTTCTGCGCCGCCTGCGGCTCAACGGAGCTTGTCGAGAGGTGCGCCAGCGGCAAGGGCACCGTCTATGCCACCTCCGTCGTGATGCGCGCTGCGACGCCGGAAACCCGCGCGCATGTGCCCTACAACATTGTGCTGGTCGACACCGAAGAGGGCTTTCGCATGATGGCGCATGGCACCACAGACTTGAAGATCGGCGACGCCGTCGCCGCGCGTTTTGCGACCTTCACCGGCCGTCTCGTTCCCTATTTCGAGAAGTCGACGTGAGCCGCAGCGAGGCCTTGGCGCTGGGCGCCGCCGCCGTAAAAGAGGACGCTGGCGATGACGAGCATGGCCGTCACCGCCAGCAATTGCGCGAGTGCCGCCGAGGTTGCCCTCTTGGTGGCGTCTTTCATGCCGGTTTTCTCCCTAAACCTGGGCGCGACTCTCCGTGGCGCAAAGCTGCGCTACATCAGTCAGAATTTTACTCGGAACACCCCGCGCCGAGCATTCGCCTGCATGAGTCCCCACTCGGCGAAGTCGACTGTGCCAGCGTCGAACAGTATTGCGGCGGCAATTTGACTCCGGCGTGGCCGCCAGCGGATAGTGTTCTGGCAAAATAATCAACAAGATAGTGGAACCCGAGGAAAACCATGGCTCGCATCGATTATAGCGATCCCGCTGCCTACAATGATCGCACCCGTGATCTGCTGGGCAAGAACCGCAACGCCAATATCTTTCGTATGATGGCGCACTCCCCGAGCTATCTCGAGCAATATTGCCGGCTGGGCGGTGCTATCCGCCACAAGGGCGAGCTCGATCCGATCGTCCGCGAGCTTGCGATCACGCGCACCGGCATCCTGTGCGAGGCGCCTTACGAGATCGTCGCCCACAAGCGCATCGGCAAGAATGTCGGCGTCACCGACGAGCAGAACGCGGCGCTGGAGGACTGGCAGTCCGCCACCTGCTTCAACGAGGTGCAGCGCGCCGCGCTCGCCTTCACCGACGAGATCGTTGGGCTCAAGCGCCCGACGGATGCGACCTTCAATGCCATCCGTTCGACACTGACGCCGGCCGCGCTGATCGAGCTGCAGCTTTCGGTCGGCTTCTACATCATGACATCGAAATTTCTGGAGACGTTTGAAATCGATATGCAGCCGGTGAGTGAGGTGGTCGGCTAGATCCGTGGCGAACAAAATCAGGAGCCGGGAATTTTGAACCAAGGAATTTAATATCGTATGACGCCCTGGGTAGCCGGATGGTGTATCCGGTTATGATCGAGATGCGCGAGGCAATTTGGCGCACAGTATCCCAGGATATGGTTGCGGAACCTTGCAACCTGGAGCTGAAGGGCTATTTGGAGGTAGAAAGGGCGTATATTGCGCGGTTGCCCGTGGCAACGCGATAATTGGTTTTTGTTGTTATTGCCGTGACCAAGCGTTTTTGGGGACAGCACCATGAGTAATGGCTGGGATAATTCGGCGCTCGCCTGGATCGAATCCATGGGCGAGCAGGGTGATCGCGGCGATTGGGGACGGCAGAATGTGCTCGATCCCGTGATGATGGCTCGGGTGGCGAAGGGCGGCTTCCGCAAGGCACTCGATGTCGGCTGCGGCGAGGGGCGCTTTTGCCGGATGCTCAGGGATGCCGGGGTGAAGGCCACCGGCATCGATCCGACCGCCCAGCTCCTCGATATGGCGAGGCAGCGCGATCCCTCCGGCGACTACCGGCTTGGCCGCGCCGAGAAACTCGACTTCCGCGACGGCAGCTTCGATCTCGTCGTCAGCTATATCACGCTGGTCGATATTCCGGATTTCCGCGCGGCAATCGGCGAGATGGCGAGGGTGTTGAAGCCTGGCGGCTCGATCCTGATCGCCAATCTCACCGGTTTCACCTCGGCCTGCGCCGATCGCGGCTGGGTGAAGGAAGGTGACGGACGGCATCTGCATTATCCCGTCGACCACTATCTCGACGAATTCTCGTTCCAGCTCGAATGGTCCGGCATCCGCATCGAGAATTTTCACCGGCCGCTCTCGGCCTACATGTCGGCATTCATGGAGAACGGGCTGACGCTGACATATTTCGCCGAGCCCGATGCCGTGTCGGGCGCGGGGGTCTATCGCGAGCGCCATCACCGGGTGCCCTGGTTCGTGGTGATGGAATGGCAGCGGCCGAGCCGGCGGAGGTCTAAGTTGAAGTGAGGAGGTTCACCTTGGTGTTGGCGACGATCAGCCGCTCGGCGAGGATTTGCGCAAGGTTGCGCATGATGCGTTCGCCGGCCTTGGGATGCTGATCGCGAAAGTGCTCGAAATTCGCGATGCTGATCTCGACGGCCGTGGCAGAAGCATCCGCCAGCACATCGGCGGAGCGTTTCGACTCCAGCAGCGCCATTTCGCCAAAGGCCATGCCCGCGGTGAGCGTTGCCAGCCGCACGCCGTCCGGCAGCGTGACATGCACCACGCCGCTTCGGAGGAAGAACAGCGAACTGGCCGCCTCGCCAGCGCCGACGATCTTCTCGCCGCGGTGATAGGTCCTGGTCGTGCCGAGCGCAGCCAGTTCCGCAAGCTCTTCGGCCGAAAGTCCGGCGAGCAGCGGCTGCTCGGAAAGCTCGGTCGTGTCGTGGAAGTCGATCGAGCCGCCATGACGATACACCACCTGGTCTTCCGCCCATTCGATGGCTGCGTCGAGCAGGTAGAAGTCGCGGATGTTCTTCGACCCCTCGGTCCATTCCCGCACGATCTTCCAGCCCTCGGACGAGCGCTTGATGCCGGAGAGGATGACAGTGACATGGAAGTTGGCGAGCTCGCGAAATTCCTCCGCGATCATCCGGGCGCCGGCGCGCGTGACAGCGGTAACGCGGCGGAGGTCGAAGATGACGAATTGCGAGCGCGGCTTGGCTGCAAGCTGGCGCGAGACATAGTCGACATTGGAAAAGGAGAGCGTGCCGACCAGCTCGATGACGCGGACCTCCTGATGATGGGCGGCCAGAATTTCCTGCTCATGTGGCCGTCGGCTGCGCCGCGACGGGTTCTTGCCGATGGTGTAGTCGGCGATGATCGAGGTGCGCGCATCGTCGCTGCGGTTGAGCATGTGCAGATCGTAATGCGCCGACAGCGCCTCGCAGACCTTGATGCCGCGCACGGAGTTGCCGTGCTTGTCGAGGCGAGGGGAGTAGCTGCCGAGCCCGAGCCGCGCCGGGAGCGAGGCCAGAATGCCGCCGCCGACGCCGCTCTTGGCGGGAATGCCGATACGGTAGATCCATTCACCGGCGTAATCGTACATGCCCGACGAGGTCATCACCGACAGCGTGCGGGAGATCGCGTAAGGCGTCGTCACCTGTTCGCCGGTCACCGGATTGATGCCGCGATTGGCGAGCGTCGCGGCCATGATCGCGGCATCGCGCGCCGTCACCAGGATCGCGCATTGCCGAAAATAAACATCGAGCACCGCGCTGACATTGTCCTTGATGACAGAATTGGTGCGAAGCAGGTAGCCGATCGCGCGGTTGCGGTCGCCCGTCGCACTTTCGGAAGCATAGACCGCTTCGTCGACGTCGAGGTCGCGCCCGGCAAAGCGCGACAGCTCGCGGCGGATATGTTCGAACGCGCCCGCGCCCTTGGCCTCGTGGATCAGGCCGGAACAGGCGATCGCGCCGGCATTGACCATCGGGTTGAACGGATGGTTGTCGGTGTTGAGCCGGATCGAGTTGAAGGGGTCGCCGGAGGGCTCGACGCCGATCACGCTCTCCACCCGCGAGGCGCCGAGACTATCGAGCGCCAGGGCGAATACGAAGGGCTTCGACATCGACTGGATGGTGAAGGGCACGCGGGTGTCGCCGACCTCGTAGACGTGGCCGTCGAGGGTGGCGAGCCCAATGCCGAAATGGCTCGGATCGGCCTTCGACAATTCCGGGATGTAGCGGGCGACGTCGCCGCCGTTTTCGGAGAGATAATCGGCATGGCAGCGGTCGAGAAACCGCAGCAGCGGCGGCTTCGAGCTGGCCCAGGTGGACGAGGGAGCGGCGGCGGGAGGAGAAACCGGTTTCATGGTTGTCGAGTTTTGCCGCTTAAGACCGCGCGCGCAACGCGCTCACGAAATGGGCAGGATGCCCATTTGCTTCACGTCTCGATGATCGCGACCGCCTGGCCCTCGGCGACGACGTCGTCGATGGCAACGAGGATCGACTTTACTTTGCCGGCCGCAGGCGAGGCGACCGGGATTTCCATCTTCATGGATTCGACAAAGGCGATGTCGTCGCCATCGCCGATGCTGGCGCCGGTCTCCACGGCAAGTGCGCACACGCGCCCGGCAACTTCGGTGACTACTCTGATATCTGGCATGCCAATCGGCTTCTTGTTGTGGGCGCACAATGCCTGAGGTAGCCTCATCTGCAAGTGGAATTATATTCCGCATAATGGAAAAAGTGAGGGAGCGAATGGGTCGACGCTCGGAGCGCCTGAGCAGGCAGGGAATGCTCGCCGGCGATTTGACGGGGGACGGCGACGTCATCCAGGTGGTATCGCGTGCGTTCGACGTCTTGCGATGCTTTGAGGGCCATGAGGCGAGGTTAGGCAATCTCGAAATTTCCAACCGCTGTGGGCTGCCGCGATCCACGGTGTCGCGCCTCACGCACACGCTGACCCGGATGGGGCAGTTGGTTTATCTGCCGCGCGACCAGAAATATCGCATCGGCCCCAGCGCCGTCGCGATGAGCACCTCGATGATGAAGGGGTTGCAGCTCCGCAACCTGATCCGGCTGCGCTTGCAGGACATCGCCGAGCAATTGCCGGGCACCGTCGGCTTCGTCATCCCCGACCGCTTCCATCTCGTCTATCTCGAATTTGCGCGCGCGGCGAATGCGCTCGGACTGCATGAGACGACCGGTAGCCGCATCGCGATGGCGACCACCGCGGCGGGGCATGCGTACACCGCGGCGCTCGCGCCCGAAGTCGGCGATGCGCTGCTCAACGAGATGGAGCGTGAGATCCCGGACGCGGCGCGGACACTGCGCCCGCGCATCGAGAACAACCGCCGCTCCCTGAAAGAGCACGGCTATGTCGTCGCCTGTGGGCTATGGAGTCCACACATCAACGGCCTCGCCGTGCCGCTATGGTCGCCGCAATACCAGACCTTCGTCGTGGTGACGATCGGCCTGCTGTCGGCGATGTTCGACGAGAAGCGGCTGCATAGGGAGGTGGCTCCGGCCATGATCGAACTCGGCGTTGCCGTCGGCGGGCTGCTCGAGGGCGCTGAAGGCGACATCTTCAACAACCGTCTGGACCGGAAGCCGCTTCCGGTGCGGACCAACAATAACAACACGATGATCAAGACGGAGGAGACGAATGATCTGGAAGCCCGAACTCGACGAGCTCGCTCGGCGCGAAGCGTTCGCGCGCGAGATGGGCGGCGTTGAGAAGGTCAAGCGACAGCGCGACCAGGGCCGGCTCACCGTCCGCGAACGCATCGACAAGATGGTCGATGCCAATTCCTTCCACGAAATCGGTGCCGTCTCCGGCATCGGCGAATATGACGAGCAGGGCGAGCTCAAGCATGTGACGCCGGCGAACTGCGTGTTCGGCCGCGGCAAGGTCGACGGCCGCACCGTGGTCGTGGTCGGCGATGACTTCACGGTGCGCGGCGGCTCGGCGGATGCCTCGATCTCAGCCAAGCCGCTGATGGCCGAAGAGATGGCGCATGATTTCCGCCTGCCCATCATCCGCATCATCGAAGGCTCCGGTGGCGGCGGCTCGGTGAAGACCATCGAGACCAAGGGCGCTGCCAATTTGCCGGGCGGCATCGGCGGCACGCGCTGGTATCGCTACACGACCGAAAATCTGGCGCATGTGCCGGTGGTGGGCCTGGGCCTCGGCTCGGTCGCGGGCCTCGGCGCGGCGCGGCTTGCCGCCAGCCACTATTCGGTGATGACGCGGGCGTCCGCGATGTTTGTTGCAGGTCCCCCGGTGGTGAAGCGATTAGGGCAGGACCTCACCAAGCAGGAGCTTGGCGGCGCCGACATCCAGACCCGTGCCGGCGGCGTCGATGATGCCGTCGATACCGAGGAGGAGGCTTTTGCGAAGGCGAGGCGATTCCTTTCTTATCTGCCGTCGTCGGTGTTCGAATTGCCACCCACGGTGGCCTGCTACGACGATCCCGATAGGAGCGACGAGGCATTGCTCAAGGCTGTGCCGCGCAGCCGCCGGCAGGTCTACAAGATGCGGCCGATCATCGAGTCTGTCGTCGACAAGGGCTCGTTCTTCGAGGTGAATAGCAATTACGGCCGGCCGATGATCGTGGGCCTTGCACGGCTCGAGGGTCGCGCGGTCCTGGTGCTGGCGAGCGACTCCTTCCACTATGGCGGCTCCTGGACGGCGGAAGCCTGCCAGAAGGTGACGCGCTGGGTCGACTTCGCCGAAACCTTCCATCTGCCTGTCGTCTATCTCATGGACTGCCCCGGCTTCATGATCGGGCTCGATGCCGAGAAGTCCGCAACCATCCGCTACGGCGTGCGCGCGATGGCGGCGGTCAACCAGACCACGGTGCCGTGGTGCACGGTGATCATCCGCAATTCTTTCGGCGTTGCCGGCGTGGTGCATCAGCCTGCCGACCGGTTTTCGATGCGCTATGCCTGGCCGTCGGCCTATTGGGGCTCGCTGCCGCTCGAAGGCGGGATCGAGGCGGCCTATCGCGCCGAGATCGACGCGGCGGATGATCCGGCTGCAAAGCAGAAGGAGATCGAGGATCGCCTCAACAAGCTGCGCTCGCCGTTCCGCTCCGCCGAGAAATTCTGGGTCGAGGAGATCATCGATCCCCGAAAGACCCGCTCGCTGCTCTGCGAGTTCGCCCGCCTTGCCGAGCCCCTGCGCACGCCGGGGCTCGCGAGAAACATGACCATCAGGCCGTAACCGGCTTTGGTTCCGGCTTCGGCACCCTCGCGATCGAGATCGCCGTCAGCGCCGCGATGATGCAGAGCGCGCCGGCGAAAAAGAACGCCGGCAGATAGCTTGCGAGCAGCGTCCGCGACAGGCCGGCGCCGAAAGCAGCGGCGCCTGCGCCGATCTGATGGCCGGCGAAAATCCAGCCGAACACCAGATTGGCGCGCTCTGCACCGAAGCGCTGCGCCGTCAGCCGCACCGTCGGTGGCACGGTCGCGATCCAGTCGAGGCCGTAGAACATCGCGAACACCGACAGGCCGTAGAACGAGAAGTCGGAGAACGGTAGGTAGATCAGCGACAGTCCGCGCAGGCCGTAATACCAGAACAGCAGCCAGCGATTGTCGAAGCGGTCCGACAACCAGCCCGACATGATGGTGCCGAAGAAATCGAAGATGCCCATGGCCGCGAGCAGGCTTGCCGCCTGCACCTGCGGGATGCCGAAATCCATGCACATCGGGATCAGGTGAACCTGGATCAGGCCGGCCGTGCTGGCGCCGCAAATCGCAAAGGTCAGGAACAGCGCCCAGAACACCGGTGACTTCGAGGCATCTCGCAGGGTGCCGAGTGCGGCCGCGACGATCGGCGCGCTGCTGGGCGCAGGAGCCGGCAGCGGCGCGGTGCCGGTGTCGCCGAACGGGCGCAGGCCGACATCGCTCGGGCGGTCGCACATGACCATCAGCACGGCGAATGCGGAAACGCAGAGCATCACGCACATGAAGCCAAGGCCGACGCGCCAGCCGTAGCGCTCGGTGAGGCTCGCGAGCAGCGGCAGGAAGACCAATTGCCCGGTGGCGACGCTCGCGGTCATGATGCCGATCACGAGCCCGCGCCGTGCGGCAAACCAGCGCGTGGCGATGGTCGCGCCCAGCACCAGCGCGGTCATGCCGGTCGCGATCCCGATCACGACGCCCCACAGCAGCACCAATTGCCAGACCTTGGTCATGGCGAGCGAAGTGAGCAGGGCGGAGATAATGATGAGCTGCGCCGTGAGCGTGACCTGGCGCAGGCCGTAGCGGTTGAGCAGGGCTGCCGCGAACGGTGCCATCAGTCCGAACAGGATGAAGCGGATCGACAGCGCAGAGGAAATCTCCGCGGTCGACCAGCCGAACTCATGTTGCAGCGGCACGATGAACACGCCGGGCGCGCCGACGCTGCCGGCCGATATCAGCGCGGCGAGGAAGGTCACGCCGACCATTACCCAGCCGTAGTGGAAGTTGCGGCGGGCGAGCGCCGCCGCGAGCCAGTTCGAAATCATCGCCCCTCAGACTACCATTTCAAAGTTTCATCGGTCTTGCGAACCGGCACATATTGCCACCCCGGCCCCAAGACCGAAACGCCGTACTTACCTCATTTCAGGACATCAGCTGAAAACGCTAATGCGTGACGCGCTCGACCGCGATGGCGGTGGCTTCGCCGCCGCCGATGCACAGCGCCGCCACCCCACGCTTGAGGTTCTGTGCCTCCAGCGCATGCAGCAGCGTCACGATCAGCCGCGCACCGGTTGCCCCGATGGGATGACCGAGCGCGCAGGCGCCGCCATTGATGTTGAGCCTGTTGCGGGGGATGCCGAGATCCTTCTGCGCCGCCATCGCCACCACCGCAAACGCCTCGTTGATCTCAAACAGATCGACGTCGCCGACCTTCCAGCCGACCTTCTCGAGCAGCTTGCGAATGGCCGGGATCGGCGCGGTGGTGAACCATTGCGGCTCCTGGCTGTGGGTCGCATGGCCCTTGATCTCGGCGAGATAGGGCAGACCGTCGCGATCGGCGAGCGAGCGCTTGGCGAGGATCAGCGCGGCAGCGCCGTCTGCGTTGGCCGAGGAGGCCGCCGGCGTGATGGTGCCGTTGGCGCGGAACGCCGGCTTCAGGCCGGGAATCTTGGCCGGATCGACCTTCATCGGAATCTCGTCATTGGCAATGGTCCGGGAGCCCGACTTTTCCTGAACCGTGAGCGGCACGATCTCCGCTCTGAACGCGCCGCTTTCGACCGCCTTGCGCGCGCGCGTGAGCGTTTCCATCGCGTACGTGTCCTGATCGGCGCGGGTGAATTGATACGCCTCTGCGGTCGATTCGCCGAAGTCGCCCATCGAGCGGCCGGCCTCGTAGGCGTCTTCCAGCCCATCCATCAGCATGTGGTCGATGATGCGGTCATGTCCGGCGCGATAGCCGGAGCGTGCCTTCGCGAGCAGATAGGGCGCGTTCGACATGCTCTCCATGCCGCCGGAAAGGACGATGTTGGCGGAGCCGGCATTGATGATGTCGTGCGCCAGCATGGTCGCCTTCATGCCGGAGCCGCAGACCTTGTTGACGGTGGTGGCGCCGGTGGCATCAGGCAGGCCGGCGCCGCGCGCGGCCTGGCGGGCAGGGGCCTGGCCCTGTCCGGCCGGCAGGACATTGCCCATGAAGACTTCATCGACCTTCTCCGGCGCGAGCTTGGCGCGCTCCAGCGCGGCGCCGATGACGTGCGAGCCGAGTTTGTGGGCGGCAAACGGGGTAAGCTCTCCCATGAAGCGGCCGAGCGGAGTGCGGGCGGCGGAAAGGATGACGACGGGATCGGAAGTGGCGGCCATGGTGGAACTCCCTTGACGTATTGGGTCTTGGCGCATCGAGTCAGTTTTGCATGATATACATCATATGATGCGCTGCAAAAAATGCAACGGAGGCCGCTCATGACAAAATGTCGTGGTCGCATGACGCGCGTGCGTACGCTCATGCTGCCAATCGCCGCCAGCATTTGCGAAGCGTCGGCAGTCGCAGTTAGCGCTTGCGGTCGATAAAGCCCTGCATCAGCCTCTTCGGCTCGTCGGTCAGAAAGGACTTTCCGAACAAGCCGACGCTGAAATTGACCGCTTCCGTCAGCGGCAACTCCTCCCACTGCCGCAGCAGCGCCTTCTGCGAACGTAGCGCTTCGGGTCCGCATTCGAGCAGCATCTTGACGACATGTTCGACGGAGGCGTCGAGGCCGTCAGGTGGGGCGACCACGTCGACCAATCCCCAGGCCAGCGCGGTCGGCGCGTCGATGTTCTCCGCTGTCATGACCAGCCAGCGCGCACGGCCCGAACCGATCAGCCGCGGCAATAGCGCCGCGTGGATCACCGAGGGGATGCCGACCCGCACCTCCGGCATGCCGAATTTGGCATCATGCGCGGCGACCCGGAAATCGCAGGCCGCGGCCACCTCAAGCCCGCCGCCGAGGCACCAGCCCGGCATCCGCGCAATCACCGGCGCAGGGAAGGCACGGACGGCCTCGCAGAGGTCGCGCAGCCGCGAGATGAAGGCTTCCGCCGACTTCTGGTCGAGCGTCGCCATCTCTTTGATGTCGGCGCCGCCGATCATGCTCTTCTCGCTTTGGCCGGCCAGTACCAGAACGCGGATCGTCCGGTCCGTCGCGAGCTTCTCGATCCCTTCGCGCACCGCGGTGATGACCGCGGAACCCAGGATGTTGAGCGATCCCGCGTTACAGATCGAAAGCCGCACGACGCCGCGGGAGTCGCGGTCGACGCCACAGTGATGGTTGAGCATGTCCATGGGGAATGGTCTCTCGAAGCGGGGGCTATGGCGTCACTTCCCGGACAAAACCGCTCTCTTGTCAAGGCCGGCGGCAACGTTGCGTCAAGGCATTCGAGCAAATAGAATTATGTCCATCATCTAAATGGAGTCGACATGACCACCGCCGAAACCATCGACCTGTTCTCGCCCGAACTGCGCCGCGAGCGCGTCGTGACGTGGCCGGCACCGGGACCAGTTGCCACCGTCGCCGCCGGGATGTCCGGCATGGAGGCGATGTGCGCGATTCGGGACGGACGCCTACCGGGCCCGCCAATGGCGTATCTGATCGGGTTTCGCATGCGACTCGTCGAGCAAGGCCGAATCGTGATGGAACTCGATCCGGAGGAGAGCCTCGAGAACACCATCGGGCTGCTTCATGGTGCGGTCGCCGCCGCATTGCTCGACACCGCCATGGGTTGTGCGATCTCGACCATGCTGCCGGCTGGACAGGCATCGGTTACCCTCGACCTGAAACTTACCTATCTGCGCCCGCTCTCGGCGCGATCCGGAACCATTGCGGCGGAAGGCAAGCTCATCAAGTTCGGGCGCCAGACAAGCTACGCGGAGGGATTCGTGCGCGACGGCAAGGGCAATCTGGCCGTGCATGCAACCGCAACCTTTTCCATGCTCGGAGGGGCTACATTAACAAAATAAAAGCAGCATATTCGGTCAGAAATCGCTATTATATGATTGTGGACATTTCATAGGACGATCTATGCGTTATTCCAAAGAGCATAAGCAGGAAACCCACGCGCGAATCGTGCGCAAGGCGTCGGTGCGGCTCCGCGAGAAGGGCGCCCACGGCATTGGCGTGGCCGACCTGATGAAGGAGGCGGGGCTGACCCATGGCGGCTTCTACGCCCATTTCGATTCGCGCGAGGCGCTGCTGATCGAGGCTTTCGCCTTTGCGATGGACCGGTCGATGGACTATTGGCGCAAGACCACCGCGGAGACGTCGCCGGAGAAGCGTCTCGCCATGATCGTTGATTCCTACCTGACGGCCTCCCATCGCGACGATCCCGGCCGCGGCTGTGCGGTGCCGACGCTTGGTGCCGAGATCGCCCGCGAGAGCCCGAAGGCCCGCAAGGCCTTTGCCGCCAAGCTCGAGCAGATGATCGACATGATCGCCGAGCAGCTGATCGATCTGCCGCCGAAGGCCGCACGCAAGCAGGCGGCTGTGACACTCGCGACCATGATGGGCACCCTGGTGCTGTCGCGGATCGCCGGCAATGGCGAGTTTTCCGACGACATCCTCTCCGCCGGGCGTGAGGCAGTGCTGGCGCGGGCGACGCAAGCGAGGGCGGCGAAGAAGGCGCGTGTCAAAACGCATTAGCTGCGTAGATTCCATGGGGCGGTGAGCGTGGCCATTCCGATAGGTTTGGGTTTACGTCAGATGCAAGCATCGACTGCGGTCACGCCCACCGCGGACCATTGTGGCACAATTTTCGTTGCAATCGAACTGAGCCAGAGGACGTGGCTTGTGAC